>Ga0187842_1000749_pt1 | contig 15596 bp, 11 predicted proteins | sample SpaLakP09_SKY_41_FD_134514 | JGI IMG/M metagenome (GOLD analysis project Ga0187842, IMG submission 134514) | Oligotrophic lake water microbial communities from Sparkling Lake, Wisconsin, USA - SP09_SKY_41 | ecosystem: Environmental > Aquatic > Freshwater > Lake | place: USA: Sparkling Lake... | reverse complement strand
CCCGCTGCTGACGCTGGGCATTCCGCCTAACGCCGTGATGGCGCTGATGGTCGGTGCGATGACGATCCACAACATCCAGCCGGGCCCGCAGGTGATGACCAGCAACCCCTCGCTGTTCTGGGGCCTGATCGCCTCGATGTGGATCGGCAACCTGATGCTGATCATCCTGAACCTGCCGATGATCGGCATCTGGGTGAAGCTGCTGACCGTGCCGTATCGCTTCCTGTATCCGGCGATCCTGACGTTCTGCTGCATCGGCGTGTACTCGGTCAACAACCAGACGTTCGATGTGTTCATGGCGGCCGCGTTTGGCGTGATCGGCTATCTGTTCCTGAAGCTGAAGTGCGAGCCGGCACCGCTGCTGCTGGGCTTTGTGCTCGGACCGATGATGGAAGAAAACTTCCGCCGCTCGCTGCTGCTGTCGCGTGGTGACTTCACCGTGTTCGTGACGCGTCCGCTGTCGATGGGCCTGCTGATCGCCGCTGCCGCTCTGGTTGCCGTGGTTGCGCTGCCGTCGATCAAGGCGAAGCGTGAAGAAGCGTTCCAGGAAGAATAACGCTCCGTGACGTTCCTGAACGCATGCGCCACCGCGGTGGCGCGTACATAGCAAGCTTTCGGGGTGCCAATGCGCACCCCGTTTTTCTAAAGCATTACGAGAGAGATGCCCGACTGCGGCAGCAGTCATGGGCTGCGCATCATGATCCGAATTCCCGCACCTCTGGCTGCGTCGACTGCGCCCATGAAACCGCCTTCGCTCGACCGGATCGTTTCCCGGCTCTACATCCTGAAGCTCGTTCAGGCCAGCCCTGCCACCGTCTTCAACCTGATGGAACGGCTGCGCGAACGAGGTATCGACAAGAACATTCGCGCGTTGCGCCCGATCCTGCGCAGCCTCATGATGGCGCGCGCGATCACTGCCGAGCTGGTCGAAGGCAACGGCCGCGTCTACAGCATCACCGACGCAGGCCGCGCCGAGCTGGACGCCTATCTTTCGCACCTCGACGTGCTCAAGGGAGAGGTCAAGGATTCGGCTGACTGAGCGCGCGAGGCACGTGCCCTGCGCGTGCAGTCCATGCAAGAACGCCGCCCCTCGGTATGCGAGGGGCGGCGTTTTTTTTGGCGCGCCAGCGTCCTGGAAGAACGCTGGCGCAAGCTACGAAGCGGATTACTGCGACACCAGTTCCTGAGCCGTCGCGTTGCTGGTATTGCTTTGTGCCACCAGCACCTTGATCTTGTTCGGCACCACGGCGCCGAAGCCGTCGGCCGGGATCGTGGTGATCAGCCAGTCGGCGTTCTTGGAGATCGTCAGTGCGCCCGAATCGAAGATCACGGTCTTGGTGCCCGCAGTGGTGATACGCAGGCGATAGGTGCCGCCGTCCACATATTGCGAGTCCTGACCCGATGCGGGCACGGCGTTCTTGTACTGCACCGCAGCCATGTTCGGCGACACCGAGTTCAGGTCGACGGCCGGCGTGGTCAGGTACACGTCAACATTCTGCGCGTTGATCGATGCGTTCAGGGTACGAACGCGCGCCGACGTGTCGAGCAGGCCCTTGCCGTACGGATCGTCGATCTGCACGACGTCCGGCGTGGCGGTGCCCGGCAATGCCACCACCGTGTACTTGTGGCCAGTGTGTGCGTCAACGGTGGTCGAGGCCACCTGCGTCGAGGTGCCGGCGAGGTTGAACGCGAACAGGTTGTTGCCGGTCGATACGTCGAAATAGCCCGATACGGTCTTGTACGGGATGTTCTGCAGCGAGGTCAGTGCGCCGTTCTGCAGTACATCGACGTTCGGACCTGCCGTGACTGCATGGATCACACGCACCGCCGGCTTGCTAATGCCGATGCGGTCATCGATGCCGTCGTCGCCGCCGCATGCAGCCAGGACTGCCGTGGTTGCCAGCGCCATGCCCAGAATGATTTTTCGCTTAATTTGTGTCATGGATTCACCTCTTGCCGTTTGGATCAGATAGTCAAGCGTGCGGAGCATGTCGGCACAACGATCCATCCTCACGCCACCCGGCTGGCGGTGTGTGTGGTGGTGGCTGCTGCGTTGTGAGCGATGCGGGCCGCGCGGCGATCGCGATTTTGTTTGCGATGCTGGCAGTCATGCTGGATTGCACTTGCCTGATGCAAAGATAGGCAGGACGGGAAATCACAGACAGACGCGCGGCTCCGAAATCCCTGTCGGAAGATTCCCACAATTTGGTTGCAAACCTGACACACAGCCGTACAGGCGGCGCAGGTAGTCGATACAAAGGCGCGCGACCATCATGCCGCGCGTCCTGGGATGCATCGCCGCTTGAGAGCTGCGTGGAGGCCGATCTGGACGATCCCGGCGCGCGTGTTTGCGGTAATTCCGCACGTCGCGCCGACGATGAAATATCTACACCATTACCACCTGGTTGCGTCCACTGCGCTTGGCTTGGTAGAGACCGCTATCAGCAGCTTCCACCAGCGTGCTGGAATTTTCCTCGGTGTGCGGCACGATCACCGCGCCGCCAATGCTGACCGTGACCACGCCGCTGGTCGGCGAGCCGGCGTGTGCAATCCCGAGCGTCTCAATTGCGCGGCGGACCTTCTCGGCAAGCAGGCGTGCGCCGCCTGGCGATGTGGCAGGCAGGATCATCGAAAATTCCTCGCCGCCAAATCGCGCGGGGAGGTCGGCCGGGCGTGCGCAGTTTTCGCGGATCACCGTTGCCACGCGACGCAGCACTTCGTCGCCTGCGACGTGCCCATAGTTGTCGTTGTACGCCTTGAACGCGTCGACATCGATCATCAGCAGTGCCAGTTGCGTCTGTTCACGGCAAGCGCGACGCCATTCCGCGCCGAGATATTCATCGAAGTACCGCCGGTTCGATAGCCCGGTCAGTCCATCGGAATTGGTCAGCCGCTGAAGTTCGAGATTGGTTTCCAGCAGTTGCTGCTGGCTCTGGCGCAGCGCCCGATAGGCTTCGTCACGCTGCAGCAGGTTCAGGTACGAGCGCGAGTGATAGCGGATCCGTGCCACCAGTTCGATCGTGTCGGGGAGCTTGACGAGATAGTCGTTGGCGCCGGCCGCAAACGCCATGCTTTTCATCGTCGGCTCTTCCTTGGTGGAAAGCACGATGATCGGAATGTCGCGCGTGCCAGGATTCTCTCGATACCGGCGCACCAGCGTCAGGCCATCGGTGCCCGGCATCACCAGATCCTGCAGGATCACCGTGGGCTGCGTGCGCTCGGCCACAGCCACCGCCTCCTCCGGCTGCGAGCAATAGTGAAAGTCGATATCGGTTTCGCTTGCCAGTGCGCGCCGGATGGCCTCGCCGATGATGGCCTGGTCATCTACCAGCAGCACCATGGCCATATATTCGTTCTTGCCCATCGCTTCGGTTGGATTCTTGATTTTTGGCATTGATGTCATCCCACGTGCCGGTTGGCGTCCGGGCCGCCACATGCGCGGACCAGCCGCGGCGCAATGCGCGACAGCGGCAGAATCTCGCAGGCGGCGCCCAGCGCGGCCGCCGCCTTGGGCATGCCATAAACGGCGCTGGTGGCCTGATCCTGCGCGATGGTAAGAAAGCCGCGTTCGCGCATGGCATGCAGACCCTGCGCGCCGTCGCGTCCCATGCCGGTGAGCAGCACGCCCACCGCTTCGCCGCGCCAGTGTTCCACCACGCTTTCGAAAAACACATCGATCGACGGGCGATAGAGGTAGTCGCCGGGCTTCTGCGTATAGGCCATGCGCGCCCCTGCAATCAACCGCAGATGATCGTTGGTGCCTGCCAGCAGCACCGTGCCGGCTTGCGGCACTTCGCCCGCCTGTGCGATGCGCACGTGCAGCGGGCATTGCGCATCGAGCCATTCGGCCATGCCCTGCGCGAATGCTTCGTCCACGTGCTGGACGGTGACCACGGCTGCGCCAAAATTTGCCGGCAATGCGCCAAGCAGCGTGGCCAGTGCCGCCGGGCCGCCGGCGGAAGCGCCGATTGCTACCAGGCGCGGTGCCGCCGGCGCGGATTGCGCGGCAGCAACCGTGTGCGATGCCTGGGCGCGGCCACTGAGCAGGCGGCCGATATTGCGAATCTTGCGCAGCAGCGGCCCGGCCTCGAGCCGGCTGCTCGATTCGGTCAGCGTGGGCGTGTCGACCGCATCGATCGCGCCATGGCCCATGGCGTCGAACACCTGGTTGGCGTTGCGCCCAAGATCCATCGTCACGACCACGATCGCGCACGGTGTGGCGGCCATGATCCGGCGCGTGGCTTCCACCCCATCCATCACGGGCATCATCAGATCCATCAGGACCAGGTCCGGGGTCTGCCTGGCTGCCATCGCGACACCTTGCTGGCCGTCGGCCGCCACCCATACGATTTCCAGCGCGGTGTCCAGCGCAATCGCGCGGCGCAGTGCGGCGACAGCCAATGGGGAGTCATTGACGATACCGATCTTCATGTGCGGGCCTCGCCGATCAGGTCGTGCACTGCATCGAGCAGTGCGGTGTCGTGGAAACTTCCTTTCGCCAGATAATAATCCGCCCCTGCCTGCATGCCGCGTTCGCGGTCCTGCTCGCGGTCCTTGTAGGACACGATCATCACCGGCAATTGCGCCAGCCGCGCATCGGCCCGCATGCGCGTCACCAGCTCGATGCCATCCATGCGTGGCATGTCGACGTCGGTGATGACCAGGTCGAACGATTCGGCGCGCAAGACGTTCCAGCCATCCATGCCGTCGACGGCAACCGCGACCTCGTAGCCGCGGCTGGTCAGCAGCTTGCGCTCGAGTTCGCGCACCGTGAGCGAATCGTCGATCACCAGTACTCGCTTGCGCGGCACGCTGGCCGCTTCGTTGCCGGCCTGGCGTACCCGCTCGATGCGTCCGTCGGCCACCAGCTTTTCCACCGAGCGCAGCAGGTCTTCGACATCGAAGATCAAAACGGGTGTGCCATCGTCTGTCAGGCTGCCCGCCGCGATGTCCTTGATCTTGCCGAGCACCTGCGCCAGCGGCTGCACCACCAGCATGCGCTCGCCGAGCAGGCGGTCCACGGCGATACCGTAGACGCGATCCTGTTCGCCGATCACCACCACAGGTACGGCATCCCCTTCGCGAAGCGTTTCCGGACGTTGCAGCACCTGCGCGGCGCTTACCAGTCCGACCGGGCGCTGCTCATGCCTGAAGTGCTGCAGTTGTTCGGTCTGTTCGATGCTGTCGCGCGGCACCGCGGCCGCGCGCAGTACATGTCCGAGCGGGAATGCATAGCATTCGCCCGACACTTCAACCAGCAGCGCGCGCACCACCGACAGCGTAAGCGGGAGTTCGAGATGGAAGTGCAGGCCGCTGCCCGGTTGTTGCGAGACCTTGAGGTTGCCGCGAACGGCGCGCACCATGTCCTGCACGGCATCGAGGCCAACGCCGCGACCTGACACTTCGGAGACCGTTTCGCGCAGACTGAAGCCGGGCAGCAGCAGGAATTCGAGCAGTTCGGCCTGCGAAAGCCGTCCGACCGTGTCCGGTTGTGCCAGCCCGCGACGCACGATCGCGGCGCGCAGCGCATCCAGATCGACGCCCGCACCATCGTCGAAGATCTCGATCACAAGCCGCCCGGCGTTGTGGCGTGCATGCAGCGAGACACGCCCTTCCGCGGGCTTGCCGGCCGCGCGGCGCACCTCGGGGCTCTCGATGCCATGGTCTACTGCGTTGCGCAGCAGATGCGCTAGCGGCGCATCCAGTTGCTCCAGGATGTCGCGATCCACCTGCGTGTGTTCGCCGGACAGCGCCAGATGCACACTCTTGCCAAGGCTTCGGCCCAGGTCGCGCACCATGCGTGAATAACCGGTAATGCCGTCGGACAAAGGCCGCATGCGGCACGACAGTGCGGTGTCGTAGAGACGGCGCGACAGGCGACTGGCGCGATGATGGTACTGGTCGAAATCCTCCACGCGCGCGGAAAGCTGGCCGTGGCTTTTTTCTAGAACGTCGCGTGCCTGCGTCAGCGCCGCCCGTATGCGGGACGCGCTGCCGGGCCCGTGGTCCGGCGAGGTGTCTGGCGCGTCAAGCAGTGCCTGGACGCCGTCCAGCGCCTGCAACGCGCGCATCTGCTGCCGCCGCGCCTGCTGCAGCGCGTCGCCGAACGGGGCAAGCCAGTGCGATTCCACCAGCGCTTCGCCCGCCATCGCCAGCAATCGATCGAGCCGGTCCGCGTTGACGCGCAGCATTCGTTCGCTTGCGTCAGGCGCCAATGCAGCGGCAGGACTCGCCGCGCCGATCCTGGCGTCGATTCGGGTCGCGGCGCCGGCATCGGCTGTAAGGTCAGCCTGGGCGCCGACCACGGCCGTGTCGCGCGCGCCAGCGACAGCAGGGTTATCGATGGGGCGCGCTTTCGGCAGCGCTGGGCCGCCCTTGCTGGCGAGCAGTTCGCGCATGGCCGTCAGCCATGCCTCGATGAGCGCCTTGCCGCCGGTCTCCGGCCAGTCGAGATTGCCGCCGGGTGGCTTGCCGATGCGTTGCAGCAGGTCGGTGCCTTGCAGCAGGACATCGATATGCGCGGGCGTGAGCGCCAGAGTGCCGCGCTGCGCCTCCACCAGGCAATCCTCCATCAAATGGGCCACGCCGACGCCGCTGTCGAGTCCGACGATGCGTGCCGCGCCCTTGAGCGAGTGGGCGGCGCGCATGCAGGCCTCGAGCTGGTCTGCGGCGGTCGGGTCGCGTTCAAGCGCCAGCAGCCCGGTATTGAGCACGTCCGCCTGTGCGTCCGCTTCGAGCGCGAACAGTTCCAGCAGCGACGCGTCGCGTAGTTGGTCCGGATTCATGACAGGCTCCGCGCCAGGGCCTGGCGAAGGAGGTCGGCGTTGAGCAGGCCGATGCTACGAGCGTCATGCTCGAACAGCGCCTGCGTGTAGCGTGCCGACGCGCGTGCGAGCGTAGCGGGAAGCGGCAGCAGCGCGCCCGCCATGACCCGTTCCACGCCGGCCACTTCGGCCACCGGCAGCGCGATGGCGTCGCGTCCGTGCCCCAGGATCAGGAATCGCGCAGCGCGCTGGCTTGCGTCGTCGCCGGCCGACGTGCCGAACAGCAACCCAAGCGAAACGCACGTCAGCAGCGTGCCGCGCACGGCGGCCACGCCGAGCAATGCGGCATGGCGTCGATGAGGCAGTGAATGTACCGGGGCGGGCGCCGTGATCTCGCCCAGTACCGCGGTAGGCAGAGCCAGCCATTCCTCGCCTACGCGGAATATCACCACCGATTGGCCTGCCCGCCGGTCGGCTTCCTCGGTCCCGGCGGGATTGTCGAGATCGACGGCAGTCAATGCGGCGTCTTCGTTATAGGCCAGGCTTCCGGCGGAAAGCGAGTCGAGCACCGTGACCGCCGCCTGGGCGTACACGGGGCAATTCCGGCATCGGACGTGCGTGGCCAGTTCCGGGCATGACCGATCGCCGCCGGTGCCGATGTGTCGCCAGCAGTCTTCGACAGTGCCAGCCGCCAGGCCGGGCAATGCATGGAGGGAGGATCGAACCAGTGGATCACTCATGGCTTAGTCGGGCGTGACGTTGGGCGCGTTCGCGCAGACGATGCGCGCCGGCTGCATCCCCTTCGCTATCCAGCAATGCCGCCAGATGGTACAGCGCTTCCTCGTGGCCGGGATCGAGGTACACGGCCTTGCGATAGGCAGCGTGCGCATCGGCCGTGCGGCCTGCCGCATCGTGCAGCACGCCGAGCAGGCACCAGCCGTTGGCCGATGATCCGTGCTGGGCCACGAACTCCAGGCATGCCGCGGTGGCCACCGCGAGGTCGCCGCGATCCGCTTGCGCGGCGATCGCAGCCAAGTCGGCGCCGTCGGCGGCAGCGGATGGGGAGGCCGGTGCGGGATGGGGCAGCGATGCGAGGCCGGTACGCGCCGTTGCGCGCACGGCCGTGCGCACCGGCCCGCGCGGTGCGGCTGGCGCGTGGGGCTTCGGCGTCGGCTCAAGCATGCGGGGCGGTGCGTGCGGTACGGGAGCGCATGGCGCCGCGCCAGCCGCTGCGGGCAACCGGTCCGATCCGGGATGAAAGGCAAAGGCGAGAGGCACGCCGGCGCTGGCAAGACCTTCCCGTGTCAGCAGGCTGGCTTCCGCGGGACCTACGAAGATCATGCCGTCAGGCGCCGCAAGGCGGCGCAGCGTCTGCACAGCGCGGCGTTGCGTATCGGGGTCGAAATAGATCAGCAGATTGCGGCAGAACACGAAATGGTAGGGCGCCTCGCCCATCAGCAGACCCGGCGTGACGAGGTTGCCGGCAACCCATCGCACCCGCGATCGTATCTTTGCCGATAGCTGGAAGCCGCCGGCAGCTGGCGTGAAATAGCGGTCGCGAAAATCGAGCGGGGCGCCGCGAAACGCGTTGCTGCCATAGAAGCCGATGCGCGCGCGTTCCAGCGCTCGCGCGCTGATGTCCACGCCGTCGATACAAAAGCGCTCTGCCGGCACCCCCGCATCGAGCAATGCCATGGCGATCGAGTACGGTTCCTCGCCCGTGGAGCAGGGCACGCTCAGAATGCGCAACTGGCGTTTGCCTTCGCCAAACAGGCGCTGCGCCGCAAACCGGCCCAGTGCCAGCAAAGCCTCGCGATGCCGGAAAAACCAGGTCTCGGGCACCACGACCGCTTCGATAAGCGCCTGGAGTTCGTCCGGCACCGCATGCAGCATGTTCCAGTATTCGGCCGGATCCAGCGCGCCGACCGCCACGCGCCGTTCTTCGACGGCACGGGCGATCACCGCCGGGCCCACCGACGCCGCATCGAGTCCGATGCGTTCCTTCAGCAGTGCTTCGATCGGTGTGGTGGGGTGAGGGTGGTCCGTCATGCCGGGTCAACTTCCGGAAACAGCAGGGCATGGACGTCGTGAGGCAGCAATTCGGCAACACGCACCCATTGCACCAGGCCTCGCGCGTCCTGGCGCACGGGGCCGAGATAACGCGATTCACCGGGATCGATGCCGGGATCGACGAAAGTGGTCGGATCGCAGCGCAGCGTATCGGTGGCGTATTCAAGCCGCAGGCCCAGCAGATGCGGTGCGGCGTGCGCATCGCCGGGACGCCGGTAATGCACCAGAACGGTACGTGTGCTGGTGCGCGGGCAGACGGGTACGCCAGTGGCGCGTGCGCTCATGTCGATCACGGGCACCGGCCGGCCCCGTCGTGCCATCACGCCGCTGACCCATGCCGGTGTGCCCGGAATCTGCTTGACGGGGCTCAGGGGCAGGACTTCGGCCACCTCGGCGCTATCGAGGGCGTAGAAGTCGGGGCCGATGCGGAACAGCAGATAGAGCGCCATGACAGGAGCGGGGCCGCTCAGACCTTGAATCGCGATACGCCGCTGCGCAGTTCGTTGGCAACCAGCGTCAGCTCGTCGATGGCCTGGCCGGACTGGCGCAGCGATTCCACCGTCTGCTGCGCCGCTTCGGACAACTGCATCAACGCCTGATTGATCTGCTCGGCGCCACCGGCTTGGGCCTGCATGCCTTCGTTGACCATCTGCACGCGCGGCGCCAGCGACTGCACCTGACCGATGATCTGGGAAAGCTGATCCCCTACCTGGGTGACCTCCGACATGCCGCGGCGCACCTCTTCCGAGAACTTGTCCATGCCCATCACGCCGGCGGCCACCGCGGACTGAATCTCGCGCACGATCTGCTCGATGTCGTAGGTGGCCACGGCGGTCTGGTCGGCCAAGCGGCGGATTTCGGTGGCGACCACCGAAAAGCCTCGGCCGTATTCGCCTGCCTTTTCCGCCTCGATCGCGGCGTTCAGCGACAGCAGGTTGGTCTGGTCGGCCACGCGCGCGATGGTGGTCACCACCTGGTTGATATTGCCGGCCTTCTCGTTGAGCGTGGCCAGCCGTGCGTTGACCGAACCCGCCGCCTCCATCACCAGATGCATGGTGCCCTCCATGCGCGACAAGCCTACCTGGCCTGTGCCGGCCAGGCCGGCGGTCTGCTCCGCGGCGTGCGAAACCTCGCTCATGGTGCGTACCAGATCGCGGGCGGTGGCCGAGATTTCGCGCGAGGTCGCGCCGATCTGGGTGGTCGTGGCCGCCGTTTCAGTGGCAGTGGCCTGCTGCTGTCGCGCCGTGGCGGCAATTTCGTTGACCGAGGTGGTGACCTGGATTGCCGAGCGCTGCGCCTGCCCGACCAGCGACGTCAGTTCGCCAGCCATCTGGTTGAAGCCCTGTTCCACGGCCTGAAATTCGTCACCGCGATTCAGCGCCATGCGCTGGCGCAGGTCGCCGCCGCGCATGGTCGCCAGCAGTCCCACGATGTCGCGCATGGGCCGGTTGATGGCGCGCATCAGCAGGAAGCCGCATACCGCAGCGGCGACCACGGCAATCGCCAGGGCGATTTCGATGCTGCTCTTGGCGGCCGACACCGAAGCCACGATGCCCGCGGCGGCACGGTCGTTGACGGCAGCGTTGTCGTCCACCAGCTCCTGCAAGGCCTTGCGCCCCTCCGCCCAGATTTCGTGTGCACTGCCGCGCAGCGCCGCTTCGGCCGTGGCGTTGTCTTTCCAGTGCGCCGCATCACGATAGGGCAGCGCCGCCTGTTGGTACCTTTCGCGAATTTCGACGAACACGCGGAGGCGCTGCCGGTCGTCTTCGCGCTGCACCGTCTCCTCGTACAGCTTCTGCAGCTTGTCGAGCCGACGTTCGGCGTCTTCGGCCTGCGCCTGCAGCCTGCCGCGCTGGGCGGCGTCCTGCGCCGTCACGGTCTGCCAGGCCAGCACATAGATCTCGCCCCACACGCCGCGCATGCCCGCGCTGTAGTTCAGGCCGGGCAGCGCATCGGTGCGCATCACCGTCGTTTCGTGCTCGATGGCGGACAGCCTGTTGTAGGCAACGACGCCCATCAGCGTCATGACCAGCAGGACGAAGGTGAAACTTGCCAGGATGCGGGTGCGGATGGTCCAGTGGTTCACGGTAGATGCGAGTCTCTCGTTGGCGGCCGCAGCGTGGCCGGGTCTGGCGTGGCCGGGATGCTGGCGGACATCGCCAGCAAAGGGATATCCCTTATTCGGATATCCCTCGTTTGGGTGGTAGGCATTTGCGGCGTAGGGTACTTTAACGTCCGGGTCATTTCAACGGCACAAGGCCAGCCCCAGCGTTGCCGTTGCGCGGTTGATGCGCAAATCTGAAGCGCTTGCTTTTTTCAAGGTTTTCGTCACACTTGCCAAATAGCTTGAGCGGGAAACATGTTCATCACTACAGATAGGGCAGGGATGGTGGCCAAGTCGGGGACACAGGCGACTGGCGCCTTGCCGTCGGCGGACGTGGATTCGCTGACCGGCGTGGTCGCCCGCCAGGCATTCTTCAAGCGGGTGGAGGCGCGTCTGCAAAGCGAGGCGAAGCCCCGTTTTGCCCTGCTGCTGGTAGGCATCGACGATTTCCGCGCGTTCAACGACATGCATGGCCACCTGCAAGGCGATGCCATCCTGCAGCATGTGGCGCGCCGTCTGCGCGATGCCTCGCCGCGCGATGCAGTGGTCGGCCGTGTGGGTAGCGACGAATTCGGCATCCTGCTGACGTCGATTTCGGACCCCACGCTGGTGCGGCATGTCAGCGCCGCCATACTTTCGATGCTTTCCGCCCCGTACGAACTCGACGGCAACCGCCACCATGTGCTGGCCAGTCTCGGCGCGTGCGTGATGCCGGCCGGCGGCGACACGGCCTCCGACGTGCTGGCGGCGGCCAGCCTGGCCCTGGCCCGTGCCAAGCACGATGGCGGCCGGACCATCCGCTTCTTCAAGCCGCAGATGCGCGCCGATGTCACGACGCGCCTGTCCCTTGTCCAGGCCCTGCGCGAAGCCTATGCGCAGCGCCAGTTCGAACTGCTGTACCAGCCCCAGGTCGATCTGCGCGATGGGCGCGTAGTGGGCGCCGAAGCCCTGATGCGCTGGCGCCATCCCACCCTGGGCCTGCTGACGCCGGCCGCGTTCATCGATGCGCTGGCTGCCAGCAGCGTGGCCGCCGACGTCGGCATGTGGCTGCTGCACACGGCCTGCGCACAGGCGCGCGCGTGGTCGCTGACCTTTCCCGATGCGCCGCGCGTGGCAATCAACCTGTTTGCGGCACAGCTGGCCGAAAGCCGGTTGCTGACGGAGGTCAGGCACGTGCTGCGCGCGCTGGAACTGCCGGCGAACCTGCTGGAAATCGAGATCACCGAAACCATCGCGCTGCAGCAGGGCGACGAAGTCTCGGATCAGCTTCAGGCGTTGCGCCGCGACGGCGTGACGCTGACTTGCGACGACTTCGGCACCGGCTACGCATCGCTCAGCTTCCTGAAGTCGTTCCCGGTGGATCGGCTCAAGATCGACCAGTCGTTTATCCGCAATGTCACCGAAGACAGCGTGGACGCCGCCATCGTCCGCTCGGTCATCAACGTAGGGCAGACCCTGAAGATCGGCGTGGTAGCCGAAGGCGTGGAGACCACCGCTCAGCGCGACTTCCTGTTGCGCAATGGCTGCATCGAGGCGCAGGGCTATCTCTATGGCCGTCCGATGCCCGCGGATCGCCTGACCGACTTCCTGCGCAACCAGCCGCGTTGAGCCGGTTTGCCGGATGCGCGCCCGCGCATCCGAATGCGGCGCTGCAGCACTACGCCCCGCCGGACCGTTTCCAGCCGGCCGCCGATTTCCACATCGCCTGCAAGACTTGTTTCCACCTTTGTCCCGCAAGCCCCTCGGGCCGCGCCGGGAAATATGTACTTACAAAGTCAGGTGCACAGGTCAGGTTCGGTCCCGTTATCCGATATAGGGTGGCAACAGGGTGTACGCCGCCCTGCGATGGTCGCCGGCGCGGCGGCCCAGAACCACACTTTTCATCATGTCATCCCGCTATCGCTTCGCACTGGCGCCCGTCGCCATCGGCCTGGCCGCGTTGCTTGGCCAAGGCCTCGTCCAGGCGCAGAACTACGGCCCCGCCGCGCCGCCGGCATATGGGCAGCCCTATGGTCGGCCCGATCCCGCCGACGGCAATGTGCTTGGCAATCCCGATGCGGCGGTGACCGACCCGCCGTCGCGGATCGCGACCGTCACCGATATGTCGGGCGGTCTGAGCTTTGCGCCGGCGGGATCCGACGACTGGGCGGCGGTGGTGCCAAACCGCCCGTTTACCACCGGCGACCGGCTGTGGGTGGATCCGGGCGGCCGTGCGGAATTGCATGCCGGCGCCACGGCGGTACGGCTCGGGGGCGCTTCCGCAGCCACTATCCTGAATCTCGACGACCGGACCACGCAGATCAAGCTGACGCAGGGCTCGCTGCAGTTGCGGGTGCGCGCGCTGCCGCCGGACCAGCAGGTGGAAGTGGACACCCCGAATCTGGCATTCGTGCCGCGCGAACCCGGCGACTATCGACTCGATGTGGCTCCGGACGGCACCACCACGCTGGTGACGATGCGCCACGGCAGCGCGGTGCTTTATGGGGACACTCGGTCCGTCGAACTGGAGCGCGGGCAGCGCCTGCGCTTTGCCGGAACCGATCTGGCCGATGCGGGACAGGGCAGCTATCCGCCGGCCGACGCGTTCGACCAGTGGACCGCGGCGCGCGATGCGCGCGAGGACGCCTCGCCCACTGCGCGCTATGTACCGGCCGAGATGACCGGATATACGGCGCTGGACGACTACGGCGACTGGCAGCAGGACCCTGGATACGGCGCCGTATGGTTTCCGCGCGCCGTGTCCGCCGGCTGGGCGCCTTACAGCACCGGGCACTGGGCCTGGGTGGCGCCGTGGGGATGGACGTGGATCGACGATGCGCCGTGGGGCTTCGCGCCGTCGCACTACGGACGCTGGGCGTACTTCGGCAGCCGCTGGGGCTGGGTGCCCGGCCCGGTGGCAGTGCGGCCGTGCTACGCGCCAGCCGTGGTTGGCTTTATCGGCGGCGTCTCGACCTCCATCCGCATCGGCGGCGGCCCGGGCGTGGCGTGGTATCCGCTGGGCCCGCGCGACGTGTACCGGCCCGTGTATCGCACAAGCCCTACCTACGTCACGCGGATCAACAACATAACCGTGAACAACACCTGGATGCGTGGTGGCGACCGCGACCGCTGGGTCAACCGTAACGTTCCGGGGGCCATATCGGGCATGCCGTCACGCAATTTCGTCGAGGGCCGGCCGGTGCCGCGCGGCAGCTATCGTGACGAATGGCGCCAGTTGCCGGTGGGAGAAGGGCGCGGTGCGCCGCCGATGGCGCCGGTCAAGGCAAGCCTGATCGGCGGCGCGAGGCCGCAAGACGTGCCGCCGATGGCGCGTCAGGGATTCGCACGGCAGGCCATTGCCGCGCACCCTCCCGGGCACATAGGGCCCGACGAGCTGGCACGGCGCTTTGCCCGCGAAGGCGGCACGGCCGGCGCGGGACCCGCTTGGCGCGGCCCAACGCCCACGCAGGCAAATCGCCAGCAGTTGCAGCAGGGCCTGTATCGCGACGCGCCGTCAGCGCAGGCGATGCCATGGCAGCCCGATGTGCGCATGAGCCAGGCGGCCGCGGCGCGCGGCCAGCGGCCCGAGCAAATGCGCGGCCTGACCCCCGAAAGTCAGCGTCAGCAGGTCGACCAGCAACGGCAACTGCAGGAACAGCAGCGGCAGGCCGGCGATTTTCAGCAGCGTCAGCAACAGGCGCTGCAGAGACAACGCGATGACCAGCAACGCCAGTTGCAAGACCAGCAGCGCCAGGCGCAGGACATGCGTCGCAACCAGCAACAGGATCTGCAGCGCATGTCCCAGGAACAGCAGCGGCAGCTTGATAGTCAGCGTCGCGATGCAATGAACCGCCAGCAATTCGATCAGCAACGCCAGCAGCAGGAGCGGCAACAGCAGGACATGCAGCGCCAGGCGCAGCAGCGTCAGCAGCAATTCGACCAGCAACGCCAGCAGCAGGAGCGGCAACAGCAGGACATGCAGCGGCAGGCGCAGCAGCGTCAACAGCAATTCGACCAGCAACGCCAGCAGCAAGAGCGGCAACAACAGGACGCGCAGCGGCAGGCGCAGCAGCGTCAGCAGCAATTCGACCAGCAACGCCAGCAGCAGGAGCGGCAACAGCAGGACATGCAGCGCCAGGCGCAGCAGCGTCAGCAGCAATTCGACCAGCAACGCCAGCAGCAGGAGCAACAGCGCCAGCAGATGGATCAGCAGCGCCAGCAGGCGGCACAGCGTCAACAGCTGGAGCAGGCGCGCCAGGCTCAGGAGCAGCAGCGGCAGCAGTTCGAGCAGCAGCGCCAGCAGGCGATGCAACGTCAGCAGATGGAGCAGCAGCGTCAGGCGCAGGAACAGCAGCGCCGCATGCAGGAACAACAGCAACAGCAACAGCAAAGGCAGGTGCAGGAGCAGCAGCGGCAGGTTCAGGAACAGCAACGCCAGCAACAGGAGCGGCAGCGCCAGCAGCAACAACAGCAGCAACAGCGCGCGCAGCAGGAGCAGGCGCGTCACACGCAGCAGGCGCGCAACGACGAGCGCCGCTAAGGCGTCGCGTCCGAGCGATTGTCGTATTCGCTCGAAAAGACAAAGGGCGTCCGGTTTTGCCGGACGCCCTCTTTCTCTCCACTTACGATTTTCTGCTTGCTTTTGTATTGCTGGTCAGCCCGCCAGCAGGGTACTCCCT
>Ga0187842_1000748_pt1 | contig 15626 bp, 14 predicted proteins | sample SpaLakP09_SKY_41_FD_134514 | JGI IMG/M metagenome (GOLD analysis project Ga0187842, IMG submission 134514) | Oligotrophic lake water microbial communities from Sparkling Lake, Wisconsin, USA - SP09_SKY_41 | ecosystem: Environmental > Aquatic > Freshwater > Lake | place: USA: Sparkling Lake... | reverse complement strand
TCCCCAGCAGTGATTGAAATTCCCCGCAATTCCGGTTGCGGAGGTCAGGAGCGGCGCCTATAAGAGCGCCTCTTCCGTCGGAGCGTGGCGCAGCCTGGTAGCGCACTTGACTGGGGGTCAAGGGGTCGCAGGTTCAAATCCTGTCGCTCCGACCATTTCCGAAAGGGAATAGACGGAAGAATGGAAAGGCCGCCCTTCGGGGCGGCCTTTTTCAGTTTCGGGGCTGAAGGTCTCGACGCCCTAGAACTTCATGGGCTTGTCGGCCTTGCCCATCCACGACATCAGCGGCATCAGCGGCAGGCCCCAGCCCATTCCAACAACGATGAAATAGATCAGGTGGATGGCGCGGTTATCGGGCAGGAAGTCGTAGAGGCTGGTACCCGCCCAGATATAGACGGCGAGGAAGACCATTATGCCGATGCCGCCAATCAGTTTGCGCAGTCGGGCGGGGATTAGAGGCGTACTCAAGCGGGTCTCCGAACAAGGCCGAGGACGGCCAGAAAAAGCACAGCCCCGACGGCGGACACCAGAAGTCCGCCCCAGAAACCCTGCAGCGGTAGCCCCAGTCGCTGGGCGATGAAGGCACCGATGAAGGATCCGATCACGCCGATCAGCAGCTTCGCGAACAGCGAATGCCGCTGCGCTACGGCGACGTCCGCAACCCAGCCGGCCAGAATGCCGATGATGGCGGCCGAGAACACGCCGATACTGCTCATCTGGACCTTCCTCACGCACAGTCAAGGACTGCAGGACGGATCATCGCACGAACCCTTACGTACGTCATGGCCCATGGACGTGGAAGCGCGGCGGGAGTACGGACGTCGCGGCCCAATTTCGGCCAAGAACAGGCGCTCTCTCCGTCGTCATGACGTCCTTTCTGCGTTCAGATCGTTCCCGTCCCGTTGCCATCTGGCTGTTCGCCGTGGCAGCGCTGGTGTTTGCAATGGTGGTTGTCGGCGGTGCGACGCGCCTGACCGACTCCGGACTTTCCATCACTGAATGGAAGCCGATCATGGGGGCTTTGCCGCCCATGTCGGAGGCTGCCTGGCAGGCAAATTTCGCGCTCTACAAACAGATCCCGCAGTACCGGCTGGTCAATGCCGGAATGACGCTTGAGGCCTACAAGACGATTTTCTGGTGGGAGTGGGGGCATCGCCTGCTCGGCCGGGTCGTCGGAGCCGCCTTCGCCATTCCCTTTGTCTTCTTCCTGATCCGGGGAATGATCCCGCGTCGCCTGATCTGGCGCTGCGCGGTCATGCTGGGCCTGGGTGGCCTGCAGGGCGCAATCGGCTGGTGGATGGTATCCAGCGGCCTGTCGGAAAGGGTTTCTGTCGCGCCCGAGCGTCTGATGACCCATCTCGGGCTGGCCCTGACCCTGTTTGTCCTGCTGATCTGGACCGGCCTGGACGCCTGGGCCGGCGCACCGAGAATTGAACAGCGGTCACCCTGGCGAGGGTGGGCTTTAGCCTTCCTCGGCCTTGTCTTTTTTCAGTGCCTCCTGGGGGCCCTGGTCGCGGGGAATGACGCCGGACTTGTCTATAATGACTGGCCGCTGATGAACGGCGCTCTGCTGCCGGATGCCTACTGGGGCAAGAGCCTGTGGAGCACCCTGGCGCACAGTCAGGGCGCGGTTCAGTTGCACCATCGCCTTGTGGCCTACGGTCTGTTTGCGGCGGCGCTTGGCCTGGCCTTCATGGCCCGCCGGTCACGGCACCTCCCCGGAGAAGCCAAGGTTATGGCCTTTGGTGTCGCCGGCATCGTAACCCTGCAGGCGGGTCTGGGGATCTGGACTCTGATGGTCCATGTGCCGGTCTCGCTCGGGGTCCTGCACCAGGCGGGAGCCGCCGTGCTGCTCGGAACGGCCGCGCTGTTCGCCTGGCGGGTCCGGCGCGCCTGAGTGAAATTCCCCGGGCCGGCGTCCGTACCGGAAAAAGTGTCACAGGGTTGAAGCAAAGCAGGCCGGTACCTTCAGGAGCGTCCGGCTGTGATCCGCAACACCTCTCTGGCCCTTGCCCTTTCGTTTCTGGCGTCCGGCGCTTTTGCCCAAACCCCGTCTGATCCCTATTTCAAGGCGGGTGAAGCCGCGCTGGCGCGGTCCCTGGCCGTGACGCCCAATACCGGACGCGCCAAGAACATCATCCTGTTCATCGGCGACGGTATGGGGATTTCGACCGTCGCAGCGGCCCGGATCTATGAGGGGCAGATGCGGGGCGTGGACGGTGAGTCCAACAGCCTCTCGTTCGAAAAGCTGCCCTGGACCGCCCTGTCCAAGACCTACAGTCACGACACCCAGGTCACTGACAGTGCCGCGGGTATCACGGCGATCACCACCGGCGTTAAAACCCGGAACAAGGTCATTGGTCTGACGGGCGCGGCGGTTCCCGAGCAGTGCGCCAGCGAAAAAAGCACCCGGGTTCAGACCATCGCCGAACTGGCCAAGGCCTATGGACTCGCCGCTGGTGCCGTGACCACGACCCGCGTCACCCACGCCACGCCGGCGGGTGTGTATGCGCACACCGTCTATAGGGACTGGGAGAGCGATGCCGACATGCCCGTCGAGGCGCTCCAGGCCGGCTGCAAGGACATCGCCAGGCAACTGCTTGAAACGCCCGCAGGCCTTCGACTCGATGTCGTGATGGGGGGAGGGCGGTCGCGCTTTCTTCCGGAGGGCGCAGGAGGGCGGCGCGGTGACGGCCGCGACCTTACGGCCGAATGGCGCAAGGCTCCCGCTTCAGCCTATGTCACGACGGCGGATCAGTTGCAGGCTCTGGATCCTGCCGCAACTGGACCCGTCCTTGGTCTCTTTGCCAATGAGCATCTTCCCTATGAGGTCGAGCGAGCCGCGCTGGGGCAGGATGTCCCGACCCTGGCGGCGATGACCAGCAAGGCGATTGACCTGCTGGCCCGGAATCCGAAGGGCTATTTCCTGCTCGTCGAGGGCGGCAAGATCGACATGGGCAGCCACCTCAACAATGCCAAACGGACCTTGACCGAGACGATCGAGTTCTCGAAAGCCGTCCAGGCGGCCCTCGATAAGGTGGACCTCAAAGACACGCTCGTGATCGTGACGGCCGACCATAGTCATGGCCTTGTGATCTCCGGCTATGCCGCACGCAACGCGCCGATCCTCGGCCTCGCCGGCAATGAAGGCGAGCCGATCAGGGCCGGCGACGGAAAGCCATACACGGTCCTGAGTTTCGCGACGGGTCCCGGCGGCCCGGAGGGGCAGGACCTGCGAGCCGATCCGTCCCGGGAAGACATGGAAGATGTCGACTATCACCAGCAGGCGCTGGCCAATCTGCCGAGCGCGGCCCATTCCGGTGAAGATGTCGGCGTCTTTGCCGATGGGCCCGGAGCTTATCTCGTCCGGGGCGTCGTCGAGGAGTCCTACATCTTCCAGATCATGCGCCATGCCTTCGGGTTTGAGGCCGGAACCGGAAAATAGGCACCGTCTCTGACGGCCACCACAGCGTTCTGGCCGCCGCTGATCTCCGGCGGCCAGGGTAGGCCCGAGGGCTAGAGTTTGAGGCTTCCCCAGGGGCCTTTCACGGCGAGCGTGATGCCGGGGCTCTGGATATTGACGAACAGCGTCGTCCCATCCGGCGAGAAGCAGGCCCCGGCGAACTCGGAATTCCCCGTGAAGACGTTTCGCCCGACCGTGTAGACCTTGCCGTCGGGGGTCACGCCGCGCAGATGGTTGCGATCGACATCTGAATAGCGATCCTCGCACAGGATGATGTGGCCCCAGGGCGCGACGACCAGATTGTCCGCATAGTCCATGACCTGGGTGTCGGCGCTTTCGACAAAGAGTTGAAGGCGGCCGGGCTGGTCGCGTTCGCCCGCCTGGCCTTCGACGGGGCTGGGGACATAACGGAAGATCTGACCGGCAGCGATCGCCCCTCCAGCTGTGCAGGCAAAATAGAGTTCACCTTTTCCGAAATAGAGGCCCTCGCCGCGCGAAAACAGGGCGGCACCCCGCTCATGACCGCGGCGACGAATGTCATCATTGGGATTGTCGACCCCGTCCAGATCGATCCAGCGAGCCGATTTCCAGCTGCGTGGCGCGAAGCTCAGCTCTTCGAAATTGCGCGTGTCGCCCCCCTCCGGCGCATCGACGAGGCCCAGGGCCTGCAGCCGGCCGCCGGCCGCAAGGTTGCGCCGGTCATTCGGAAGAAACCGGTAGAAGAGCCCGTCGGCGACGTCTTCCGTCATATAGACCACACCGGAGCGCGGATCGATGCAGGCGGCTTCGTGCTTGAAGCGTCCCATCGCCTTCAGTGGCAGGCCGGGAGCCAGTGTCGTGGAAGCGCTTGGGACCTCGAACACGTAGCCATGATCCTTGCCGACTTCGAGACCGCTCGTCAGGGTGGACTCTTCACAGCTTAGCCAAGAGCCCCAGGGCGTGGTCCCGCCGGCACAGTTTACAGTCGTTCCGACGAGGCTCAGGTGTTGGCGCAGGGTCTGGCCCGATTTCAGGTCGTACAGGATCGTCGTCGTGCCGCCGGGCAGGGGCATTCCGCTTTCATGGATATCGTAGGCCAGTGACCGGTCGAGACGAGTGGCCAGGCGTCCACCCAATCCGAACGGGCCGTAGTCCATTTCAGTGACCGAGAGTTCGTGATTGCGAACCAGCAGGACCTTGCCGTCACCAGCTTCAAAACAGCCCATCCCATCGGCCTTGTAAGGCACGAGGAAGCCGTCAGTCATGGTTTCTCCGGCCTGGGAGATGATCTGGTAGCTAAAGCCGGAGGGCAGATCGAGCATCCGGCGCGGATCCGGGATCAGCGGACCGTAGCCCTCTACCTCGTTCCGATAGGTCTCGGGGTCTTGCCCGGCATCCTGGGCTCGCGCGGCGAGACCCGAGAAGGCGATGCTGGTTGCGACTGAGGCCACAAAGCCTCGACGGGAGATCGGCATGATGGACTCGGCTGTTAATCTATAACGGCATTCCTATGCCAAGGGCCCATGACGAACTTAAGACAGTTGTGAGGTAATATAATACCGTATCTTCCAATCCCTTGCTCCATAAGGGTTTTTGGATATTTCTCACGTCTAATGTTGACAGGTTCGACGCCCTCACGTATCTGCCGCCCCTCACGCGAACGGATCTGCTTTCTTGGATCCCGACGCACAAGGAATACGGATCAATCCCATGCAAAAGACCACGGCTTCCCTGAAGCCCGCCGAGGTCGAGAAGAAGTGGATCGTGGTCGACGCCCAGGACGCCGTTGTCGGTCGTCTGGCGACGTTCATTGCCATGCGTCTTCGCGGCAAGCACCGTCCCGACTACACCCCGAACGTTGACTGCGGCGACTTCGTTGTCGTCATCAACGCCGACAAGGTGAAGTTCACCGGCAAGAAGATGGACGACAAGGTTTACTACCGCCACACCGGTCACCCGGGCGGCGTCAAGTCGACCACCCCGCGCAAGCTGCTGGAAGGCCGCTTCCCGGAACGCGTCCTCGAAAAGGCCGTCGAGCGCATGCTGCCCAAGGAGAGCCCGCTGGCTCGCAAGCAGCTGACGCATCTGCTCATCTACAACAACGGTGAGCACCCGCACCAAGCGCAAAGCCCCGAAGCGATCGATTTCGCCTCGCGCAATGCCAAAAACACCCGGAGCGCCTAAGTCATGTCTGAAGCTCAAGGCTTTGACGCGCTGGCCAGCCTGTCCAGCAACCCGGAAGCAGCTGCCCCGGCCGAACCCAAGATCGACGCCCAGGGCCGCGCCTACGCGACCGGCAAGCGCAAGAACGCGATCGCTCGCGTCTGGATCAAGCCCGGCAAGGGCCAGATCATCATCAACGGCCGCGAGCAGGAAGTTTACTTCGCTCGTCCGGTTCTGCGCATGATGATCGCCCAGCCTCTGGAAGTTACCGACCGCCTGGGTCAGTTCGACGTGACCGTGACCGTTGAAGGTTCGGGCCTGTCGGGCCAGGCCGGCGCGATCCGTCACGGCCTGTCCAAGGCTCTGACCTACTACGAACCCTCGCTGCGCCCCGTCCTGAAGCCGCACGGCTTCCTGACGCGCGACAGCCGCGTGGTTGAACGCAAGAAGTACGGCAAGGCCAAGGCCCGCCGCAGCTTCCAGTTCTCGAAGCGCTAAACGCGGTTCGCCGTGTTTGGAAAAGGGCGCTTCGGGAAACCGGAGCGCCCTTTTTCTTTGTCCCTCTGTCCGGGTTGATGGGAGTCTGCATGACGCCGAAGGTCTTCATCGATGGCGAAGTCGGAACTACGGGTCTGCAGATCCGCGAGCGCCTGGTGGGCCGCTCCGATCTTCAGCTGATCTCGATCGATCCCGACAAGCGCAAGGATCCGGTCGCCCGGGCGGCCATGCTCAACAGCGCCGACGCCGTGATCCTGTGCCTGCCCGACGAGGCCTCGAAGGAGGCCGTCAGCCTGATCGAGAACCCGGCCGTCAAGGTGATCGACGCTTCGACGGCCTTTCGCACGGACGTCGCCTGGACCTATGGTTTCGCCGAACTGGACGGCGAGCAGCGCGGCAGGATCGCTGCCGCAAAGCGGATTTCCAATCCGGGCTGCTATGCGACCGGCGCGATCGCCCTGGCCCGTCCGCTGGTCTCGGCCGGGATCCTGCCCGGAGATCTCGCCGTCTCGTTCAACGCCATCTCGGGCTACACCGGCGGCGGCAAGGCGATGATCGCCGAGTTTGAGGACGAGACCGCCGCCAACCACACCAGGGTGCCTTACCGCATCTATGCCATGGGCCTGCAGCACAAGCATGTGCCGGAGATCCAGCAGCATGGCGGGCTTTCGACCCGGCCGATCTTCACACCGGCAGTCGGGCGCTATGCGCAGGGCATGCTGGTTGAACTGCCGCTTCACCTCGCAGCCCTGAACAGCGCGCCGACGCTGAAGGACATCCAGGCCGCCTATGCCGCACACTATCGCGGCGAGCGGTTCGTCGAGGTCGCTTCGCTCGAGGAAGCCTCGTCGCTGACGTCACTTGATCCTGAAGGGCTGAACGGCACCAACGGCCTGAAGCTGTTCGTGTTCGGCTCGGACGCCGGCGGTCAGGCCCGGCTGGTGGCCCTGCTGGACAATCTGGGCAAGGGGGCCTCAGGCGCAGCCGTGCAGAACCTCAATCTCGCCCTTGGGCTGGAGGAAGCGGCAGGTCTCTGACCTACCGCTCTCGCCCTGCCATCGGGGCGATCTCCGTCATCAGACGTCGGAGCGAACCAGCACGTAGCTGCCGGGCGCATTCTCCAGCGGCTTCAGCGGCCCCTTGGCGGGATCCCGGGCCGGGACAGGGCCCCGGAGCGTGCCTTCAGCCAGGTGGACCAGTGGGGCCACCAGGACCCGGCATGCTCGGTCGCGTTCGATATCCAGGCGTCGACGGTTTCCGGCAGGGCCTCATTGGTCCAGTGCTGGTACTTCTTCGCGTCAGGGTGATTGATCACGCCGGCGATGTGGCCGGAGCCGGCCATTGTGAAGGTCACCGGGCCACCGAACGCCTTCGCGCCGCGATAGACGCTCCGGAACGGGGCGATGTGATCGTCCTTGGAGGACTGCACATAGATCGGGGTCTTGACCTTCTTCAGGTCAAGGGTCTCGCCACCGAGGGACAGAAGTCCCTGGGTCAGGGCGTTGTCCTTGTAGAAGTTGCGCAGGTAGAACATGTGCAGCGACTTGGGCATGCGGGTCTGGTCGGCGTTCCAGAACAGCAGGTCAAAGGGCCGGGGCTCCTTGCCCATCAGATAGTTGCTGACAAAGAACGACCAGATCAGGTCGTTGCCACGCAGGGCGTTGAAGGTGTCGGCCATGGACTGGCTGGGCAGGAAGCCGCCAGTCTGGTCCATCTGCTGCTCGATGGACTGCAGCCATTCCTCGTTGGTGAATAGCAGCAGATCGCCGGCCTCGGCAAAGTCCTGCGGGGCAGCGAAGAACGTCGTCGAGTTGATACGCTTGTCACCCCGGGCCGCCATGTGGGCCAGGGCGCAGGACAGCAGTGTGCCGCCGATGCAGTAGCCGACGGTGTTGACCCGATCGACACCCGCCTGGGTCATGACCTGTTGGGTCGCGTCATAGACGCCTTCGAGCATGTAGTCCTCGAAGGTCTTCGCCGCGAGCTTGGCGTCGGGATTGACCCACGAAGCCACGAAGACCGTAAAACCCTGGCCCGTCAGCCAGCGGATCATCGAGTTCTCGGGACGCAGGTCCATGATGTAGAACTTGTTGATCCAGGGCGGGAAGATCAGCAGCGGGATCTCGTGCACTTGCTCGGTCGTGGGCTCGAATTGCAGCAGTTGCAGGATGTCATTCTGGTAGACGACCTTGCCGGGAGCCGTGGCCACGTTCTCGCCGACCTTGAACTTCTCAAGATCGGTCTGGCTGATGGCCAGCTGGCCGCCGCCACGCTCCAGGTCAGCTGCGAAGTTCTCCATGCCCCGAACCAGGCTCTCGCCGTTGGTCTGCATGGCTTCCCGGAGTGCGGCCGGGTTCGAGATCAGGAAGTTCGACGGTGAGAAGGCATCGGTGAGCATCTTGGTGAAGAACTCGACGCGCCGCTTGGTCGACGGATCCACCCCCTCGACACCTGATACGAGGCTGTTCAGCCAGTTCGACGAGAGCAGATAGGACTGCTTCATCATGTCGAACATCGGATTGGTAACCCAGTCGGGGTCGTTGAACCGCTTGTCCCCGCTTGCCGGGGTCACGACAGGCTGGGGCTCTTCGCCAGCTGCGCGACGGGCTGCCGACTGCCAGAGATCCATATAGCGACCAAAGAGGTCGGCCTGGGCGCGCATCAGCTTGTCCGGCTGGGCGGCGAGGCGCGACATGACCTCGTTCATGGCCGGGGCGACATGGAAGGGGTCTGGCGTCAGGGCGGCCGGCCGGTCGGCCTGGCGAAGCGCAGCCTCGGCGATTGCCCCCTGCGCCGTGACGGCCGCCCGCGCCAGATTGGCAGAAAGCGTTTCCAGCATCTGGCGTTGGTCTGGCGAAACGATGCTGTCGAAATTCGGAACAGGCGGGGGCGTGGGCGGCCGGGTGGCCTTGGCTGATTCGGTTTTGGGTTTCGGCGCGGCCTCGGGAGCGGGCGGCGGAACGGCCTTCTTTGGCTTGGCGGAGGTGGTTTTTGCCTTCGGGGCCGCCGCTTTACGGGGCTTCGAGGGTGTTTTCGCCGTCGCCATGCTGGTTCCTCCCGCGTGTTTCTTCCGGATCGGCTCGCAACCTGCCGCGCACGGCCTTTCGCTTGCCGCGATCATCGCATAAGACCAGAGACAAGATGAACGGTGAAACAGGCAAAATCGTACGTCTCGGCGTACTCACGGGTTTTACGGCGCTGGCTGTCGCCGGTTGCGCCCTGCCGTTCTCGAATGCTGCCGTTGATCCCGCTTCGCCTGTAGCCGATGCGACCCGTGTGGCGGCCGATCGACGGGGCGCGCTCCCGACTTTTTCTGCCATCCCGGCCGTTCCGGGTGATGTGCGTTCGGCTGCGGGCTTCAAGGCTGCGGTCGCTGAGGAGCAGGCTGCCGGAGAGGCGCTTCGCCGCAAGGTCGACGCGGGCCTGTTCACGCTTTCTGGCACGGAAGCCTTCGCCGCCAAGGCCCGGGCCGCTGCCAAGGCTCCGGACTTCGGCGCGCCCACCGACGCAGACCGCGCGGAAACCGAAGCTTTCGCCAAGGCCGCCCGCGGCCGAGCTACCGCGCCTCCGTCCCAGCCCCAATAGGGCGACGGAGGCATAATCATCCTTAAACTGGCTTGGCGCGGCTCCGCTTGGGGTCTATCCATGCCCGACTTTTGCTCCCGACGCGCCGGAGCGGCGCATTGAGCCCCCAAATGAGCACCGATTTTCATCGCATCCGTCGCCTTCCGCCTTACGTTTTCGAAGAGGTCAACAAGATCAAGGCGCGCCTGCGTGCCGAGGGAACGGACATCATCGACTTCGGCATGGGCAATCCCGATATGCCGACGCCGCCTCATATCGTCGACAAGCTGATCGAAACGGCCCGTGACCCCAAGGCCGGACGCTATTCGGCGTCCAAGGGCATCCCGGGTTTGCGCAAGGCCATGGCCAGCTACTACGACCGTCGCTTCGGCGTGAAGCTGAACCCAGACACCGAGGTGATCGCCACTCTGGGCTCCAAGGAAGGTTTCGCCAACCTGGCCCAGGCCCTGACAGCGCCTGGCGATGTGATCATCTGCCCCAATCCCGCCTATCCGATCCATGCTTTCGGCTTCATCATGGCGGGCGGGGTTATCCGGCATGTTCCGGCCCTGTCGCCGGAGGACTATCTCTCGAACATCAGCCGGGCCGTGAAGCATTCGGCCCCGCCGCCGACCGTGCTGATCCTGTCCTATCCGTCGAACCCGACGGCCCAGTGGGTTGATCTGGACTTCTACAAGGACGCCATAGCCCTGGCGAAGAAGCATGACCTGCTGGTCATCAGCGACGTCGCCTATGGCGAGATCTATTTCGACAACAATCCTCCGCCTTCGGTGCTGCAGGTCGAGGGGGCCAAGGACATCGCGGTCGAGGTCAATTCGCTGTCAAAGACCTATGCCATGGCCGGCTGGCGCGTCGGCATGGTGGTCGGCAATGCCCGCATCTGCGCCGCGCTGGCGCGGGTGAAGTCCTATCTGGACTATGGGGCCTATACGCCTGTCCAGGTCGCTGCCGCGGCAGCGCTTAACGGTCCGCAGGACTGCGTTGACGAGATCCGGGCCATCTACAAAGGGCGTCGCGATACCCTTGTGTCGTCCATGAAGCGTGCGGGCTGGGACATTCCCAATCCTCCGGCCTCCATGTTTGCCTGGGCCAAGATCCCGCCGGCCTTCGAGGCGGCCGGCTCCATGCTGTTCTCGCGCCTGCTGATCGAGGAAGCCGGCGTCGCCGTCGCTCCGGGGATCGGCTTTGGCGAGTATGGCGAGGGCTATGTGCGGATCGGGCTGGTTGAAAACGAGCACCGGATCAAGCAGGCGGCCCGCAACGTGAAGAAATTCATCGCCAATGCCGACGCTATCCTGGCCAAGGCCCACAATACGGTCGAGCGCGGCTGAAAAGCCTGCTCGAATGAACTTCAGTGTCGTGGCGACGGTCTTGGAAAAGGTCGTCGCCGCGTCCCCGCGATAGGACGTGAAGATGACGAACAAAACCTGGCGTGTCGGCGTCGCGGGACTGGGTACGGTCGGCGGCGGACTGCTGCAGTTTCTCGCCGAGCGGCCAACCTTCGCTCCGGCTGGCGATCGTGCGGTTGTGACGGCGGTTTCTGCGCGGTCGAAGTCCCGCCCGCGCACGATCGACATCTCTGGCCTGACCTGGTTCGACGATCCCGTCGCCCTGGCCGGGTCACCCGACATCGATCTCTTTGTTGAGCTGGTCGGCGGCAGCGACGGTCCGGCCAAGGCTGCCGTCGAAACGGCCCTGAAGGCGGGGAAGCCGGTCGTCACGGCGAACAAGGCCCTGATTGCCGAGCATGGCGCGGAACTGGCGGCTCTTGCTGAGGCCAACGGTGTGCCGCTTCTGTTTGAGGCTGCCGTTATGGGCGGCGTTCCGGCCGTCAAGCTGATGCGCGAGGCGATGGTCGGCGACGACATCGATTCTGTGGCCGGTATTCTCAATGGCACCTGCAACTTCATTCTCAGCGAGATGGAGAAAACGGGCCGCGCGTTCGGCGACGTGCTGCGCGAAGCCCAGGCCCTGGGCTATGCCGAGGCCGACCCGACCATGGACGTCGGTGGTTTCGATGCCGGCCATAAGATCAGCATCCTGGCGGCCCTGGCCTTCGGCTGCGCCCCCAACTTCGCCGCCGCCGAGATCGAGGGCATCGAAGCTGTCGAACTCCTGGACATCAAGCTGGCCAAGGATCTCGGCTACCGGATCAAGCTGGTCGCCTCGGCTTCGCGCACAACAGACGGCGTGGCCGTGAAGGTGCATCCCTCTCTGGCTCCGCTGGAGCATCCGCTGGCCCAGGCCGGCGGGGCACTTAATGCCCTGTTCATTGAAGGTCGCCGGGTGGGTCGCATTTTCCTGCAGGGTCCCGGTGCGGGCGCTGGCCCGACAGCCGCTGCCGTGGCCGCTGACATTGCTGACGTGATGACCAAGGCCGTTCGCCCGGTCTTCCAGGCTCCGGCCGGCGATCTGAAGCCGTTTGTTGCCGTTGACCCCAGCAAGTCGGTCGGCAAGGCCTATCTGCGGATCATGGTCCGCGACGAGCCCGGCGCGATCGCCGCCATCTCCGAAACACTCGCCGAATGCGGGGTTTCGATCGACAGCTTCCTGCAGAAGCCTGTTGAAGGAGCGGGGGGGGTCCCCATTGTGCTCGTCACCCATGCGACACCTGAATCCAACCTGCTGGATGCAATTGCGCGCATCGAAAAACTTCAGGCCGTGCTAGAGCGTCCCCGTCTGTTGCGCGTTGCGCGCATCTAAAAAGCCGTCGGCAAGGCGGCACGAGACGACATTGGGAATAGCCTCGCCACGGGCTGGGAGAGACGGATGAGTTCGAACACCCTGGACCGCTCACTGGTCCTGGACGCAGTGCGCGTGACCGAAGCGGCTGCAATTGCCTCCTGGACCATGGTCGGACGCGGCGACGAAATGGCGGCTGACCAGGCCGCAGTCGATGCGATGCGCAATGCGCTGAACGAATTGAACATCGACGGCGAGATCGTGATCGGCGAGGGCGAACGCGACGAAGCGCCCATGCTCTATATCGGTGAAAAGGTCGGCAAGGGCGGACCCGCCATCGACATCGCGCTGGACCCGCTTGAGGGTACCACGCTTGCCGCCAAGGCCATGCCCAATGCTCTGGCCGTCATGGCCTGGGCGCCCAAGGGAACCCTGCTGAACGCACCTGACACCTATATGGACAAGATCGCCTGTGGTCCGGGTTATCCAGCGGGCGTGATCGACCTCGACAAGACCGCAGCGGAGAACGTTCAGGCCCTGGCCGCAGCCAAGGGCGTTGCGCCGTCGGAAATCACGGTCTGCGTGCTGGATCGTCCGCGCCATGCCGAGATCATCGCCTCCGTGCGTTCGGTCGGGGCGCGGGTCCATCTGATTACGGATGGCGATGTGGCCGGCGTAATCAACACCTCGGATCCCTCGACGGGAATTGATCTCTATGTCGGCTCGGGCGGGGCTCCCGAAGGGGTCCTGGCCTGCGCAGCCCTGAAGTGTGTCGGCGGGCAGTTTCAGGGGCGTCTGCTGTTTCGCAACGCCGACGAGCGCGCCCGGGCTGTTCGCTGGGGCGTCACGGACCTGGACCGGAAGTACGATCTCCATGACATCGTCCGCGCCGATGCGATCTTTGCCGCCACGGGCGTGACCTGGGGCGCGCTTCTGGAAGGCGTTACCTATAAGGACGGCTTCGTCCACACCCATACCCTGGTGATGAACTCGTCGACCGGCACCGTCCGTGAAGTTCGGATGAAGCGGCGGGTTCGGAGCGAGGCCCGGGGTAGCCCGATGCACGAGCTGGCCTGACGTCGCATGGAGCGAATCCGCCAAACGGGCTAGGGTCCGGAATGGTTCTCTCCGTCAAATCCTTCCAAGCCGCCCGCCCTCATTGTGGAGGGCGCTGAGCCATGGCTGCTGACCTTCATGCGGATGCCGGGGGCGAAGCTTTCCTCGATGTCACCCGATCGCTCAGCGGACGGGCCTGGCGTGCAAGGCCGGTCGATCCTGTCGCCGTCAGAGCCCACCAGCAGTCGCACGGCCTTTCCGAGCCCTTGGCTCGCGCCATTGCTGCTCGCGGCGTCAAGGCGGGTGAAGCCGATCACTATCTGAGCCCGACCCTCAAGGCCCTGTTCCCTGACCCCTCCAGCTTTACCGACATGGACCGGGCGGCCGAAATCCTGATCGATGCGCTCGTCGCCGGCCGCCCGACCATGGTCTTCGCCGACTATGACGTGGATGGCGCGACCAGCGCGGCTCAACTGGTCCGGTGGTTTCGCCATATGGGCGTCGAACTGCCGATCTATATCCCGGATCGCCTGACCGAGGGCTATGGTCCAAGTCCGGCGGCCTTCAAGACCATCCGCGAGTCCGGGGCCGAGCTGGTCGTCACCCTCGATTGCGGTGCGGCGGCCTATGACGCCATCGCCAGTGCGGCGACGATCGGCCTGGAGGTGGTGGTCATTGACCATCACCTGATGCGCGAGGATCCACCCGCAGCGGCGGCTGTGGTCAATCCCAACCGGCCCGGATGCCAGAGCGGGCAGGGCGTCCTGGCCGCAGCCGGGGTGACCTTTGTCCTGCTCACCGCCCTGAACCGCGAGGCGCGCAAGCGGGGGCTGTTCACCGATGAACGACCGCAGCCGGATCCACGCCAGTGGCTGGATCTGGTGGCCCTGGGCGAGGTGTGCGACGTCACCCAGCTCGTGGGGTTCAATCGGGCACTGACCACGCTCGGCCTGCGCGTGATGTCCAACTGGGCCAATCCTGGTCTCAAGGCCCTGTTTGAGGTCGGCAAGGGGACTGGCCCAGCCTCGGTGTTCCATGCCGGCTTTGTGCTGGGGCCCCGCATCAATGCCGGCGGTCGGATCGGGCGGTCGGATCTCGGGGCGCGGCTCCTCTCAACGGACGACCCCGAAGAGGCAAGGATGCTGGCCGAGGAACTGGACGGCCTCAATACCGAACGCAAGGCGGTGGAGGCCGGCGTGGTCGAGGAGGCCGTCGCGGTTCTGGAACGCGGCAGCAATTTCAACCCGGACGCTTCCGTCATCGTGGTGGCCGGGGAGGGGTGGCATCCCGGCGTGATCGGCATCGTCGCCGGCCGGCTGCGGGAGCGTTACCGAAAGCCCGTCGTCGTGATCGGCATAGATCGTGCGGCCAATGTCGGGAAGGGTTCGGGGCGGTCGCAGCCGGGCGTCAATCTGGGGGCGGCGATCCAGTCGGCCTATGAGGCGGGACTGCTGATGTCGGGAGGCGGTCACGCCATGGCCGCGGGGCTCAGCATCCGGCCGGATACCATCCCGGAGCTGCGGGCCTTTCTCGAAGAACGCCTGTCTGGCGAGATGGAAGCGGTCGGACCCGAAGCCGTGGAGATCGATGCGCTGGTGCAGCCCAGGGCCGCAGACCGGGCGCTTTACGAGGACTTCCAGCGTCTTGCCCCGTTCGGCCCGGGCAATCCGGAGCCGATGTTTGCCCTGACGGCCGTCAGGCCGGACCGGGTCATGGCGCTGAAAGGCGGGCATGTCCGGATGGATCTCGTCGGACCGACAGGTGAGCGGCTGAAGGCCATCTCCTGGCGCAGTGCCGAAACCGATCTTGGTCGTCGCCTGCTGGCTGGCGGTGGGGCGCTGCATGTGGCCGGGCGTCTGAAGCCGGACGACTATATGGGGCGCAACGGCGTCCAGCTGGAGATCGAGGACGCTGCAGATCCGCGGGCCAGGACGGCTGAAGCCTGAGGTGTTTCCGGGCCAAGCGCTTGATCGGTCAGCCGGTTTTCGTGCCGAGACGATCTGTGGCGGGGATGAGGTTCAGCGTGGCTGTGGACACCCCGAAAAAATGCTTCCGGGCGGGTTGCGTGTCCAGAAGGGCGCGGCTATACACCCGCTTCCTCGCGGGGCCGTGGTCCCTTCGTCTATCGGTTAGGACGCCAGATTTTCATTCTGGAGAGAGGGGTTCGACTCCCCTAGGGACTACCACCCGCGAGGTCTAG
>Ga0187842_1000747_pt1 | contig 15632 bp, 1 predicted proteins | sample SpaLakP09_SKY_41_FD_134514 | JGI IMG/M metagenome (GOLD analysis project Ga0187842, IMG submission 134514) | Oligotrophic lake water microbial communities from Sparkling Lake, Wisconsin, USA - SP09_SKY_41 | ecosystem: Environmental > Aquatic > Freshwater > Lake | place: USA: Sparkling Lake... | reverse complement strand
TTATCCCAATCTCCACCCACCCCTTCAATATCGTCCCAGTTAGATTACTAGGAGCCGACACCGTGTAATTGCCTGTCCCTGTCCCAACCAGACTCAGCCCCGGCAATGTCACCGCCTTGTTGCTTCCCACCAGGGCATTCCCGTAAGACCCAGACGCGGGCAATTGTGCCAACCGTGCCTCGTTGGTTCCCTCTCTATCATTCACATAGCCGCTGAGACTATGATTGCTCCACACCAAAGGCGCCGACGTCGTCCCATCGTATCTCTTCTCCGTCACCGTCAGGTTGTTGATCGTCAGCACCGCCGGGCTGATGTTCCCTTTCAACAGCAGGGCCGGTCCAATCTGGTACCTCCCAGCATCCGCTCCACTTAAACTCAATCCCGTCACACTCACGTCCTTACCCGTCCCAACATTGGCGCTGTCGTACGTCGCATCGGCCCCACTGGTCACCAGTCGAACGTCGTGATTACCTGCCGCCCCCACCAATGTGTGCCCACTCCAGTTCACGCTCGCTGTCCGACTCCCATCATAAATCTTGCCCGTCACGCTGGCCCCGCTGATTAATAAGACCGTCCTGGGTAGCACGGTCAGGGGTTGCTCCACTTCAGTCGCTGCGTTCCAACTCGAACTCCCCACCTGACTGGCCGTGATCACTGTCGTTCCATCCCCCACAATCGTCACCGTATTCCCACTGACTGTTGCCACGCTGCTGTTAGCCGATGTATAGCTCACCGGCAGTCCGCTGCTCGCACTCCCCGTTAAACTAAACGCCCCGTCCCCCACCTGCTTGTTCGGCAAGCTCCCGAAGGTGATCCCATTGCTCCCCCTTCCCCACCACCACGGTGTTGGTGATGGTTCCGCCCGTGCTGTAGCTCGCCGTATCGGTCGGAGTAAACGTTCCTACCAGCATGTTGGTGCCGGCATTCAATACCGTTCCACTGCTTGGGTTATAACTAAACGTTCCATCCACTGAACTGGTCGCATTGAGTTGGGTGGAAGTTAACGGAGCCGGATAGGTCAGCCCAACCGCAGGACTCGGTGTCCATGTCAGCACAGGCGCAGCCTTGTTCACCACGACGTTGATGTTGGAAGTCACGCTGTTGTAGTTGGCTGGTTCTGTCGGGGTGAAGCTCACGCTCTGGCTACTGGTTCCGACGTTGGGTCGGTTGGTCTGACTTACCCAGGCAAACGCTCCGAGAACATTGGCCGAACCACCACTCAGAACGGAGTTGCTCAACGCCTGCCCGTAGATAATCGGATTGGCTGTGGGCCAGTTGCTGATCACCGGAGTTCCCTTGACGATGACAAAGGTGGCGCTCTGGTTGGTAGTGCCGAAGGCGTTGCTTGCCGTCAGCGTGGCTGTGTTGGTTCCGGCGGTGCTTGGCGTCCCGCTGATTAGACCATTGGTGGCTATGGAGAGGCCGGTGGGAAGATTAGATCCACCAAAAATTATCGGTGCCGTTCCACTCGCCGTCACCGTATTGCTGAACACCACCCCGACCTGTCCAAGGAAGGAGTTGGTGGAGGTGATGGCGGGTAAGAACCCTGATCCGGTCGCCAAATAGAGCTGACTAACTTCCGAAGAGCTTAGGGCCTTTTTGTAGAAACGGATTTCATCAAGCGATACGTCCTGGTGACCAAAAGAAAAGTTGCCGTTACCAGTGAAGCCATAGGCAGGGGTGTTCTCGGCCTTTAAACTTCCATTGACATATATCCTGCGCTTGAAAGCTTCCTCGTCGTAAACAAATACAAGATTTTGCCATTCACCGATTGGAACAGGCTGATAAAGGTCAAAATCATTGTAAAAGAAAGAAAAGCGCACCTTTTCAAAATCCGTGATGATGTGAAGGTTTTCGCCGGTAGAACCACCAGGATTTGGTTCGCCATACATGACACCACCTGTCCGCAAAATCCAACCACCGTAGCCAGAGGCAAAAAATCTTTTCACCCACAGAGAAACGGTGAACGAACGGTTGGCCAGATCGATCCCTGTTCCGTACACGGCCGCTTTGCTCGGCGGATCGGTAAAATAGGAGAATTGCAAAGCCGAACCCTGAGCCCCAGATGAGTCCAAAATTATTCCCTGGGTGTTCGCCAGGATTCCATGAATACCGTTCCCACTTTCATCACGGGCATTTACATTCGCTGGCTGATCGGCAGTTAGCGGATAGTAGGCAATTAGGTCGCGGTTGATGGGATCATACGACAAATTTGAGTTTGGATTTGTTCCATCCGCTAATTCACGAAAGTCCGTCACCCCGTCCCCGTCCGTATCCCTAGCCTGCACATTTAAGTACTGAATTACGGGGACCGCCTCGTACCATTTACTATCTCCTGCCTGGTTAGCTGTGATCTCGATCCAACCCGATCTTTTGAACGTTACCGTATTTCCGCTCACCGTCGCCACATTGGTGTCGGACGAGGTATAACTCACCGCCAGACCGCTCGACGCTGTCGCATTCAGCGTAAAGCTTCCCTCATCGAGATATTTCACCGGCAAGGCCCCGAAGTTGATCACGTTGCTCCCCTTGGCCACCACGCTGACCGAAGCAGTCACCGTATTATAGTTAGCAGTATCGGTTGGCGTGAAGACCACGGTCTGACTGCTGGTGCCTGCATTCGGAACGATTGATGAGTTAGCAAAAGTCCATTCTCCAAGCGACGGGGCCACCTTTCGGATCCGGTGATTTCCTACGTCCCCTACGTAAACGTTACCCGATGAGTCTATGGCCACTCCTTCTGGAATATTAAATTGAGCTGAGGCACCATTCCCGTCAGCAAAACCACTAACCCCACTACCTGCTAGTTTCCTTACTACCCCCGCTGGGGTGATTTTACAGATCAGACCGTTAAAACTGTCCGCCACATAAACGTTACCCGAAGAGTCCACCGCTACTCCACGAACCGTACCAAATCGCGCCGCCGAACCAGTTCCATCCACATAAGGACCCCCAGTTAGATTCATACCACCAGCCAGTGTGGTGACCACTCCTGATGGTGTTACCTTGTGTATTCGACCAGAGTCCCCGTAATAAAGATTGCCCGAGGAGTCCACCGCCAGGCCTTGAATATTTCTAAATGGAAAAGATGAGTCGATTCCGACCGCGCTTACCACTCCAGCAGAGGTCACCTTCAAGATTGAAGATCCACTATTTGCCACATAAAGATTGCCCAAAGAGTCCACCGTAATAGCAGTTGGATTAGTAACTTTGACCGCCAAAGAACTTACCACTCCGTCCGGTGTCACCTTGCGGATTCGGCTGTTACCGTTATCCGCCACATAAACATTTCCTGATGAATCCACCGCCAAACCACTGATGTATTTAAATTCCGCTAAGGTGCCATTTCCATCAGCAAAACCGGCAGTCCCGCTGCCTGCCAGCGTGGTGACCACCCCCGCTGGAGTCACCTTGCGAATCCGGTGATTTTGCAATTCTCCCACATAAATGTTGCCCGACGAATCCAATGTCACTGGCCGGGGGGAATTAAATTGTGCTAAGTTACCACTTCCGTCTGCAAAACCAGCAGTCCCACTGCCCGCCAGCGTGCTCACTTCCCCCATGCTACCCGTTCCTCCTGAAAGAATGCTTTCGCCTAACGCCTGACCATAAGTGATCGGACTGGCGGTCGGCGTGGTGCTGATCGCGGGAGTTCCCTTCGCCACCACCACCGTGTTGGTGATTGTTCCGCCTGCGGAGTAGTTCGAAGTGTTGGATGGTGTGAATGTGGCTACCAGCGTATTTGTTCCAGCATTCAACACCGTTCCATTGGTTGGGTTGTAGCTGAACGTGCCCGCCACCGAGCTGGTGGCATTGAGCTGGGTGGAACTTAATCCTGTGGGATAGGTCAGCGATGCCGCAGGACTCGGCGTCCAGGTCAGGACGGGTGAAGCCTTGGAGATAACAAAGGTGGACGTCTGGTTAGTAATGCCGAAGGCGTTGCTGGCTGTCAGCGTCGCTATGTTAGTTCCCGCTATCGTTGGCGTTCCGCTGATCAGACCGTTGGTGGAGATATTCAGCCCAGTAGGAAGATTAGATCCACCAAACGTGATCGGTGCCGTTCCGCTCGCTGTCACCGTGTTACTAAACGCCACGCCCACCTGACCAAGGAAGGAGTTTGTGGAAGTAAACTGCGGTGCAACTCCGGTCGGATTAGTCAGCGTCGCGGAACTGGCAACGCGGAAGCCGAAACTAAAGAAGTTATCATAACCAGGGGGACTCCATGCCCGAGAAGACGAGCTGATACCATGGCTATCATAATCCCATGCCCCACCTCGCAATTCCTGTGCCTCTATTGCAGTGTCGTTAACACTGTCATAGGCCGTCTCCACCCATTCGACTGCATTCGCTCCCTGCCCCATCGTTCCGTATGCGCTTAACCCCCCTGCATTGGTAATTTCACTAGGGCCATTAGCAGTAGGCTGACGATACACGACCGTATTGCCATTCGTTCCACCGGCTATTGCGACTGGTGCGGTATCGGTTCCTGTTGGGTAGTCATACCAAGATCCACTCGGACTCCCGTACGCTGCCTTATACCATTCGTTTCTGCTGGGCATGACGAATTTCGCCAAACTATTCCGATACGGATTGTTGGCATCAAACCCGGCATCACTTGCTGACCAGACTTGGAAGTTGCCATTAGAGTCGAATTTATAAGCAGGCACGAAACCCTTGCTCGTATTTAGCCAATTCACAAATTTTGCTGCCTGATACCAACTAATCCCAGTGGCTGGCTTGTTGATTCCGTTCCCACCGTAATTAGTCATGTCATACATCGTGATTCCCAAGTTCCCTTCCGAATTCGCCTTGTTGATCATGTCCCGGCTGATTTCGTACTTCCCGATATTATAATTGTAGGCCACCGATCCTGCAGGATTGGGACTGCCCGTTGTATCAGCCGCGTTGCCCGGATTGCCAATTCTTACGAAATCGATCGAGAACTGGTTCGACCCGCTGCCAAAGGTTTCACTGATGGGCGGAGCCTCAGCCGAGTAAAGTTGATCCACTTCGGAAGCGGATAGGGCTCGGTTGTAGACACGCACCTCGTCCAAAAGTCCCTCAAAGAACTCGTCGTTACGGGTGAGTGAATTTGACCCGATCACAAAGGGCATCGAGCCATCCGTGTTTAACGTCTTACTGAATTCGCCCAGTACGACCCCATCAAGGTAGATCCTTCCCATGCCACTCTGCCAAGTGATCGCCAGTTTGTGCCAACCCGCACCGTTTAGATCACCAGGCCAGTATTTATCCGAGTCATTACTTTCTCCAATAAAAGCGATTCCATCTGAGGCTAGCAAAAGAGAGAAACGTGTATTGACCCGAGCCTGAGTTCCACCCCCAAAGGTAAAGAGGTTGCCATGCATAATGCTATCGCATTTTACCCATAGGGACACGGTTCGGTCGGAATTTCCACCCGGCCATCCGGCATAGTCGGCGACGATTCTCCCGCTCGTTTTGTTAAAGGTGTAGGCGCCATTCAACTGCCCCTTGCGATCGGTGACCAGCGAGGTGTTTTGCGGAGTTCCATGCCTCCCATTCCCACTCTCATCATTTGCATTTCCGTTGAACGGGTAGTAAGCCACTAACCCACGGTTGAGCGCAGGCTGGACGGTCAGTGTTTGTGGCACGCTCGACGCTGCATTCCAGTTGCTGTCGCCCGCTTGGCTAGCGGTGATCGTGGTCGTCCCCTCACCCATAATCGTCACCAAACTCCCCAACACCGTGGCCACATTGGTGTTGGAAGATGTATAAGTCACCGTCAGCCCGCTACCCGCCGTGGCGGTCAGATTAAACGCCGCATCACCGATATACTTGATCGGTAACGAGCCGAAGATGATATTTTGGTTGCCTTTAAGGATCTCAAAGTTCGCCGATTTACTTCCTGGGTAGCGCAAGTCACTGCTTGTCGCCGTCACTCGATAGTTTCCGATGTTCGTCGGCGCGGTGGCCGTGGGTCCATAACTGGTCCCCAAGATGCCCTCATACTGGAGAGAAAATCCGCTAACACCGCTCGCACTGGCAGTGTACGTCTTCGGGGACCCGTCATAGGAAAGGCTGGCAGGAGGAGTCAGGGTGATATTTCCTGAATCCAAGGTGACCGGATGAACGGTCTGGGTCTGTCGAACCTCCTCAGCTGCCAGGTAGTAGTCCGACTCAGGAGCCGTGGCCGTGATCGTGGTGGTGCCCACCCCCTTGATCCACAGCTTGCCAACCTGCGACATCCGAAGATCAGGTCGAGCCCACGGATAAAATTCCCGCACTACCGTCGGCATTGCATAGAGTCGAAGTTCGTAATAGACCTCAGCCACTTCCGGATTCGAACTGGTGTAAACGACATTACCCTCTGAACTCACCGATCCATTAAGATAGAAACCGCCGTCGTTGCGGCCGAAACCCGACCAGGCGTCCATCGGTTGCGTCGCTCGGATATCGTTCGCTGTCCGATCGGCCAGAGGACCAAAGGTAATGCTGTGGGTGCCCTTGGTGACGATCAGGTCCCGCATGACTGGTTGGGCGGGTTCATAATTCTCATTTCCTCCTTGGGAGGCGGTGATGGTGGTGGTGCCCACTCCGTTGACCCAAGCCGTCGACATCCCCGCAGTAGCGACGAACCAGTTGGAGCTTTCGAAGGTCACCGGCAGACCCGAGGAGGCGGACGCGGTCAGCGGCAGGGATAGAGTGTTGAAGGTGACAGAAGAAATTGGGGCGAAGTCGATCGTCTGCGTTCCCTTCGCGATGACAAAGTTGTTCGTCTGGGTCGCCACGCCATAGGTGTTGGATGCCGTGAGCACCACTTGGTTCGTTCCCGCCGTCGTCGGTGTACCGGTAATCAGACCATTGGTGGCTATGGAGAGTCCGTTGGGAAGATTTGATCCACCGAACGTGATCGGTGCCGTTCCACTCGCCGTCACCGTGTTGCTGAACGCTACTCCCACTTGACCAAGGAAAGAGTTGGTTGAGGTAAACTGTGGGGAAACACCGGTCGGATTGGTGATCGTGGCTGAGCTAGCAACACGGAACCCGTAGGAGTCGAACTCATTCGTCGGATTGCGGAAGTAGTCGAGGTACGAGGCATCCAAGTACATGCTGCTGGTGCTCCGGGAGCCGCCGCGCAGCCCCCGGAACTCGCCCGCTATGTTGTTGATTCCGTCATATGCTGTCTCAGTCCACTCCCACACATTACCTCCCTGCCCCATCGTTCCGTACGCACTTAGCCCACCCGCGTTGGTGATGTCTGCAGGGCCAGATTGTCCATTGTACACCGCCGTGTTCGCAGCTGTTCCACCAGCTACTGCCGCTGGTGCAGTATCGCTTCCCGTTGGATAATTATTCCAAGTTCCATCCAGATTCCCATAAGCCGCCTTGTACCACTCGTTACTACTGGCGATGACATACTTCGCAAGGCTGTTCCTGAACATATTATTCGCGTTGTAACCCGCATCCCCTGCCGACCACAGCTGGAAGTTGCCACTTCCATCGAACTTGTAGGCTGGCATAAATCCCTTGCTCGTATTCATCCAATTCACAAACTTGGCTGCTTCATACCAACTAATTCCCGTAGCCGGTTTATTGACTCCGTTCCCACCGTAACTCGTCATGTCCTGCAGAGTGATCCCTAAGCCGCTTGCCGAGTTTGCCTTATTGATCATGTCCCGGCTGATTTCATATTTTCCGATATTGTAGTTGTAGCCCACCGATCCGGCAGGATTTGGACTGCCCGTTGTATCAGCCGCATTGCCCGGATTGCCGATTCTTACAAAATCGATCGAGAACTGGTTCGACCCACTGCCAAAGGTTTCGCTAAAGGGCGGAGCCTCAGCCGAATAAAGTTGATCTACTTCGGAAGCGGATAGGGCGCGATTGTAGATACGGATATTGTCCAAGATACCTGTCAACCCCCGACCTCCGTATTCATCCGGAGGGAAATCACCCGTCCTGATCTTCCCACCCACATAGAGCCTTGAATCAACTAGGTTATGCAAATGCAGATTATCAGTGATGTAACCTCCGTTTGAGGTGCCCCATTCAGAAAAAAGGCAAAAGTCCTGCTGGAAGAGTTATACGTGTAGGTAATCTGACTCCAAGAGCCCGCCAAATTGCGGGGTACCGAGGACACCTCTGCATTCACATAGTTTTCGTCCACTACTAAGTTTCCTCCGACGCGGTAAGGCATGTAATAAAAGTCTGAAATTTGCCCAGGTTCACTTCCACCCCAACCAAGAACAAATCCAGTTGGCCAGACAGGCTCCTGGGTAGGCTTCATCCAGAAGGACACGCTAAAATCACTGTTTCCAGATACACCAAGATTGCTTTGAGACTTCATTCCGTCCGCCTGGCTAATCTGTAAGGCAGAATTCAACACACCTTTTTGATCACTGGTCAACACCGCCCCCGCTAGGACTCCGTGGTTGCTTAAGCCACTTTCATCATTCGCATTTCCGTTAAACGGATAGTAGGCCACCAACCCACGGTTGAGCGCAGACTGGACGGTGAGCGGTTGAGGCATGCTTGTTGCTGCATTCCAGTTGCTGTCGCCCGCTTGGCTAGCGGTGATCGTGGTCGTCCCCTCACCCATGATCGTGACCAAGCTCCCCAACACCGTGGCCACATTGGTGTTGGAAGAAGTATAGGTGACTGTCAGCCCGCTGGAAGCCGTGGCTGTCAGATTAAACGCCGCATCACCCACATACTTGATCGGCAGCGAACCGAAGATGATGTTTTGAGTCCCTTTCGCCACCACCACCGTGTTGGTCACCGTTCCTGCCGCGTTGTAGCTGGCCGTGTCGGTCGGAGTAAACGTGGCCACTAAGGTACTAGTTCCAACATTCAACACCGTTCCATTCGTCGGATTATAGCTGAACGTTCCAGCTACAGAACTGGTGGCGTTGAGCTGAGTGGAGCTTAATGCTGTGGGATACGTCAAAGCTGCAGTTGGGCTCGGCGTCCAGGTCAACACAGGAGAAGCTTTGTTCACCACCAAGCTCACCGTATTGGTCACTGGCGAGATGTAGTTCGTTGTGTTACTTGCCGTGAATACAGCCGTCAGAGTGTTGGTGCCGGCGTTGAGGACAGACCCGTTGGTTGGATTGTAGACAAAGGTTCCAGCCACGCTGCTCGTCGCATTGAGCTGGGTCGCCGATAATGCCGTCCCATAGGTGATCGATGCAGGATTGGTCCAAGTAATTGCAGGCGTGGCCTTACCGACCACCACCGTGTTGGTGATCGTCAGGCCGCTTGTGTAATTCGTTGAGTCGGTCGGTGTAAACGTGGCCACCAGTGTGTTCGTACCAGCGTTCAGCACTGCACCGTTGGTCGGATTATAAATGAACGTTCCCGCCACCGAACTGGTCGCATTCAGTTGAATCGAACTAAGAGGAGCGGCATAGGTAAGACCCGCTGCCGGACTCGGCGTCCAAGTCAGAGTCGGCGTGATCTGGTTTGCAGTCACGCTGACCGAAGCAGTCACCGTGTTGTAATTAGCGATATCGGTTGGCGTGAAAACCACGCTTTGGCTGCTTATACCGACATTTGGAACGATCGATGGCGTGGCAAAAGCCCATGTTCCAACAAGGGAAGGAGTCACCTTACGGATCCGATTGTTTAGCCAATCCGCTACATAAAGATTGTCTGAGGAGTCTATCGCCACATGGTAGGGATGACTAAATTGCGCCGCCGTGCCTGGTCCATCTGCAAAACCTGCAGTTCCGCTACCTGCCAGGGTACTCACCACTCCCGACGGGGTCACCTTGCGGATACAGTGGTTGACTCTTTCCGCCACATAAACATTGCCCGATGAGTCCACCGCTACACCTCCGGGATTATTAAATTGCGCCGCCGTGCCTAGTCCATCTGCAAAACCTGCAGTCCCGCTACCTGCCAGGGTACTCACCACTCCCGACGGGGTCACCTTGCGGATGCGGTGGTTACTTTGGTCCGCCACATAAACATTACCCGACGAGTCCGCCGCCACTCCATAGGGATTGGAAAACTTTGCCGCCGTGCCTGTTCCATCTGCAAAACCTCCAGTTCCGCTACCCGCCAGCGTGCTCACTACTCCCGCTAAAGTGACCTTGCGGATTCGGTTCCCAATTTCCACCACATAGATGTCCGAGGTCGAGGAGCTTAAGGTCACTGAAGTTGGCCCATAAAACTGGGCCGCCGTGCCTGTTCCATCTGCAAAACCTCTAGTCCCGCTACCTGCCAGGGTACTCACCACTCCCGCCGGGGTCACCTTGCGGATTCTGTTGTTCTGGAGATCCGCCACGTAAACGTTGCCGGATGAATCTACCGCAAGACCCGTAGGCATATAAAACTGCGCCGCGGTACCGTCCCCATCTGCATACCCGTTAGTCCCACTACCCGCAAGAGTACTCACCACTCCCGCCGTGCTCACCTTTCGGATTCGGTGGCCAGCGTAGTCCGCTACATAAACATTGCCCGAGGAGTCAATTGCTACACCCAATGGTTGACTAAATTTTGCTGACGTGCTCACTCCATCCGCATAACCGTAAGTCCCGTTACCCGCGAAAGTGCTCACCACCCAATCCTCGTTAATCGCCCCGCCCGAAAGAGTGCTGCTGCTCAACGCCTGACCATAATTGATCGGACTGGCCGTCGGAGTGGCGCTGATCGTGGGAGTCCCCTTGGCTACCACCACAGTGTTCGTAATCGTCAGTCCGCTTGCGTAATTCATCGTGTTGGCAGGTGTGAACGTCGCCACCAAAGTATTCGTGCCGGCACCCAACACCGTTCCGTTAGTAGGATTATAACTAAACGTCCCCGCCACCGTGCTGGTGGCATTCAGTTGGGTGGAAGATAGAGGAGCCGGATACGTCAGCCCGGCCGCCGGACTGGGTGTCCAGGTCAACACAGGAGAAGCTTTGTTCACCACCAAGCTCACCGTATTGGTCACTGGCGAGACGTAGTTCGTAGTGTTACTTGCCGTGAATACAGCCGTCAGAGTGTTGGTGCCGGCGTTGAGGACAGACCCGTTGGTTGGATTGTAGCTGAACGTTCCCGCCACCGAACTGGTCGCATTGAGCTGGGTCGCCGACAACGCCGTCCCATAGGCGATCGCTGCAGGATTGGTCCATGTGATCGTCGGCGTGGCCTTGCCCACCACCACCGTGTTGGTGATCGTCAGTCCGCTTGTGTAATTCGTTGAGTCGGTCGGTGTAAACGTGGCCACCAGTGTGTTCGTACCAGCGTTCAGCACTGCACCGTTGGTCGGATTATAAATGAACGTTCCCGCCACCGAACTGCTCGCATTCAGTTGAATCGAACTAAGAGGAGCGGCATAGGTAAGACCCGCTGCCGGACTCGGCGTCCAGGTCAGGACTGGGCTTGCCTTGTTGACCACCACCGTGTTGGTGATCGTCACGCTATTGTAGTTGTTGGTATCCACCGGCGTGAAGTTCACCACCACTGTGTTCGTGCCCACGTTGAGCACCGTTCCATTGGTCGGGCTATAGGTCAGGGTTCCCGGCACGGAGGCCGATGCGCTGAGCTGGGTGGAAGAGAGGGGAGCCGGATAAATCAAGGCAACGAGCGGATTGGACCAAGTGATCACAGGCGTGGCCTTGTTGACTGTCAGGCTGACCGTGTTGCTTGCCGTGTTGTAATCGCCCGTAGCCAAAGGAGTGAACGTTACACCCTGAAGACCGGTCCCCGCGTTGGGTTTGTTGGTCGGAGTTGTCCACGTAAAGCTGCCTGTGGGATTGGCCACCCCACCGCTCAGGACCGAATTGCTCAACGCCTGTCCAAAGGTGATCGCACTGGCCGTCGGCCAACTGCTGATCGCCGGAGATCCTTTAGCAATGGTGATGGTCAGGCTGCCGGTAGTCGAGCCGAAGCCGTTTGAGGCAATAACACTCAGCGACCGGATCACCGCATTGCTGGGTGTGCCGACGATCGCATTCGTCGGCGAACCGTAAAAAGTCAGTCCCGTGGGTAGGTTTGTCGCTGGGACGACCGTCAACGACGTCGGGCTATTGGTTGCGCTGATGCTCATGTTGAAAAATTGTCCCACCACTCCCGACGCGTTTGTTGCACTGGTGATGACCGGGGCGGAACCGATCGTCAGTGCGGCCACGTCGCTGGTCACGCTTCCATAAGTGCTGCTCACGACAACGCGGTAGGAGCCGGCCTGATTGGTTTGGAGATTGGTCAGCGAAAGGGTTGCTGAAGTCTGATTGGTTATCACCGCCCCGTCCTTTTGCCACTCGTAGGTCAGCCCATTGGTCGTGCAGGGACGGAACTCAAAATTGTCGACTACATAGGTGCTGTTGCTCGGAGCCGCCCAGTTTAAAATTGCAAAGGAGCGGGAAACAGAGTTGGAGGCGGTGATGACGGAACGTACCTGCACCCAGTTGGTGTTCTTCGAGGGCCGTATTTGGGGCAGTCGCAGGTAGGAGTAGTTGATATAATCCCCAACAAATTCAAACGACTGGTCGTTATCCTGCTGGGCGTAACTGTTCCAGACCAGTGCGCTGGCCAGATAAGGTACGTTGGTAGGCAGGGTCAGGTTGGTGCTGACCACCAGCCGGCCATATACCCCCGCCGACTTGGTGAGAGCCATGGCGTTGCTTCCGCCAAAGGACAGATTGGTCAAGGCGATCGTTCCCCCACCTAAAGCCCAGCCGTTGGTGCCCGATTCAAATGCTGTGTTGGCCGTGATGTTGGCCTGCGGGGCCAGTGCCGAGATCGTGAGGCTGAAGACACCCCCCGGGACACCATTCCCGCTGACCGGTTGGGTAGCGATGACCGGAGCGCGTGTCCCTGGATATTCACTGGCATCGTTGGGATCCGTCTTCGCAACAGTCTCCTCATTGTCATTGTATCCGTCCCCGTCAGTGTCGGCTTTTAACGGATCGGTCGGGTAGCCGAATTCGAGAAAATAGGATCCGGTCACATTCCTTTCGGTGCCAAAGTAATCGTCCCAATATGCACGGTTAAAATAATCGATCCTCAGGTAATCTTGGTTCCCGTCGTTATTGGGATTGCCCGAGCTCCACGCCGTGAACCCAGCCCAGGTCTCCCCTGTGACCCAATTCCAAGTCCCCTCCGTTTCCTGGTCGGTGGCCCCAAGCCAGATCACAGGGTCCCCGGATCCGGGCGGCAGAAAGGCGTCGGAAAAGTTCTTTTCCGGCTGGCTGGTGATCGTGGCCAAATGTCCACCCCTCACCTCCGCATCCGCCTTGGCCTGGTCCCAAGTGAAGTTGCCAGAGATAATCTGATATCTTCCATATCCCTTTTCCCACGCATCGGTCAGTCCGTCCCCGTCTGTATCCAACGTGCCAACCTCCTGCGAGTAAAGTTGGGCCACCTCGGCATCGGTCAGATCTCTTGAATAAACACGCAGATTATCAAACGTGGCGGTCAACCTCGCGGACGATGCTCCCCCGCCCCACCAATGACGGGCGACGGCAGATCGGTTATTATCAACGGGGAAGGGGGAACCGGATACAGGCACAGATCCCAACTTCACCCCGTCAGCATAAGCCACGATGGCATTGGTGGTCTTAACCAAAACAAGGTGTTTTTTGCGTGCGGAATAACTAGTCCAATCTGACGGGGTCCAAGTAAATCCCGGATCAGGCCAAAGCATAAAGTTGATTCCGGTACGATTCCGCTCGATCGCAAAGTATTTTTTTCCGGAAAGAACTTCTCCGAAAGCAATATAAGCTTCCCCGTCTCCCTCTAGCAGGGTCTCATCCCGAACCCAAAAACTCACAGTCGCCAGGTTACTGATAGATCCTGAAAAGTTAGGCAACACAACATGTCCGCCCGAGCCATAATAATAGGAATTATCCGTGGTCACTTTGAGTTCCGTGCCGCTGAGGAACTGGGTATTGGCGGTGGAATTCGTCGCGTGTCTTGCATTCCCGCTCTCGTCGTTGACGTTCCCGTTGAACGGATAGTAGGCCACTAACCCGCGATTGATCGCAGGCTGGACGGTCAGCGTTTGCTGCATGCTTGTAGCTGCATTCCAGTTGCTGTCGCCCGCTTGGCTGGCGGTGATGGTGGTATTTCCCTCGCCGACAATGGTCACCAGACTACCCAAAACGGTAGCCACGTTAGTGTTCGAGGAGGTATAGGTCACCGTTAGACCGCTACCGGTCGTGGCTGTCAGGTTAAACGCCGCATCACCCACATACTTGATCGGCAGCGAACCGAAGATGATGTTTTGAGTTCCCTTCGCCACCGTGACGGTGTTGGTGATCGTTCCGCCTGTAGAGTAGTTAGCCGTGTCCGTCGGAGTGAACGTTGCGACCAAAGTGTTCGTGCCAGCGTTGAGCACTGTTCCGTTCGTTGGGTTGTAGGAGAACGTCCCCGCCACCGAGCTCGTCGCGTTGAGTTGGGTGGAACTTAATGCTGTGGGATAAGTAAGCGAAGTCGCAGGGCTCGGCGTCCATGTCAAAACCGGCGAAGCTTTGTTCACCACCAGGCTCACTGTATTGGTGGCCGAGTTGTAGTTATTCGTAGCCGAAGGGGTGAAGGTCACGCTTTGCAAATTGGTTCCAGCATTGGGCCGGTTGGTCGGCACGGTCCAAATGAAGTTTCCTGTGGGATTCGCTACTCCTCCACTTAATACCGAGTTGCTCAGTGCCTGCCCGTAGCTGATCGGGCTAGCCGAAGGCCAGTTGCTGATCACCGGAGCTCCCTTGGCGATGGTAAAGGTGGCTGTCTGGTTGGTTGTTCCAAAGGCGTTGCTGGCTGTCAGCGTCGCCGTGTTAGTTCCGGAAGTCGTCGGCGTTCCGGTGATCATGCCGTTGGTACTATTCGTCAACCCAGTGGGGAGATTGGATCCACTGAACGTGATCGGCGTGCTGCCGCTCGCTGTCAGCGTATTGCTAAACGCAACGCCCACTGTTCCGCTGAAAGAGTTGGTGGAGGTAATTTGCGGAGGAATGCCCGAAATGTCCGTAACCTGATACCGAACGATAACGATTCCCGTACCTCCAATACCGCCTGATCCGCCAGAACCGTTTGCTGACCCACCTCCACCTCCGCCACCTCCGGTATTGGCCTGACCATTTTGACCAGCCTGTGATGAGTCTTTACCGCCGTTTCCACCACCCCCGACACCGCCAACTCCAGCAGCGGTTTTTAACTTACCACAACCCCCTCCACCGCCTCCGGCATAAACCACGGATGTACCAGTGATGGAATTCGTCGCCCCTGAACCCCCGTTGCCCCCATTAAAGCCAGCATTTCCACCGGTGCCAGAGCTTCCGCCTCCACCGCCACCCGCCTCATAATCCCCATCAGCAAAAGCCACACTGTTTCCACCCGCGAAACCTTGGCCGGTAGTTCCGTTGGCACCGGTAGACGACCCACGACCCCCACCTCCTCCTGACCCTCCGACCCCAGGGTTGCCATCTTGGTTGGCCCCCAACCCACCACCCTTCGCAACCAAAGTGGCAAAGCTTGAATCGCTTCCATTGGTTGCCCCGCGAACGCCTTCAACACCACCGGAACCACCACCGCCCACCGCAACGGATAAGCTTGCCCCACTCGTGACGGAAAAATTGGTTCGGCAAAAGCCACACTGTTTCCACCCGCGAAACCTTGGCCGGTAGTTCCGTTGGCACCGGTAGACGACCCACGACCCCCACCTCCTCCTGACC
>Ga0187842_1000746_pt1 | contig 15664 bp, 21 predicted proteins | sample SpaLakP09_SKY_41_FD_134514 | JGI IMG/M metagenome (GOLD analysis project Ga0187842, IMG submission 134514) | Oligotrophic lake water microbial communities from Sparkling Lake, Wisconsin, USA - SP09_SKY_41 | ecosystem: Environmental > Aquatic > Freshwater > Lake | place: USA: Sparkling Lake... | reverse complement strand
GGTTATTCACAACGTCTTCTTTACCCGCACGAATTTATTCAAATGTCCGGTCGCGCCGGGCGAAGAAATATAGACACCATAGGTCATGTGATCTTACTGACTAATCTTTTTGACCCGCCCGAGACAAGTGCCTATAACAAGTTGCTTCATTCGGCGCCCAAAATTCTAAAGTCAAAATTCAAGATTAGTTATTCTTTACTTCTTCATAATACAAATAAAGAGGAGTTAATTGAATTTGCGAATAAAAGTCTAATGTCTAAAGACATTATCAACCAAATTACCTATTCGGAAAATAGAATCAAAGAATGTGAAGAAGAAATGGAACAACATTCTATTAATAAAGAGGTTTGCCTCGCGTACAAATCATATAAGGATCAACTTCAGTTTTTAAAAAATAGCAAAAAATCTCAAATCTATAATTTAGTAAAGAAGATAGAAATGGATGTACCTAACATACAAGATCAAATGGTATCATTTGAAAAGATTCAAACCTTGGAAAAGGAGGTTGAGACAAATAAACACAATAAGGAGTACGCAGAAAAATATATTTCTTCTCAAATAAATTGTATCTACAGCATCCTAAATGAAAATGGATTCTTTGAAGAAAAAAATATAGCAAAGAGTATCAACGAAATTCATCCCTTAGTATTTACAGACTTATTGGTAAGGTTTGACTGGTTTGATAAATATTCAACCCGTGATATTTTTTCAATAATCAGTTGTTTTTATGATGTAAAGGTTCAGGATGAATATAAGTTATTTAAACCAGTGATGTTAAAGGAAGAGATCCAATTTATAAACGACAGAATACATTATTATATGGATAAAGAACTTCAATATGGATTGTCTAGTTATACTCAAGAAAACATTCAGTATGACATGATGGAATTCATTCAAGGGTGGATGTGTTGCGACGACGAACCTAGCACTCTTTCTTTACTGGAAAGGTTAAAGAGAGAAAAAAATATATTTTCAGGTGATTTTATTAAGTGTTGTCTCAAACTTGTAAACGCGGCGAGAGAGATTGATTCCATTTCTGACCTGCACCTGGGACTCAGACAGAAGTTGAGAGAAGGATCTGATCTTTTATTGAAATTCATTTGTACAAACGAATCACTATATTTATAATTTGTTATAATATATGTGTTGGAATGCAGACATATCCATAAACACCTTTCTATTCGCTTGTTTTACGTTAATTTTTATTTATATTACAAATACTTATACGAGATATAAAACTCCTTATTTTGATAATCCTCTTATGTATTTATTTGTATTTTCAGTTTCAACCGTGCAACTTATAGAATTTTTTTTATGGAGAAATTTAAAAAATAAGGATCTAAACTACCAATTTTCCAAAATGGCCTTATATGTCATTCTGCTACAACAAGTCATAATTATGTTTATGATACCTAACTTGGCAATTAGATATAGTATATTGGCGGTTTACTGTATTTTTATTTTCTTATTTATGTTTTATTTTAAGAAACTTAATAATCCTAACAAATATCATACTTCTATTGCAAAAAATGGACATTTATCGTGGGATTGGATTAATTATAAAGGGTATGAAAACATTTGGATTGTGATATTTTTATTATTTTATATAGTACCGGCATTTTTTACACATAACATCATTCTTTTACTAGTCATAACACTAACTCTGTTAATATCCTTATTTTTTTATTTCAGAGAGAATACCTTCGGAACAATGTGGTGCTGGGGAAGTAATTTACTTTTATTATACTTTATCATAAATATTCTAATCGTACAGCCTTTTTACGAGTACAATGGGCTATGTTAGACACTATGTTAATTGTGGCTATGTTAGACACTATGTTAATTGTGGCTATGTTAGACACTATGTTAATTGTGGCTATGTTAGACACTATGTTAATTGAAACCTAATCTTTTTCTTCAGTCTTTTTTCGTCTTGAAAAACATACAATTTTACTTCCTTTTCTACAAAATTATCAAAATCTTTATCTGTTTTGAGTGTACTCGTTAACTTCAGTTCCGGAATGTATATTTTATATTTAAATAACTTATCCGTTTCCTTTTCAAAAAGCACTGCATTAAATATCTTGGACTGTTCCCGGGTGGCGACATCTAACATTTTGCATTGATTCTGTGTTTTTCTAACTCGTCTTAAGGATGTATTGAATCGTTCTATTTCAGTGTACCATTTATCGCAACACGAATCTTTAAATATTAACAAATTTTGTTCTACACATAAATGATACATGTTAATAATATCAACCAGTCTTCGTATAGGAGAGGTAATCTGTAAATAGTCTCCTGTGTATTCATAATGAGAGTATTGTTTGTAATAAACTGGTAAGAGAGAATGAGGTATTTCATCGGGTTTTACGGTGACACTAAATATACCCTTTTTTAAAATAGATGCGCAATAGGTGTTAAATTTTATCATATAATGTTGTACAAGATCATGACTATTATCGCACCCAGAAATAGATAATAGTTTTATATAGTCTGCATATTCGGATAGACTTGTCTCGTCGTAGGAAAAGTTCCTAGCGACCTTTACCTTGCAGACCGAGAGGGAGGTCTGTCCGCTAAAATAAAAGTCCAGGGCGAGACACGCGCGCTCTTGTTTTTCATTTAAAGAACAAAGTGTAGAAATAACAGAAGGCAACATTGTATAGCGCCGGTCGGGTAAATAAATGTTTGATATTCGTGTAGTAAAGGAATCCCATAAATTTAGTTTATCTATTACATAAGGAACTAGACTAATATAGACACTAACTTTTTCAGAATCTACGCTTAAACCATCATCAAGGTCTATACTTTCTTGTCCGTCTATTGTAAATACATTCGCCTTTCTTAAAGGAAGGTCGCATGAATAGTCTTGTACTCTTTTTAAAGCGGTATTTGTAAACTTTTTAATGGAACAATTTAATTCATTACAATATAAATTGTATTCATAATAATGGGTGGGGTCCTCTATAGACCCAAAATTCTGGGTTATATTTCCTACAGGTAACTCTAGGTCCCAGTGTTTAAAAGAAAAGGTTATGTAAAGACTTATCCTTTTCTTTTCAAAATTATGTGGTATTTCATAAGGAATATAAAAGTAAGGTAATTCCTTATCATCGGGTTCACACAAATAAAGAAATTTATTCTTTTCCTTTCCAAATGTTCGCTGTGTGTTTAGTATGCCTGGTATATACATTTTTTCTTTTACACTTTCTATCAGTTCCATTCTATTCATTCTACTGTTTCTGTTTAAATAAAATTGACTTCAATTTAACCGCGTTAGAATACTTAAAAAGATGACTAAGCGGTTGCAAAGATTCGTGGATGATTTCAAAAATGTTAATCTTGAAGAGTTTTATCAATTACCCAATAAGAAATCCGAAATAGTAAGGATAAATTTCAGGGTTTTATCAGACAGGGTGATAAAGATATTTATTTATTATGAAAAGGCGTATGCGTGTCCCGCTTTAGATTTGCCAACAGATTTAATGGAACATATAAAGGGTTATCTACCAGATATTGTTCAGATAGAAGTCACTCTAACTATTCCTGAAAGTCAATACCCTTTTAAACCTCATATGTGGGAGGTAATACGTGTAAAAAGTAATATATTTGATGAATCAAAATACCTTGAAATTATAAATAGACATAACATGTACAACATTGCAGATTGGTCGCCGGTAATTACCATTCAATCAGATGTACTTTGTTTAATAGAACAGTTATATGATTATCTGTACATGGGTGAAAATAAATTCATAATTAAGTATAATAATATAAATATTACAAAGTTAATTATTCATAATGAAAGTAATATTTAATAACTTTTTTTATGATCAAGACCTCTCACCCTTTCTGTACTTATTTAAATTAGTATTTAATGAGCCGATTGAAATGGGGACTTTAGAAGATAGCGATATTTTAATTGAAAGTATATTTGGAAATAATACATTTTTGTATAAAAAGAAATGGCTTCACTCCTTTTGCTTTATTGGTGAGTCTGATCGGCGCATACCTATTTTCAGACAAAATATTTATTTAAACGATTACTCGTGTGTGTTAAAGGGTGAAATAAACAATAAGAACATTGTAAACTTTCCATTGTTTGTCTTTTATAACTATTGCTATAAATTTGTTTATGAATACAAAAATAAAAATAAACCTCTTACTACAATTCCTCCAAAAGATGTATGCGTCATTATATCTAATCCGGATTCAGAAGGAAGAACATTTTTTTTAGACCAACTTGAGGAAAGAGTAAAAATAGATTATGCAGGTAGTTATAAAAATAATGTGAAACAGATTCAAGCACCGCATTGTTCCAAAGAGTTTATTGATTTTGTCTCACAATACAAAATTATTATCTCCATGGAAAACTCCAAGAATAAAGATTATATCACCGAGAAGATATTACACGGATTTTCCGCAAACACCGTGCCGGTTTATTGGGGGTCGGATAATATTTTAACTTATTTTAATAAAGAACGATTTATTAATGTGGAAAGTTTCAACAGGAGCGACATTCTAGAAGCGATTGAAAAAATAGTATTTCTTATAAATAATCCTTCTAAATATCTGGAAACAGTGAATCAACCCATTTATAAAGACGATCATGTTCCTTTAACTCTTACACAAATTTCGTATCAGATTCAAAATTTATTACAAATCAAAAACACGCAACACAAAAGATTCATTACCTTTGGAAATGAGTTATATTACAATAGTGTTAGACGAATATGCAAGGAGGCACAGAATCTTAAGTGTTTTAATGAAATCTACGGATTTTCAGACAATTATTTGAAGAAACAGGACTTCTGGGTAAAACACGGTAATTTTATTGAAAGTAACAAAAGAGGATATGGTTACTGGCTATGGAAACCCTATTTGATAAAGACTGAACTAGATAAACTGAAAGAAAATGACATTCTCGTCTATTGCGACTCGGGTTGTCAGATCAATGAAAACGGTAAAAGAAGATTACACGAATACGTAGATATGTTGAATACAACAGAACACGGAATCATATCCTTTCAATTAGAATTTTTAGAACCCTTGTACACAAAAAACAAAGTATTTGAAACCCTTGAATTTAAGGAGGACGTTTTGCAGTGCATGGCGACGGTGATTCTTTTAAAAAAGAATGCAAACTCTACTTCTATTATTAACGAATGGTATGCACACTGCGAAAATTACGAATTAATTAACGATGACCACGGTAAAGAAGATGTCCGGTTTATTGATCATAGACACGACCAATCTATTTTATCTGTCATTGTTAATAAACGAGGCTCTTTAAAACTAAAAGATGAGACCTATTTTTCTAATTGGAATGATGGTATGTATTATCCTTTCTTAGCAAAAAGATTGCGATAAGATATATTTATAATTATATTTATAATTTATAATTTATGTTTATTGTATTGGTATCTTATAGATCAAGAGGGAATCAAACTTTTAGAAGAGAACAGTTAATAAAAATGATTGATAATACTCGGACCTACTTTAAAAATAATGGCCTTGAATTTAAAATAGTAGTTGCAGAACAATACAATAATAATAAATTTAATAGAGGATTCTTGTTAAATGTCGCCTTTTTGGAAAGCAAAGTATTCAAATGTAATAAGTATTTTCATATGAACGTGGATTATTATTTTGATTTAACAAAACAGATACCACAAGAAGTTTTAAATTTTGAAGGGTTCATAGAATTATTTAAACCACCCTATCCTGTTTTAGGGTCTGCGTGCGTCTTTGACTCTGATTCTTACGAGTTAATTAATGGCTTTCCAAATGACCTGGAAGGCTGGGGCGGCGATGACTGGGCTATTTATAATAGAATTAAAATGAAAAATATTAAATTACTTAAAACACCAAATCATATCTGTAATAGTGGTATTATTACAGAAATAAATAATCAGTTTTGTGTTGATCAGTCAAACAATGAAAAAAATATAAGACTTTCCTTTAGACCAGACATAAATACAAATGGATTAAATTCCATTCATTATAAAATAGATGGACACGGAGAATTTCATAATGGAAATGATGTCATACATTTATTAGTAAATTAAGATTCCCACAGCGCATCTGCTAGACCATATTCAATAGATTCATCTGAATTTAGCCATAGGTCATGCTTCAGCAATCGCTTGAGAACATCCTTGGGGATAGTTGTATTTTCCTTGTAAATATTCCTGATCCGTGTCATAAACCCCTTCAGGTTCTTATATTCATCTTCAATCTCGCTCATCTTTCCCCAACAACCCGATGAGAGTTGATGAATTAACATATAAGCACTTGGACGAATATACCGCTTCTTTCCAAAGACACTAATCAACGTACCGGCCGATGCAGTGGATCCCTCAATAATAGTATAGATGGGAACGGTACACGCCTTGATATAATCAATCGCATTAAAGGCAGAAAAAATACAACCGCCAAAAGAGTTAATGTGAAGATAAATGGGTACCTTTTTAAGGTTCAGTCGGCGCTTCAATTGGATACAATAAATCTCCGTCTCCCTAATTACTTCAATTAGTTCGCGGACAGATTCGCGATCAACTTCCGTGTAAAAATAGATATGATTCTTTTCTGCTTTTACAGAACTAGGTGGCTTACACAAACCACCGTCAAGAATATTTGCGAGTGCATCTGTCATTACAATCATTAAAAAATAACCTTTATATTAATCTAATTCATTTATAAATTTTAACTGCCTCTCCATGGCTATCAAAGTGGACTTTAGTTGATTTATTTCATTCTTTAAATGCGCGTTTTCGCGTGTAAGAAGTTCAAATTTTATTTGGGTTTGCTTTATAATATTAATGTATTCAGATGATTCTTTTAGTCGCTCCAAATAATGATCAATAAATTCTTTATGGCCCTTATTTTTACGATGAACTGTGAATTCAGATAAAGAGGTAAACAATGTTCCAGCATTCGTACATTTACATCTATAAAGGAAACCTTTTGCACGAGGTGGAATAGGACATTTGTCCTCGTATTTTTGAGTATTGATATTAAACTCCGGGACGTACGTTTGTTCTCCTACGATAGACATTTTTTATAATACTTTTATTTATTATTTAAGAATCAATTTTTTTTAAAGGTATAATGTAATGACAAGTACCTCCCACTGTTTTGAGAAACATGATTTAAATCCTGAAAATTGCAAATTTTATACAAAATGCCCTGATGGTAAGGTAAGAAATGAAAACTTTAGATGCGTAAAAAAACAGGGTAATGCGAACACTATTATAAGAACAAAGGTAGAAAAGAGAAAGACTACCGTAAAACAAAGATTGATTGATAGAGCCGATAATTTAACTAGTATGGCACAAGAAATTTTAAGAAAAGGAAACGCGACAGTAAATTCAAATGTTATAAGAACAAAACTTATGCGTTTAAAACGCCAGGCTGTTAATAAGGGTATTCCTGAATTGACTGAAAATATAACAAGTATGATAGAGCGTATGAATGAATTTAAGAAATCTAGACCTAAGACGGCTAAGGCTAGAAGTTCACGAAAGAAGATCGCTTCTACGGATCTTAAGGAATTTAATTCTTTTGAAGAGGACTTAAGACTAAATTCCTCCAAGTCTTCATCAAAGTCTTCATCCAAGTCTTCATCCAAGTCTTCATCTAAAGGCTCTGCTCAAGGCTCTGCCCAAGGCTCTGCCCAAGGCTCTGCGCAAGGCTCAGCGCAAGCATCAGCGCAAGCATCAGCACAAGGCTCTGCACAAGGCTCGCCCCAACTCATAGAGGTTGACTTAAACGCCGAAGAAAGGTCTAGATTGAATTCTCCTAACTCTCCTCCAGAGCAAACGGAAGATCAAAAGGTACAGGCATATGCAAATGCCGTATCTAAAATGGCAAGCATGATGAACTTTTCAAAACTTAAAAAGCCAAGAAAACCAAGGCAGACCCTAAAATCGCGTAAAAATTCAGAATCCAAGCCTAGAAAGAAGGGTACATCTCTTAATGGTCCTTCCAATTCAAAACCTAGAGCTTCTAGACGCAAAAAGACAACACAAAATGATATTTCGTTATAATATATGAGTAAATGTTTTAAAAAAATACGACTTGAATACGAAAACCTGCAAGTTTGTCGCAAAATGTCCTGAGGATAAGATAAGAGATGAAAATTTTAAATGTATAAATAAAACTGAAAATAAAAAACAAACAAAAAAGAAGATTAACCATGAGGAGATTCTAAGAAAAAGGGCTGATGATTTAAGAGATTTGTTTAAAAGCAAATCAAATGCGTGGGAAACAGTTATGAAAAAAAATATTATAAGAACAAAACTTATGAATATAAGAGATCAATCTGAAAAAAGAGGATATGATGATTTGAGTAGGAATGTAACCAAGTTATTAAAAAAGATTGACGTATATACAGGTAAAATAAAAACAAATAAAAATGGAAATCCGGTAACCGTTTTTAATTATAATTCAAATAAAGTAAATCTAAATTTGGGTAAAAGAACTAGAAAACACGCAAATGTTTCGCTTTAACGTAGTATATACAAAACGGAAACTAAGTTAATAACAGATGATATAAAGTATCCTGACTGTAACCATGTCATATCCGTTTTTCCGTTATATTTGAATAAGTAAAACATAAAACTAAAGGCGTACATTAACAAAACTGAATAGGCAATCAGTTTCCAACCTGAAAATGTATCTAGACATATCATGTTATAACTCCAGACTCCTCTGAGACAATAATTAATATAGACGCATAATAATGCTGTGATTATAAACACAAGACAGTTTGTAGTTTCTCTAAAGGAATATTCTTTTATATACATCAATTCTCCAAATACTAAAAAGATGATCATGAAATGTGAAAAAAAGTTGGAAAATGATAATTGATGTATTTTTAATTTTTGTTTTGGATATAAAAAGTAAAAGTAAAGCACGCTAATCGTTAACGCAAGGGGTGCTATTATTTTAAAAAACTTAACTGATCTAATATTCAAAAGAGCCATGAAAAAATAGGTAAACATAAGAAATAAAGTATGATGCGTTAGTTGCGAAAAATACCAACATAATTTATCTACAAAAGAGTCATCTATAATAAATTTACCTTTATAGTATCCTCCTTCTGGAAAGAAGTCTGATCCATTTGTTTTTATATGAAACGTACTAATAAGACTTAGAACAATGGTTGTGAATAAAAAGATAGTTCCTATTAAATAAAAAGGTGTTCTTTCATTTAATAAACTCATTTATTATTACATATTGTATTTCTTTATACAATAGAACGAAATACTTTCGGGGGTTGAAATAAGTTATTAAAATTGAATTAATGATAATAATAAGTATAACTAAAAAGATGAGTAAGATTGTTCGCATTCCAAATATTGAAACATATATTCAGGAAATAATTAATGGAGAACTTGTGCTTACTCCAAAAGAATGTTTTGTAAAAGAAGATGAAATTAACAGACCTATATTAACTTCGTCTAAAATATTAAACTGTACTGTTAAAAACGGAAAAGAAATTATTTCAGAAAAAACAGGATATCAACCAATTTTAAATGATATTTGGCATTCTATGACTACGCAAAAAATATTACAAACAAGCACATTTAATATAAAAACAACTAATGAAAATGGATTAAAGGGATATAACTGGCATCCAAAATTAAATTTATCAATACAAGGTAAAAATGCAAATATGTGTATGAAAGAGATTATAAATATGATGAAGGTGAATAATTATTCTATAAACATAACTATTCGGCTTGAAACAGAGAAAATTATTAAATTTAAATTAAATAATTAGTTATACTTTCAGGGTTGACTAAAAAGGTAAAAAAGTAGTAGCGGATTTATTTACAAGGATCTTTACCTTTTGTTACTTTAATAGGTTCTTACCTTTTTACCCTTTTTCTATACTTTCAGGGTTGACTAAAAAGTATAAAAAAGTAGTAGCCAAATAATTATAAAGGATCTTTACCTTTTGTTACGAAGTCAGTGACTTACCTTTTTACCCTTTTTCTTACCTTTTTTATTTAAAAAGTATACTTTCAGGGTTGACTAAAAAGTATAAAAAAGTAGTAGCGGATTATTTTACAAGGATCTTTACCTTTTGTTACTTTAATCGGTTCTTACCTTTTTACCCTTTTTAGTCAACCTCTTCGGAAAGAACGGAAAGAAAACCAAGAAAAAATATTTTTATTTTTTTATCTTTTTGAAAAGGAAAAAAATTTTTAAAAAGTCATCTCTCTCCCGGACATTTACCCTTTTTAGTCAACCCTACTAAAAAAGTAGCAGCCAAATTTACCCAAAAAAGTATAAAATTCGTTACGTTAATAATATTTAAATATACTTTTTTAGTATAATAAAGGTAAAAATGGTAGTGTACAATTGCGAAGCGTGCATTTTTAGCACTGAAATAAAGCAACATTATCAAAGACACTTAACTACTAATAAACACCTACTTACCCAAAAAGTCAACCCAAAGTCAACATTAGGTAAACCCGAAGTCAACCCAAAAGGTAAAAAAGGTAAAGATATAGTGGTAGACTCTTCTAACCAAGTTGCGGTACAAAATAAAAATGTTTGTAAGTATTGTGACACCTTATTTTCTTGTAAACAATCCATGTATAGACATATTAAGTATACTTGTCATAAGAATAAAGATGAAGATCTAAAAGAGTTGGTTCGTTTATTGAATATTAAGTTAGAACAACAAGGGAAACAGATACAGTCACAGGCGAGACAAATAGAAAAGTTAATGGGTAAACTAGAAATAAATGGGTCTTTTAATACTACAAACATACAAAACATAACACTACTTTCTTATAAAGATACAGATACATCACACATCAAAGATATTGATTATATCAATTGTATCAAAAAGGTATGCCTATGTGTTATAAAACTAATTGAAAAGATACATTTTAATCCTGACAAACCCGAGAACAAAAATATTTATATTTCTAACATGAAAGATAAATATTTACTTGTTTATGAGAAAGATAATTGGGTTCTTAAGAATAAAAATAGAGAAATTGATAAATTGTACGAAGAAAAAGAATTAATGTTAGAAGAATGGCTAGAAGAACATAAAGATCCTGAACTACAGGCTTTCTTTGATAAGTATTTAAATAATAAAAAGAATACCGAAACCATTGATATGATTAACGAGGAACTACGTCTTATGATGTATAATAAAAGAAATCGGGATGTTGTTTTACCGTGATAATTTTATTAAGTGATAAAAGAGAGCTAGTACACCAAGAAATTCAACCATATCATACATTATCAAAGGTGTTTTTCTTTCATTATAACCTATATACACTAGAAGTGGACCAAACAAGAGAACGTGTAAGTAATTTATATAGGCAATCCTAGGTATCTTTTTAATAGACTTGAATAAATGAAATAGGATAACGCCTATACCTAAATAGTATAGAAACTGATAAAAAGTATGAGACAAGTTCTGTTTTACACCAACATAAATGAGAAGAGGTGCTACAATAAAAATATGAAAGAGACTGATCAACATATATACTTTTTATATAAAAAGTTTACCTGATTTAGAATGGTAGAGTACTGTATCTTTTCAAGTGAGGCAACCTTGGTTAAGGGTTCTATATAAACAAACCAATAGTTTGGTATAAATAAAATACTATCCGGATGTACTTCTAAATGGATCATTTGGGTATGTTCTTTTATAAATTTTGAATCATGTTTTTCTGTAAAATGATCCTTATACTTTGGATGAATGCACGTCATATGAAAGGAACCTGTATGTACTCTATAAAAGGTACGACACTCTAAATTTGTCTCAAGTATAGATTTTCCAGACTTGTTAAACTTGTAGACGTGGGACGCCGGAAAGAATCTCACGGTCGGCTCCAAGAGAGGCGACGGCTGGTAGGTTGAGACAAATATATCATAATATTTATGAGATATCTTAGTGTTTGATAATTCGGGTTCTTTTCGTAGAGTGATCCCATTAAATAAAAAAGGTTGTTTTTTATAAATAGTAGAAGTTAGTTCCGTCTTACATACATCACTTACGTTAAGTAATTCATTTTCAGAGTTAATACAAAAATGTATGTAAATATGAAAATAAAGAATGATTATAATGAAAACGACTGGTATCCATAACATAAAATCTATTTATTTTATATTATAGTAGTTTTAACGATTATTCTGTCAATTTAGGTGCAAGAAAGAAGTTAATATTCACGTCGCTTTTAAAGGTAATTCTCATCGGCGACTGATCGTCCATAAACAAATGAACCTGTTGATAGACAAGAGCCAATTTTGAGACAAGTAGTAGATATCTTAGAGGATAAGATGCATTAAATTCAAAATTCTCTACTACATTAAACTCTTCTAGATTATCTCCCTCTATTTCAATTTGAATCTTGCCTTCATCATTAGAGGAATGCAAAAATATCTTTTCGTCCTTACTTTCAATTTTAATATCTTCTCCAAATAAAAGAATTTCCTGAAGATATTTATCAAACAGTTTACTTTTTATAGAAAAGTCCATCAGCGAATCTGTAATAGAAGGACTTAATAGATCCTGGTCTATATCTATAAGCGGAATTTCAAAATGCTTATTTTGCTTAAGATTCAATAAATGAATTTCCAATTTTTCATCTGTAGATGTAATCTCAATGGTCGTGTCGCTCGTATACAGACCAAAAATTTTTACTAGTACAGAACTAGAACAACTAAGAACCTCGTCTATAGATTCATATTCGTGAAACCATGCAGAAGGGAATTTTATTTCTACGAGACAAACGTGTGAACTATCCATCATTTGAATATATAGTTCATCTCTTTTAGCCATAAAGGTAACGTGTCTATTGATATTTTTAATAAATTTAAAAATTTCAACCCATTCGGATACCTTTTGTGTATCATTCAGTTTAAACTTCATATACGTAATTATTCAGGAGGTTTTATATCATTTTCCTTTTCTTTTTCAACCGCTTCGTTTTTTACAATTCTTTTAAGGTTTAGCAACTCAATATTCATTTCCATAGAGAAGGTTTGTACCTTGATAATAATCTTTTTAAGTTCTTGTATTTCTTCCACAAGAGCGTTATACTGTGTTTTAAAATGGCCAATATCTTCTGTAGACATTGGTGGAGGCTTTTCCATCTTTAGATTACTTATTCTACTTTCCAAATCTGTAATTTGTCTATCGTGTTTAATAAGAACATTTAACGGATTTGTTGGTGTTGGTGGGGCGGATTGTTGTGCAACTACAGGCGAATCATTTACGGGTTTTGATTCAGGAACCGCGCGACGCCTTTTTGCAGCAGCTAAAGCAGATGCTCCACTCATTCTATTTTATTAATATTTATGTTTAAGTTATTATAATTAACTATTTAATTTCTTTCGTATTTATATTATGAGTGACCAAAATGAAGTACTTGAATATGATGAAACACCAATGAAGGGAGGAGCCAGTAACACATCGTTTTTTACTTACATGTTTAGTCTATCTTCTACGGAAAAAAACGAGATTTTGAATGCTATGCAATATATTTTGATCGTAATCATACCCGTCGTTATTCTCTTAAAGTTGATGAAAAACTACATACCTTTAGAAAACCCTGACAAAGGAAGTATAGAAATTACGGTTGAGGTTGTTTTACAGTTATTTATTATTTTTATAGCCTTTTTGTTTATACACAAGTTTGCAGTCTTTATTCCTACCTATAGCACGGTACCTTACGGAAAGATGAATTTGATTCACATTATCATACCTGTAATCTTTTTATTGTTATGCATGAAGAGTTCTATTTCAGAAAAGTTATCTATTTTGTTAGATAGATTCATGACTGTATCCGGACTTTCTCCAAAAGAAAATATGGAAGAGAAAAAGAAACCTCAGGAGGCTCCGCCGCAGCAAAATCAAATACAATTCCCTCCGCCTCCACAATCTACCATGATTGTTAAAGAACCTGGGTACCAGGGAAACTACCAAAATCAAAACCAGAACCAGAGAGAACAGAATTATGGGCCACCAGAACCAATGCCTGCAAATGAAATGTTTGGAATAAATGCATATTAAAAATAATTATTATATACTATAATGGAATTTGAAATCAATAAAATAATAGATGATATAGATAAGTATAAATTGTCGGATCTAAATACGGAAATTATTAAAAATAGAAGGAATAATATTCTAAAACAAATACTTGACGACGATGAACTGAAACATTATAAGGAAATATTAAATGATTATCGTTATGTAGATGAGGTAGACGAACTTCGTATAGGAAGTTTTATAAGATATTTTGTTTTGAAAGACAACGACGATGACCTAAAATTAGCGCGCGGTGGATTTATTGTTGATATTCAAGCATCAAAAGAAAATATTGTGATTTTATGTAAAAATAATGGTAATTTTTGGAAAATAAAAATAAACAATTGTGTTATTTTCCAAAAAAATACAAAGCAAGAAGAGGTTCTTATTAAAATATTAGACCATCTGAAGGAATAATTTATTTTTTCTAGATAGATTACGATATTTATAGTTACGACTGTTTAAAATAGACGAATAAATAGGTTTATAAATTTTATTGTAATTGCATATTTTATTTATAAAAATACTTATGGCTTTTTCTCTTATTTTTTTTATACTGTTCAAAGGTGTTATATGATAGTAAGATAGTATGTTTTTAGAATCTTGTATCGTCAATGCCTTAAACATTAAAATACCTTTATAATATACAATTATTTTTAATGTCAGAAAAAATTATAGTTTTTGATTTAGATAACACAATAGGATTTTTTGAACAGTTTATTTACATATTAAATTGTTTATCAACTCCCGATGTTTCCTATAATTATCTATTTGATCTATTTCCAGAATGTTTTCGTCCTAATATTTTTGAAATATTTACCTATTTATTACAACAAAAGAAAAATGATAAAATAAAGGGTATATTATTGTACAGCAACAATAACAATGAGTACTTTGTTAAAAAAGTAATTGAATATATACATTATAAATTAAATGAACCTTTGTTTGATTGTGTGATTACAAAAGACCATCCTTACAGAAAAATAAAAGTAAAACATATTGACGACCTAATAGATTGTAGTAATGGGATCATAACCTTTTTTTCTAAAATTTGTTTTATTGACGACAAAGAACATTTATCTATGGTAACAGAACAAGTATTTTATATTAGATGCGAGAACTATACCTTTTATATACCAAGTAAAGAAGTATATAAAAGAATAAATATCATTTTACCGTCTTACAAAAAGAAGCCGTGTCTCAACCTAAACAACTACAAAAGGATCAGTATCTTTATTTACAACAAAATAGTTCGGTTTATCAGTAAATAGAAAGTGTTCGCGCACTTGCATCCGTTGCTTTCACGTAACGAGGCATCCAAAAATACGGAATAATATATCCGCAATCCTTATAGTGATATTCAAACTCAGAACGATAACATTTTTGTTCCTCTGTTTTTGGAATGTTATGAAGATATAAAGTTTCGCTTGACTCTTCGTACTTTACATTTTCTTGTATAATTTGGTACCATGATTTTTTAAGTCCGCTTACCCCATCGCTAAACGCTTCCTTTTTTCGGTATAGAATTTCGTCGGGTAAAAGGTGAGGATCATATTTTTTTATCATATCTCTGATGACATATTTTTCTTGTTTTTC
>Ga0187842_1000744_pt1 | contig 15703 bp, 15 predicted proteins | sample SpaLakP09_SKY_41_FD_134514 | JGI IMG/M metagenome (GOLD analysis project Ga0187842, IMG submission 134514) | Oligotrophic lake water microbial communities from Sparkling Lake, Wisconsin, USA - SP09_SKY_41 | ecosystem: Environmental > Aquatic > Freshwater > Lake | place: USA: Sparkling Lake... | reverse complement strand
GGGCGTGAAGGCCTGCTCCCAGCCATGCGCCATGCCGCGCAGCCTGCCGAACAGGCTCAGGCCCTGGCGATCCTCCGGCGCCAACTTGCCGAGGCTGAACACGTTGAAGGGGCAGACCGCCAGGCACTCGCCCTTGCCTTCGCAGCGGTTGCGGTCGATGTGCGGCATGAAGCGACCGCGCGGCTGAGTGCCGCAATGCGCGTCCATCACGCGGCGTCGTACGGGTGACGACCGAAGCGCCGCGTCATGAAGCGCAGCACCTGGCGCTGTTCGGCGTCCAGGGAGTCGAAGAAGTCGCCAAAGGCGTCGACGAGTCCCGGGCCGGCGGCGCGCACGGCGTCCAGCTTGGCGTCGAGACGTTGCCGGGCGCTCTCGCGGGCGAAGTGTTCCTCGGCGAACAGGCTCGCCAGCTCGGGGCCGCGAACAAGGCTCTTCAGCGCGTCGCCCTGGCGCTGGAGCTGCTCAGACCAGGCAGCAAAGCGTCGCTGCTGCTCGTCGTCCAGGTCCAGCCTGGCTGCCACTCGACCGAGGAGATGCTGGGCGAAACCGTCAGCATGACGGCCGAAATGATGGCCAGGCTGGCCGTGGCCAAAGTGGTGGCGAAATTCGTGGTGGGCGTGCCAGCGACGAAAGAAGTTCATGGTGTGCGCTCCGGTTGGGATGGCGCCCATGATTCCGGGCCGCCGTCCGCAGAGCATCTCGACGCGGTATCGCCGGGTTTCGTTTTGTATCGGGCCCGAGGGGCGCCCGTAAAATCGCCGGCCCTGCCCACCGTCCGTCCGAGACCGCCCGTGACCGAACTCGCCAAGTCCTTCGAACCCGCCGCCCTGGAAGCCCACTGGGGCCCGAAGTGGGAGGCCGCCGGCCTGTACGAGCCGACACTGGACCCGGCCAAGCCGTCCTTCAGCATCCAGCTGCCGCCGCCCAACGTGACGGGCACGCTGCACATGGGCCACGCTTTCAACCAGACGGTGATGGACTCGCTGACGCGCTACCACCGCATGAAGGGCGACAACACGCTGTGGGTGCCGGGCACCGACCACGCCGGCATCGCCACCCAGATCGTCGTCGAGCGCCAGCTTCAGGCTGCGGGCCAGAGCCGCCACGACCTGGGCCGAAAGAACTTCGTCGCCCGCGTGTGGGACTGGAAGCAGGAGAGCGGCAACACCATCACCAGCCAGATGCGCCGTCTTGGCGACTCAGTGAGCTGGGGCCATGAGTACTTCACGATGGACGAGAAGCTCTCGACCGTCGTCGTCGAGACCTTCGTGCGGCTGTTCGAGGAAGGCCTGATCTACCGCGGCAAGCGGCTGGTGAGCTGGGACCCGGTGCTGCAATCGGCCGTGTCGGACCTGGAGGTGTCGTCTGAAGAGGAAGACGGCTCGCTGTGGCACATCCGTTATCCGCTCGCCGATGGCAGCGGTTCGGTGGTCGTGGCCACCACACGGCCGGAAACGATGCTGGGCGACGTGGCCGTCATGGTCCACCCCGAGGACGAGCGCTACGCCGCGCTGATCGGCAAGCTGGTGAAGCTGCCGCTGACCGACCGGGAGATCCCCGTCATCGCCGACGACTACGTGGACCGGGAGTTCGGCACCGGCGTCGTCAAGGTCACGCCGGCGCACGACACCAACGACTACGCCGTCGGCCAACGCCACAAGCTACCGATGATCGCGGTGCTGGACCTGCAGGCCAAGATCAACGACAACGCGCCCGAGGCCTATCGCGGGCTGGACCGCTTCGTCGCCCGCAAGCGCGTCGTGGCTGATCTGGAGGCGCTGGGCCTGCTTGTCGAGGTCAAGAAGCACAAGCTGCAGGTGCCGCTGTGCGAGCGCACCGGCCAGGTCATCGAACCGATGTTGACCGACCAATGGTTCGTCGCCGTCACCAAGCCGGGTGCCGATGGCAAGAGCATCGCCACCAAGGCCATCGAAGCCGTCGACACCGGCGCCGTCAAGTTCCACCCCGAGCAGTGGGTCAACACCTACAACCACTGGATGGGCAACCTGCAGGACTGGTGCATCTCGCGCCAGCTGTGGTGGGGCCACCAGATCCCGGCCTGGTATGGCACGGGCGGCGAGCTGTTCGTGGCTCGCAGCGAAGACGAAGCCCGCGCCAAGGCCACGGCCGCCGGCTACACCGGCGAACTGAGCCGCGACCCGGACGTGCTGGACACCTGGTACTCGTCGGCGCTGGTGCCGTTCTCCACGCTGGGCTGGCCCGAAAAGACACTGGAGCAGGAACTCTTCCTGCCGTCGTCCGTGCTCGTGACCGGCTACGACATCATCTTTTTCTGGGTCGCCCGGATGATCATGATGACGACGCACTTCACCGGCAAGGTGCCGTTCAAGGACGTCTACATCCATGGCCTGGTGCGCGATTCGCAGGGCCAGAAGATGAGCAAGTCCGAGGGCAATGTGCTGGACCCGGTGGACCTGATCCAGGGTGTCGACCTCGACACGCTGATCCAGAAATCCACGCAGGGCCTGCGCAAGCCCGAGACAGCGCCCAAGGTCGCCGCGCGCGTGAAGAAGGAGTTCCCCGAAGGCATGCCGGCCTACGGCGCCGACGCGCTGCGCTTCACGATGGCGTCGTACGCCTCGCTGGGCCGCAACATCAACTTCGACACCAAGCGCTGCGAGGGCTACCGGAACTTCTGCAACAAGCTCTGGAACGCGACGCGCTTCGTGCTGATGAATACGCAAGGCCAGGACTGCGGCCTTGCGCACGAACAAGGCGCCTGCCCGCCCGGCTACAACACGTTCAGCCAAGCCGACCGCTGGATCACCAACGAGCTGCAACGTGTGGAAGCGGCCGTGGCCGAGGGCTTTGCCGAGTACCGCCTCGACAACGTCGCCAACGCCGTCTACAGCTTCGTTTGGGACGAGTACTGCGACTGGTACCTGGAGATCGCCAAGGTGCAGATCCAGAACGGCGACGAGAGCCAGCAGCGCGCCACGCGCCGCACGCTGATCCGCGTGCTGGAGACGACGCTGCGCCTGTTGCACCCGGTCGCGCCCTTCATCACCGAGGAGCTTTGGCAGACCGTCGCCCCGGTGGCCGGCCGCAAGACGGTCGACTACATCGGGCAGGCACCCTACCCCGTCGCCCAGCCCGAACGCATCGACCCCGCAGCTGACGCCTGGGTGGCCCAACTCAAGGACGTGGTCGGCACGACGCGCAGCCTGCGCAGCGAGATGGCACTGAGCCCTGCCGAGCGCGTGCCGCTGCTGGTGGGCGGCGACCTGAGCTTCCTGTCCGAAGCGGCTGCCGTGCTGAAGGTGCTGGCCAAGTTGAGCGCTGTCGAGCTGATCGCCGACGACGCCGAGTTCGCCAGGCAGAGCGCCACATCGCCCGTGCTCGTCCACGGCGCGGCCAAGCTGGCGCTGAAGGTCGAGATCGACGTCGAGGCCGAGCGCGCCCGACTGACCAAGGAAGCCACGCGCCTGGAGGGCGAGATTGGCAAGGCCGAGGCCAAGCTGGGCAACGAGAGCTTCGTCGCCCGCGCGCCGGCCGCCGTCGTCGAGCAAGAGCGCGCCCGCGTGGCGGGCTTCAAGGAGACGGTGGTGCGGCTGCGCGAGCAGCTCGCCCGGCTGCCTCAGTAATAGAGCTCGGCCTTGGCGGGTGGCTTGGCGCCGCCTGCCGGCGGGCTCAGCAGCAAGTCGATGCCGCGCGCCACCGCCCAGGCCGCACGCACGCGGGACTCGCGTGTCGTGCCGGCCAACCGCGGCGTGACCTGCAGGTTGGCCATGCCGTGCAGCGGCCGGCCCGACTCCAGCCAGCCCGGCTCCAGGCTGTCGAACCAAGCTGCCCGCAGCCGCCCCCCGCGCAACGCCTGCGCCAGCGCCGCCTCATGCACCAGGCCCGACTGGCTCAGTCCCACGACGACCTGGCCGGGCCGCGCGACCTCCAGCTGACGCTCACCGACGATGCCCCGGTAACGATCGAAGTACGGCAGCAGCAGCGCCAGACCGTCGCTTTCCTCCATCAGCAGGCTGAGGCTCACGGGCTCGATGCCCCAGCGCAACCAGGTCGCGTCGCTCGGGTGCACGGCGGGGTCGTAGCCGATGACACGCGTGCCGAAAGCATGCAGCAACTGGGTCAGCACCTGGGCCGCCGGGGTGAGCCCCAGCACGCCGACGGTCGAGCACCCCAGCTCGCGGCCGACCTTCAGGCCGTCACTGCTCTCAACGGGCACGCGCCGCAGCAGGCTCAGCAGCGCGCCGATGGCGAATTCCGCCTCCGCGCTGGCCGTGGACGCCTGCGAGCGGACCACCTCCACACCAGCCTTGCGGCAGGCCTCGACATCGATGTTCTCCATGCCGCCGCTGGCCCGGCCGATGGCGCGCAGCGTCGGTGCGTTGCGCAAGAGTTGGGCATCGATGGGCACCTCAGGCGGCGCGACCAGCGCGCGGGCGTCCCGCAAAGCCTCGACCAAGCCCCCGAGATCGCCGACGAGTTCTGGCGCGAAACGCGCATCGTGCCGCTCTGCAAGCCACTGCACGACATCGGTTTCCAATGGTTCCAGGATCAGGACGGACATGTCATCTTTGTGGCCAACTCAAGGGTCATAACCGTCACAACCCCCGTGACACAATCGCCGCGCCCTTGTCCAAACCAGTGTACCCATGGCCTCTTCGACCAAATCGCCGATCACCAAAGCCATCTTCCCGGTCGCCGGTCTCGGGACGCGGTTCCTGCCGGCCACCAAGGCCCAGCCCAAGGAAATGCTGCCCGTCGTCGACAAGCCGCTGATCCAGTACGCGGTCGAGGAAGCCTATGAGGCGGGTGTGCGCGAGATGATCTTCGTGACCGGCCGCCACAAGCGCCCCATCGAAGACCATTTCGACATGACGTTCGAGCTGGAAGTCGCGCTCGAGAACTCGGGCAAGCAGGACTTGCTGGATGTGGTGCGCAGCGTCAAACCCGACGACATGCAGTGCATCTATGTGCGCCAGGCGCAAGCTCTGGGCCTGGGCCACGCTGTGCTGTGCGGTCAGCGCCTGGTGGGCAACGAGGCCTTCGCGGTGCTGCTGGCCGATGACCTGATGGTTGGGCCCACACCCGGCCGCGGCATCCTGAAGCAGATGGTGGAACAGTTCGCTGACTGGCGCGCTTCGATACTCGCCGTGCAGGAAGTGCCGGCCGAGCACACCCGTCGCTACGGCATCGTGGCGGGCACCCAGGTCAACGACAACCTGATGGACGTGACCCGCATCGTCGAGAAGCCCGCTCCCGAGGACGCACCGTCGCGCCTGGGCGTGGCAGGCCGCTACATCTTGACGCCGGGCGTCTTCCACGAGATCGCCAATCAGCCCCGCGGCGTGGGCGGCGAGATCCAGCTGACCGACGGCATCGCCGGCCTGCTGCGCCGCGAGAAGGTCTTTGCCTACCGCTACGAAGGCAAGCGCTACGACTGCGGCAGCAAGGAAGGTTTCCTGCAGGCCAACGTCGAGCTGGCCCTGGCCCACCCGCAACTGGGGCCGGGCTTCAAGGAATTCCTGCAGAGCCTCCCGCTCTGAGGAATCAACGGCGTCGCAAGACGTGGATGAACTCGGCGCCGGCAGTTTCCTGCTGGACGAGTTCATTGCCCGTCTGACGGGCAAACGCCTGGAAGTCGCGCATCGAGCTCGGGTCGGTCGCGACGACGCGCAGCAGGTCGCCGCTGAGCATCTCGGCCAGCGCCTTCTTGGCCTTCAGGATGGGCAGGGGACAGTTCAGGCCCCGGGTATCGATCTCGCGTTGAACGTCCATCTGCTTATTCTCTCTTGAGGTCGAGCCACTGGGGTTCTATCCCCTTGGATCTCAGCCAGGTCGCCAAGGCCTGGCCCGTGCCCTGCGGCCAGCACATGACCTTCTCGGGCGCGATCAGCTTGTACTCGGCCAGCTCGGGCGAGAGCCTGATCTCGCCCCGCGCGGCAGCATGGTAGGCAATGATGATCTGGTTCATGCGCTGGAAGTCCCAGACACCGAGCAGGCTTAAAGAATCCACCTCCAGCGACGTCTCTTCGGCAATCTCGCGGCGGACGCCTTCCTCGGGCGACTCACCCGCCTCCATGAAGCCTGTGATCAGCCCGAAGAAGCGCCCCGGCCAGGCGGCGTTGCGGGCCAGCAGCACCTGACCCTCGCGATCCGTGCACTCGATGACGGCCGCCAGCACCGGCGTCGGGTTGTTCCAGTGCGTGAAGCCGCAGGCAGCGCAGCGCAGCCGCTCCTTGTCGCCGCCGTCCTCGGCTTGCGTGATCAGCGCCAATTCGCTGGCGCAGTCCGGGCAGAAGCGATAAGGCTTCATTGAAGCCCCCTTCGCGCTTCGCGCTGTGCCCCCAGGGGGGAGCGAGCTTGCTCGGAGCGGCCCGGCGCGGCGCTCATGCAGGAAACACGCCGGTCGACAGATAGCGGTCGCCGCGGTCGCAGACGATGAAGGCGATGGTCGCGTTCTCCACCTGGCGCGCGATCTGCAACGCCACCCAGCAGGCACCTGCAGCAGAAATGCCGGCGAACAGGCCCTCCTCGGCCGCCATGCGCCGCGCCATGTCCTCCGCGTCGCTCTGGCTGACCAGCACCAACTCGTCCACGCCCGTCGGGTCGTAGATCTTGGGCAGGTAGGCCTCGGGCCATTTGCGGATGCCGGGGATGCGCGAGCCCTCGGCCGGCTGGGCGCCGATGATGCGCACGGCCGGGTTCTTCTCCTTCAGGAAGCGCGACACGCCGGTGATGGTGCCCGTTGTGCCCATGGCGCTGACGAAGTGCGTGATGCGCCCGTCCGTGTCCTTCCACAGCTCGGGGCCGGTGGTCTCGTAGTGGGCGCGCGGGTTGTCGGCATTGGCGAACTGGTCCAGCACGCGGCCGCGGCCCTCGCTGGCCATCTGCTCGGCCAGGTCGCGGGCGTACTCCATGCCGCCGGTCTTGGGGGTCAGCACCAGTTCGGCGCCGAACGCCTTCATCGTCTGCGCGCGTTCGATGGACAAGTCCTCCGGCATGATCAACACCATGCGGTAGCCGCGGATGGCTGCAGCCATGGCCAGGGCGATGCCGGTGTTGCCCGAGGTCGCCTCGATCAGCGTGTCACCGGGCTTGATCTCGCCGCGCTCCTCGGCGCGCTTGATCATGCTGATGGCCGGGCGGTCCTTCACGGAGCCGGCCGGGTTGTTGCCTTCCAACTTGGCCAGGATCACATTGCCGCGCGCATCGCGCCCGGGCAGGCGCTGCAGGCGTACCAGCGGCGTTGCACCAATGACGTCTTCGAGGGTCGGATAGTTCATGGCGCACGATTGTGGCAGCGGGTTCATGGCCCAAGGTTTTGCCAGTGCATAATCCGCCCCTCTCGCAGCCATGCGAGCAGCTGTTTCCGACGGGCCCGGGTGGCGAAATCGGTAGACGCAGGGGACTCAAAATCCCCCGCCGCAAGGTGTGCCGGTTCGAGTCCGGCCCCGGGCACCAGACGAAACTGCTCTCCTTCCTTCCCCTGGCATACTCAAAAAGGTAAGCACCGGCTTCTCCGGTGCAGGCGCCCTCCCCGGGCGCACAGCCGAGACTCATGCCCCCGCTGCCCACGGTTACCAAAGCCTTCCTGCTGGCTTGCGTCGGCGTCTTCTGCTTGTTCGACTTGGCGCCCGGCTGGGCACATGAGTTCGCCCTCTGGCCGCTGCAGTCGGGCAGGTTCCAGCCTTGGCAGATCGTCAGCCACGCATTTCTTCACCGTGACGTCCTCCACTTGGTGGTGAACATGTTCGGCCTGTGGATGTTTGGCAGCGAGTTGGAGCGCGAGTGGGGAAGCAGGCGCTACCTGCAGATTCTTCTTGCCGCCACCTTGAGTACGGCGGCGGTCGTGTTGGCCCTGAGCTGGCTCATGACTTCGACGACGCCCTCAGTCGGCGCTTCGGGGGCGCTGTTTGGGCTGTTGCTCTCGTTCGGCATGCTCTTCCCCAACCGAGTCATCGTGCCGCTGATCCCGCCTATCCCGATGAAGGCCAAGTACTTCGTCGCGATTTTTGGTGCGGTGGAGCTTGTGCTCGGCTTCAGCAGCGACAGCGGCCTGGTCCACTTCGCCCACCTCGGCGGCATGCTGGGCGCGTGGCTGTTGATCCGCCACTGGCGCTCGTCCAGGCGTCGCTAAAGACCCTCACGAGGCGTCGGGTAGCGCAGCGCCAACCTCAGCTCACCCTTGAGACGCGCGTTGCGCAGGCGGCGTGATTCACTCCAGAAGCTCAGCTGCATCGCGCCCATACGCTCAGCGGCTTCTTCGCGCGTGATGCGCTCCGGCCGCGGCAGGCCGGCCAGGTCTGCGGCCAGGTCGAAGTAGTCGCCCATCAGCAACTGGCTGTCGTCGCAGACGTTCACCGCCCGCTGCGGCAGGCCACGCAGCAGCCCCAGGACGCAGGCGCGGGCCAGGTCGTCGGCATGGATGTGATTGGTGAAGACATCGTCCTCTCGGCGCAGTACCGGCGTGCCGCGCGCGAGACGCTCACGCGGATGGCCACCGTCGCGGTCGCGGGCGTAGATGCCGGGGATGCGCAGCAGGCTCACGCGCGTACCGTGGCGCAGGCCGAAGGCGCGCAGTTGGGCCTCCGCATCGACACGGCGGCGAGCGCGGTCGGTGGCGGGGTTCAGGGCGCGCGTCTCGTCGATAAAGGCACCCTCGCAGTCGCCGTAGACGCCGGTCGTACTACCGTAGACCAGCACCCGTGGCGGCTTGCAGGCGAGCGCCGCGAGCAGGTTGCGAGTGCGTTGGTCGATCTCACCGTCACGGGCAGGTGGCGCCAGGTGCAGCACGAGTTCGGCCAGGCCAGCCAGCCTCGCCAAGGTGGCTGGCTCGTCGAGATTGCCGACCAGCGGCACGGCGCCCGCCGCGCGCAACGCGTCAGCGCGCACCGGGCTGGACGTCAATGCGAACACGCGCCAGCGCCCGCCAAGCGCCTTCAGCACACGCAGGCCTACGTCGCCGCAGCCGATGATCAAAAGTCGCTGTCTCATGCTCGGGCAAAATGCGGCGCAGTCTACGGCCCCGGACTCTTCAGCGGGGCCGCTGCTTTTTAGAGCCCATGTCCCACCAGATCACCATCCAGCCCGCCGGCCGCGTCTACACGACCGAGGGCGACGACACCCTGCTTGCCGCCGCCATCCGCAACGGCGTGGGCCTGCCCTACGGTTGCAAGGACGGCGCCTGCGGCTCCTGCAAGAGCAAGCTGCTCGAAGGCGCCGTCATCCACGGCAACCATCAGCCCAAGGCGCTGTCGGCTGAAGAGGAAGCCGCCGGTTTCGTGCTGACCTGCTGCGCGCGGCCCCAGACGGACTGCACCATCGAGGCCCGCACGGTGCCCGGCGCCGGCGAATTCCCGGTGCTGAAGCTGCCCACGCGCGTGGCCACCATGCTGCGCCCGGCACCCGACGTGGCCGTGCTGACGATGCAGCTCGCTGCCAACCAGAACTTCCAGTTCCGCGCTGGCCAGTACGTCGAGTTCATCCTGCGCGACGGCTCGCGCCGCAGCTATTCGATGGCCAACGCGCCCCACAGCCTGCCCGGACAGATCGAGCTGCACATCCGCCACATGCCCGGCGGCAAGTTCACCGACCATGTCTTCGGCGCGCTCAAGGAGAAGGACATCCTGCGCATGGAAGGGCCCTTCGGCAGCTTCTTCCTGCGCGAGGACAGCGAGAAGCCCATCGTGCTGCTGGCCAGCGGCACGGGCTTCGCGCCCATCAAGGCCATCATCGAACGGGCGCGCCACATCGAGTCCAAGCGGCCCATGGTGCTGTACTGGGGCGCACGCAAGCAGGCCGATCTCTACCTGAACGACTGGGTGGTGCAGCTTGCGGCCGAATGGCCCGAGCTGACCTATGTGCCGGTGCTGTCGGAGCCCGACGAGGGCTGGACCGGCCGCACCGGCTTTGTCCACCGCGCCGTCATGCAGGATCTACCGGACATGAGCGGCCATCAGGTCTATGCCTGCGGCGCGCCCATCGTGGTGGACTCGGCACAGAAGGACTTCGTCGCGGAGTGCCAGCTCCCGGAAGGCGAGTTCTACGCCGATGCGTTCACCTCCGAAGCAGACAAGCACTGAGATGTTCGAGCCGCCCTGGACCGATCCTGCCGACATCGTCGGTTCGCTCCAACGCGATGGCGAGGCGGTGATCGCACCGGCCGCGCTGGGCGCGCTGGGTGTGTCAGCGGCCGACCTCGACACCCTCAAGCCCTGCTGGGACGATCTGCCGCCCGATGGCTATCTGAAGGACGGTGGCCGCTACCGCTTCCGCCGCCATGGCTGCTTTGTCGCCGACGACGGCCGGCTGACGCTGCAGCCCCACCGCGCCCACTGGCAGCCGCTGGACTACAACGCGCTGCACGGCGGCATCCAGCGCTGGTATGTGCCGCTGGCGCAGGAGATGGTCACGTCGCCCGCCTGGTCCGCGCTGCTGCTGGGCCTGGCCCACGCCGCATCGGCAATGAAGGGCGATCAGCCCTGGTTCATCGAGGCCCACCCGTTTCGCATCGACACCAGCGACGGCATCGGCCGGCCCACACCCGAGGGTGCACACCGCGACGGCGTCGACCTTGTGGCCGTGCTGCTGGTATCCCGCCATGCCATCAAGGGCGGCGAGTCGCGCGTCTTCCAGGCCGCCGGCCCCGCCGGCCAGCGCTTCACGATGACCCAGCCCTGGACGCTGCTGTTGCTGGACGACGCCCGCGTCATCCACGAGACGACACCCATCCAACCGCTGACGTCGGGTGAACGCGGCTGGCGCGATACCTTGGTCATCACCTTGCGAAGCGGCGGTTTCCAGGGGCCCTGACGCTCCGCTGTCTTGACACCTACACTGGTAACGGCCGAGCCAAAAGCGCGGCCGTTCTTCTTTTACTGCTGCGCCAAAAGCGCCGACCGTCATGAACCCGACCTCCCTCTTCGGCCTGCCCGATCAGACCGCTCACGAACGCGTGCTGCTCGCCACCGACCCCGCCACCGGCCTCAAGGCCATCCTGGCCGTGCACAGCACCGCACGCGGCCCCGCCTTCGGCGGCTGCCGGCTCTGGCACTACGAGTCCGACGCCGCCGCGCTGAACGATGCGCTGCGCCTGTCCCAGGGCATGAGCCTGAAGAACGCGCTGGCTGACCTACCCTTCGGCGGCGGCAAGGCCGTCATCCTGAAGCCACCCGGCGACTTCGATCGCCCGGCCCTGTTCGCCGCCTTCGGCCGCGCCGTGCAGTCGCTGGGCGGGGCCTACATCACCGCCGAGGACGTCGGCACGACGACCGCCGACATGCGCGGCCTGCAGGCAGTAACGCCGTTCGTCAGCGGCATCCCGCGCGAAGGCGCCTTCGGCGGAGACCCCAGCCCCAAGACGGCCTGGGGCGTATTCGTGTCCATCCAGGCCGGCGCACGGCTGGTATTGGGCCGCTCGTCACTCGAGGGCGTGCGCGTTGCGCTGCAGGGCCTGGGCGCAGTGGGCTGGCATCTGGCCGAGTTTCTGCACCAGGCCGGCGCCAGGCTCGTGGTGGCCGATGTGGACGCGGCCAAGGTCGAGCGCGCCGTGGCGCAGTTCGGTGCACTTGCCGTCAGCGTGGCCGACATCCTGGCGGCCGACGTCGACGTGCTGGCGCCTTGCGCGTTGGGCGCGTCGCTGAATGGCCTCACCGCGCCCACCGTGCGCGCCCGGCTCATCGCCGGCGCAGCCAACAACCAGCTCGCCACGCCCGCCGACGGCGACGCGCTGCAGGCGCGCGGCATCTGCTACCTGCCCGACTACCTGGTGAACGCCGGCGGCATCATCAGCGTGGCTCGCGAGTATCGCGGCGAGGGCGAGGAAGTGGCCGTGATGGCCGAGGTCAGCCGCATCGCCGAGCGTGTGGAGGAGCTGCTGCAGCGCGTGCAGACGGCCGACTCGACGCCGGCCCGCGTGGCCGACGACTGGGCCCGCTCGAAGCTCGTTCGGCAGGCGTGAGGCAAAGCGCCCGGCAGTGCCGGGCGTTACTTATTCCCCGAGGTAGGCGGCTCGGACCTTCGGGTCATTCAGCAGCGCCTTGCCCTCACCTTCCATCGTCACCTCGCCCGACTCCATCACGTAGCCGCGATTGGCCAGCTGCAGCGCGCGGCTGGCGTTCTGCTCGACGAGCAGCACGGTCACGCCCTGCTGGTGGATGTCGTTCACGACCTCGAAGATCTTGTCCACCATGATGGGCGACAAGCCCATGGACGGCTCGTCCAGCAGCAGCACCTTGGGGCGTGCCATCAGCGCGCGGCCCATGGCCAGCATCTGCTGCTCGCCGCCAGACATGGTGCCGGCCAGCTGCTTGGCACGCTCCTTCAGGCGCGGGAACAGCGCGAAGACCTTGTCGATGTCCGCCTCGATCTCGCTGTCGCGGCGGTTGTAGGCGCCCATCTGCAGGTTCTCTGTGATGGTCATGCGCGTGAAGGTGCCGCGGCCTTCCGGCACCATCACCAGGCCTTGCTTGGCCAGGTCCCAGGCGCCTTGGCCCTTGATGGCCTTGCTAAGGTATTCGATGCTGCCAGCGGCCGGTGGCTGCAGGCCGGTGATGGCCTTCAGCGTGGTCGTCTTGCCGGCACCGTTGGCGCCGATCAGGCTGACGAGTTCGCCTTCGCGCACCTCGAAGCTGACGCCCTTGACGGCCTGGATGCCGCCATAGGCCACCTTCAGGCCGCTGACCTTGAGCAGGGTTTGCTTTGCTTCTGCCATGTTCTTGTTCCCCGCCTCAGTGAGGTTTGTGACCGGCGCCGAGATAGGCCTCGATCACCTTCTCGTTGTTCTGCACCTCGGCCGGCGTGCCTTCGGCAATCTGCTTGCCGTAGTCCAGCACGGTCACGCGGTCGCACAGGCCCATGACCAGCTTCACGTCGTGCTCGATGAGCAGAATGGTGCGGCCGTCGTTGCGAATGCGGTCGATCAGTTCGCGCAGCACGACCTTCTCGGTCGCATTCATGCCGGCGGCGGGTTCGTCCAGCGCGATGAGTTGGGGGTCGGTGGCGAGCGCCCGGGCGATCTCCAGGCGGCGCTGGTCGCCGTAGCTCAGCGTGCGCGCCTTGAACTCCGCGTACTTGCCAATACCGACGTAGTCCAGCAGCTCCTGGGCGCGCGCCTTGATGGCGGCCTCTTCGGCCTTGAAGGCCGGCGTGCGGAAGATGGCGCCAACGAGGCCGGACTTGGTGCGAATGTGGCGGCCGACCATGACGTTCTCCAGCGCCGTCATGTCGGCGAAGAGGCGGATGTTCTGGAAGGTGCGCGCGATGCCAGCCTTGGCGACCTGGTGCACGGCCTGCGGCTTGTAGGGCGTGCCGCCCAGCGTGAAGCTGCCGCCGTCCGGCACGTACAGGCCCGTGATGACGTTGAAGAAGGTCGTCTTGCCGGCGCCGTTGGGGCCGATCAGGCCGTAGACCTGCCCGCGCTGGATCTGGATGCCGACGTCGGACAGGGCCTGCACGCCGCCGAAGCGCTTGGACGCGCCGCTGACGTTGAGAACGATGTTGTCGTGGGTGGTCATGACCGCTCCCTCACTTCACTGCCGCAGGCGCGGCTTTGCCGTGTTCCGGCGACGGCCACAGGCCACGCGGGCGGACCAGCATGATGATGATCATGGCCGAGGCCACCAGCAGCTGACGCAGGATGGACGCGTCGATGCGGCCACCGGTCATGTTCTGGATGTCGCCCGCCACGTAGCGCAACACCTCGGGCAGGGCCGACAACATCAGCGCACCGAGGATGACGCCGGGGATGTGGCCGATGCCGCCCAGCACGACCATGGCGACGATCATGATGGACTCCTGCAGGCTGAAGGACTCGGGCGACACGAAGCCCTGGAAGCTGGCGAACATCGTGCCGGCCACGCCGCCGAAGGTGGCGCCCATGCCGAAGGCCAGCAGCTTCAGGTTGCGGGTGTTGATGCCCATGGCCTTGGCGGCGATCTCGTCCTCGCGGATGGCCATCCAGGCACGGCCGATGCGCGAGTTCTCCAGCCGATAGCAGATCACCACGCTGATGACGACCAGGGACAGGAACAGGTAGTAGTACAGCGTCACCGACGGCAGCGTGTAGCCGAAGACCTCCAAGGGCTTGCCGAGATCCACGCCGAAGAAGTGCAAGGAGTCGATCTGGCCGATGCCGCGCGGGCCGTTGGTCAGGTTGACCGGGTCCTCCAGGTTGTTCAGGAAGACGCGGATGATTTCGCCGAAGCCGAGCGTGACGATGGCGAGATAGTCGCCGCGCAGCTTCAGCGTGGGCGCACCGAGCACGACGCCGAACAGCGCCGCGATGCCCGCCCCCACCGGGATGACCAGCCAGATCGGCGAGTGCAGCCCCTCGGGGAAAGCGGCCATGATGGCCTCGAAGTTCTGGCTCAGGTGCGGGCTGGCCATCAGCGCGAATATGTAGGAGCCGACGGCGTAGAAGGCCACGTAGCCCAGGTCCAGCAGGCCGGCGTAACCGACGACGATGTTCAGGCCCAGCGCCAGCAGCACGTAGAGCAGGGCCAGGTCGATGATGCGGACCGGGCCGTTGCCGAGTTGCTGCGCGAACAGCGGCACGAGCAGCAGCCCCACGGCGGCGGCGAGAAAGGTGACGAGTTTCTTGGATTGCATGTCTTGACTCCCTTCAGGCGCGGTCGGCCACACGTTCGCCGAGCAGGCCCGAAGGCCGCAGCGTCAGCACGAGGATGAGGGCCACGAAGGCAAAGATGTCGGCGTAGTGGCTGCCCAGCACGCCGCCGGTCAGGTCGCCCAGGTAGCCCGCGCCGATGGACTCGATCAGCCCCAGCAGCACGCCGCCCAGCACCGCACCGGCGAGGTTGCCGATGCCGCCCAACACCGCCGCCGTGAAGGCCTTCAGCCCCGGCATGAAGCCCATGGTGTGTTGCACGGTGCCGAAGTTGGCGGCCCACATCAGGCCGGCCACGGCGGCCAGCGCGGCGCCGATGACGAAGGTGGTGGAGATGATGAAGTCGGGCTTCACGCCCATCAGGCCGGCCACGCGCGGGTTCTCGGCGGTGGCGCGCATCGCACGGCCCAGGCGGGTGAAGTTCACCAAGTACATCAGGCCCGAGAGGATGACGACGGTGAGGCCGAGGATCAGGCACTGCGTGACCGTGATGACCGGGCCGCCCAGGTCGAACGGCGTGGTGGGCAGCAGCAGCGGAAAGGGCTTGGGGTTCGGCTTCCAGATGATCATGGCCAGCACCTGCAGCAGCAGCGACATGCCCATGGCCGTGATCAGCGGCGCCAGGCGCGGCGCGTTGCGCAGCGGCCGGTAGGCGATCTTCTCGACCGCGTAGTTCAGCGTCGCGCAGATGACGATGGACGCGGACAGCCCGACCAGCATCAGCAGCCAGCCGGGCATGCCCGAGTCGGCGAGCAGCGTGACCAGCGTCCAGCTGACCATGGCGCCCACCATCAGGATCTCTCCGTGCGCGAAATTGATGAGGTTGATGATGCCGTAGACCATCGTGTAGCCCAGCGCGACGAGGGCGTACATGGCCCCCAGCACCAGGCCGTTGATGATCTGTTGAATAAGAGTCTCCATGGAGGGCCCCTGCTATTGGTTGGGCGCAGCATGCGCCAAGCGAACTGGACAAACCGCAACCCTCGTGCCAAAACGCGGCGCGGGGTGGGCTTTCAAGGGTATTCACCGACGGGTTGAAACAGCCCGCCGTTTGATCCGTCCCAAGACCGAGGTCAAGGTCTGATTTCACGAGTGTCGGCC
>Ga0187842_1000742_pt1 | contig 15715 bp, 13 predicted proteins | sample SpaLakP09_SKY_41_FD_134514 | JGI IMG/M metagenome (GOLD analysis project Ga0187842, IMG submission 134514) | Oligotrophic lake water microbial communities from Sparkling Lake, Wisconsin, USA - SP09_SKY_41 | ecosystem: Environmental > Aquatic > Freshwater > Lake | place: USA: Sparkling Lake... | reverse complement strand
ACAAACCATATCGCCTATAATTTAAGCAAAGCGCTATTTACCTATCAATATGACCATTAAATAAACAAAACAACCACATTTTCCGAGGCTGGCTTGGGATAAGTCTGCGTTTTTGCACAAAATGTGTGGACAAGTATGTGAAAAGCGCGGGGAGATCATTCTAAACCATTGATTTTATTCATTTAATTTTCAACGATGAAAAATTAAGCAAAGCAAAGTTATCCAGCATATTCACAAAGCTCATGCCGGATCGAAAGCATCCTGTGAATTTCTTCCCGATTCTGCACATTTTTTGTGGACAAGATTGTGAAAAAACCTTCTGATAACTTGTTAAGTAATTGATTTTAATCAAATTAATAGGTAAGCCTATTTTTTAATCAAATCCCTGCTTATTGAACAACCGAAAAGATACTCACAGCTTATTCACTTTTTCTGTGGATAAGCATGTGCACAAACCTGTCGCGAATCTCTAAAGTCTTTGATTTGTAAGGTTTTTTTCATTCTGCCTAAGTTATTTGCAGAAGGATTTATAATAAAAATCAAAGACTTAGGAAATTTAATTTCATTTCTTTTGACATTGACGATACAGAATGACATCCTGATGACGGCTGCATGCCTCTGTGGACAGCTTTTTCTTTTCCGGCACTTATGAATACTGACTCTCTCTTTTCCAGACCCGCAAGCACGGCTGCTGTCATCACGGTTTCGGCTTTAAACAACGCCGTTGCGCGGCTGTTAGAAAAAAATCTCCCATTAACCTGGGTTTCCGGTGAAATCTCCAACTTTACTCGCGCCACATCTGGACATTGGTACTTCACCCTCAAGGATGACTCGGCACAAGTCCGGGCAGTGATGTTCAAAGGGCGTGCCCAATATGCCGACTTCCAGCCAAGAGAAGGCGATAAGGTCGAAGTGCGTGCACTGGTCACACTGTATGCGCCGCGCGGCGATTATCAATTGAGTGTGGAAGCCATACGTCGCGCGGGAGTCGGCAACTTGTACGAAGCTTTTTTACGTCTCAAGGCACAGCTGGAGGCAGAAGGCCTGTTCGATGCGGCACGTAAACGCCAGATACCGCTATTTGCGCGCCGCATCGGTATCGTCACCAGTCTGCAAGCTGCGGCTTTGAGCGATATCCTGACGGCGCTCAGACGGCGGGCACCGCATGTGGAGATCATTCTGTACCCGACACCGGTACAAGGCGAAGGTGCCGCCGCTAAAATTGCACAGGCGATTGCCACCGCCGATTCACGCAATGAATGCGATGTGTTGCTGGTATGCCGGGGCGGCGGCAGTATCGAAGATTTATGGGCGTTTAATGAAGACATCGTCGCCCGCACAATCGCCCATTGCAGCATACCGGTGATTGCCGGCATCGGCCATGAAACCGACTTCACGATCGCGGATTTTGCCGCTGACGTGCGCGCAGCAACGCCGACGGCAGCCGCAGAGCTGGCCGCCAGCCCGCGTGCAGCCTGGCTGGAACAACTGGCACGGGAACAAGTCAGGCTCAGCCGCGCAATGCAACGCCAGTCAGCTGAGCAACAACAGAGCCTGGATTGGTATACGCGGCGGCTGGTCAGCCCGAAAGCGGCAATCGCAGCAAAACGTCAGCAATTAGCCGGCTGCCTGCAAAGCCTGCACTATGCCAGTCAGAACGATCTGCGCGCACGCAAGCATCAGCTATCCAGCCTGCAACTTCACTGGCGCAATCATCAGCCTCAAATGGATAAGCAGCGTCAGTTGCTGCAAGAGATACAAAGACGTTTTGGCATTGCGCAACAACAAATGATTGCCCGTCAGCGCCAGCAGCTGCAAAGTTTGCAGGCGCAAGCCGAATTACTCAATCCGCAACGCACGCTGGAGCGTGGCTACGCCATACTCAGCGACAGTAAAGGCCGGATTTTACGCAATACGGCAGACTTGCATCCAGAGGGAAAAGTCCAGGTCAGGCTGGCCAGAGGCTGTGCAGAAGTTGGCATTGCCAGCGTACAAGAACAGTTATAAGACTTTGAAAAACCCTGAAAAAAATCCGGATATCCTGACAGGACGCTGCAAGCTTTTGTACAAACGCTTACAATGCAGCTTTTCCCCGCAGCATTTCCCGTTATACCGACGGAAACCACTGATCAAACATTAAAGGACGCACTATGGAACATACCTTACCGGCATTGCCCTATGCACTGGACGCTCTGGCGCCGCACATTTCCCAAGAGACTCTGGAATTCCACTACGGTAAACATCACCAGACTTATGTCACGAATCTGAACAACCTGATCAAAGGTACAGAATTCGAAAACTCGACATTGGAAGACATCGTTAAAAAATCTTCCGGCGGCGTATTTAACAACGCAGCGCAAATCTGGAATCACACGTTCTACTGGAACGGTCTGAAACCAAATGGCGGCGGCGCTCCAACTGGCGCATTAGCAGATGCGATCAATGCCAAATGGGGTTCCTTCGATGCATTCAAAGACGCATTCACCAAATCCTGCGTTGGCAACTTCGGTTCTTCCTGGACCTGGTTGGTGAAAAAAGCTGACGGTACACTCGATATCGTCAACACATCGAATGCCGCTACACCGCTGACAACCACAGATAAACCTCTGCTGACCTGCGATCTGTGGGAGCACGCTTACTACATCGACTACCGTAATGCACGTCCTAAATATCTGGAAGCATTCTGGGCTCTGGTGAACTGGGATTTTGCAGCAGCCAACCTGGCGTAATCGCTGCCGTGCCGGTGAAATCACCGGTACAGATGAAAAAAACCTGCGCATGATTTTGCATCGCAGGTTTTTTTTCATCTATCGGGGAAACGGTTTATGCGAAGATCAGAATAAAACACAACGAGAACTCCGTTTGCCGTTTTACGCAACACAACTTGCGCGCAACGAACAACGGCAAAGTCATCACTAAGAGACACGTCCACATGCCATCACAATCTTCGCTTTTTCTGCGCTCGCTGCCGGGCATTTTCATTTTTATCTGGGCTTCCGGCTATGTGGTTGCCAAATATGGCTTGCCGTATGCCGAACCGCTGACCTTCCTGTGCATGCGCTATCTGGGGGTGATTGTGTTCATGCTGGTATTGGCACTGTCCATGCGCGCACCATGGCCGGAACGCAAGGCATGGGGACAAATCGCGATTGCCGGGATACTGATGCAGGCGATGTATCTGGGCGGTATCTGGTGTGCCGTCAAGCTTGGCATGCCAGCCGGGCTGGCGGCCCTGATCGCAAATACTCAGCCGATCCTGACAGCGATCATGGGGCCGCTGATCGGTGAGCGGATACGTGGCAAACAATGGCTGGGGCTGGCGTTCGGCATCGCCGGGGTCGGCCTGGTGGTCGCCAATAAAATCTCTGTCGTCGGCTTGTCGCTCAATAGCGTGGCACTGGCAGTGATGGCCTTGCTGGCCATGACCTCAGGCACCCTGTATCAGAAAAAAACTTGTCCATCTTTTGATGTGCGCACCGGGCAAGTCATCCAGTTCGGGGCATCGCTGCTGGTGACGCTGCCCTTTGCGTATGCACTGGAAACGCAAACCGTGCAATGGACGCCACAGTTTTTTGCAGCGCTGGCCTGGTCGGTATTTGTCTTGTCCGGCATCGGTATTTCCGTGCTGTATATCATGATACGCCATGGGGAAGCGACCAAGGTAACCAGCTATATGTATCTGGTTCCTGCCGTCACCGCTGCCATGGCGTGGTTGATGTTTGGCGAAAAGTTCACCATGACAGCGGTGATCGGCATGACGATCGCACTGGCCGGTGTCGCGCTGGTGGTACGTCCTATGCGCAACGTCTGATACCGCAGGCCAGATGGGTGCTGCACACAGGCTGGCAGCACTCAGTAGCGGGCATCGGCTGGCTTGCCGCCTTTAGGCCAGTCGTTTTCCTTACCGGGGAAGTCAGGGCGTGGCTGATGCGTGAAATATTCAGCCACATCCAGCGCCTCCTGATCTGTCAAAACCTTCCCCTGCCCCAGTGGAGCATTCAGACCGGCAGCCAATGGCATGTTCTGTTTGACCCAGGCTGCTGCCGTATAGGTACGCGCCATACCGGCACCGATATTGAAAGAATGCTCGCCCCACAAAGGAGGAAACACCATTTCACCTTTACGCTGCAAGCCTTGTCCTTCATCACCATGACAGACTGCGCACGCACGCTGATACACGAGCTTGCCGTGCACGCTGTCCGGTTTCAGGTTTTTATTGATCGTGCCTATGCCTGCACCTTCGACTTTCTTCCCGGCCGGATAATCTGCTGACAGCCAGTTGATATAGGCCAGCATGGCGCGCATTTCGGCCGAATCCGGTGCCAGTTTTTTCCCGTTCATCGAGCGCAACATGCAACCGTTAATTCGTTCGGTCAGTGTCACATCCCGCCCTGCACGCGGGTTATACGAAGGATACTTCTGACTGAGTCCGACAAATGGCGAAGAAAAAGCCAGCTTGCCCTGACTCAGATGGCAACTGGTGCAATTCATCTCTGCACCCACATACTGGGGTAACAAGCGCCGGGTATCGCTGAGTAATCTTTGCCCTTGCCGGATGATTTTTCCTTGCTCGTTATCAGGTATCATCCGGTCTCCCGGTCCCAGTAATGCAGCAGCACTGGCCGGAGATAAAGCAGAACTGGCAAACCAGAATAACATCGCCATGGCAGACATCATTTTTGTATATTGTTTCATCGCATCCTCACATATCGTTCTATCAGGCATCGCTGCATAGTCATGGTTTCGCCGCAGGTACCAGTGTTTTACGAACCCGGCTCACATCAGATACCCGTACCTGTGGTGCCTGATTTCCCCAGGATGAGCGCACAAAGCTCAGGACATCGGCAATTTCCTGATCGCTGAGCGTCGCGAGTGCCGGCATCGCCAGAGCGATCTGGTCATGCTGAGTAACCGGCATGCGTCCGCCCTGCAAAACGATACGGATCAAAGCATCGGCTGAGCGGTTCAACACGCTCTGGCTGGAAGTCAGTGCCGGGAAAATTCGCTCCACACCCTCGCCATCTTTACGATGGCAGGCAGCACAATGCTCCATGTAAGAAACGGCACCGGCAGAGCGGTAAAGCCCTGCTGCCAGATCGGCAGTACTTGTCTGCGTCTTCGCTGCTGTTGCCGATGCCACAGGCGCTGTTACGGTCGCTGGCGATGCCGCACGCCCGCCATTGAATGTACTCAGATAATAGGCAATCGCTTCGACATCATCGGTACGCAGATACTGCATGCTGTGTTCAACCACATCGACCATGGCACCAAATGCCGCACTGTGGTTATTTCTGCCGGTCTTCAGAAAGACGATGAAATCGTCCTGAGTCCAGCTACGCCCGGAACTGCTGCCATCTTTTCTGAGTGGCGTGACGCCAGCAATACCATCATTGCGCAGACTATTGGCAAACCAGCCGTCCACACTCGCTCCGGCCAGAAAATCTCTACCGTCTTTTTCCGTCAGCGCTTTTTCCTGATACGCGATGCCGCGCGGGGTATGACAAGCACCGCAATGTGCCAGCCCCTGAACCAGATAAGCACCACGGTTCCAGCGCGCATCCTGACCAGGATCGGCAACATAGGCTTGCGGCTTCGGTGCAAAAGCGCGTATCCATAAATGCAAAGGCCAGCGCATGCTGAATGGCCAGGGAATATCGACCTTGCGATTTTCCTGACGCACGGCCGGTATGCCCTGCATGAAATACGCATACAAATCCTGCATGTCGGCTTCGCTGATCCGCGCATAAGACGGATACGGCATCGCCGGATACAAAGGCGCTCCGTCGCGACGTATTCCGGCGCGCACCGCTTTAGCGAACTCGGCATAACTGTATAAACCGATGCCAGTCTGTTTATCGGGTGTGATATTGGTCGCATAAATCATACCGACCGGAGTTTCAAAACCGCGCCCGCCGGACATGCTTGTCGTACCGGGCCTGGCATGGCAGGCAATGCAATCGCCGGCACGTGCCAGATATTCACCACGTTTTATAGCCGCGGTATCAGTCGCTGCAAGAGCAGGAAACACAGCCAGCAGCAGGGCTGCCAGCAAACTAAAACGACGCATTGCGCACTCCTCATGTCAAGGCCAAACACCGCAACAGCTGCAATAGACTGACGGTGGTTCAGCAAAATCCTGTTAATGAGATTATGCGAATTTCAAATAAGAAACATTGATATGCATCGAATATCGAATAACAAAAATACTGCAAACAGCTTTGTAAACCGCCCCGGTCGCCATGAATAGCAACAGCAGCCAACAGGAATTTTCATTCTTTTCAAAAAAACGCCCCCGTATGACGGAGGCGTTTTCAGCTCTTGCAGGCTGGCGAATCAGATGTGGCGCTTACTCGCGCCAGCGCCGGATTTTAATGGCTGCAAAAATCATGCATGCACCAACTACCACGCCCGCCCAAATATTCCAGTGTTGAAACTGTAACCAATGCTCACCGCCCACAGACTGCAGAACCACATTCAGGGTTTCTCTGCTGGTTGGGCGAATAACTTCTGAATTCCATAACCAGCCAAATGGAATCAGGCTAAATAACAATCTGCCCACCAGAAAATAAGCAATACTGCGTAAATTCAAATCCATTTCCAACTGCCTGTCGGCCCATACGATTAACAAACACAATGCGATCGGACACAGCACTGCCCATAGGCCAACTCGCCGGTTAAGTATGCTGGACATCAGCAATAACCAGCCGATAGTCGGTAATGACCAGGCAAAGTAGACTGGCCAGTTAAACGCAAGCTTGTAAGCTGGTTTCCAGACATCAGGGTGCAACAACACTTCGACAAACAGATTTACGCCATGAAATGCATATCCTATGCAAATAATTAACAAGCAGATCAGATTGGTCAGTATGGAATAAAGAATGGTCGCAACTGGAAAAGCGACGATGGCAAACGCCAATTTTGCCAACACCGTCTTTTCATCAGAAATGGGCAAAGACTTCCAGAACAAGATGCTGCGATCTTGACGCTCCTCGCTGAGTGCACCAAGTGCATATGAATATATGGGGAAAATCATGACGATGCCGAACAGCATCATGGAAATCGCGGAGCTACCACTGACTATGCGGCTTGCAATGCCATCTAGTTGCGCTTTGCCAAGCGTACCGCCAGTCACCGTTAATGAATCGTACAAGTCATGAGACTTGAATGCGACGAACAGACAAAAAACAATCATCAAACCACTGACGATGCTATTCGACCAGATCAGCATTCCGCGGTTTTCCCAGAACTCTCTCTTTAACAGCCATTTAAAAGTTTGCATAATTATTGTCCTTTCATGATTGCCACAAACAAATCGGCAACACTGGGCTGACGCAGCTCACCGACTGCCTCCAGTAAATGACGCGCTACACCGTCAAACAGCATCACGCTTTTCCCAAACATCAACCGATGATCAAGCGGATTTAAAGCAAGAGCCTGCTCGACGTGCATAGGGTTCACCACCACTTCGGTGAATCTTTCCTCCATCTGCTCCATACTCACAGCCAGGTTGATCTTGCCGTTATTAATTAACAGCAGATCGCTGAGCACATGTTCGACTTCCTCAACCTGATGCGTCGTGATAATGATGGTTTTATTCTGATCAAAATAATCTTCCAGCAAATCCTGATAAAACTGCTTGCGGTACAGAATATCCAAGCCCAGCGTCGGCTCATCCAGCACCAGCAATTTCGCATCGATCGCCATAACCAATGCCAGATGTAATTGCACCACCATGCCTTTGGACATGGATTTGACTGTCATCTCCGGCGTGAGTTTGGTTTTGGCGAGATAACGCTCGGCTTTTGCCCGATTGAATTTCGGATGTACACCTTCGACAAAATCCACCGCATCTCGGACTTTCAGCCAGCGCGGTAATATCGCCACGTCGGCAATAAAACAAATGTCTTGCATGAGTACATCGCGCTGGGTTCTCGGATCAAGACCAAGCACGCTCATGTTGCCCTCAAATGGCGTTAAACCCAGCATGGCTTTCAGCGTGGTCGTTTTCCCGGAACCATTCGGCCCGATCAGCCCGACAATGCGCCCGGCGGCGATATGCAGATCGATATGATCAAGTACCAGTTGCTTACCGTAATGCTTACAAAGATTGCTTGCAGAAATGACTGTGCTCATGGCTTTTCTCCCGTCTGCGTCTGTTTCAATAGCTCTTGCACATCCAGCCCAAGGCGTTTGATACGTTCACACATGGCAGGCCATTCCTGCTCGACAAAGCGCTGGCGTTCTGTTGCCAGCAATTGTTCCAATGCACCATCCATCACATACATTCCTAAGCCTCTCCGTTTTTCCACCAGGTTGTCGTCTACCAACTCCTGGTATGCTTTTGACACCGTAATCGGGTTAATCTGATACTCCGCCGCAATTTGCCGTACTGAGGGCAAAACATCTCCCGACTTCAGGATGCCATCCAGAATCATCGTCAGAATGCGCTGCTTCAATTGCCGATAAATCGGGGATTGATCATGCCAATCCGTACTCATGATGTTGTCTTTCCGGGGCTGTGCCCCACTATGCGTTCAATTTGCCGCCTCCTTCAGTTACAGGAAAACGGATTTCTACAAGTTACTCATACACAGGATTTATTCGATAAAACTCATAAAATCACTGTTGTAGTTAACTATAACACCAACTTTCATAAAAGCTACTCATTTTTATAAATTTCATCTTTTGTAAATAAATTTTCACTCAGACGGAACTCCGGGAATTTCTGCTCTGTCTATGTAACTTCGCTCCCGATGCGGAAAGCTGTCCGTGAGTCTTTATCACCATGACTCCCCCGCTCTGCAAAGGCCGTCTGTATCCCTGTATGACAACAATAAAGACTCTGACTATGTCCCCAAAAAATCTGACACTCAGCATCGCGCTGATCTGCGCCGGGCTGAGCGCAAGCTTATTACCGCAACACATCGCTTACGCTGCACCGGTCAGTACGAGCGTAGCAAAAATCAATTCTGCCGATCTGACACTGGAACAGGTATTCCGTGCCAAATCCTATGCAGGTCAGGCAGCACGCCAGATCCACTTCAGTAACGATGGTCGCTATCTGGCTTATGTCTGGAATCCTTTCGGCGAAGTGGGTTCCGATTTATATGTACACGATACCCAGACCGGAGAAACCAAACGCATCACCTCTCCCGCCATCATGAAAGCCTATGATGCACCGGAGGACTGGAAACGCTTTGATAAAAAATTCCAGCAAAAAGAAAAGGAAGAAGCTGAGCGCCAGGCAAAAGCCGAAGCGCAGGCCGCCTATCTGCGCGGTGAAAAAGTGAATCTGTATCAGTGGGAAGAGGCTGCGCTGGAAGAGGTCAAGAAAGAACTCGCGGATAAAAAAGTCAAAGAGGCTGCAAAAAAAGCGGAAGCAGAAGCGGAAGCCGCAAAAGAAAAAGCGGCTGCAGCTAAATCGGACCCCAACGTCAAAGCAGATGCTGAGAAAAAGGATAGCGACAAAAAAGACAGCAAGGCAGCAGATAACGATAAACCCAAAGAATTATGGGAATTGCGTGATGAGCTGAAAAAGAAACTCGTCAAAGACAAGCTCAAGCCAACGGATCTGTATCCTGGCGTGGATAATCTGGTGTGGGCAAACAAGAAAAACGAGCTGATCTTTCAATACCGTGGCGACCTGTTCCGCCTGCATGCCGGCAATGGCAAAATCGAACGCCTGACGCAAACGGACAAACCGGAGCGCATCGTCTCCTATCAGGCTGACGACAAAGGCTATATCTATATGGATGAAAAGCGCTTATACAGCGCCAGCTTTGATTCCAGCGCAATACGCCAGTTGAACCGCGAACTGATACACCCTGACGATGCCGATATCAAGTATCGCATCACACAAACCGTTCTGAGCGAAAATAAACAATGGATGGCGATTTCTGCGGAAGCACCGGATGTGAATCCGGAAACCGGCAAACCCAATCCGCCTTCCGAGCGTCAGGTAGAAATCATGAACTACAGCGAGCGTTTTGCAACAGCAAAAAAAGTGCCACGCGAAGTGTCTGACGACAAGCGCAAAATTCTTCCCACGGCCTTGTACATCCGTCGCGTCGGTGCTGCCAACGCCAGCCAGCCTGCCCCGGTTTTCACCCATAACGGCGGTGATGTCTGGTTTGAAATGAGCAAGGTCAGTTGGGCTAAAGATGGCAGCCGCTATACGTTTTCGACCTGGGAGCGCGAGAAGAATCTGCTGCGCATTTATGTTGGCAAAGCAGAAGAAGGCGCGAAGCCTAAAATTGTGCTGGAACGCCGCGGCAACGTCGGCCACGAAGTGGTCAATGTCATCGAACCGCAATTCACTCCTGACAGCAAACAACTGGTCGCCGTGCTCGACGAGCAGGGTTATCGTCAGCCATATGTCATCAATACCGACAACGGCAGCGCCAGAGCTGTTTTAAAAGGTGATTTCGAAGCGCATGCCATTCTGGGCTTTACGCCTGACAGCAAATCGATTTTTGTGCTCGCCAACAAAGATGATTTTGCTGCCATGAATGTGTTCAAGGCAGATATGAATACCGGCGAGATGAAGGCTCTGGGTCAGCCAGGTGACTTCCACCGCGCCAGCGACGTCAGCGAAAGCGGAGACAAAGTTGCCAGCGTTGCCGGCCAGTGGTCCAGCCGTCCGGAATTGAAACTGATTGACGTCAAAACGGCGAAAGCCAATACCCTGACGCAAAGTCATGATCCGCAATGGAACGCGATCGATATCCTGCGCCCGCAACGCTTCAGCTATACCAATCGCCATGGCGATGCCATACAGGCTTATGTCTTTAAACCTGCCAACTGGCAGGCAAGCGATCAGCGTCCTGCGATTGTCTACACCTACGGCGGCCCGCTGAACGACAGACATATCGTTGAAACCGACAGCTTCCAGCAAACCGCGTATATGTTCGGTATGTACATGGCAGCCAAACATGGCTATGTGACCGTAGCCGTTGATCCGCGCGGGCATTCAGATTACGGACGCAAATTCAGCGATGCCAACTGGGAACAGCCTGGCAAACCGCAAACCGAGGACCTGGAAGATCTGGCCAAATACATGCAGCAAAACTTCGCTGTCGACGGTAAGCGCATCGGCCTCACCGGATGGAGTTTCGGCGGCTTCCAGACGCAGTACACGATGTACACCAGCCCGGATACCTTTGCTGCCGGTATCGCCGGTGCAGGCCCGACGGAATGGGAAAACTACAATAGCTGGTACAGCGGACGCACACTCGGCAAAACCGAACGCAACAAACCGAGCCTGCGTCGTTTCTCGCTGCTGCCGCTGACTGCCGGACTGAAAAAACCGCTGATGCTGGTACACGGCATGCAAGATCCGAACGTCCTGTATCAGGACACTGTGAATGTCTATCGTGCATTGCTGGAAAACGGCAAGGAACAACTGGTTGACTTGTTCCTGGATCCGGACGGTGAACACGGTTTAGGTGGTACAGTCAAAGCGAAAGCCTGGCATAAAAAATATGAGACCTTCTTTGTTCAGCATTTAGGCGAAGGCAAGCCATAAGCAGAAAGATCTCACTGAACCTGCCCTGAAAGCCAGCAATGACGAACTTTCAGGGCAACCTCAGAGCAGGCTCGGGCTTCGTCAACAGAACGCATATCCTCATTTGCAGGAAATGCGTTCTGATAACCGGCGCATACCGCATGTCTCTGCGTTGTCGGCAGTTATGCTTTGCAATTACCGTAGCTTCGTCATTCAATCAGATGAATAATCCGGCTTTTATTGACACCAATGAGTTCCGACTATGTCTAATCGCTTTTCGCAATATCTGTATTCCGTTGTGCGCCAGGCTGCACAAGAATTGAAGCTGTTCGGACAATCCCTTTCCCAGGCACTGTCAAAAACGCCTTTGCCACGTGTACTTGCCGTTTTTCTGGCGATATTGCTGTTGTTGAGCCTGATTCCGCTGATACTGAGTTTATTTATTGTTATTGTGATTTTGCGCGTATTGCTGGGACTGTTGAATGGCAAAGCCAGAACATGGCAATCGGACAAACAGGTCAGAAACATCCTGGATCAATAAAAGGCTCACCAATCCGGTCACGACAAAGTTTTTAACAATTGTCATTGCTTTTATACGCGGATTGACTACCCTACAGAGGCAAGTTATTTCCACATGGAAATAATATTCTCTTTTGACTCTGTCGGAGGTGCGTCATGAATCGTTTAGCTATTTTCAAATCGATTGCAGAAGAAGCAAGCCATGGCGAACTGGTATTTCCAACTAAAGTTGAAGAAAGCCTGAAACTCAAACGCCTGCTTGACGATCCGGATTGTCATGTGGATTCAGCCATCAGGTTGATACAGGCAGACCCATTAATTGCAGCCCGCTCGGTTTCACTTGCCAACTCAGCCGCTTACCGGCGTAGCGGCACCACCGTCACCAATGTCAGACAAGCGATCGCCCGGCTTGGTTTTACAACACTACGCACGGTTGTTGCCTCTGTCATCATAAAACAATTAAATTGCCTGCAAACCGATCCGCAATTGAAAGCGATGGCAGCGCAGCTTTGGGAGCACTCCGCACATGTCGCTGCACTGGCGCAGGTGATTGCCAAGCATGTACCGCGCGTGAACCCGGAAACGGCTTTCTTTGCCGGGTTGATGCATGAAGTCGGTGGCTTTTATCTGCTTTCGCGCGCAGAAGAATTTCCCGGTTTACTCAACCATGACAGCGAAGATGAAGTCTGGACAGAATACGGCGAGAAGTTAATCGGCAAGGGGGTATTACACCAGTTAGGCATTCCTTCCATCGTGATTCAGGCGATTGAAAAAATGTGGCTAGGACTATCATCGATTCCTCCAGAAAGTCTCGCCGATACACTGATACTTGCCAATGATATGGCCTCAGTCCATTCTCCTTTGCATCAAGGCCAAAGCAAGCTGATACGACAGCATCTCACTCACCTGGATTTTGAAATCGACGACTCCACTCTTCAGGAAATTCTGAATGAGACTGATGAAGAAGTCGAATCAGTTGCGAATGCCCTGCTCATTTAAGAAAAGCAAATACCTGTACAGATAGTATTGGTTTCTCAGATTACCACTCGCCATTTTTTATGTGCCATGAACATCATCAGGCCAGCGAATACACTGGTAAAAGCCAGTGCATAGGCGAACGATGCAAAGTTTTCGCTCACATGCGGGGCGAACAAGGGATAAAAGACATTTTGATATAACAAGCGATCCCAGCCTGTCATCGCCAGCAGGCAAGTAGCAATCCATGAGCCGGCATAAGCAGCAATCGCGTTGATGCCAAAACTACGTCCCGGCAATGACCACTGGCGCCGATCAATCAGGAAATGCAACACGGCGATCAGCACATAAGCCATGCCGGATGTCAGCAAAATAAAGCTGGGTGTGCCAAGTTGTTTATTCAATGGCAGCCATACGGAAAGACCGGATGCGATAACGATCATGGTCAGGCCAAGCAAACTCAATTGCCGAATGTGACCTTGCCGTAAATAGCCGGCCGCCTGAATGCCGGATAACACACTGGCAATCGCCGGCAAGGTTGAGAGCACCCCCTCCGGGTCATGCGCCAGACCAGTCACGGCATCGTAACTGTAAGCGACATGTCCTAACAACAGGCTATCGAGCCGATCGGCAAGATTCGTGTGTAGATCAAGGGTTCCGCCGGTCAGTAACAGCACAGCATAGATGAGCAAAATACCCAGTAATACGATCCAGCGAGTCCTCGCCTGACGACAATACAGCATACATAAACCAGCGATAGAGAAACAGATTCCTATCCTTTGCAAAACACCCGGCAGCCTGAAGGCTCTGCCGTCTATCGTCAACATGGCAATCACATGCAAGAGTAGCCCCAGACAAATCAGGCGTAATCCACGCCAACACAGTGTGCTGCGCAATGACGCAATATCGGCACCCCGCTCAAGCTGCGGCTCCAATGCGAGCGCCATTGAAACACCGACAATCAGCAGAAAAAATGGAAAGATCAGATCGGCGGGCGTACAGCCATGCCAGACGGCATGCTCAAGCCATGGATAGACATGATTCCAGTCACCGGCATTATTGACCAGCAACATGGCCGCGACAGTCCAGCCGCGAAGTACATCGATGGATAAAAACCGTTCTGCCTTTGTTTGCTCCACGCCCGTCTCCAATCATTCATGGTAAATATCCAGATCTGCCCTGATAGCCTTGTACAGCGTAATGTTCATTGCCGGATCCAGATCTGACATCAACAATACCAGTTGCATCATTAATATCAATTCAAACAGAAATGCAACATGACTGTGATCCATGCTGACATAGCCAGTCACTAAGCCACGTCTGCAAATCAGCTTGATTGTCCTGATTTTTTTAAGCAGGCATATCTTACTGGCACTTAAGTGGCATTGTAAATATAAAACCAGTTGACCATATTTATCAGCACTAGTATGTTGTGCAATCCGACATCTTTTTTTCTTCCCAAACAAAAAAGATCGTGCGGTGAAGTGATAACAATAATTCATCCGAGACGAGGCTTATGACGACAGAATCCAAAGTAACCACCCATCCTATGCGCTGGGTGCCTACCCTTTATCTTGCTGAAGGCCTCCCCTTTTATGCCGTCGCTCTGGTAGCCGGCCTGATGTATAAAAGTCTGGGCGTTCCCAACGATCAGATTGCGCGCTGGACAGGCCTGATCGGCCTGGCCTGGGTTTTCAAATGTTTATGGAGTCCGTTTCTGGAAGCCGCGAGCAGTAAAAAACTGATTGTGGTCGCATTCCAGTTAATTGGTGGCGTGAGTCTGGGGCTGGTAGCACTCTCGTTGCAATTGCCGATGTACTTTGCAATCAGCATTGCCTTATTCGGTGTAGTGGCGATAGCTTCTGCGACACATGATATTGCTGCAGATGGCTTATACATGGCCAATCTGGATAACAAACAACAAGCGGCCTATGCGGGCTGGCAAGGCGCTTTTTTTAATGCAGCCAAATTCATCTCCCTCGGTGGTCTGGTGATACTTGCCGGTCATCTGGAAAAGCAGATGTCTGCCAGCAGTGCATGGATGATTATTTTCGGCATTTTGGGAGTGATGCTGACAGCACTTGGCATCTATCATAGCTGGGCATTGCCTGCGACAAAAAACACGCATAGCGGGGCGTCGATGCGCAGTGTATTTGCGACGCTGATTGATGTAATTATCGATTTTTTCAAGAAGCCGGGCATCTGGTTATGGATTGCGTTCATCATTCTGTTCCGTGCCGGTGAGGGGCAGATACAAACAATAGGCCCTTTGTTTTTGCGTGATGCACGTGAACTCGGCGGCCTCGGGTTAAGCACTGATCAGGTCGGCGTGGTGTATGGCACAGCAGGTACGGTTGCCTTTCTTGGCGGCAGCGTACTGGGAGGGTACTTTACGTCGTGGCTGGGATTACGCCGCGCTTTGCCATGGCTGATCGTGGCGATGAATGTACCCAATCTGGTATTTTTCTTTTTGAGTTCTACCCTTCCAGAAAATATGGCGATCATTGCGACGGCGCTCAGTTTTGAAATGTTCGGCTACGGCTTTGGTTTCGTCGGCCTTATCCTGTTCATTATGCAGGTCGTTGCTGTCGGCAAATATCAGACTGCCCATTACGCGTTAGGTACAGGCGTAATGCAGCTGGGCTTTGTGATTTTCAAAATGATCAGCGGTGATATTCAGGTGGCAATCGGATATCAGCACTTTTTTATCTGGGTATT
>Ga0187842_1000741_pt1 | contig 15726 bp, 19 predicted proteins | sample SpaLakP09_SKY_41_FD_134514 | JGI IMG/M metagenome (GOLD analysis project Ga0187842, IMG submission 134514) | Oligotrophic lake water microbial communities from Sparkling Lake, Wisconsin, USA - SP09_SKY_41 | ecosystem: Environmental > Aquatic > Freshwater > Lake | place: USA: Sparkling Lake... | reverse complement strand
GGCTATCCCAAGTCGCTCGGCGGCGACGGTTCGGGGACCAATCCCGAGCAATTGTTCGCGGCCGGCTATGCCGCCTGCTTCCTCGGCGCGCTGGGCCTTGTGGCCCGCAACCAGGGGGTCAAGCTGGGCGAGCACAGCCTCGATTCCGAAGTCGACCTGATCAAGGACGAGACCAGCTTCCACATCGGCGTGCGCCTGACCCTCAATGCACCCGACCTCGATCGGGAAACCGCTGAGAAGGTTCTACGCGCAGCGCATGTAGTCTGCCCCTATTCCAAGGCGACGCGCGGCAATGTGCAGGTCGAACTGAGGGTCGCCTGACGTCCCTGGGGTGACAAATGGGGGCCGGGAGGGCTATTAGCGCGCCTTATCCCAATCTTCAGACCAGAGAAGAGCCCCCGAATGGCCGGCCACTCGAAATTCAAGAACATCATGCACCGCAAGGGCCGCGCCGACGCTGCGCGCTCCAAGCTGTTCTCCAAGCTGTCGCGGGAAATCACCGTGGCGGCCAAGGCCGGCCTGCCCGACCCGAACATGAACCCGCGCCTGCGCCTGGCCGTGAACAACGCCAAGGCCGAAAGCCTGCCCAAGGACGTCATCGACCGCGCGATCAAGAAGTCGCAGATGGGTGATGCGGCCGACTATGCGGAAATCCGCTACGAGGGCGTGGCCGCCGGCGGCGTCGGCATCATTGTCGAGGTGCTGACCGACAACAAGAACCGCGCTGCGGCCAATGTCCGGTCCTATTTCACCAAGCTGGGTGGCAATATGGGCGCGACCGGCTCGGTGGCGTTCAACTATGACCGCGTCGGCCAGATCACCTATCCGGCCAAGGGCGCCAGCGAAGACGCCATGATGGAAGCCGCCATCGAGGCTGGTGCCGATGACGTTACCTCGGACATGGACGAGGAAGGCGAAGGCCACACCATCTACACCGCCTTCGAGAGCCTCAACGAGGTCGCTGCCGCGCTGGAAGCCCAGTTTGGGGCCGCCGGCAACACCAAGATCGCCTGGCGTCCCAAGATGCAGGTTCCGGTGACCGGTGAGGCGGTCTGCACGCTGATGAAGCTGCTGGACATGCTGAACGACGATGACGACGTCCAGGCGGTCTATTCCAACGAAGAGATCAGCGACGACGACCTGGCGGCCCTGGGTTAAGCGTTCCGTCTTCTCCCCGTCACATGACGTCGGCTAGACTGACGTCATGACCCTGCGCGTTCATATCGACACGGACTGCGGCGTGGACGACGCCCTGGCGCTGGCCATGCTGGCCCGGGCGCGTGCGGCGGTCGAGGTGGGCTCGGTCTCGGCGGTGTTCGGCAACACCTATGTCGACCAGGCCGCCGCCAATGCCCGCGGTGTGCTGCGGCTCGCGGGCTGCGGGGCCGAGGTCTATATCGGCGCGGGATCGGGCCTGGCCCGCCGCCGGGTCGAGCGCATGCGGCCGGCCCACGGGGTCGACGGCCTCAATGGCGCAGGGTTCTCGCAACGCTGGAAACTGCCTGAGCTCGATCGCGGCCACGGCACCGGCCTGCTGGCCTTTGTCGCCCGCCGCAAGATCGCGGGCCTGTTCCTGGGGCCGCTGACCAATCTGGCCCAAGGCCTGCTGGACGATCCCGCCGCCTTTCGCGACTGGCGACCGACCGTGATGGCCGGGGCGTTCACGGTCGAGGGCAAGGCGATCGGCGGCGGCGATTTCAACACCTGGAGCGATCCGGAGGCCCTGCAGAGGGTTCTCGACGCCGGGGTTCGGCCGCGCCTGGTGCCGCTGGACGTCTCGAGTCAGGTCACCCTGACGGCGGCTGACCTGGTTGCCGGAGCGACGGCCTGCGGCTCGCCCCTTTCGGGGCGCCTGTCGCGGGCGGCCGGGCCATACATGGACTTCCACGGTCAGGTCTGGGGGCTGGACGGAGCCTGTCATCCGCATGATGCCGTTGCCGCCGCTGCCCTGATCGCCCCTGAGGCCTTTCGGTTCGAGCCGGCCCGCCTGCGGGTGACGGTTGACGGCCTGCGTCAGGGTCGCATCGAGCGGATCGAAGGACCGGCCAATGCCGAGGTCTGCGTCAGTGTCGACGTGGCGACCGTCGAGCGGCTGATCCTGAAGGTACTGTTCGGCGAAGGGGCTTTAGCGGCCCCCTGAACCAATGGCCTGGTCTCGGCTTTCCAGCGCCCCGGCAGCGTTGCAGCGGCCAGTCACTCTTTGAGGCTTCGCTGGAGAGCTCCCACGAAGTGGGGCTGGCCAACCGCCAGGACGGTGGTACCGGCATGGGCTCTGTTAGCCTTCGTAGTCGGCCAGCAGCGCCTCAAGGCGCCGCTGCTCGGGCTTGAGTATCAGGATGTAGCGCAGCAGGTTCCATCCCGTGCTGGCCGCCAGGGCCAGGCCGCACACGGCTATGGCCTGCCAACCGGCCGTCGTGTTCATACGGCCATCGACCTGCAGGCGCTGGATCGCCATGAACAGGGGCAGCATGAACACCGGCAGCATGGCCCAGAAGACGTGGCAGTTGGATCGTGCCCGGCGATTGGCGGCCAGCAGGCTGGCCACCGTATCGCGCAGGGGCGAACCGCTGTCGCGCGACCGATGCCGGAAACCGTTCCAGAGCACCGCGCCCATCACCATCCAGCACACGGCCAGCATGGCGATTCCAGGCCAACCGGCACCGTCGTTTTTCAGGACTGCGGCCAGGGCCATAACCGTGAACAGGGTCAGGGTCGTCGCCGGGATACCGGCCAGAAGGATTTCACGGTGTCGGCGGGATTTCAATGTATGCATCAGTTGCTCCTTCAAGAGGGCCTGGGTTTCATCGGTCGGGGTGTTGGCGTCCGAGCGCCAGGCCTGTTCGAGACGGTCAAACTCCATCGACGTCGTCCTTTACGAGGGTTGAAAGACGGACGCGGATGCGGGTCAGGCGTGCGCCGACATTGGTTTCCGACAGGCCGTGCAGTCGGGCGATCTCGCCATAGGCCACGCCGTCCAGGGACAGCAGGATGAGCGACCGGTCGAGCGGCGGCAGCGTGCGGACCCCCCGGTAGAGCCGCTCCAGCAGGGCCGCCTCGGCCGGGTCGCCGATGACTGGTCGGAGGCTGAGCTCGGCCTCGATCGCGTCACTCCGTCGCCGCCGCCGCGCCTCTCCCCGCTTCCAGGTCAGGGCGGTATTGTGCGCGACCCTATAGACAAAGGTCGCAGCAGAGCTGCGGTCCTCGAAGCGCGGCCAGGCCCGCCACACCGCCACCATCAGTTCTTGCAGCAGATCGTGCTGATCGGCCGGTTGGGCGAAGGCGCGGCTGATCCGGCGGAGGGCGGCCAGATGCGGCTCCAGCCAGTCAGCGAACGCCTCGTCCCTGCGATGTTCAGCGCCCATGATCCGCCCCGGTTTCGAGAAGGTTAGACGCCGCCAGCAGGCTCGTCCTTACACGTCGTCGGGGAAGGGTTCCGTTTGGTTCAAACGATCGTTAGGATTTGTCGCATGTCCGACGATCTAGCCGACGCCCAGACCGCCGCCATCCCCGATGGCTATTCCCAGCTCAACTGGTCGCGCGGCTTTGGCCGCCAGATCGGGCCGCTGTTCGAGCAGCGCTCGGGTCCAGGTGACGCCTGCCTCGGCTTCCGGGTCGAGGAGCACCACACCAATGGCCTCGGCAATTGCCACGGCGGCATGCTGATGAGCTTTGCCGACATGGCCTGGGGGCGGATCATCTCGCTGCAGAAGTCCTACAGCTGGGTGGCCGTGCGGCTGATGTGCGACTTCCTCTCGGGCGCCAAGCTGGGCGACTGGGTCGAGGGGCGCGGTGAGTTGATCAGCGAGGAGGACCTGGTGTTCACCGTGCGGGGCCGGATCTGGTCGGGCGACCGCACCCTGATCACCGGCACCGGCATCTTCAAGGCCCTGTCACCACGCAAGCCCCGTCCGGGCGAGGCTGCCTACAAGGGAGAGGGCTGACCATGGCTGATGATCAGGTGCAACTGGCCCGCGTGCCGCCACCGATGCCGGCGCCACTGGAAGCCTTCGCCGGCGAAGTGCCTCCGGCACCGGCCTGGTTCGAGCAGGCCCTGGCCCAGCAACCCGAGCGCACCACCCTGATGGTCGACGGGGCCGGCATCGAGATGCTGACCTGGGGCGAGGTCGGCAAGCCCGGCCTTCTGTTCCTGCACGGCAATGGGGCCCATGCCGACTGGTGGAGCTTCATTGCGCCTTTCTTCGCCCGCGACTGGCGGGTGGCGGCGATTTCGTGGGCCGGGATGGGCGGTTCGGACTGGCGCGAGTCCTATTCGGCCGAGTCGTTCGCGGCCGAGGCCTTTGCGGCCGTCGAGGCGGCACAGCTTGAAGCCGGCGGGGTCAAGCCGATCTTCGTCGGCCATTCGTTCGGCGGCTTTCCCACCCTCTATTGCGGTGTGGCCCATGCCGACCGGCTGCGCGGCATCATCATGGTCGACAGCAGCATCCAACCGCCGGAGAAGCGCTGGAAGGGCCCGCCCAATCGTCCGGGCTTCGGCAACAAGGTCTATGAGACGCTCGTCGAGGCCCTTGGCCGCTTCCGGCTGGCCCCGCCCCAGGCCTGCGAGAACCTGTTCATCGCCGACTACATCGCCCGCCGGTCCCTGAAGGAAGTCGACGGGGGCTGGACCTGGAAGTTTGATCCGGCCATCTGGCAACGCTTCCGGATGCCCGACCTTGGGCTTCTGCTGCCGCAGATTGCCTGCCCGGCGGCCCTGATGTGGGGCGAGCGATCCAACCTTATGCACGCCGAGACCTTGGACTATATGATCGGGGAAATGCCCAAGGACGTCCTGCTCGTGCCCATTCCCGACGCTGACCATCATGTGATGATCGACCAGCCGCTGGCCTTCGTGGCCGGGCTGCGTGGCCTGATCGCCGCCTGGCGATGAGCTATGACGAAACTCCGGCCCCGGGGCTGGTCATAGTCTACATGCCCGATCGGGGCGTGGGCGACCTGATGTGGCACCTGCCGACCCTGCGGGCCATTGCAGCCTCGACGCCGGAAGGGCGCGTGCTGCTGGCCGCGCGGCCGTCGAGTCGGGCCCGCGACCTGCTGGCCGCCGAGCCTTGTGTGGTCGCTGTTGACTATCTGGACTATCGCGCCGGAACCTTCCGCAACCTGGTCGAGATCGCCGACTTCTACAAATTGTGCCGCCGGCGAAAGCCTCGCGCCGTTTGGATTCTGGAGAAGATCGACCGTCCGGCCATAGGCGCGGCCCTTGCGGGAGTGCCCGAGCGGCGCGGCTTTGGTCTCGGTCACGGCCAGGAGCGCTGGCTGACCCACAAGCCCTTCCTGCCCCGGTCGATGCGCCCGGCCCACCGGATCGAGAAGCTGGCGGCCCTGGAGACCGGGCATGGCCTGAGCGTGACCAGCCGCGAGCCGGCGCTTGTTCCCATTCCTGCCGCCGTCGAGGCCATGGAGGCGCGGTTTGCGGGCCTGCCGCGTCCGTGGATCGTCTATGGAGTCGGCTCCAGCGAGCCCAGCCGCTGCTGGCCGATGGAGCGCTTCGGCGAACTGACCCGCGAGCTGGCCGATCTGGGCGGGACGCGGTTCTGGCTGGGCGGCTTCGGTGACAGCGCCGCCGTCGAGGGCCAACTGGCGGCGGGTGCAGACGGGGTCAATGTCTGCGATTTGAAGATGGACACCGCCGCCGCCCTGACCTCGCGGGCCGACCTGTTCATCGGTAACAATTCCGGGCCCCTGAACATCGCCGCTTCTGTCGGGGTCACCTCAATCGGCCTGTTCGCCGGGACGGCGCCCCTCGACTATTCGCGGTTCCTGCACTCGATCGTCGGCCCTGAGGAAGGCATGGCGTTCCTTGGCGTTGAAAGTGTCGCGCCTATCGCCCGCTTGAGCCTTTAGCCCCGGCGTTGTAAGCGGCAGTCAGGTTTTTCTCTTCCCATCGAGGACACGACATGGCCGGCGACTATCACCGCGGTGAAATGGACATCCAGGAACAGGCTGCGACCTATGCGGCCTTCGGCGGCATGGCCAAGTGGGGCTCGCTGGCGATTGCGGTTGTGCTGACCGTCATCACCCTGTGGTTCTGCACCCCGGCGGGCTTCCTGGGCGGCCTGATCCCCGGTGTCGTGCTCGCGGTGCTTGGCGTGGTATTCCTGCGCGAAAAGCCCGGTTCGACGCACTGACACCGGTGGACATCGGCATATTTTTTCCCTGACGTGCACGTCATGCCTCGACAAGAGGCAAGACTATCCCCTACAGAGCAGGTCAAGTTGCTTGGGCGAACAGCGCTCTGGGGAGGGGTATGCCGATGGCCATTATCGCGGTCACCAAAGAGACCCGCGCGAACGAAACGCGGGTCGCGGCCACACCGGAAACCGTCAAAAAGCTGACCGCCGCCGGGTTTTCGGTGGTCGTTCAGGCCGGGGCGGGGATCGCCGCCGCCTATCCTGACGCCGACTATGCCGCCGCCGGCGCGACCCTGGTTGGCGGAGCCGCCGAGGCGATCAAGGACGCTGATGTCCTGTTCAAGGTCCGCGCGCCGGAAGCCGCCGAGATCGCGGCCCTGAAGAGCGGGGCCATCGTCGCTGCCGCTCTCAATCCCCACCAGGACAAGGACACGCTGAATGCCCTGGCCAAGGCCGGGCCAGCGCCATCGCCATGGAGTTCATCCCGCGCATCACGCGGGCCCAGGTCATGGACATGCTGTCCTCGCAGGCAAATCTCGCCGGCTATCGCGCCGTGATCGAGGGGGCCGAAGCCTATGGCAAGGCCCTGCCGATGATGATGACCGCCGCCGGCACCGTCGCCGCCGCTAAGGTCTTCATCATGGGCGTCGGCGTTGCCGGCCTGCAGGCCATCGCCACGGCCCGCCGGCTCGGCGCGGTGGTCACCGCCACCGACGTTCGCCCCGCCACCAAGGAGCAGGTCGAGTCGCTGGGTGCCAAGTTCCTCGCCGTCGAGGACGAGGAATTCAAGAACGCCCAGACCGCCGGCGGCTACGCCAAGGAAATGTCGGCCGAGTACCAGGCCAAGCAGGCGGCGCTGGTTTCCAGTCACATCGCCAAGCAGGACATCGTCATCACCACGGCCCTGATCCCCGGCCGACCGGCCCCCAAGCTGGTCAATGCCGAGCAGGTGGCGTCGATGCGCGCCGGCTCGGTGCTGGTCGATCTCGCCATCGAGCAGGGCGGCAATGTCGTCGGTGCCAAGCTGAACGAGACGGTGATCACGGAAAACGGGGCCAAGATCCTCGGGGCGGCCAATCTGCCCGGGCGGATCGCCACCGACGCTTCGGCTCTCTACTCGCGCAACCTCTTTGCCCTGTCGGGTCTGTTCCTCAACAAGGAAGGGGCCTTCGCCCCCGACTTCGAGGACGAGATCCTGAAGGCCGCCCTGGTCACCCAGGGGGGCGAAATCGTCCACCCGTCGCTGAAGACCGCCTAACTCACATTGAAAGGGAGGCCTCCATGGAAGCCGTCGACCCCACCGTGTTCCGTCTGGCGATCTTCGTGCTCGCCATCTTCGTGGGCTATTATGTGGTGTGGAGCGTTACGCCCGCCCTGCACACGCCGCTGATGGCCGTGACCAACGCCATTTCCTCAGTGATCATCGTCGGGGCCCTGCTGGCCGCCGCCGCCCATGGCGGCGCGGGCGAGGCCGCCACCGGTTCGGTCTGGATCTCCAAGGGGGCCGGCGCGCTCGCTGCGGCCTTCGCGGCGGTCAACATCTTCGGCGGCTTCCTGGTCACCAACCGGATGCTGGCCATGTACAAGAAGAAGGACAAGAAGTGAGCGGCCCCGCCACCCTGACCCTGGCGGCCCTGGTCTTCCTGATCGTGGCCGTCGGCGTCTCCAAGGTGCTGCCGCGCAAGAAGGCGACCGGCAACGGTGCCGCCTTCGCGCCCGCTTTCGTCCTGATCGCGCTCGGCCTCAGCGCCAATGCCGTGGGCCTTCAGGCCGGGACCAGCGGTGCCGCTGACATCCTTCGCTGGCTCTCGCCCTTCGCCGTCGGCATGGGCGTGATGCTGCTGCTCTCTAATCTGCGCGCCGAACCGGCGCCGCCGTCCGGGGGCGGCTCCGAATGAACTCCAATCTCGGCGCGGAGGGGGAGGCTTCCAATTGAGTCGTTCTGCGCCGACACCAGTTGTGCTTGCGCTAGCCTCTGCGTTCGCGGTCGCGCAGACGCCTGCCTTCGCCGGTCCTTCCGACTGTAGTACGCCCACCCGCGCTCAAAAGGCGGCCGAGAGGTTGGTCAATAGAGAGGATCGCGAGCGACTACAGACCTTGATCAGCTTTGCGTTCACGGCCGACAAGTCGGCTTGCGTCCAAGCCGGCGGGCCCGGCCCTGCGCTGGAGGCTACTGTTTCTGAGAGTCTCGGTGAATTGGACGCTCGTCTGGCGCGCGCCAGTGAGCGGCTCGCGGCGGTTACGGGTGAAGGCGAGGTCTACGTCATGGTCGACCATGCTGGCACGATGCACGAACTAGGCCCGGACTACGAGCGCCAGGTCGATGGCGTGACCATCGTGCTGCTCAATCGCAGTTCAATCCCCAACGCCCAAGTGGAGGTTGACCTCAAGGGCGAGGGCGTCGGCGTCGCGGTCAACACGATCCGGATGACTCATGCTGCTCCATGGGGGCGCCTGATCGCGGAGAGCTGGGACCTCTACGACTGGTCGCCCAAGGAAGGCACGCTAACGGTTGGCGAGGTTCGGATGTCCGACGCTAGAGGAGGGGCATTCCTGCCCCAGCGCGTCCACATCGCAGAGCCATCTAGTATTTACGCTAGCGGCCTCGTGAGCGTGGCGAGCCAGCATAGATTTCTAACACGTATAGCCGCTGAGCTCGCTGCCAAGCGAACAAAGCGCATTGGCCGCGTTGCGGCTGCCAAGATGACCGGGGGTTCAATCCATGAACGCTAATATCGCCGCCATCCTCTATATCGTCTCGGGGGTGCTGTTCATCCTGGCCCTGCGCGGGCTGTCGAGCCCGGTGACCAGCCAGGCCGGCAACCGCAACGGCATGATCGGCATGGCCATCGCCGTCGGCACCACCCTGGCCACCCTGTGGAGCCAGGGGGCGCTGGATGTCGTGACGCTCGGCCTGATCCTCGGCGGCGTCGCCGTCGGCGGCGGCGTCGGGGCGGTCATCGCCCGCAAGGTCGCCATGACCTCGATGCCGCAGTTGGTCGCCGCCTTTCACAGCCTCGTCGGCATGGCCGCCTGTCTGGTCGCCGTGGCCGCGATCTACACCCCGGCCGCCTACGGCATCGTCGGCGAGGACGGTCACATCCATCTCAACAGCCTGGTTGAGCTGTCCCTGGGCCTGGCGATCGGCGCGATCACCTTCACCGGTTCGGTCATCGCCTTCGCCAAGCTGAACGGCAATATGGGCGGCGCACCGATCCTGCTGCCGGCCCGGCACCTGCTGAACATCGCCCTGGGCCTGGGCATCGTTGCCCTGATCGTGGTGCTGGTGATCTCGGGCGGCGCGGCCATCTGGGCTTTCTGGGGCATCTTCGCCCTGGCCCTGATCATCGGGATCACCCTGATCATCCCCATCGGCGGCGCCGACATGCCGGTCGTGGTCTCGATGCTGAACAGCTATTCGGGCTGGGCAGCAGCGGCCCTTGGCTTCACGCTCGAGAACACCACCCTGATCATCACCGGCGCCCTGGTGGGTTCGTCGGGTGCGATCCTGTCCTACATCATGTGCAAGGCGATGAACCGCTCGTTCGTCTCGGTGATCCTCGGCGGCTTCGGTGCCGCCGACGCCGTGGCCGGTCCCGGCGGCAAGGTCGAGAGCCGTCCCGTCAAGCAGGGCTCGGCTGATGATGCGGCCTTCATCATGAAGAACGCCAGCAAGGTGATCATCGTCCCCGGCTACGGCATGGCCGTCTCCCAGGCCCAGCACATCCTGCGCGAAATGGGCGACAAGCTGAAGGAAGAGGGGGTTGAGGTGAAATACGCCATCCACCCGGTCGCCGGCCGCATGCCCGGCCACATGAACGTCCTGCTGGCTGAAGCCAATGTCCCCTATGATGAGGTCTTCGAGCTGGAAGACATCAACAGCGAGTTCTCGACGGCCGATGTGGCCTTCGTGATCGGTGCCAATGACGTCACCAATCCCGCGGCCAAAACTGACCCGACCAGCGCCATCTACGGCATGCCGATCCTTGATGTCGAAAAGGCCCGCACCGTCTTGTTCATCAAGCGCGGCATGGCCTCGGGCTATGCCGGGGTCGAGAATGAACTGTTCTTCCGCGACAACACCATGATGCTGTTCGGGGACGCCAAGAAGATGGTCGAGGGGATCGTAAAGGGGCTCTAGTCCGCCTTCATCGAACTCGACGGCAGATAAAGCAAAGGCCTCAGGTTCCCCTGAGGCCTTTGTTGTTTTCGGGTCTCGCCTTGGCTGACCTCACTGGGCGGCGACTTCAACGGCCTGGGCGCGGGCGGCGAATTGCAGGGCCTTGCGCTGCGGCGAGGTGAGGTTGCGGCTGACTTCGCGGCCGACTTCGGCAACGCAGACGCCGTGGGGCATGTCGAGGCTGTGGTTGCGGGCCTTGGCGCGGCAGAGGGCGTTGGCGGCGGTCTCGACGCGGGCCTTGAACAGGGCAGCCTGGGCGGGGTTGGAGAGGTTCAGGTCGCCGACCGAGATGCGGGCCACCGGCTCGGCGGCATTGGCAGCTTGGGTCAGGCCCAGAACGGGAATGGCAGCCAGGCTCAGGGCGGCGACGGTGGTCAGGCTGGTCATGAACTTGCGCATCGGAGTAATCCCTCGGTGTTGGTTTGTGTCCGGCGCTTGTCTGCGCCCCATGTCCAGAGGTGTACTTGCGAGCACTTCGAAAGTCTCGTGAAGTCTCTTTCATGAAGTGTAATTTAGAGAATTACACTTCGTTCATTGAATAAACATTCTGTAATCTTTCATAATACCGTCTTAATCAGCTTGCGCTCCTCTGCGGGTGCAGCGGATGGCGCGAGCCCCGCTTGTCCCCCGCTCCGGGATCTGGGCTGGTCGTGGGCCGATCGATGCAGCAGATCGGCCGACCTTTCAGATCTCGCGTTTCCTTGTTCTGGCCAGACGTCACAGCATTCAGGCTGTTCGCGATGGACCTGATGTTCAGCCTCGGTAATCGGCCCGGTCTGTGCCGCGCTGATTAAGACCAGGTTAAGCGACAACTCGAGCGGCAGGCCCATCTGCGGCAAAAGTCGGCCGATTCATCATCGGGAAAGACGAATGTGCGACCAATCTGACTGTTGCGCGGTCCCCTAGCCAGACCGATCGTCTGACAGGAATGCGGATTTGTCGTCTGAAGCCCCCGCCGCCGCACCGCCCTATTCCCGGGTCGCCTTTATGGCCCTGGTCGGCGTGCTTTCGACGGTCGGACTGCTGAATGCTGGAAGCGCTTTGCGGGCCCTCGCGGCAGAGCCTGCCCGGACGGAGTCGATCACCGAACCCGACACGGTTGAAAGCGCGCCCGAGCCCCTGCCGGCCTTTGTGTTCGACGCGCCCCTGCCGGGCCACGTCATCAATTCACCGTTCGGCCTTCGGCAGCTGCCTTGGGAAGAAAATGGCCGGCTGCATGAGGGCGTCGACATCGCTGCGCCCGAGGGCTCGGCCATCCGGGCGGCTTCGGACGGAGTCGTCCTGCGCACGGGCGTCAACGGGTCGTATGGACGCTTTGTGGAGCTGGTTCACAAGGATGGCTTCCGTACACTCTATGCCCATCTGGGGGCCACGGCGCGCGACGTGAAGCGGGGGCAGTATGCCCGCCGGGGGCAGACCATTGCCTATGTCGGCAACAGTGGTCGCTCAACCGGTGCGCACCTGCATTTTGAGATCCGTCGCAAGGGCAAGCCCCTCAACCCGACCTTCTTTCTCGGCCAGAGCTTTGCGGCGGCCGAAGACCTGCCGCTGAAAGCCGCCGCCCGCGTGCCCCGCAAGGTGCATCTGGCGACGGTCTCGGCCTGGCCGGAGAGCGTCAAGGCCGCCCGGGCCCGCTTGGCGCGCCAGCAGGCCCGGCTTGCGGCCAGCGACGGCTGAACAGGGCGGCTCGACGCGTCACAATCCGGCGCTAAGGTACGGTCATGCTTCATATGCTCGGTCGCGGTCTCGCCAGTGTCGTTCTTTTTGTCATCGTCTACATCGCCCTCGGCGGTGTCATGAGCGCATACAGCGCGCCGCGCCCTCGTGGCGAACGGATCGAGATCGAATCCGGCCGCAGTTTGCGCCTGATCTGTGAGGGCCCGCGCAGCACCCGGCCCGTGGTCTGGCTGGAAGCCGGGGCCTTCGGCTTCTCCGCAGACTTTGGAGCCACTCAGGCCGCCCTGGTGGCGGCCGGCTGGCGGACCTGCGCCTACGACCGGGCCGGCATGGGCTATTCCGATCCCGGCCCTGCCCCGCGCGACGGCCTGGCCATTGTCTCGGATTTCGAAAAGCTGGCCGATCGGTCGGGCGAAGTCGGCCCCTACATCCTCGTCGGACACTCCATGGCCGGGCTGCGCCTGCGCGAATATGCCGGTCGTAACCCCGACCGCGTCGCAGGGTTGGTGTTTCTGGACGCCGCCACGCCGGAGGCTGCGGCCGAGCCGCGCGTTGTCGGCTTCATCAAGGCCTTTGCGACCGCCTCGCGCTGGGCTGCGCGCGGCGCGGCACTGGGTCTGTACAAGCCCTTGTCCCACACAGGTCTCGGCGACAAGATCGGTCTGCCCGCATCAGCGAAGGCCGAGAAGCGCTGGGCCTTCGGCAATGGCCGCCACAACCGTACCGCCGCTGACGAGGTGGCGCTCTGGCTTGAGGCCTCAAACCAGGCTGCAGCCCAGCCGCCGCTGAATCCTGAATGGCCTGTCGCCGTGTTAACCGCCGGGCCGGTCAAAGGCCGCGAGGAGTGGAAGGCGATCCAGGCGGCCCCGGCCCGCGCTGCGCGTCACGGCATGGTCGAACATGTCGAGGCCGCCAGCCATACTCGGTTGCTGGGACAGGGCTTTGCTGACCACATCGTCCGGGCCGTGGCCTTTGTGGCGGATCCTGCCGGGGCTGATACACCTCGAAAGAGCGATTGATTCGGGAGCGCGCATGACCACCGCCCTCAGCCTGGACGGCGTCAGCAAACGATACGGTGACTTTCATGCCGTGCGCGACGTCAGTTTTTCAGTGCCCCAGGGGCGGATCTGCGGCTTTCTGGGCCCCAATGGCGCGGGCAAGACCTCAACTATCCGCATGGCCCTCGGCCTGATCGCGCCCAGCGAAGGCCGCATCAGCGTGCTGGGTAGCGATGATGCCCGCAAGGTGCGCGACCGCATCGGGTTCCTTCCCGAAGAGCGTGGTCTCTACAAGCGCATGACCCCGGTCGATGCGATCGCCTTCTTCGCCGGCCTGGAGGGGATCGCCGACGGCGAGGCCCGCAAGCGGGCCCGCGTGATGCTCGAGGGCCAGGGTCTCGGCCCGTTCATGAACAAGCCGATCCAGGCCCTGTCCAAGGGCATGGCCCAGAAGGTTCAGCTCCTTTCGGCCCTCGCCCACGAGCCGGATCTAGTCGTGCTGGATGAGCCCTTTTCGGGACTGGATCCCGTCAATCAGCAGGCCCTTGAAGGGATGATCCGGGGGATCGCCGAGCGCGGAGCCACGGTGCTGTTCTCGACCCACGTCATGCAGCATGCCGAGCGACTGTGCGACCGCGTGGTGCTGATGGCCCGTGGCCGCAAGGTGTTCGACGGCGACGTCGCCGAGGCCCGCCGCGCGGCCCCCCGGGCCCTGGTCCTTGAAGGGGACCTGACGGCGACGGAAGTGGCGGCCCTGCCGGGCATTGCTGCGGTCGCCACTGAAACCCTTCAGGACGGAGGGCTGCGCCACGTCGCAACCCTCGCACCGGGGGCGGACGGCCAGGCGGCCCTGAAGGCGGCCTTTGCCGGCGACCTGGCCCTGAAGCGGTTCGAGGCTCGCGAGCCCAGTCTGCACGATGCCTTTATCGTCCTGACCGGAGGCCAGGCATGAGCCGCCTGCTGCACATCGCCCGCCGGGAATACCTGGCCTATGTCCGTACAGCGGGCTTCTGGCTGTCGATCCTGGCCCTGCCGCTGGTGATGGGCATCAGCATCGGCGCGCCGATCCTGATGAGTCGTTCGGCCCAGCCCGAGCGACTGGCCATCGTCGACCTGACCGGTCAGGGTCTCGGCCAGGCCGTGACCAGGGCCCTGGACGAGGAACAGGCCCGTGCCGTGGGCCGGGCCCTGCGCACGGCCGCCGTGGCCGCCGGGGGGCCGACGGCCGGCGAAGCGGTCCGCAAGGCCCAGGCGCAGGGTGGCGAGGCCCAGGCCCGCCAGGCGCTGGCGGCGTTGAATCCGGCCGTGGCGGAGCGCTTCAAGGCACCCAAGGCCTCATCCGTACGCCAGGCTCCCCCCAAGACAGCCCTTGAGGCTCGGGATGCCCGCGCGGCGGGTCTGGTCCTGCGGCGCGAGATCGCCGAAGGCCGGCTGGACACAGGCCTGATCCTCAGTGGTCGCGACGACGCCATCGTCATGGACCTCTGGAGCCGCAATCTGGCCGCCCCGGCCCTCGAGGGCGAGGTGCGCGGCCACGTGACCGACATCATGCGCGAGCGGGCCCTGATGCGTTCGGGGGTGGCTCCGGCGACTCTGAAGGCCGCCGATGCGCTCAAACCCACGGTCAACAGCCTGTCGCCCAAGGCGGCCTCCGGCGAGAAGGTTTCGCTGCGCGACCGCCTGCCGACCTATGTGGGTCTCGCCATGGGCTTCCTGCTCTGGTCGATGGTGATGACCGGGGCCGGAATCCTGCTCAACAGCGTCATCGAGGAGAAGTCGACCAAGATCCTTGAGGTCCTGCTGTCCTCGGCCTCGGTGCCCGAGATCATGGGCGGCAAGATCCTCGGCGTCGCCGGCCTGACCGGGACCGTCATCGGTCTCTGGAGCCTGGTGGGCGTCGGGGCCATGCTGGCCTTCGCGCCCGGCCTTGCCGGCGACCTGGGGGCCGTCCTGGTGGGCAAGGGCCTGCTCCTGTACTTCGCGGCCTATCTGGTTGGCGGCTACCTGATGTATGCCAGCCTGTTCGCCGGGATCGGGGCCTTCTGCGAGAGCCAGCGCGATGCCCAGACCCTGCTGGGGCCGATCATGCTGGTGATGAGCGTTCCGATCATCTTCATGAGCCAGGCCATCCGCACGCCGGACTCGCCGATCCTGAACATCCTGTCGTGGATCCCGCCCTTTACGCCGTTCCTGATGCCGGCCCGCATCGCCGGTGACCCCTCGATGGTGCAGGTGGTCGGCACGACCGTGCTGATGCTGGTCACGACGGTGCTGATCGTCTGGATCTCGACCAAGGCCTTCCGGGCCGGGGCGCTGGCGACCGGCAAGGTGGATTTCAAGGGGCTGATCGGGCGGCTGCTGCGCCGCGAGGGCGTCTGAGCCTGGTCCCGCGTTGGGGGCCAAAACGACGAAAGCCGCGCGGATCGCCGCGCGGCTTTCGAAACTCTCAAACCTGAAAGGTGCGCTTAACGCGCCCCGACCGGCTTCTTCGGCATCGGGATCAGGCCTTCACGCTGGGCGCGCTTGCGGGCCAGCTTGCGGGCGCGGCGAACCGCTTCGGCCTTTTGACGGGCGCGCTTTTCCGACGGCTTCTCATAGTGCACGTGCCGCTTCATTTCGCGGAACGAGCCTTCGCGTTGCATCTTCTTCTTCAGGGCCTTGAGGGCCTGATCGACGTTGTTGTCGCGGACGAAAATCTGGACCAGGGGTCTCTCTCCATTCG
>Ga0187842_1000733_pt1 | contig 15814 bp, 13 predicted proteins | sample SpaLakP09_SKY_41_FD_134514 | JGI IMG/M metagenome (GOLD analysis project Ga0187842, IMG submission 134514) | Oligotrophic lake water microbial communities from Sparkling Lake, Wisconsin, USA - SP09_SKY_41 | ecosystem: Environmental > Aquatic > Freshwater > Lake | place: USA: Sparkling Lake... | reverse complement strand
CCCTTGGCCGGGGAATCGAGTTCCAGTTCGACGCGCTCTTTGCCATCATCAAACACCATGGTGCAAGAACCGCGTACGGCAACAGCCACTTGCTGCAAGGTCTTGTGCGCATGAAAGCCGCGCTCTACGCCTTCCAGTGTGCCAAAAATATAGTAAACCCTGGCGATGGAAAAGGGGATGTCCTGATTAGCCTCGACGGCGACCAGGCTGCCGCGCTCATCACCGAGCACGCGCATGGGTATCATTTGCAATTTCACTTGGCCTGACCTTGAGCTTGAGTTGTTAAGTGGAGTGGTTCAGAGACAGACAGTTGCACGCCTTGCATGCAGGCATCCAGGGTGATGCGCCAGTCTGGTATGGACAAACCAAAAGCCGTCTGCAATTTTTTTGTACTCAATAAAGAGTTATGAGGGCGACGTGCAGGCACAGGGTATTCACTGGCCGGTATCCCACTGATCTGCGGAGCGGCTTTGCCCAGTTTGTTTTGCTGGTCCGCTAATTCTATGATGGCCGTGGCAAAGGCAAACCAGTTGGTCTTGCCTGAGGCACTCAGGTGATACACACCACCAAACTCTTGCCACCAGGTCACAGCATCATTGGCTTGCTGCAATTGTGCCAGTATCTCGCAGGTAGCCGCAGCCAGCCAGTCGGCCGAATTGGGCGTACCCCACTGGTCATTGACGACGCGCAACTGATCGCGTTCACGCGCCAGCTTCAGCATGGTCAGGAAAAAATTCTTGCCAAAGTTTGAGTACACCCAACTGGTGCGCAAGATCAGATGCTGACAGCCACTGGCAACAATGGCCTGTTCGCCAGCCAGCTTGGTTTTACCATATACATTCAAGGGACCCGTCGCATCAGCTTCTGTGTAGGCTTGCCAGTTGCCTTCAGCATCTGACTTGTCACCTGAGAAGACATAATCCGTTGAATAATGGATCAGGCCAGCGCCAAGCTTGCGTGCTTCTTCTGCCATGATGGCGGGTGCAATCGCATTGATGGCATGGGCTTTTTCTGCCTCGCTCTCGGCCAGATCTACTGCTGTATAAGCAGCCGGATTGATGATCAGGTCAGGCTTGAAGTCCGTGATGCACTGGCGCAATTGCGTGGCATTGCTCAAATCCAGTTTTGCTCTTTGCGGAGCATGCACTATTGCTGTTGCAGGCAAGCGTGGCAAGTGTGACAGGAGGGCATTGCCCAGTTGTCCACTCGTGCCTGTCAATAATATCCTCATGCAAAAACCTCAGCTTCGGCCAGGGGTTTGCCCTGTGCGTCTTTTGCGGATAGTAAAGGTGCATCCGTCAAAGGCCATTCTATGCTCAGCGCGGGGTCATTCCACAGCAGGCAACGCTCATGTTCTGGCGCCCAGTAGTCGGTGGTCTTGTACAGAAATTCTGCACTCTCGCTCATGACCAGGAAACCGTGGGCAAACCCCGGCGGTATCCACAACTGACGCTTGTTTGCTGCCGACAAGATTTCAGCCGTAACCTTGCCAAAACTGGGCGAAGACTTGCGCAAATCCACCACCACGTCAAACACTTCACCTGCAGTGACACGTACCAGTTTGCCCTGGCTCTGACGTATCTGGTAATGCAAGCCGCGCAAGACATTCCTGGCCGACTTGGAATGATTGTCCTGCACAAAAGCCGTGGTGACACCAGTCAGCTCGGCAAAGGTCTTGGCATTGAAGCTTTCATAAAAAAATCCGCGGTCATCACCGAAGACCCTGGGCTCCAGCAGCAGGACATCGGGCAATCCGGTTTCTATTACTTTCATGTTTCAATACGCTTTCTTGTTCAAAAGTTGCAGCAGATACTGGCCATACTCGTTTTTCTTGAGTGGCTGCGCCAGTTTTTCCAGCTCGGCATCGTTGATGTAATGGCGGCGGTAGGCAATTTCTTCAGGGCAGGCAACTTTCAGGCCCTGGCGTTTTTCGATAGTGGCGATGAACTGGCCTGCTTCCAGCAGGGATTCATGGGTGCCTGTATCCAGCCAGGCCATGCCCCTGCCCATTAATTGCACATCCAGTTTGCCCTGCTTCAGGTATACATTATTGATATCAGTGATTTCCAGCTCGCCACGTGCAGATGGTTTGATATTGGCGGCGATATCACAAACCTGATTGTCGTAGAAATACAGCCCAGTGACGGCATAATTGGATTTTGGCTGTTGCGGCTTTTCTTCTATGCTGATGGCATGGCGATTGTCATCAAATTCAACGACACCATAGCGTTCAGGATCTTGCACATGATAGGCAAATACCGTTGCGCCTTCTTGCTGCGAATCCGCCTGGCGCAATTGTGATTCAAAATCATTGCCATAATAAATATTATCACCGAGTATCAGGGCCGTATTGGCGTTGCCGACAAACTCCTCGCCTATGATGAAAGCCTGGGCCAGGCCATCTGGCGATGGCTGCACCGCATACGTGATTTGTATGCCCCACTGATTGCCATTGCCCAGCAGTTCGGCAAAACGCGGCGTATCCTGTGGCGTAGAAATGATGAGTATGTCGCGTATGCCCGCCAGCATCAGTGATGTCAGCGGGTAATAAATCATGGGCTTGTCATAGACAGGCAGCAATTGTTTGGAAATTGCCTGCGTCACTGGATACAGGCGGGTGCCCGAGCCGCCCGCCAGGATGATGCCCTTGCGGGCCGAGGTATTATTCACACTATTGCTCATGCTTGCTCTTCATCTTCATATTGCAGTGCTACCCATTTCAGGTATTCGCCTGACTGTACCTGTTTGGTCCAGTCGTCGTTGGCCAGATACCATTCCACAGTCTTTCTGAGACCGGTGCTGAAAGTCTCTTGCGGTTTCCAGCCCAGTTCTCTCTCTATCTTGCGGGCATCGATGGCATAGCGGCGGTCGTGGCCTGGTCTGTCAGCGATATGTTTGATCTGGTCCTTGTAACTGCCGTGCGCCTTGGGTTGTAATTCATCCAGTAATTCACACAGGGTATGCACGACACTCAGATTGGTTTGCTCATTCCAGCCACCAACATTATAGGTTTCCCCCAGCCTGCCTGCTTCCAGTACCCGGCGTATTGCCGAGCAATGGTCCTTGACATACAGCCAGTCGCGTACTTGCAGGCCATCACCATACACAGGCAAGTCCTTGCCGGCGCGGGCATTGGTGATCATCAGCGGGATGAGTTTTTCAGGGAAATGGTAAGGACCATAATTATTCGAACAATTGGTCGTCAGCACAGGCAAGCCATAGGTATGGTGGTAAGCCCGCACCAGGTGGTCAGAGGCTGCCTTGGTTGCAGAGTAAGGGCTGTTCGGCGCATAGGCCGTGGTTTCGCTAAATGCCGCATCATCTGCGGCCAGCGTGCCATAGACTTCATCGGTAGAGATATGCAGGAAGCGGAAGTTGTCTTTGTCTTCGCCTTCCAGACTTTGCCAGTAGGTGCGTGCCGCTTCCAGCAGGCCGAAGGTACCGTTCACATTGGTCGTAACAAAAGCGGCCGGACCAACAATTGACCTGTCGACATGGCTTTCTGCCGCAAAATGGATAATGGCTCTGGGTTGATATTCAAAAAACAAGCCGCACAGATGTGCACTGTCAATGATGTCACCCTTGACAAATACATGGCGTGCATCATTATTCAGGCTGGCCAGATTGTTCAAATTGCCAGCATAGGTCAGTTTGTCGTAATTGAGGACAGACTCATCCGACTGGGCCAGCCAGTCCAGAACAAAATTGGCACCAATGAAACCCGCGCCCCCTGTGACAAAAATCATGCCTCACTCCTGTAAAAAACTCTGATTTGCGCTGAATTGTTCGCAACAGGCGATTTTACTTGAGATGCGGCCAGTTTCGTTGATGAGGCTGCTTAATCTATGTGTTTATTTAATGCCTTTTAGCAATTGTTTTATCTGCGGGCAGACTTGGCCGTTCGACGCGTGATGTGATCTTGCAATTTTGCAATCAATGATGTCAGGCGTGGGGCAAAGATCATGAAGCCATGACATTGCTCTGGGATAAGCATATCCAGGCGACGGTGACGATGGTATAAGCAATTAATAGCAGAGATATAACAGAGAGTTTCATGATGGTGTCCCTGACACTATTTTAGGACACACTACGCCGGATTCCAGTAATGGATTGCCTTGGTTTTGTGACGAGATGTGTCTATTTGTACATGGGAAATAGAGGACTTGTGTGGCCTGAGATTGCCGTGAATCATGGAAGTTGAGGATTTTTTTAGATAAAGCCTTGAAATCGTAAGGATATATCCCCAATTGCAGGGGCAATGTATGTTTTTGATTGGGAGAGTAAGTATGCAAGAGCAAGAAAACCAGCACGCGGAAAAGGTAGAAATAAAAGAAGCCGCCGCTCCGGAAGTTCAACAGGAAAGTGTAATTCAAGGTGAAACTGTGCAGACATCCGCGCCGGAACCCGCACAGCCTGCCGCACCTGCAACAGAAACTGCCGAGCAAGTGATTGCCAAGCTTGAAGCCAAGGTGCAAGAATTGCAAGATTCCTTTATGCGCGCCAAGGCTGAGGGTGAAAACATCCGCCGCCGCGCTCAGGAAGATATCAGCAAGGCGCACAAATTTGCAATCGAAGGCTTTGCTGAAGCCATGGTGCCAGTCAAGGACAGTCTGGAAATGGCCCTGAAGATTGATACTCCATCAATCGAGGCGCTGAAAGAAGGCGTGGAAATGACGCTGAAGCAACTCAGTGCTGCATTTGAAAAGAATCGTTTGACTGAAATCAATCCTGTACAGGGTGATAAGTTGGATCCTATGAAGCATCAGGCTATCTCCATGGTACCTGCTGAGCAAGATGCCAATACTGTCGTCACTGTATTGCAAAAAGGTTATACCATTGCCGACCGTTTATTGCGTCCGGCTTTAGTGACAGTAGCGCAAGGAAAGTAAGAAAAGCGTAAAAAACACGCAGAAATGGCTTGAAAAGCGTGTTTTTTACCATATATCCGAAACAGACGAGTCAGATTCTGCTAATTCAATTGAAATTGATAAAGCAGACCGATTCACCAACATTGACAAAAAAATCTACATTCTGAGGGAATTATCATGGGAAAAATGATTGGTATTGATTTGGGTACAACCAATTCTTGCGTTGCTATCATGGAAGGCGGCCAGCCAAAAGTGATAGAAAATGCAGAAGGTGCGCGTACTACGCCTTCCATCATTGCATATCAGGAAGACGGCGAAATTCTGGTAGGCGCATCCGCCAAACGCCAGGCTGTTACAAATCCTAAGAACACACTGTTCGCGGTCAAGCGCTTGATCGGTCGTAAGTTCGAAGAAAAGGAAGTGCAAAAAGACATCGGTCTGATGCCTTACACCATTTCCAAAGCTGACAATGGCGATGCATGGGTGTCCGTGCGCGACAAGCGTCTGGCACCACCGCAAATTTCTGCTGAAGTTTTGCGTAAAATGAAAAAAACCGCTGAGGACTACCTCGGTGAAGAAGTGACAGAAGCAGTGATCACTGTTCCTGCTTACTTTAATGATGCACAACGTCAGGCAACCAAAGATGCTGGCCGTATCGCCGGTCTGGATGTCAAACGCATCATCAACGAGCCAACAGCTGCTGCGCTGGCCTTTGGCCTTGACAAAAAAGAAAAAGGCGATCGCAAGATTGCAGTATATGACCTGGGTGGCGGTACTTTCGACGTATCCATCATTGAAATCGCTGACGTAGATGGCGAGATGCAGTTTGAAGTGTTGTCCACGAATGGCGATACTTTCCTCGGCGGCGAAGATTTCGATCAACGCATCATTGATTACATCATCGACGAATTCAAGAAGATCAATGGCCTGGACTTGTCCAAAGATCCTATCGCTTTGCAACGTATCAAGGCATCTGCCGAACGTGCAAAAATCGAATTGTCGAGCTCGCAACAGACAGAGATCAACGAGCCTTACATCGCCATGGCAAACGGCGCACCTGTGCATTTGAATTTGAAAATCACACGTGCCAAGCTGGAAGCCCTGGTAGAAGAGCTGATCCAGAAAACAATCGATCCTTGCCGCATGGCGATCAAGGATGCAGGCGTGAAAACTACAGATATTGACGACATCATCCTCGTCGGTGGTATGACACGTATGCCTAAGGTGCAGGAGATTGTTAAAGAATTCTTCGGCAAGGAACCGCGTAAAGATGTGAACCCTGATGAAGCCGTTGCCGTTGGTGCAGCGATTCAAGGTTCCGTTTTGTCTGGTGATCGTAAAGATCTGTTGTTGCTGGACGTGACACCTTTGTCCCTGGGTATCGAAACCCTGGGTGGCGTCATGACCAAGATGATCCAGAAGAACACGACTATCCCGACCAAGTTCAGCCAGGTATTCTCTACTGCAGACGACAACCAGCCTGCGGTAACCATCAAGGTGTATCAGGGTGAACGTGAAATCGCTGCTGGCAATAAAGGCCTGGGCGAATTCAACCTCGAAGGTATTCCACCATCAGCCCGTGGCACGCCACAGATTGAAGTGACTTTTGATATCGACGCCAATGGTATTTTGCATGTAGGTGCAAAAGATAAAGCCACAGGCAAAGAAAACAAAATCACCATCAAGGCAAACTCTGGTTTGACTGAAGATGAAATCCAGAAAATGGTGAAAGACGCTGAACTGAACGCGGAAGAAGACAAAAAGGTCAAGGAATTGGCTGAGTCCCGCAATCAGGGCGACGCTTTGGTGCACTCCACCAAGAAAGCGCTGGCTGAACATGGCGAGAAACTGGAAGCTGGCGAAAAAGAGAAAATCGAAGCCGCCATCAAGGAACTGGAAGATGTATTGAAATCCGGTGACAAGGCTGAGATCGACACCAAGCTGGGCGCATTGTCCACAGCATCACAAAAGCTGGGTGAAAAAGTCTATGCCGACATGCAGGCGCAACAGGCCGCTGCAGGTGCAGCTGCTGGTGGTGCAGGCGCTGCCGGTGCAGATGCCAAACCTAAAGATGATGATGTAGTTGACGCTGACTTCAAAGAAGTCAAAGACAGCAAGTAATACACACTGTGACGGGCGTGCCCGTCATGACGCGCCGGGTGGCTCGCTTTGCGGTGCCTGCCCGGCGTTTGCGCTTAAGTTTGATGCTTAAGTTTTGGCTTAAGTTCAAGAACAATACTGAGGTTAACAAGAGATGGCGAAGCGTGATTTTTACGAGATTCTTGGGCTAGGCAAAAACGCCACCGAAGACGAGATCAAAAAAGCTTATCGCAAAATGGCGATGAAGTACCATCCGGACCGTAATCCGGATAGCAAGGTCGCGGAAGAAAAATTCAAGGAAGCCAAAGAGGCTTACGAGATGCTTTCCGACAGCCAGAAGCGCGATGCCTATGACCGTTATGGTCACGCCGGTGTCGATCCCAATATGGGCGGCGGCGGTGGCGGCGGTGCTGGTGGTTTTGCCGATGCCTTTGGTGATATTTTTGGTGATATTTTTGGTGGCGGTGGTGGTCGCCGTAACGCCGGCCCGCAGGTGTATCGCGGTGCTGATTTGCGTTATAACCTGGAAATCTCGCTGGAACAGGCTGCCAATGGTTTTGATACCACGATCCGCGTACCTAGCTGGGATTCTTGCGATACCTGCCATGGTTCCGGCGCCAAGCCAGGCACTTCGCCAGTCACCTGTACCACTTGCGCTGGCCATGGTCAGGTACGCATGCAACAAGGCTTGTTCAGCATACAGCAGACTTGCCCCAAATGTCATGGCACAGGCAAGATGATTCCTGATCCTTGCACGGCTTGCTCTGGTGTAGGCCGCATCAAGCGTAACAAAACACTGGAAGTCAAAATACCAGCAGGTATAGACGATGGCATGCGCATCCGTTCATCCGGTAATGGTGAACCAGGTGTGAATGGTGGCCCTCCGGGTGATTTGTATGTGGAAATCCATATCAAGCAACATCCGGTATTTCAGCGCGAAGGCGATGACCTGCATTGCGAAATCCCGATTTCCTTTGTCAAGGCAGCTCTAGGTGGCGATATCGAAGTCCCGACCCTGAGCGGCAAGGCATCGTTCACCGTGCCTGAAGGCACGCAGTCTGGCAAGACTTTCCGCCTGCGCAGCAAGGGTGTGAAGGGTGTGCGTTCTGGTTATGCTGGTGACTTGTTCTGCCATGTTGTCATCGAAACACCGGTGAAGCTGACAGAAAAGCAAAAAGAACTCTTGCGTGACTTCGAAAAGCTGACGGTAGAAGGTGGCCCCAAGCACAACCCGCAAAGCAAAACCTGGATGGACAAGGTCAAGAAATTTTTTGAATAAGTCTGTTTAATCCAACACGAAAGCCTGCCAGTATCTCTTGGCAGGCTTTTTTGTTGCCGCTGGGGATAGAATGTATTTTCTTATGTCTCAAGTCCTGAATTTTGCAATAGATTAAGGTAGCATTCTGATACTATTGTGAGATAAAGCAGCTACTGAATCTCGCTGAGTGCAGGATGGTATCAAGCCACAAACAAGCCCCGGATTGAAACCCGCTGTCGGGACATTTTTCAGGACATATTTCAGCATACTAAGGCCTTGATGGATAATTCATACATAGGCATGTCATCCAGATATCCCAGATTATTTGCACTGGGAGCGGCACTGATTGTGTTTTTTGGTTTTTGGGCAGTCGACAATAATGAGCGTGAGCTGGCTATCCAGAAACAAAAGGTCGAACTCATAGAAAAACTGGTGGTCTTGCGCGCCAAACTGGGTGCGGGTCTGACCTCGAATATTTCAGCCGCCAGGGTGCTGGCCGTCACCTTTGCTACCAAGCCGGATTTACCAGAACAGGAGTTCAAGGTACTGGCGGCAGAAGTGGCGAATGCCAATCCCAGTATCCGTAATCTGGTGCTTGTCAAAGGGACCATCGTCAATTATGTCTACCCTTACCAGGGCAATGAAAAAGTCCTGGGTGCCGATTATCGCAAGCTGCCACAGCAATGGCCTGTCTACCAGCGCATGATGGAAGAGCGCAATATACAAATTGCCGGACCACTAAACCTGGTGCAAGGTGGGACTGGACTGGTAGTGCGCATACCTGTGTATCAACATGAAAACCGCGATGAATTTCTTGGTTCGATTGCCATGGTGGTCAATTACGACGCATTGCTGGAACAGGCAGGTATCGCCCAGATGCAAAAGGAGATCCAGCTGGCAATACGCGGGCGCGATGCCAAGGGCAGCAAGGGAGAGGTCTTTTTGGGTGAGAGTAGCCTGTTTGGTAGCGACGCCGTTACCCAGAGCATCATTTTGCCGGGCGGTAGCTGGGAACTGGCAGCTTTGCCGCTAGGTGGTTGGCAGGGTGCCACCAGATTGTCGAGATTCATCGAAGTCTTTGGCCTGGTAGTTTGCCTGATGGTCTGGATGCTCAGTTACCAGTCCATTATCAGACACAGACAGCGTGACTTGAATGCCCGAAGTTTGCGCGAAAGTGAAGCATTGCTACGTTTGCGCAACGAAGCCTTGAGCGCAACTTCGCAAGGGGTGATGATAGCTGGCAATGATGGTCATATCAATTACGTCAATCAGGCTGCCTGCCATTTGAGTGGCTATGAACAGGACGCCTTGTATCAAAAAAAACTGGCTGATTTGTTTGCGCCCGAGGTGGCTGCCATGCTGGCTGAAGGCAGTGGAGAAAAAAAGCCGCTCACTTTGGAATACAGCAGGCAAAGTGATCCTGGACAGCAACTCTGGTTGGAACTATTACTGACGCCAGTGCATGATCAGCACGGACATTTAGAGCAATATGTGGCCTTGTTAAGGGATATCACTGACAAAAAACTGGCCGACAAAGAGCCGGAAATTGCGGCCATGGCGTTTGAGACGGAAGAGGGCATACTCATCACTGATGACAAACTGCAAATCTTGCGTGTCAACAAAGCCTTTACCCGCATCACTGGTTACGAGGCCACTGAAGCCGTAGGCCAGAGCACCCGGCTATTGCAATCAGGCCGCCATGACGAAGTTTTTTATACTCAGATGTGGGAAGAAATACGCCTCAATCATCGCTGGCAGGGTGAGTTATGGAATCGCCGCAAGAATGGTGAAATTTATTCGGAACGTCTGGTGATCTCTGCCGTCCTGGGTAACGATGGCAGCGTGACCAATTATGTCGGCTCCTTCAACGATATTACCGAGTACAAGGTCTCCGAAGAAAAAATTCATCAACTAGCTTTTTTCGATCCGCTGACGGGTTTGCCGAATCGCCGTCTCTTGCTCGACAGGCTGGCACGCGCCCTGGCCTTGAGTCGCAGACACCAGCGTTATGGCGCCATCCTGATGATAGACCTGGACAATTTCAAAACCCTGAATGATACCCAGGGCCACAATATGGGTGACATGCTGCTGACTCAGATAGGCAAGCGCATCCACGCCTGTGTACGGGCTGACGATACAGTATCACGCACAGGTGGTGATGAATTCGTGGTTTTGCTGGAAGGCCTGCATGAAGAAGTGCAGCATGCGGCCAGCCTGGCAGAACACGTCGCAGAAAAAATTCGCCTGACCCTGAGCCAGACCATCAATCTTGGCCATATCGATTATGAAAGCTCGGGCAGTATAGGCATCACCATGTTTGGCGTGGAAGCGATAGGGATAGACGAATTATTGCGCCGCGCTGACATGGCCATGTACCAGGCAAAGGGTATGGGTAAGAATAATGTCCGCTTTTTCGACCCAAGCATGCAGGCTGCACTGGAATTCCGCACGGCCATGGAAACCGATTTGCGTCATGCCCTGATGCATCATCAATTTATTTTGCATTATCAGTTGCAGGTCAGTGCTTTGGGTGACCCGATAGGTGCAGAAGTCTTGCTGCGCTGGAAGCATCCTGTCCGTGGCCTGGTGTCGCCGCTGGATTTCATTCCACTGGCAGAAGAAACCGGCCTGATCCTGCCCATAGGTTTATGGGTACTTGAAACTGCTTGCAGACAAATCACCACCTGGGCCAGTGACCCCGTAAAATCCGGCATGCAACTGGCTGTGAATGTCAGCGCCCGCCAGTTCCGCCATATCGGCTTTGTAGGTGATGTGACGCGCATCTTGCATGAAACGGGTGCCAACCCGGTCTTGCTGAAACTGGAATTGACAGAAAGTGTGGTCTTGGAAGATGTCACCAGCGTCATCGAAAAAATGCATGCCATTAAAAAGCTGGGCGTTGGCTTTTCCATGGACGATTTTGGAACGGGTTATTCATCCCTGTCTTATCTGCAACGCCTTCCCCTGACCCAACTCAAGATAGATCGCAGCTTTGTACACAATCTGCCGGACGATGTGAACAATGCGAATATTGTCCGCACCATCATCAGTCTGGGCGGCAGCCTGGATTTGAATGTAATTGCCGAGGGCGTAGAAACCGAACAGCAGCGTGAGTTTTTGCTGCAAGCAGGTTGTCTGGCGTATCAGGGTTATCTATTCTGCAAGCCCATCCCCATAGAGGATTTTGACGAGTTTATTTCGAGCCGGCAATACCTGAAAAAAGCCGACAGCCCTAGAGTTGAAATTCAGGTAAGCTAGAGTAACCGTTATTGCAACCCAAAGCGTGACGGCTAAAACGGACGCACAATAAAAGGGGAGACAAATGCAATTGAATAAAACAGGAATGCGCTTAGCAGGACTGGCGCTGGCTATGTGTATGAGTGTACAGGCTAGTGCCGCAGAGGTTGCTGGTGTTAAATTTGATGAAAGTGTACAAGTAGGCGGCACAGAACTGAGCCTCAACGGTGCTGGCATACGCTACAAGGCTATTTTCAAAGTTTATGCAGCGGGTCTGTATCTGAAAGAGAAAAAGACCACAGTACCAGAAGTACTGGCATCAGCCGGGCCACGCCGTGTGACTATCGTCATGTTGCGTGACCTCAGCAATGAAGAATTCGGGCGTGGCTTCATGACCGGTATTCAGCAAAACACCGACAAGGCAGAAAAGTCCAAAATGACGATGCAATTTATCCGCTTCGGTGAATTGTTTGCCTCCGTGCCGGAACTCAAAAAGGGCGATGTCATGACCAATGACTGGATACCCGGTGTCGGCACAGTCGTGGCACTGAACGGCAAAAAGATGGGCGATCCTTATCCGGACATCGCTTTCTACAACGCCTTGCTGCGCATCTGGCTGGGTGAATCCCCGGTAGACCGCAGCCTCAAAAAAGCTATGCTGGCAGAAGAGGATACGCGTATGCGCTAATCCTTCAGAATCAGATGAGAGGCGCAAGGATGCAAATCCTTGCGCTTTTTTATTGCCTGTGTTTACTTACTCGATCAGGGGATGTGCAGTTTTATCTGACGGACATCTTTGGTGCGCCACTCACCAATCAATTCATTGCCTGTTTGCTTCAGTTTGATGTGGATCTTCTTTTCATCGGTATCAAACAGGCTGTATAGCACAAGCTGACCATCGCTCATGCTACCTGTAAATTGATGCGATTGACCATCCATATCTGCAACGCCAAAATAACCAATGAAGCCATCCTTGTAGGTTTCGTACACACGCATCTTAACTGGTGCCTTATCTACGCTGCCTGTCAGGATTTGTCCTCTCCAGTCAGTGCCTGTGGCATCGCCCTCATTTAGCAGCATGGCGCGACCATAAGCTGTCATGAACGGACGCAAACTTGCATAGCTGAAAGTAAAATCAGTGCTGGACACTTCATCCAGATGTGCCTGGTCCGGATCACCGCATGCAAAATTGGTGAACTCCACCCGGTCGTCGAAAAAACGACTTGTGAGTTGGTAGACTATAAAAAATGCCATGGGTGACTGCTTGTCTTTAATACCACGGAGACAGTTTCTATTCAGTTGCAGACTCTCTTGCAAGTAGCTGAGATTGCGACTGCCACGATATCTTCCATTCTTCATTTCGCTGATATCTTTTTGTATGATGGCAATTTGTTTGCGGTAGCGTTTGCGTAGCATTGCATGAACTATCTTGCTCATCATTTTGCTGGCATCAGGTCGCAAGACTTCATGAAAGCCAATTTGATGACCATTCCGTAAATCAAAATTGAAATACATTTTGCTAACGCTGCAGACCGGCCTGCACATTAGTTGTGAAATTTTTATCACTATCCTGTGCTTGTTCTGATAGAACAGCTCATATGAAAGATCCTTCACATACGCAATATTGTCGCCGGCGTCGGCCAACTCTGGTTCATAGTTGGCCGGTGCGTAATAAGCAAGGGTGCTTAAGTAAAGCTCGTCGTTGATTGCTCTGGCAACTTCGGCATCATTCATCTTGATGTAAGGCATCCTGAGTTGGACATTTTTGACTTTGCCCGAGTCATCAAAGGATTTGTTCATAGTGCTGCTCAAGATGGAGAAGTCGGTGGCCAACGCAGTGCCAGCAAAAGTTAAGATCAATCCACTTGCCAGACATAGCCAATGCGCCAGTTTTTTTATCATCCCCTGCCTTTTATCTAAATTTTTCTGGTAGCAACACGATCAATATTTGATTGCTTTTGTATTAACACATTGTATTACATAGAGCAGGGCAATAATTTTGAAATTGATGATGAGGATCAAGCCAATCTGAAGATGATGGGCATGCCTGCTATGATGTCGCTATATATAAGTGTATATTACGCTTCCTGCTTTGTTTCCTTCGTTTTTGTTCAACTGTCTTAAGGATTTGTCGTGCATATAAAAAGCTCACGCTGGCTTGTTCTGGCGACCACGGTCATTGGCCTGCTTGCCAGCTCATCGATTGCTCAGGCAACAGAAGTCACAGTCTCTGCCGCTGCCAGCCTGACCAATGCCTTCAAGGAAATCACACAAAATTATCAGGCGCAATATCCTGAAGCAAAGGTATCGCTGAACTTTGGCGCGTCTGGTGCACTGCTACAGCAAATTGCCAAAGGTGCGCCGGTTGATGTATTTGCTTCTGCTGATCAGGAAAGCATGGATGAAGCACAAAAGCAGGGCCTGGTTATTCTTGCCGACCGTCGTGACTTTGTCAAAAACACCCTGGTGTTAATCGCGCCTGTAGACAGTATCTTGTCCATCAAGCGCCTGGAAGATTTGAAACAGGCTGGCGTCAAGCGCATCGCTATCGGTAACCCTGCCAGCGTACCTGTCGGGCGCTATACCCAGCATGCTTTGACTACAACAAAACTCTGGCCAGCGCTGGAAGACAAGGCTATCTATACCCAGAATGTGCGCCAGTCGCTCGACTATGTGGCCCGTGGTGAAGTCGATAGCGGCTTTGTGTATGCGACCGATGCTGCCATCATGAAAGACAAGGTCAAAGTCGTCATGGCAGTACCGCTGGACATGCCTGTCACTTATCCCGTCGCCAAAATCAAGGCCAGCAGTAATGGTGACGAGGCCAGGCGTTTTATCGCCTTTTTGTTCTTGCCACAAAGCCAGGCTATTCTGACTAAGCACGGGTTTCAGAAACCGTAAAAACCTTAAGGTTACCAATGAATCCAGCATGGACAGCTCTGCTATTGTCATTGAAAGTCGCGGGCTGGGCCACGCTGCTGAATCTGATTTTTGGCATAGGCGTGGGTTATTTGCTGGCACGCAAGCGCTTCCCTGGTCGTGACTTGCTCGATACCCTGTTGACCCTGCCCATGGTCATGCCGCCCACCGTACTCGGTTATTACCTGCTGGTCTTGCTGGGGCAGCGTAGCGCGCTGGGGGCATGGTTGCAGGATCATTTTGGCTTCAGCTTCATTTTTACCTGGCAAGGTGCAGTCATCGCAGCAGCCATCGTTGCCTTTCCGCTGGTATTCAAACCGGCGCGGGCGGCTTTTGAAGCGGTAGACGGGCAACTGGAACAGGCTGCACGGGTTCTGGGAATATCTGAAATGGCGATCTTTTTCCGCGTGACTTTGCCGCTGGCATGGCGCGGTATCTTGGCTGGCGTCTTGCTGGCCTTCGCCCGTGCCCTGGGTGAATTTGGTGCCACCCTGATGGTGGCTGGCAGCATACCAGGCCAGACTTTGTCGATTGCCGTTTATGAAGCAGTACAGGCAGGGCAGGACGATGTTGCCAATACCCTGGTACTGCTGACTTCGGCAGTCTGTATTGCGGTGTTACTGCTGGCAGGCAAGCTGGCACCTGGCCGCATTGCCAACCGCATGTGAAAGGACACGATGCAATTTGACCTGCACATACACAAGACCCTGCAATCTGGCCAGCGTCGTTTTGAACTCGATGTTGTGGTTCGCAGCGATTGCCAGCGTCTCGTCATACTCGGCCCATCCGGCGCTGGCAAGAGTTTGGTACTGAAAGCCATCGCCGGTTTGATGACTCCCGATACTGGCTACATCCATGTCGCTGGCAATACCCTGTTCGACCATACTGCCAGCATCAACTTGCCACCACAGCGTCGCCAGCTGGCTTATTTATTCCAGGACTATGCCCTGTTCCCACATCTTAACGTTGCACAGAACATCGCCTTTGGCCTGGCTCATGGCTGGCGTAATCCTTCCGCGAAAGTGCAGGATGAGAAGGTCGATTACTGGCTCGAAGCCCTGCACATAAAAGCTTTGGCCAGGCAAATGCCGCATGAATTGTCAGGCGGACAAAAACAGAGAACAGCACTGGCCCGCGCCCTGATCGCCGAACCACGTGCACTCTTGCTCGATGAGCCCTTTGCCGCCCTAGACCAGCCCCTGCGCATCAGCATGCGAAAAGAACTCGACAGCCTGCAAAAGCAATTGAATATCCCCATGATGCTCATCACACATGATGCAGAAGATGCTCAGGTGTTTGGTGAACATGTGCTGAATTTGCAGGATGGCAGACTCATTAACATCGTTAAGGATGCAGCATGAAAGGGCAAGGAGACGGCAAAGCAATGAACACAAAAAATAAATCCATCGCACTGCAAGGCTCAGTCTGGATG
>Ga0187842_1000729_pt1 | contig 15904 bp, 13 predicted proteins | sample SpaLakP09_SKY_41_FD_134514 | JGI IMG/M metagenome (GOLD analysis project Ga0187842, IMG submission 134514) | Oligotrophic lake water microbial communities from Sparkling Lake, Wisconsin, USA - SP09_SKY_41 | ecosystem: Environmental > Aquatic > Freshwater > Lake | place: USA: Sparkling Lake... | reverse complement strand
GACGCGGCTGACCGACCTGTTCGTGCATGCGGGCCTGGACAAGGACTACCGCCACGGCCTGCTGTCCACCGACGTGGCCCTGACCGAGCGCGCCCAGCCGTTGCAGCTGCGCATGACGCTGCTGGACGGCGACAAGGTCGTCGCGACCCAGGCCGCCACTGTGGCCGCCGGCGCGGCCCGCACCGAGACGCTGGCTGCACCCGTGCCCGACGTGCGCCAGTGGACCGCCGAGACGCCCAGCCTCTACACGCTGCTGGTCGAACTGCTCGACGCCGACGGCAAGCTCATCCAGGCCACGCCGCAGCGCATCGGCTTCCGCACCGTCGAGATCAAGCGCGGCCTGGTGATGGTCAACGGCCGGCCCATCGTCATCCGCGGCGTCAACCGCCACGAGCACGACCCCGAGACCTTCCACGTCATGTCGGAAGCGTCCATGCGCCGCGACATCGAGCTGATGAAGCGCAACAACATCAACGCGGTGCGCACCTCGCACTACCCGAACGCCGAGCTCTGGTATGCGCTGGCCGACGAGTACGGCCTCTACGTCATGGACGAGGCCAACATCGAGAGCCATGCCTACATGGACTATGGGCACCGGTTCCCAGAGCTGAGGTCGAAGATTCAACTTGGCTTCGACCCGGCCTGGGAGGCCGCGCACGTCAGCCGTGTGCTGAACATGGTCGAGCGCGACAAGAACCACCCCTCGGTGATCTTCTGGTCGCTGGGCAACGAGGCGGGCATCGGCCCCACGTTCGCCAAGGCCGCCGCGCAGGCGCGCCAGCGTGACCCGTCGCGGCTGATCTCGTATCTCGGCTGGGGCACGCTCGACTGGGAGCACGAGCCCAACGCCTATGTCGACATCTACGCGCCGATGTACGACGACATCGAGAAGATGGTGGACTGGGCCACCGACCCCGCCCGCACCCAGCCCATGATCCAGTGCGAGTACGCCCACACCCAGGGCAACTCCGGCGGCAACTTCAAGGACTACTGGGACACCACCTACAAGTACGAGAAGCTGCAGGGCGGCTTCATCTGGGACTGGGTCGACCAGTCCATGTACCGCTACACCAAGGACGGCAAGCGCTACTGGGGTGATGGCGGCGAGTACGGCCCCAACCCCGGCGGCGACATCGAGTTCGGCGACGGCCTGATCCAGCCCGACCGCACGCCCAACCCGCATGTCTACGAGGTGCAGAAGGTCTACTCGCCGATCCAGTTCGAGGCCTTTGATGCGCGCTCATCCACCGTGACTGTGCGCAACCGCCACGACTTCCGCGACCTGTCGGGCTTCGCGTTCGAGTGGGCGCTGCAGGAGAACGGCGTGACCGTCGCCTCTGGGTCGCTGGCGGCGCTGTCGACGCCGGCGCGGGGCACGCAGCAGGTGAAGCTGCCGCTGGCCGACTTCAAGCGCAAGCCGGGCGCAGAGTACTTCGTCACCGTTCGCGCGAAAGCGAAGGCAGGCGCCGTGCCGCTGACGCCCGAGGGCTTCGTCGTCGGCTGGGAGCAGTTTGCCGTGGCGCCGCATGCGCTCGCCTCCAGCCCGTTGGCCCAGGGCGCCGTCCAGCTGACGGAAAGCGCAGGCGCCGTGACCTTGTCCGCCGCCGGCACGACGCTGGCCATCGACCGCAAGACCGGTCTGTTGACAAGTTATGGCAAGGCTGGCGCCCCGCTGCTGAGCGGCGGCCGGCCCAACTTCTTCCGCGCCGAGACCGACAACGACACGCTGACCGGCACGGTCCGCCAGCAGGGGCCCTGGAAGCTGCTGACCAGCGAACGCCAGGTCCGCTCGGTCGTGAGCCGCCGCTTGGCCGGCGGCGGCGCGGAGGTCACGGTCGACCATCGCCTCGGCGCCGGTGCGGCCCGCTTCACCACCACCTACACGATGGGCGCTGACGGCAGCGTCGACGTGGCCGCCTTGTTCACGCCGCTCAAGAGCGACCTGCCGCCGCCCGTTCGCGTGGGCCTGTGGTTCGACACGCCATCCACGCTGACGACAGTCGGCTGGTACGGCCGCGGCCCGCACGAGAGCTATGTCGACCGCAAGACCAGCGCCGCCATCGGCCTGTGGCGCGGCGCCATCGCCGAGCAGAACCACGACTACATGCGCCCGCAGGACACCGGCAACAAGGTCGACGTGCGCTGGATCGAGGTCTCCGGCGGCGGCCGTGGCGTGCGCGTGGAGGGCCAGCAGCCGCTGATGGCCAACGCGCTGGCCTTCCCCTACACCGACCTCTACCGCCGCCCGCCCGGCACCTGGAAGAGCAGCGACATAGCTCCCCGCGAGCACGGCACGCTGCTCATCGATGGCGCGCAATGGGGTGTGGGTGGCGACAACTCCTGGAGCCACGTCGGCCAGCCGCACATGCAATACCGGACCAAGCTGGAGCCCGTGCGCGTGGCCTTCCGCCTGCGGCCTTTCGAGGGCGAAGGCACGACGGCGGAGAAGGCACTGCCCGCCCAGGCGACATTGCCACAGTAGCGCAGCAGCCGGCCGCTACCTGGGCGTCATGCCTTGAACGCGGCCGGTGTTGCGGGCACCGTTGGCGCGCCGAGCTGGCGCTGCCACCAACCCACATCGCGCCAGGCACCATGCTTGAAGCCGACGTTGCGGTACACGCCGATGGCCTCGAAGCCCAGGGCCTCGTGCAGCCTGACGCTGCCGGCGTTCGGCAGCGCAATGCCGGCGAACACCTGGCAGTAGCCCAGGTCGGCGAGCAGCGGCAGCAGCCGACCATACAGCCTGCGGCCCACGCCCTGGCCGCGCAGGTCCTTGCGCACGTAGACGCTCACATCGACCGACCATTGGTAAGTCGCGCGCTCCCGGTGCCGGCTGGCGTAGGCGTAGCCGCCCAGAGCGCCGGCTGCGTCTTCGGCGACCAGCCAGGGCAGGCTGCCGAGCGTCTTCTCGATGCGTGCCCGCATCTCGGCCTCGCCGGGCACCTCGGTCTCGAAGGAGATGGTCGTGTCGCGCACGATGGGGTCGTAGATGGCGGCCACGGCCGCCGCGTCGGCCGGTGAAGCGGTTCGGATGTTCACGCGCTGTCCTCCACAGGTGTCGATGCCGGCTGCGCGTGGCTGCTAGCTGGCAGGTGAATGAAGAGCAAAGCCACCATCGCGCTCAGCGCCAGGCCTGCCGAAACCCACAGTACGCGGCTGCCCAGCGCCACCAGCAGCAGGCCGAACAGCCACGGTGCCAGCGCCTGCGCCAGCCGTGCAGGCAGCATCAGCAGGCCCTGGCGATGACCGTAGCCGGCCGGCCCGAACAAGGCCAGCGGCAGCGTGCCCTTGGCGATGGTCAGGATGCCGTTGCCTGCGCCGTGCAGCAGCGCGAAAGCCGCCGCCACCGGTGCACCGAGCACGGCCAGCAGCGCCGCGCCGAGCGGGTGCATCAGCGCCGCCAGGCGCGCCGAGTGCAGCGGGTGCAGGCGCCGCAGCAAGCCGAACTCCAGCAGCCGCCCGGCCACCTGGGCCGGCCCGACCAGCGCGCCGATCGCGATGACCGTGCCGGGCGTGGAGCCCGCGGCTGCCAGCAGGCTGGGCAGGTGGGCCGCCATCGCGGTGCTGATGAACCAGGTCACGGCGAACACCCAGGCCAGCAGCGCGGCGGTCGCCAGAGGCGGCTCGCTCGCCGCGCTGCCGGCGCCGGCCGGTGGCGTGCCCTCAGCGGGTGCTGCAGGCGCTGCGGGCGTGCCTGCGGCGGGCAGCCAGGCGTTGAGCGGCAGGCCCACCACCAGGTGCAGCGCCGCCCAGGCCGCGCAGGCGCCGCGCCAGCCCAGGGCGTGTTCCAACGCTGCGGTCAGCGGCCAGCCGACGGTGCTGGCGAACCCTGCAATCAGCGTGATGCCGGTGATGGCGCTGCGAGCCTCATGCCCGTACAGCCGCACCAGCGACGCAAACGCCGCCTCGTACAGGCCGCTGCCCATCGCCAGGCCCATGACCATCCAGGCGGCGAACAGGCTGAGCGGCCCGGTGGCCAGCGCCATCAGTGCCAGGCCCAGCGCGAACAGGCCGCTGGTGACCATCAGCACCGGCCGCCCACCCCAGCGGTCGATGCGCCGGCCGCTGTGCGGCCCGACCAGGGCCGACACCACCAGCGCCACCGAGAAGGCCGCAAACACCGTGGGCTCGGACACACCCAGCTCGCCCGCCATCGGCCGCGCCAGCATGGCCGGCAGGTAGTAGGACGACGCCCACGCCAGCGTCTGGGCGGTGCCCAGCGTGGCGACGACGCGTGTGCGGCCTGCCGGCATCGTCAGCCGCAGCAGCGCTTGGGTGCGGCCGCCGTGACCGGCGCGGCCTGCGGCGCCGGCCCGCAGCAGCCGGCGGCCGCGCCTTCGGGTGCCAGGTTTGTCGAGCACACACCCGTCTCGGGTAGTTCAAGCTCGACGCGGTCCGCCGCCGCCAGGTCACCCGCGATGGCCGCCACGACCGAGCGCGCCTGCTCGAAACCCGTGGCCATCAGGAAGGTGGGTGCGCGGCCATAGCTCTTCACGCCCACGGTGTAGAAGCCAGTCTCCGGGTGCGCCAGCTCACGGTGGCCGTGCGGGCGCACGGTGCCGCAGCTGTGCAGGTTGGGGTCGATCAGCGGGCCCAGCGCCTCGGTGCACTCCAGCCCCGGGTCCAGCTTCAGCCGCAGTTCGCTGGTGAGCGTCAGGTCGGGCCGCTGGCCGGTGGCGCAGATGATCTCGTCGATGCCGTCGACGATGACGGGCTGCTGCTTCGCGTTCAGGCCGGTGATGCGGAGCTGGCTGCCAGTGCGCTCGATCCGCGTGATGCGCAGGCCGCTGAAGAACTCCAAGGCGCCGCCGTCACGCAGCCGGCGCAGCGACGCGCCGAGTGCACCACGGGCCGGCAGTGCGTCCGCGCTGCCACCGCCGAACACGCGCTGCAAGGCCGGTGAGCGCACGGCCCAGGCCAGCCGCGTGCCGGGTGACTGCTTCGCCAAATCGGCCAGCGCCAGCAGTGCGTTGGCGGCCGAGTGCCCGGCGCCCACCACCAGCGTGCGCCTGCCCTCGTAGCGGCTGCGCAGCGCGCCCGCCACGTCGGGGATGCCGTAGAAGATGCGGTCCTCCACTTCCGCCTCGCCGATGGCGGGCGGCCCGTTGGCGCCCACCGGGTTGGGCTGGTTCCAGGTGCCGGTCGCGTCGATGACGGCACGGGCGCGCAACTCGTGCACCGCGCCGCCCTGCTCGTAGCGCACCAGGAAGGCGGCCTGGTCGCGGCCGGCGCTCTTGACCTTGTCCAAGCCTTCGCGGCTGACCGCCAGCACACGCGCGCCGAGCTTCAGGAAGGGCGCGACCTGGGGCAATGCGGCGAACGGCTGCAACACGCGCGCCGCAACCTCGCCGGCACGTGGCAGCTCGCCCGCAGGCGGCGTGGTCCAGCCCGTCGGTGCCAGCAGCCGCGCCATCGCGGGGTCGACGTTGAACTGCCAGGGCGAGAACAGCTGCACCTGGCCGTAGTCGCGCAGGTTGGCGCCCACCTGCTCGCCGGCTTCGAGCGCGACAAAGGGCAGGCCGCGCTCAACAAGCTGTGCCACGGCGGCCAGGCCCACCGGGCCGGCACCCAGCACCGCCACGGGCAAGGCGGCATCGGCCGCGGGCGCCTCGCGCAGCGTCAGCACCATCAGCGCCGCGCAGGCCGGGCAGGCGCCCTGGAACTCGGCCGAGGCCTTCAGCGCTTGCGGTGCGCTCTCGTTCTTCATGCGCTTGAAGCCGTACTGCGCGAAGTACTCCGGCGCGGTGACGGTCAGCAGGTAGAGCGCCGCGATGTCCCGCGAGCGGGCCTCGTGCAGCAGCCGCTCGACGAGCAGGCGGCCTATGCCCTGCTTGTGCAGGCCCGGCGCGACGGCGACCGAGCGCAGCAAGGCCACATGGCCGTAGACCTCGGCGCCGGCGCAGCCGACGACTTCGCCGTTGCTGGTGGCCAGCAGGTAGGTGGGCAGGTGGGCTTGGGCGCCCTCGGTGGGCAGCTTGTTGGCCTGCAGCAGCGCTTCGATGGCGGGCCAGTCGGAGGCGCCGGCCTGGCGCAGGGAGATGGTGTTCAACAACATGGTTTGGAATCCGGGGTGGGCGCCTTGGGCACTGGTGGCAGGCAGCAGGTGGCGGCCGGGTCTTCACGCAGAGCCTGCAGCAGCGTCAGCAATGAGTTCTCGACGGCATCGCGCTCGCGCGCGCCCAGGCGGGCCAGCAGTGCGGCGGCGTGGTCGTCGAGGGTCTGGTTCAGCTCAAGCACGGTGCGTTCGCCGTCGGCGGTGAGCGTGACGAGCCAGCTCCTTGCGTCGAGCGGGTTCGGCTCCTTGGTCACCAAGCCACGGGCTGCCATGGCCTCCACGGCACGCGACACCCAGCTCTTCTCCAGGCTGACCCGCGCGCCCAGCTCCGACAGCGGCAGCGGCCCGGAGCGCCCCAGTTCGGTCAGCAGATGGCACTGGGTGCTGGTGGTGAGGCAGCAGTCGGCCACCATGCGCTGGGCCCGGGTGTACAGGCGGGCGACTTCGCGCAACAGGCTGCCGGCAGAGGCTTCGGACATTTGGGTGTGAATAGCAACTATGTGGTCGCATGTTGGTGTCCAGTGCATTGGTTGTCAATAGCAACTACCTGGGCCAAAGAAGCGGGGCCGTGGCCCCGCAGCAGCTGGTCTTGCGTGTCAGATGGCGCGCTGGTTCACTCGCCTGGAAAGCTCTTCGGCGCTCTCCTTGCGCTCGCTGTAGCGGTCCACCAGGTAGGGCCCGAGGTCGCGGGTCAGCAGCGTGAACTTGACGAGCTCTTCCATCACGTCCACCACGCGGTCATAGAAGGCCGACGGCTTCATGCGGCCGTCCTCGGTGAACTCGGCAAACGCCTTGGCGACGGAGGACTGGTTGGGGATGGTCAGCATGCGCATCCACCGCCCCAGCACGCGCAGCTGGTTGACGGCGTTGAACGACTGCGAGCCGCCGCTCACCTGCATCACCGCCAGCGTCTTGCCCTGCGTGGGCCGCACCGCACCGGAGTTCAGCGGGATCCAGTCGATCTGGGCCTTCATGATGCCGGTCATTGCGCCATGCCGCTCGGGCGAGGTCCAGACCATGCCCTCGGACCACAGCGCCAGCTCGCGCAGCTCCTGCACCTTGGGGTGGGTCTCCGGCGCGTCGTCGGGCAGCGGCAGGCCGCTGGGGTTGAAGATGCGCACCTCCGCGCCCATGGCCTCCAGCAGGCGTGCGGCCTCGAAGGTCAGCAGCCGGCTGTAGGAGCGCTCGCGCAGCGAGCCGTAGAGCATCAGGATGCGCGGCCGGTGCTGGGAGGGCGCTGGCGTGAGGCGCGCCTGGGTTGGCACGTCGAAGAGGTCACCCCCGCAGCGCGGGGAAGGTCGCATCGGGGAAGAGCGGTTCAGCCATGTTGGGTCTTGGCGGGCGCCGCCAGCAGTTGATGCACACCCACCGCCAGCGCGGCGCCGACGAGCTGGGCCAGCACGAAGCCCGGCGCGCTGGCCGGGGCGATGCCCGCAAAGCTGTCGCTGAACATGCGGCCGAACACGGCGGCCGGGTTGGCGAACGACGTGGACGCCGTGAACCAGTAGGCCGCGCCAATGTAGGCCGCCACCATCGCGGCCACGCGCGAGCCCGGTGCCCGCAGGATGACCAGCAACAGCCCGAAGGTCGCCACGCCCTCGGCAATCCACTGGCCGGTGCCGCTGCGCAGCTTGGTGGAGGTCTGCAGGATGCTCATGTCGAACATCGCGTGCACCAGCCAGGCGCCCAGCATGGCGCCGACGAGCTGCACGCCGATGTAGGGCAGCAGTGCGGCTGCCGGCAATTCGCCCCGCCAGGCCATCACGGCGCTGACCGCCGGGTTGAAGTGCGCGCCGCTGACCGGGCCGAAGACCTCGATCAACACGTAGAGGCCGCCAACGGTCGCCAGCGTGTTGGCCAGCAGCGCGAGGGCCACGTTGCCGCCAGACAGTCGCTCGGCCATCACGCCGGAGCCGATGACCACCGCCAGCAGCAGCGCCGTGCCCAGGCCCTCGGCCAGCAGTTTGCGAGGCAGGCTCATGCTCAGCTCTTGTAGATGTCGGCCAGCGCCTGCTGCAGCTGGGCCTTGCTCAGCGTGTCCAGCGGCAGTTGCAGCAACTGCAGCATGCGGTAGCCGATGGCCTGCCTCGTCAGCTCGAAGGCGCGGCGCTTGCCTTCGTCGCCGCCCTCGGCGTTGGACGGGTCGGGGTAGCCCCAGTGCACCTTGACTGGCTGCCCCCCATCACCATTCGCACCAAAGAACACCGGGCACTGCTCCGCCGCCGCGCTGTCGCAGACGGTGATGACGATGGACAGCGGCGGTGCGCCGTCCTGGCTGAAGGCGTCCCAGCTCTTGCTGTAGTAGCCGGCGGTGTCGATGCCGGCGTTGTTCAGCGCCTCGACGGCGAAGGGGTTGATGCGCCCGCTGGGCGCGCTGCCGGCGCTGTGCGCCTGCACGTCGCGGCCGAGCTTCTTCGCCCAGTGGTTGAGCATGCCCTCGCTGAGCACGCTGCGCGCGGAGTTGTGGGTGCAGAGGATGAGAACGTGGGTGGTCATGGGAGGGCTCAGCAGTTGCAGGCTGTCGGGCTGTTCTCCACGGCGCAAGCAGCGCCCTGGCAGCAGTTCTGGGTCAGGTAGGCGAGCAGCGTGTTCATGTGCTCGTAGTGGGCGCGGTAGATGAGGTTGCGGCTGGCGCGCTCCTGCGTCACCAGGCCGGCGTTGACAAGTTCCTTCAGGTGAAACGACAGCGTGGCCGCCGGCACGCCCAGTGCTTCCTGGATGGCGCCGGGCGTCAGGCCAGGCTCGCCCACCACGATGAGCGCGCGGAACACCTGCAGGCGCAGCGGCTGGGCCAGCGCGGCGAGGCCCTTGATGACTTCAGTTTCTTCCATGATTCCAGTTTGCTGGAATCATGGAATCAATGCAAGCCCCGCGATGCATGCCCCCCGATGCGGCGTCGGCGCAGCTTTACCCAACCCTAACCTTGGCCAAAGACTCGCAACGCTTGGTGCCTCTAGCATCCCCGGCTGTTTCCTGATCCCAGCCAAGCGCATGACATCGCTCTTTGGTCCGCAACGAGTGATGGCACTGGCCCCCAGGCGGCGCGCGGTCGCGGCGTCGGCCGTCTGCCTTGGGCATGTGTTGCTGCTGCTGGCGGTGTGGCAGTCCCGCCAGGGCGCGACCGGTGAAGTCGAGGCGCGCCGCTCGGTGTTGATCCTGCTGCCTGTGATGCGCTCTGATCGTGCTGCCGCCACTCCCGCACGGCTGATACCGCCGCGCCGGCCTGTCGAGCTCCCCGGCATGGCGAGCGAGCCGGTGACGCCGGTCGAGACAAGCGCGGGCGCCGCACCTGCAGGCGGTTCTGCCGAGCCAGGGCAGGGCGCCACCGGCGTCGCGATGCCAGGCCTTGCCGCCTCCGGGCCGGCCGCACTGGTGCTCAAGCCCCAGCGCGACGTGATGCTCGGTGCGCTGTCCAACCCGGCCGTCAACGACCCGCGCAGCAACTCGCCCAAGCCGACGTTCGAGGAGCGCATCGCCATGGGCCTGGACCCGGAGCTGTGCGTCAAGCTGGAGCGCCTGCCCGATGGCAGCATCCGTCGATCGATGGGGCGCATGGCGCAGGCCCAGTCGGCGATCCAGAACACCTACGGCACCGGGCCGCACGGGATCAAGGTGTGCAGTTAGGGCCGGCATGAGTGGCCGGACTCGGGCATATTGCGGCCCCATGACTGACAAAACGCCCCTCACATCCAGCCCCGGCGACGATCTGCCCGCCGTCGTCGAGGCCTTGCGCGGCGCGCGCAGGCGCTGGCGCGAGGCGCACCGGCGTGGTGACGACGGGCGCGAACTGCCGTCGCGCGAGTTGCTGGCGGCCATGGTGCAGTGCCTGTCGGGCGCGCTGTTCCCCATGCGCCTGGGCCCGCCCACGCTGCGGCCCGAGAACGAGGACTTCTACGTCGGCCACACGCTCGGCGCTGCCATGGTGACGCTGCGCCAGCAGGCCGCGCTGGAGCTGCGCCACGACGCCCGCCAGCGTGGTGACGCCACGCCGGCTGCGGATGCGGCCGAGCTGGCCAGCCGCTTCCTGCGCACGCTGCCCACCGTGCGCGAGCTGCTGGACAGCGACGTGCTCGCCGCCTACCAGGGCGACCCCGCCGCGCGCAGCGTCGACGAAGTGCTGCTGTGCTACCCCGGCCTGCGCGCCCTCATCAGCCACCGCCTGGCCCACGAGCTCTACGGCCTGGGCCTGCCGCTGATCGCGCGCGTCATTGCCGAGCTGGCGCATGCCGAGACGGGCATAGACATCCACCCCGGCGCCACCATCGGCGCGGGCTGCTTCATCGACCACGGCACCGGCGTCGTCATCGGCGAGACCGCCGTGCTGGGCGAGCGCGTGCGCATCTACCAAAACGTGACGCTGGGCGCCAAGAGCTTTCCCACCGACGCCGACGGCAACCTCGTCAAGGGCCAGCCGCGCCACCCCATCGTCGAGGACGAGGCCGTCATCTACGCCGGTGCGACGGTGCTGGGCCGCGTCACCATCGGCCGCGGCGCGGTCATCGGCGGCAACGTGTGGCTCACGCGCAGCGTCGCGCCCGGCAGTGTCATCACGCAGGCCGACATGCAGTCGCAGGCGGCCGGCACGCCGGCCTGAGCCTCTTGCCCGAGGCGTGCCGTTGGGGCTCAGGCCGCACTGGCGGTGGCCGCCAGTGACTTGGCATAGACCCGGTTCTCGTGCGACTCGCCCTCAAACGTGAAGCAGGTGAGTCCAAAGTCCTGATAGCCGCGGCTTGCGTAGAAGCCAAGCGCACGGTGGTTGTGAGACCACGGCGTGAGCCAGAGCACTTCGGACCTGGCCTCGGCAGCGAGGCGCTCCGCCGCAGCAAGCAGCTGCGTGCCGACTCGCTTGCCGGTGAAGGGTTCCTGAACGTACAGGCGCAACAGCTCCGACTGCGCACCGGCCGGCGCCAGCGCCTGCGCTTCGCCGACAGTCACTTGCGCAAAGCCGATGAGGTGTCCCGCCAGCTCCGCAACCACGAAGCGGGTCTGCTCATGGGCGATGGCCTGGTAGAAGACCTGCTCGGAGTAGCCGGCCAAGACCTCCCGCGCGATGGCAGGGCGGATGCCCTGGGTGGCGTAGGTGTCGAGAAACACCTGCATGGCGAGCACCGACAGGCACAGCGCGTCTTCAGCGACAGCGGGGCGCAGCAGGAGGCCTTGGGGTGGTGCGTTGAGGGGGGCGGGCATTGGCGGTTCTGGCGAAAAAAATGCTGCCGTTCAGAGGTGAGCGAGAGAGGGAGCCCGCAGAGTGGCCGTCGCCATCTTCCCCTGCAAAGGCAAGTTAGGCATGTAGAGTTACTTCAACGGAAAGATCGTGGTCAATCGCGAACTCGTCGATCCCCGACGGCAGTGCTGGCAGCGCGACTCTCTCGGTGATCCTGCCAGTAGCAGCCACCCAGAGGTCCCAGGCCACATAGTCCACATCGGGCTCCGCTTGGTGGAGTTGGCGTGACCAATGGAATGCCTCCTCGAACAGAGGCCGGCACGCCTCGAAGTGGGGGCCGGGGTGGAAAGTTCCCATGAGCTTCGCCGACGTTCGCGTCGTGACTCGTAGCCACCCGACCAAAATGTGGTCGAAGAACACGTCTACCTCGTGGTGCTTCGCGAGCATCGGTGCGCTGTCCGTCGCTGTCTAACGTGCCAGATCAGCGGGCGGCGAAGCCGTTGCTGCAAAGCGCGCCTCCAAAAATGAAAGTGATGATTGCAGATGCGACTCGCCATACCCGTCGACTCGCTTGATGGTGGCGATTGCGTCGAGAAGGTCGGTGACGGCAGCACCTTGCTCAAGAAGTTGAACTGCCGACTCTTCGGCGAGAACGGTAAGCGAGACAAGCGCCGAGGCTTCCGATGGATTCGAGCGGCGCACATATGGCTTGCTCAGCATCGCCAGCCTGATACGGGCTTGTGTCAGCGCACCACGCATGTCCCCGCTATCGCGAAGTCGAAATCCGCGACCGGCGGCGGCGCTTGCGCGCATGGCGGTCACGAAGCTTTTGGCGGAATCAAGAAGACGCATAACGAATGAAAGGGACTTCCCCGTCCCGAACCAGCCGCGTTGCGGCAACCGGCAACCAAGTGCCACGATGGGAAGTACGGTTTCTCATCAACTCATTCGGAAGGGGAAGTCCATGACGATTCTGACCGTTGGTATTGACCTCGCCAAGAACGTTTTTGCGGTTCATGGTGTCAATGAAGTTGGCAAGGCCGAGCTGGTTCGGCCAGCCGTGCAGCGCGACAAGCTGCACGAGCTGATCGCGTCGCTGCCGCCCTGTGTGGTCGGCATGGAGGCCTGCTCAGGCGCCCACCACTGGGCGCGGCTGTTCCAGGCCTCGGGCCACACCGTGCGGCTGATCGCCCCCAAGTTCGTGACCCCGTACCGGATGACGGGCAGGCGCGGCAAGAACGACGCGGCCGATGCCGCCGCGATCTGCGAAGCCATCCAGCGCCCCCACATGCGCTTCGTGCCGATCAAGAACCTCGAACAGCAATCGCGCCTGATGGTGCACCGCGCCCGCCAGGGGTTCGTTGAGCAACGCACCGCCACCCTCAACCGCATCCGCGGCCTGCTCAGCGAGTTCGGCATCGTGCTGCCGCTCAAGGCCGCCACCGTGCGTCGGCGCGCCTGCGAATGTCTGGAAGACCTGCCCGGCTACGCCAACACCGTCATCGGCGATCTGCTCAGCGAAGTGACCCGGCTGGACGAGCGTGTCGCGCAGTACGACGCGCACATCCAGGGCATGGCGAAGGACGACGAGCGGGCCCAGCAGCTGATGCAGCTCGGTGGCGTGGGCCCCACTACCGCGACCTGCCTGCTGGCCATGATCGGCAACGGGCACGACTTCGACTGCGGTCGCCAGTTCGCCGCCTGGCTCGGCCTGACTCCGGGCCAGTACAGCTCGGGTGGCAAGACGCGGCTGGGGCGCATCACCAAAGCCGGGGACGCCTACCTGCGCAGCCTGCTGGTGCTGGGTGCCAAGGCGTTGTTGGCGGCGGCCAAGAAGAAGGCCGATCCCATCAGCCGCTGGGCCGTAGCGCTGGCCGAGCGGCGTGGCTACTGGCGCGCGGTGGTGGCCATCGCAGCGAAGAACGCACGCATGGCCTGGGCGATGCTGAGACGCGGCGAGGCGTTTGCATTGCCAGCCTGACGCCCCGGCCACTTCACCAACCACCGAAACCAGGAACACAGAACCACCGCCGTGTGACGGCAAGCGTTGATGACAACAGGTTTGGACCTGCGCGGGGCGTGACCGATGAATTCAAGGGCGGCATCAGCTCGCCGGCTAACGAATGGGTCCCCCGCGTGCGTCCTTCATCAGGGTCCGCGGCTACACATCGCCGCAGCAATGACCGTTTGTAGTTTGGCCAGTCCGCACCTTGTTGTTCTTGCCAGCGACCGCCGACGCCACGGCTGCAGGTCTTGAAGGGAATGCAGATGAAGAAATGGCCCGCAAAGCGGGCCATCAGAGATGCGTTTGGCTTGACGGACGGGGAAGCCCTTGTAGTTCAAGTTCAGCGGGCGGCGAAGCCGTCCGCTGCAATGAAGGGTTGAGCATCAAGTCTCTCGCTGCTTGCCTGGAATGTTGGACACACCAGGTCGGCGCCCATGCAGTATTGGACAAGGCGGGCCAGTTGCTCATTTAGCGGTGCATGGCTGCCTAACTCTGGAACTGGCGCCTGATCGGTATCACGCTCAGCGCGCAGGCTCCACTTGCCGGCTCGACCGAGCAATCCCGTCAGTGCTGCTTGGAAATGTTCGGCGGATGGCCAGGGGTATGCCCGGCTCCTATCTAGCGTTGGCAGCAGAGTCACAAGGAGTTCGTCCGCAAGGGGTTGATCGACGGCCATGCCGATCAAAGTACCGTCGGCGTAGCAAAGCATTTCATCCGTTTCCCCGAACGGCGTCACATACGGCCGAACTTCAAGCACTGCCGGCTGACGCATCAATCTGAGCCAGAACGAATCGGGCGAGCGAGGAAACGGCACGGTGTTCATTGATGCTCAACGTTTTTTCGGCAGATCGTTAACGATTCCTGCCCAACATTTGAACATGCGACGTTGCCGCCTCGCCGCCACGATCAAGGCTGTTCAGCACCAATCGCCGTCGACTTCAGCAGCCCAAAGGCGCCAGCCGCACCGTCCAAATCCCACCGCTCCACCACGCCACTGTGGCCCGGGCCGGTACGGATCACATTGACCGAGTTGGAGATGCCGCCCCGCAGGCGATTGCTCAGCGCCGTGCCGGCCTGCACGGCGCACACGGGGCGCGGCAGGCCGGGCAGTGGCAGCACATAGGGCAGGTGGATGTGGCCGCCCAGCACCGCGTCGGCGCCGGCCTCGGCCCAGCGGCGCACGGCGCTCTCGTGGCCGCGCAGCAGGTTGTTGACGTCGGTCTCCTGGGTCACCCCCACCGGCTGATGCACGGCGACCAGGCGCAGCCGCTGCGGCCCGGCGCGGGCCAGGCGTTGGGCAGCGCGGTCGATCTGTTCATCGGACACCTCGCCATGCTTGTGCCGCCAGCGCCGCGTGGTGTTGATGGTGATGACGAGCAAGTCGTCGCGCTCGAACTCGCCTTCCAGCGCCGGGCCGAAGGCGCGGCAGAAGCGGCCGTAGGGCTTGAACGCGCGGGCGAACAGGTCGAACAGCGGGATGTCGTGGTTGCCCGGGATGACGAGGCGCGCGGGCACGCCCAGCCCGTCGAAGAAGGCCTTGGCGCGCGCGAACTCGGCGGGGCGGGCGCGCTGGGTGATGTCGCCTGTGACGAGCAGCAGGTCGGGCTGCAGCTCGCGGCAAAAGCGCTGCAGCGCCGCCACGGCCTCGGGCCGCTCGGTGCCGAAGTGCGGGTCTGAGAGCTGCAGCACCACGGTCATGTGCCTGCACCCTGGGCCGCGCCTTGCGCATCAAGCCGCTCCTGCGCCAGCCCGGGCGGGCGGATCAGCATCAGCGGCTGCGTCGCCACCTCGAAGCGCAGGGGCAGCCGCATCCACAACACCTCGCCATCGGTGGCGACCTTGATGCGCCTGGCGCCCATGGCGCGCGCGTTCACGGTCAGGCGGCGGAAGGCGAAGTCCTGCACCTCGCTGGCCTCGCCCAGGTGACCGAAGGCGCCACGCGCCAGCAGTGCCAGCATGGCCCAGCGCCCGATGGGCTTGAGCGTGATGCCGGCCAGGCAGCCCGCGTCGATATCGCGAGACTCGGGCAGGCCCACCTGCTCCATCTGCAGCGCGTTGTTGCCGACGAACAGCGTCGGCGTGCGCACCTGGCGGGTCTGGCCGCCGTGTTCGACGGTGAGCCGCAGGCTGCGGTGGCCGCGCAACAGGGTGGCAATGCCTGCTCCGAAGGCCACCAGCCGGCTGCGGCCGAACTGCTGCTTCCAGGTTTCGCGGTCTTCCAGCAGCTGCGGGTACAGGCCCAGGCTGGCGTTGACGAGGAAGACGCGCCCGTTGAGCAGGCCGACCTGCACGGGCACGGCGCTTTCGGTCAGCAGCAGTCGAATGGCGGCCCCCAGTTCGGCGGGAATGCCGTGGGTGCGCGCAAAGTAGTTGAAGGTGCCGCGCGGCAGCACGCCGAAGGGGCAGCCGCTGCCGAGCACGGCTTGAGCGACGCCATTGATGGTGCCGTCGCCGCCGGCGGCGACGACGATGCCGCCCGCTTGAACAGCGCGCCGGACAGCTTGGCCGGCGATATCGGCCAGGCGCCCTGGGAGCTCAACGGGGAACAGCTCGCAGCCGCGGCCTGCAGCGGCGCAGGCCGCCTCGACAGCCGGGCCGACCTCGTCGCGGTCACCTGCGCCGGAGGCGCGGTTGAAGACGACGAACAAGGGTGGTGGCATGGCGGGCATGGGGCAACGAT
>Ga0187842_1000728_pt1 | contig 15913 bp, 18 predicted proteins | sample SpaLakP09_SKY_41_FD_134514 | JGI IMG/M metagenome (GOLD analysis project Ga0187842, IMG submission 134514) | Oligotrophic lake water microbial communities from Sparkling Lake, Wisconsin, USA - SP09_SKY_41 | ecosystem: Environmental > Aquatic > Freshwater > Lake | place: USA: Sparkling Lake... | reverse complement strand
TTCCGTCTTGATGTTTCGTCCCGAGAACGTTCAGGCCCTTGCGGGTCTGGCGCTGACCCTCGGCCTCTGCTGGCTGGTCTCCGAGAATCGCAAGCGCTTCCCCTGGGTGCTGGCCGTGGGGGCGATCGTCGTCCAGGTCGGCCTTGTGCTGCTGCTGTTCGGTCTGCCCCAGGCCCAGGCGATGATGCGCGGCGTTAACGGCGCGGTTGAAGGCCTGGCCTCGTCCTCCCAGGCCGGCACGGCCTTTGTCTTCGGCTTCCTGTCGGGCAATGACGCAGCCTTCAATGCCGCCAATCCGGGCGCGGCCTTCGTCTTTGCCTTCCGGGTCATGCCGGTGATCCTGGTCGTCTGCGCCCTGTCGGCGCTGCTCTGGCACTGGGGCATCCTCAAGCTGGCGGCCCGCGCCTTCGGCTTCATTTTCCAGAAAACCCTCGGCCTGCGCGGTCCGCCCGCCCTAGCCACGGCCGCGACCATCTTCATGGGCCAGATCGAGGGGCCGATCTTCATTCGCGCCTATCTCGACAAGCTGACCCGGTCCGAGCTGTTCATGCTGATCGCGGTCGGCATGGCCTGCGTCAGCGGTTCGACCATGGTGGCCTATGCGACCATCCTCGCCGATGTCCTGCCCAATGCCGCCGCCCACGTGCTGACGGCCTCGATCATCTCGGCCCCGGCCGGCGTGCTGCTGGCCCGGATCATCGTGCCTTCCGATCCGCTGGAAAAGACCTCGGACCTCGATCTGGCGACCGAGGACAAGACCTATGGCAGCGCTATTGATGCGGTGATGAAGGGCACGAGCGACGGCTTGCAGATCGCCCTCAATGTCGGCGCGACCCTGATCGTCTTCGTGGCCCTGGCCACCATGGTCGACAAGATCCTCGGCGTCATGCCGCCGGTCGGTGGTGAGCCGCTGAGCATCGCCCGTGGCCTCGGCGTCGTTTTCGCCCCGCTGGCCTGGTCGATGGGCATTCCCTGGAAGGAAGCCGGCACCGCCGGTGGCCTGCTGGGCGTGAAGCTGATCCTCACCGAGTTCACGGCCTTCATCCAGATGTCCAAGACGGGCGTCACCCTGCTCGACGAGCGGACCCGGATGATCATGACCTATGCCCTGTGCGGCTTTGCCAATGTCGGCTCCGTCGGCATGAACGTGGCCGGCTTCAGCGTTCTGGTGCCGCACCGTCGCCAGGAAGTCCTGAGCCTGGTCTGGAAGGCGATGATGGCCGGGTTCCTGGCCACCTGCCTGACCGGTTCGCTGATCGGTCTGATGCCCCGGGCGCTGTTCGGGCTATGATCCCCGGTCGTGTCCGGGCGCAGGGGAGCGCCTGGACACGACCACCTCGGAGGAAGCGACCTTGTCGAACTTCATCCAGATCACGCCGTTCATGCACGTGGCGGTGCTTGAACCGGCCCTGACGTTTTTCACCAAGGTTCTGGGGTTCAAGGTCCTCTACCGGATGGAGGACTATGCCTATGTCGAGCGGGAAGGCGCGGGGATCCGCATCCTGGCCGGACAGGACGAGAACGGGTCGCCCCCGGGCAATCGCCGCTTCTGCTACTATGTCGATGTTCGTGACGTTGATGCGCTTTACGGCGAGCTGAAGCCGCGCCTCGATACCTTGCCTCCCGGTGACGTTCATGGGCCGGTGGACCAGCCCTACGGACAGCGCGAATTGCTGGTGCTGGCGCCGGACGGCAACCTGATCGTGTTCGGCCAGGCGACTGGCGGCGTCTAGAGACCGCTCTTTCCTTCCGCAGCGAAACCCCATCATCCTGCCGGGCAAACGTCGGAGGACCTCACCATGAAGCTCTATGACAGCCGCCGCGCGCCCAATCCGCGCCGGGTCCGCTGGTTCATGGCCGAGAAGGGCATTGAAGACGTCGAGATCATCGACATCGACATCTTCGGCGGCCAGCACAGGACACCCGACTATCTCGCGCGCGCCGGCCTGCCCAATGTGCCGGCCCTGGAGATTGACGCGACCACCACCATCACCGAGTCGGTGGCCATCTGCCGCTATCTGGAAAGCGTCTATCCCGAGCCCAACCTGTTCGGCCGCGATCCGCTGGAAACCGCCGTCATCGAGATGTGGACCCGCCGGGCCGAGATGATGCTGTCGACGCCGCTGATGATGGCCGTGCGCCACGCGCACCCGGCGCTGGCGGCGATCGAGACCCAGATCCCCGAGATCGCCGAGACCAACCGCAGGGCCGCCGAACGGGCCCTGAAGGTGTTCGACCGCCGTCTGGCCGAAAGCGAATTCATCGCCGCCGACCGCCTGACCATCGCCGACATCCTGGCCGTCACGGGCATCGACTTCGCGCGGATGGTCAGGTTCCGGCCCGATGCGGAGCTGGTGAATGTGGGCAGGTGGCTGGCGGCGATGATGGAGAGGCCAGCGGCCAGGGCTGGGGTGTAACGACTTGCCCCCTCCGGGCTGCTGCGCAGCCGTCCGCCCCCGCAGGGGGCGGATGAACTCATCTTCCCCCTACGGGGGAGGATGACCGCCCCCGGGTCGCGCGAAGCGCGCGCCCGAGGACAGGCTCCGCGGTCAGGAGGGGGCGAGTGATCACCGCCCCCGGATCTTCTTGATCACGCCCGAGAAGCCGAGCATCGGTGCCCCGCCGGTCGAGACCAGGCCGCGTACGAACAGCAGCGAGCCGCCGGCCTTGGTCACCTCGCCGGTGGCCGTCACCAGGTCACCGGGCCGGGCCGGGCCCATGAATTCGCCATTCAGGCTGACCGTCACGGCGTGCTGGCCCGCGAGTTCGCGGTTGGCGATTGCGAACAGCGAAAAGTCGGCGAAGGTCATCATGCAGCCGCCATGCATGAAGCCGCCGCCGTTCATGTGGCGGGTTTCGGCCTGGAAGGCAGTGGTCACCAGACCGGATTCGTCTTCCTTGAAATAGAAGGGGCCGGACTGGTCCTCGAAGGGATCGATCCCGGACCAGGTCATCCAGCCCGCCCAGTCGCCGCTTTCGACCCGTCGCGGTCCGCCGGGCGCGTCGTTGCCACCATCCATCGCCATGTCCCCTCAAATCGTCTCCGGCCTGAGCTAGAGCCGGGGCCGACGCCGCGCAAGCCATCCCCTCGCGTCAACCGGCAATCCGTGGCATGGGAGCGGCCATGACGACACCGATCCAACACGCCATCCTGTCCCAGCTCGCCGGCTTGGCCGAGGGCAAGTCCATCGACCCGATGAACGTCGCCAAGGCCGTTCAGCCCGAGCGCTGGCAGCAGATCCTGGGCCATGTGCGGACCAATGCCATCGAGCTGGCCCGGGCCGGTACCATCGTGATCCTGCGCCACAACAAGCCGGTCAATCCCGAGAAATTCCGCGGCGTCTATCGCCTGCGCACGCGCCTGCCCGGCGATCCGACCAGCTTCGAGGATGCGGTCGACGCTCCGGAAGCCGGCGCGGGCGACGAGGTCTAGGCACCTTCCCAGGCCTTGCGGATCCAGGCGGCTACCTCGGCATCGACCTCGTCGGGGGTAGTCAGCCGCACCCGGTGGCTGACCATGGCGTTGAACGATCCCGACGCCTCCAGCCGGGCGGTCGGCTCTGTCCCTTTCAGGTTCAGGCCCAGGTCCAGCCGGTCCCTGGTCGAGGGCTGGGCCAGGCCGAACTGTTTCGTGCGCCGGAAGCTGACATAGCCCTTCTTGGGGGCGAAGCCGGCACCGTCCAGCCCCTCGATGATCGCCGCCACCTTGTCATAGACCGGGCGCATGGCAGCCTTCGGCCCGGCGAACATGGCCTCCAGCAGCGCCTCGTCCTCGCTGGAGCCCGCGTCGGAGGCGAAGGCTTTGTGTGCCACCATATTGGCGTAGCCATGGCCCAGGCCGTGCTCGGCTTTCAGCCAGTCGACGACCGCCTTGTGTTTCTCGAGGCCGCTGGCCCGCACAGCGGCGATCCAGGCGTCCAGGGACTTGCCGGTCTTGGCCTCCAGATTGGCGATCATGTTGGCGATTTCGACCTTGGGGTCGGCCATGAACCTTCTCCCGCTGTTTGCAGAATGGAGCAGCCAACCCGGCGTCGGGGTCAAGTCGGCTCAACTGGGTCTTGAAACGAAACTTAATCAATGAACCTATGCCTCCCAACAACAAGGGAGCTCGCAGATGATCATCCACGGTTCGTCGCTGTCGCCGTTCGTGCGCAAGGCCATGGCCTTTGCGACGGAGAAGGGCCTGACCTTAGAAAACAAGGTCTCGCGCCCCGGCACCCATGACCCGGCCTTCCTCGAGGCCAGCCCGTTCAAGAAGATCCCGGGCTTTGAGGACGGTGATTTCAAGATCTCCGACTCGACGGCGATCGTCACCTATCTGGAGGCGGCCCATCCCGAGCCCAACCTGATCCCGCTGGAGCCGCGCGCCCGGGCCCGGGCCATGTGGTTCGACGAGTTCGCCGACACCATCCTGGTCGGGGCGTCCGGCAAGATCTTCTTCAACCGGATTGTCGGACCCCGCTTCATGGGGATCGAGGGCGACATGGCCGCCGCCGACAAGGCCGAGCAGGAAGACATGCCGCCGGTGCTCGACTATCTGGAATCCATCGTTCCGGAGAGCGGGTTCCTGCTTGAAGACCGCCTGACCCTGGCCGACATTGCCGTGGCCAGCCCGTTCGCCAACCTGATGCATGCCGGACTCGACTTCACCCGGTGGCCCAAGGCCAAGGCCTGGGCCGACGGCATCCTGGCCCGGCCGTCGTTTGCGGCGGTTGTGGCCAAGGAACGGGCCCTGCTCGGCGGCTAGGTCACGGGCCGGGTAGCGGCCAGGGGAGGGCGCATTGATGAAGCCGGCACACGCGATGATCGTGGCGGGCCTGTGCCTGATCCTGGCGGCTCCGGCTCCCGCCCTGGCCTGGAACGACCAGGGGCACATGGCGACCGGTGCCATCGCTTACGACACCCTCAAGGCCGAGCACCCGCAGGCCGTGGCGGCCATCTTGGCGATCATGCGTGATCATCCAGACCGCGCCCTGTTCGACCAGCAACTGGACGGCCTGACCGGGGCCGCGCGGGAGCGGCGGATGTTCGCGATCATGGCCCGCTGGCCTGACGATGCCCGCCGGGGCCCCTTCGATCGTCCCGACTGGCACTATTCTCTCAGGCTGGTGACCCCCTGGGGCTGGGTGCTGCCGATCACCGTCGGCAAGGCCGACCGGGCCTTTCGCGACAATCTCGCCCTGGCCAGAAACCCCGCCGCCCCCCGGGCCCAGCGGGCTGTGGCCTTGTGCTGGTCCTGCACATCGTCGGCGACATGCACCAGCCGCTGCATGGCGGGCACTGGCTGTCGCTGCAGTATCCCAAGAGCGATCGCAGTGGCTCCCTGGCCTGGGTGAAGCCCTATCCGGGAGCGGCGCCCAACACCCTGCACGACGTCTGGGACGGGATCGTGGACCGGCCGGGCTCGCGCGTGCAGGGCTCCGAAGCGCTGGCCCGCGACGTCGAGGCTGTGCATCCCCGCCGCATGACACCGCGCGATGAGCGGGAGCCGATGCTCGCCTACCGCTCCTGGGTCGCCCAGAGCCGCGTCATGGCCCGGACGTTTGTCTATGACGGGGGACATCTGGTCAGCGCCACCACCCCGGAAGCGGCCCCGGTCCTGACCAAGGCCTATGTCGTTCGCGCACGCTCCCTGTCCGAGGGGCGGATCGCCGCGGCCGGCTATCGCCTGTCAGACCTGCTGGCGAAGGTCCGGTGAAGGCCTGACGTGTCCCGCCTTGCCCCTGCAACACCCTCCGGCCCGCATGCTTGACGCCCTGCTGTCCGAGATCGCCGCCTGCCGGGCCTGCGCGCCCCATCTGCCGCACACGCCGCGCCCGGTGGTCCGGGTCTCGCCCCGGACCCGGATCCTGATCTGTGGCCAGGCCCCCGGCCGGCTGGTGCACGAGACCGGCCTGCCGTTCAATGATCCGTCCGGCGTGCGGCTGCGCCAGTGGATGGGGATCGACCGCGAGACCTTCTATGGCCGCGAGGAGATCGGCGTGGCGGCCATGGCCTTCTGCTTTCCCGGCACCAATCCTAGGGGCGGCGACTATCCGCCGCCGCCGCGCTGCGCGGCCCTGTGGCGGACGCAACTGCTGGCGCAATTGCCGCAGGTCGAACTGACCCTGCTGGTCGGCAGCTATGCCCAGGCCTGGGCCCTCGGCGATCGGGCCGGGCGGACCCTGGCCGAGACCGTGGCGGGCTGGCAGGCGTTCGGGCCGAACATCCTGCCGCTGCCGCATCCGTCGTGGCGCAACACCGCCTGGCTCAAGCGCCATCCGTGGTTTGAAGCCGAGGTCACGCCCTATCTTCGCCAAAGGGTGGCGGGCATTCTGGGCTTATGAATCGCCGGTCCCTGATCCTGGCCGCCTCGGCGGCGACCCTGAGCGCCTGCGCGCCCATGACCCAGAGGCTGGACCTCGGGCCACTGGGCTTTCGCGGCCCGAGGTTCGAGGGCGAGGACTTCGTCAGTTTCGACGGCGCGCGGCTGGGCCTGCGCACCTGGCTGCCGGCGTCGGGTGAGCCGGAGTGGGTGATCGTCGGCCTGCACGGCATGAACGACTATTCCAACAGCTACCACATGGCCGCCGACTGGTGGGCCGGGCAGGGCATTGCGACCTATGCCTTCGATGTGCGGGGCTTTGGCCGTTCGCCCGAGCGCGGCGTCTGGGCCCCGGTGGGCGTCGTCATCGAGGATGTCCGCACCTGCGTGACCCTGGTCCGCGAGCGCCATCCGACGGCTAAAATTGCCCTGGCCGGGATCAGTATGGGCGGGGGCCTCGCCATCGTCGCCATGACCGATCCGGACCCGCCGAAGGTCGATCGGCTGCTGCTGTTCGCGCCGGCTGTCTGGGGCTGGTCGCAGCAGCCCTTGCCCAACCGGACCAGCCTTTGGCTGACCGCGCATACGGTCGGCAGCCTGGTGGTCGAGCCGCCCGACTGGCTGGTCCGTCAGGTCATGCCCAGCGACAATCTCGACGAACTGCGCCGCATGGGGCGCGACCCACTGATGATCTGGGGCGCGCGGTCCGACACCATCTATGGCCTGGTCAGCCTGATGGAACGGGCCTCGCGGGCGACGGGCCGGCTTTCGGTGCCGACGGGCTATTTCTATGGCGTCAACGATCACATCATTCCCAAGCCGGCGACGGTCGAGGCCGTGCGGCAGCTAAAGCCGTCCGCCCGTACGGCCTGCTATGCGCAGGGCTTCCACCTGCTGCTGGTCGACCGGCAGGCGAAGGTCGTCTGGCGCGATGTCGAGCGCTATCTTCGGGCCCCGGAGGCCCCCTTGCCCTCGGGCGCGCCGGCCATCCCGCTCGACGTCATGGCCATGGAAGCGATGGTCCCGAAACCCCGCGATGCCGCTTCGGGGTTGTGAGGGCGCGTCAGGGAGCGTACACCCCGGCGCATTCTTCCTGTCTGAGGCGAGACCTGCGGCATGACCTTGTTCGATTCCCCCGATTTCGAGGGACATGAAGGCGTCCATTCCTTCTTCGACGAAAAAACCGGTCTGAAGTCGATTATCGCCGTCCATTCCACTGCGCGCGGGCCGGCGGCCGGCGGTTGCCGCATGTGGGACTATGCCAGCAGCGAAGCGGCCCTGACCGACGCCCTGCGGCTATCGCGCGGCATGTCGTACAAGAACGCCATGGCCGATCTCGACTTCGGCGGCGGCAAGGCCGTGATCATCGGCGACAGCCGCAGCCAGAAGACGCCGGAACTGTTCGAGGCTTTCGGCCGTGCGGTCGACAGCCTGGGCGGGAACTACTGGACGGCCGAGGATGTCGGCGTCTCGCCGTCTGACCTGGAAAGCACCCGCAAAACCACCCGCTATGTCGCCGGTCTCGAAGGCCATGCGGCGGCGTCGGGCGACCCGTCGCCGGTCACCGCCGAGGGCGTGTTCCGCGGCGTACGGCTGTGCGTCGAGCGGGCCCTGAACCGTGATCTCAATGGCGTTCACGTGGCGATCCAGGGCGTGGGCCATGTCGGGGCCTATCTGGCCCAGAAGCTCCACGCCGCCGGGGCCATCCTGACCATTGCCGACGTCAACCAGACCGCCCTGCAAGAGGTTGCTGCGGCGACGGGCGCGACCATCGTGCCGACGGACGCCATTTTCGACGTCGAGGCCGACGTCTTCGCCCCCTGCGCGCTCGGCGGGGCCGTCTCGGCGGCCACCCTGCCGCGGCTGAAGGTCAAGGTCATCGCCGGCGGCGCCAACAACCAACTGGCCGATGCGATGATCGGCCAGGCCGTGTTCGATCGCGGGATCCTTTACGCCCCCGACTATGTGATCAATGGCGGCGGCATCATCAATGTCGCAGCCGAGATCCGCGCTCTGGAAGCCGGCACGGCCTTTGATGGTGTCTGGGTGGCCGACAAGCTCGACCGTCTGGCCCTGACCCTGGCCGAGGTGATTGACCAGTCGATCGCCGAGAAGCGACCGGCCAACCTGGTCGCCGACGTGATCGCACGGGGCCGGATCGCCGCCGCGCGAGCCTGACCGGACCACCCGGCCTCAGTGACCTGGGCGGGGCTGGAAGCTGCGCCGCTCCTCCATCTGCAGGCAAGCCTCGTCGGACTTCTGGCCGTTCTGGGGGCGGGGTTCGGTGCGCGGTGCCGCGCAGCTCTTGCCGAGGGTCTGGTGCTGAAAGCCCTGGGTCATGGCCTTTCCACCCTCCGGGGGTGTCACGGCGTGACCATCGGCAGGTCGCGACAGGGCGGAGAAGGGGGGATTTGGGCCAGCCATCGCAGGTCTTAACCCGTGAGCGAGCGACTGGTTCCGGCCCAGCCGGCACCCCCAAGCCTGATCCCGGATGCCGCCACGTCCCCGGGCGGGAGCCGATCAGTGGGTCGCGAAGCCCGCCTCGGCAAAGGCCAGCATGCGGGCCAGCAGGGCCACGACATCGGCTTCGCTGGTGGTGCCTTCCGACAGCACGTTCAGGCGGTCAAACTCGGCAAAGCGGTTGTTGTGCAGCATGCCCAGGGTGAAGTGCAGCCGCCAGTAGACCTCTTCCGGCGACAGGTCCGGACGCGCCGAGAGCAGGGCGTCCGAGAAGCGGCGCAGGTGCGAGACGTCGGTCTTCAGGACCTGCCGGATGTCGTCCGTGCCCTCGCTGCGGGCCCGGATCAGGAACTGCAGCGAGATCCGGCGTTCGTGATCCGGCGCCAGCCAGCGCAGCGGCGGGGTGAGCAGGGCGGCCAGAACCTCGCGCACGGGCGGTTTGCCCTGATGGCGGTCGTTGGCCTCGTGCAGCATCCGCGCCCGTTCGCGGTTCAGCTCCGCCGTGCGACGCCGGAAGATCTCGAACAGCAGCGCGTCCTTGGAGCCGAAGTGATAGTTCACCGAGGCCAGATTGACCCCTGCCGCAGCCGTAATGTCGCGCACCGAGACGTTCTGGAAGCCGTGCAGGGCGAACAGACGCTCGGCGGCGATGAACACGAGGTTCTTGGTCGCGGCTTCGGTTTCGGCGGCATCAGCCCCACCGTCGGCCATGAGCGGCGAAACGGCGGCGTCGGTGGTCGGACTCACTACAAATTCCCCTTTACCCAAAGGGAAGTCTTACGGGCGTTCGAATTTGGCGCAAGCGTCAAGATGGGCCGAACTCTGACGAAATGGCGTTATGCCGCCGTCACAGGCGGCCGTTCGCGTCAGGGTCGCGGTTGGCTTTCTTTCGCGCCCAAACGCGATAGGGTAGCGGTATCAGTCAGCGGAGGTGTGGCGATGATGGGATGGGCATTGGGCCTGCTTCTGAGCGGGCAGGCGGCTGCGACCCAGGAGGCCCCAGCCAATGTCGACGCTGTGACGGTGACCGCGGCCGGCAAGAAGGTCACCCTCCCACCCTGGTCACGCGAGGTTCGCGCCATCGGCTGGCCCTTTCTGGGCCTAGGGGCCGACAAGACGGTCCTGATGTTCGCCAAGACCGGCAAGGCTCCGGAAGGCTCGCGCTATCAGAGGGTCTGGGTCCGGCATGAGTTCAGACTCCAGCAGGTCGAGTCCGAGACCTCGCCTCCCGTGCCGTACCGCTCCGAGCGCCTGGCCCAGGATATCGACTGCGAGGCCCGTGCCTACCGCAGCCTCGCGGTCGTTCGCTATCCGGAGAACAATCTCAGCGGTGAAGCGGTGGCGTTCAACTTCTCCGATCGCAACTGGATCAAGCCCGAAGCCGGGACCTTCGACGAAACGGTCGTCGAAGCCGCATGCATGAAGCCGGTCTCCTAAAGACTTGAGAGATCAGCGTTTCTGGCTCTTGCGCTCGACCGGTTCGCTGCGCGCCTGTTCGCTCAGGACCACAGGATCGACGGCGAGGCTCCACAGATAGACATTGCGGGCCCGCGTACCGGGCTTGAGGCGACGCAACTCGCCGGCCTGCTCGTCGTTGAGCTTGACGCGCTGATAGCCGCGCGATTTCAGGCAGGCCGTCAGCGCCGGTTCCAGTTGCCTGGCGACATTGCGCCAGGCCCGGTCCATCCGCATCTGGGCCTGGGCTGCATAGTCGAGAACGGCATTCATGTCCGGCGCGGGTGCCGTCATGTCCTGCGGCGGCCGGCTGTCCATCTGCGCGGAGTCCGTCATGAAGGCCAGGTCCACCGGCGGAATGCTCACCGGGGCCTTGGTCTCGGCGTCATAGGCGCATTCCACGGCGTCCGTGCGGTACTGCAGGAACGAAATCCCCGGTTTGCCCCAGGTCTCTCCGCGCGGCTGCGCTGCAAAGGCCGGCTGTGTGGCCACGAGCCCGCTGCAGGCCAGGGCCAGAGCCAGGACCGTGAAGTTTGCCTTGAAGCGCATGTCCGTCTTCCCCCTTCCGAGACCCCGCTTCGGCACTCCGGCCCAAAGGGCCGGGCGCGAGGGCTGCTACCGTAGCGTCGGGCTTCGGTCGATGATCGTCAAGCCGCCCCCGCCGTGAGCCCCCAAAGCGAAACCCCGGCGCTGTGGGCGCCGGGGTCCTGGTCTTTCTCGGCGCGGCGTGAGCCGTTACCAGCTGCGCTTGACCGTGAAGCGCGCGCCGTAGCCGGTCACATGGCTTCCGTAGTCGCCCCCGGCCTCGGCCTGGAACTCCAGTCCGCCGGCCTGGGCCAGATGGGCCCCGACCCGGAAGTCAGCAAAGGCTCCGCCGGCCCGGTTGGAGAAGGAGACCGCATCGGCGGCGGGGTTGAAGATGACCTTGTCCTTGCCGCCGAAGTCATTGACCGCCGCCACCGCGACATAGGGGGTCAGGACGCCGCCCATGGCCTTGTAGGGCTTGGATCCGGCCCGGACACCGAGCTTGGCCCGGACGGTCTTGTCGCGCTGCAGCGCTACCGTAACGTCCTGGACGCTGTAGTTGTTGAGGGACTGGTCTTGACCCTTGCGGGCCACCGAACCCCGGCTGGCGGTGACGCTGGCCGAGGGTTCCACGAACAGATTGCCCAGGGTCATGTGCTTGCCGGCTTCCAGGGTCGCGGCGAACTGGCTTGTCTTCAGCGACTGCCGGTAGCTGGCATATGAGCTTTCGATGTCGCCGTCGGCACGGTCATAGCGGACCAGGGCGTTCATGAACCAGGTGTTGGGCGCGTAGGACGCATAGGCCCCGATGTTGAAGCCCTTCACCTCATAGGTGTCGTGGGTTTCCTTGAAGGTCGCGCGCGAGCTGGCATAGCCGGCAGTGACGCCCAGGACGGCGACGCCCGTGCTCATGCCCTGCAGAACGTCCACGCCGAACTGGCCACCGGCATGCTTCTGGTCATAGTCGAGGCGATAGCGGGTCTGGACGCCGAGCGGGGCGAAGGTGCGGGCGTCTTCGAAGCGCTCTTCGCCGCCGAACAGCTGGGCCCAGGTGCGGACGCCTTCCGGGGCATCCTCAAGCAGGGCCAGGGTACGATAGTTTTCGAGATGCGACGACCAGGCCGCCTCGGCCTTGAAGAACACATTGCGGCGGATCTCGGCGAACTTCACCGTCTCGATCGCTGCCGTATCCGGGATGCGGATCAGCGAATAGATGCTCGAGGCGGTGTCGTAGACGATCCCCGTCTGCATCAGGCCCTGGCGCAGGGTTCCGCTCGGCAGCACAAAGGCTGTGGCGCTCGATCCCGTGGCAGCCTGGGCGATAGCGGTCTTGCTGAAGGCCCCCGGCGTGCCGAGAGAGTTGATAATGACCGTGGTAGACCCGGTCGCGGTTCCACCGATCACCAGCCGGTCGGCGCTTGACCCCAGCAGGTCGATCCGAACCTGGGCCCCGGTCCCGCCGACATAGGCACCGGTGAGGCTGAGAATGTCGCCGGCTACGCCGTTCGAGAGGCTGACCGTACCGGTGTTGTTGAGGCGGCTCAGGCCGGCCAGGGTCGTGGTGGTGGCCGGTGCGCCGGCATTGGTCAGGCCGACCTGGATCAGGCCGCTATTGTTAAGCGTGCTGATGTCGGACGAACTGAAGTTCGACTGCATGCCGGCGGTGAACCAGGTCCCGGCATTGCCGAAGGTCATGGCACCGGCCGTGCGGTTGTCGATGGCCCCGTTGATCACGCCACTGGCCGTGTTGTTCCAGGTGATCGCGGTCGGGGTGTTCAGCAGGGTGCTGTAGACGCTGACGGCATAGCCGGCATGGTCGCCGCGACCCGTGGTGATCGTGCCGCTGTTGTTCAGATTGATCTGGGCCGCGTTGTTGAACGACACCGCAGCGCGGTCGAACGAGGGGCCAAGGCCGGTGATGGTGCCGGAATTGGTCAGGCTGGCGTTACCCGAGGTCGAGAATCCAACCGCCGAGGCCCCACCGACCGTCGTTTCGATCCCGCCGGCATTGGTCAGGGCCAGGGCCCCGCTGCTCGAGGTCAGGGCAAAGCCGCCGGCCCCGGCCACCTGGACGCCGCTGGCGACGCTGGCATTGATCGCGCCCGAGAAGGACTGAGCCCGGACTGCAGTGCCGTTGGTCGAGGTCAGGTTGGCGCGAACATTCAGGGTGCTGGTGCCGCTGGCGGCGAAGGTGGAGACGGCAAACAGGGCCGGGGCGTTGATCACGCCGTCAGAGTCGAGGCGCAGATTGCCGGTGCCGGTGTTCGACAGCGTAATCACGGCCGAGCCGAAGGTGCGAAGGGTTCCGGAATTGCTGACGACCAGATCACCGGATCCCCCGGTGACGGCGGCATCGATTCCGATGGCACCCAGGGGGCTCTGGATGGTGCCCATGGTGCCGGTGTTGGTGATCGAAACCCCGCCGCCGGCGGTGCGGGCATAGATGCCTGTGGCAAAGCCGCCGCCGCCACTGTTCGTAAGGTCGCTGTTCTGCAGAGCGGCGGCGTTGTTGACGGTGATCGTACCGTTGGTGCTGACCGCCGAAATCAGACGCTTGGCGACGCCGGCAGGCGGGGCGGTCGCGCCCTCGAACAGGGTCGTGCCCGCAGCAGTGGTCAGGTTGAGTGCGCCGTTGGCCGTGATCAGGTTGATGGCGTTACCCACGCCGCCGTCGTTGGCGTCGCCGGTGACATTGGCATTGGTGGTGACGTTCAGCGCGCCCGTACCGGAGGTCTGGGCGAAGATCCCGTCGCTTTCCGCGATGATCGGAGCGCTGGCGCTGGTGGTGATATTGACGTTTCGGGCACCAGTGGAGGTGACGCGAACGCCGGAACCGCCGACCGTGATCGCCCCGCGGGCGTTGACATTGATCACGTCGGTGTTGGTCGGGTCCTGGGCCCCGATGGAAATCCCGTCACCGATCGCGCGGGTAGCGGCGACGAGCGGCCCCTCCGTGGTCACATTGATGGCCCCTGATGGGCCTGTCTGGGTCACCAGCAGGGCGGCACCACCGGTGGCCTGCAGCCGGGCTGCCCCGGTCGCGACCGTGATCGCGCCGCCGGCGGTGATGTCGACGGCGTCGCCGTTGTTGGCGAAGATCTGGCCCTGGGTGAGGGTAAGGTTGGCCGTGGAGCCAGTTTCGATGTGAATGCCGTCGCTGACCCCGCGTACGACAAGCCCGGCGTCCGTGGCCGGCGCAGACAGGTCAAGGTTGATGGCTCCCTGGGAGGATCCCAGGTTGATGCCGGCGCCTGTGAAGTTCAGGATCGTCAGGGCCGGGCTCGCCGAGGTCAGGGTCCCGGTAACAGAACGGCCGACCGTGATGGCGTCATTGGTGGTGTTGAGCACCCGCAGCCCGCCATTGGTCACGTTTACCGCAACGGTCGGAGCCTGCTGCAGGGTCACGGTCACCGGCGTGGCCGGCGCATAGCCGATGCCGGTATTGTAGTTGCCGGGCGTGCAGGTCACCGTCTGGCTGGCGACGGCTCCGCATTCGTCGGCTGCCAGGGCCGAGGCGGGAAGGGCCATCACCGTCCCGAGGCCGAGCAGGCCGCCGAGGGCCGGTGCGGCGCTGGACATAAGAACAAGCGCCAGTCGTTTCGTGCCGCGAGCCATGGACCCCCCATTGGCGGAGATTCGAGTATTTGTGGGCGGACCTTGCTCGGTTCGGGCGAAAAACTCAAGCGATGCCCGGATCTCTAATGTTCGGTTTGTCGCCGGGGTCTGATCTGTGGAAAATTGAAGAAATGACAACAGCGCCTCTCAAAGGGCAGTTTCCGGAAAGTCTAGTCTGATATTCTGAACCGCCTGGGGCTGATGAAGTTTCAGGCGCGCAGCGCTCGCGCTCCTCGGTGAACTGCAACAATCGTGGGGCAAAGGCGATCGACGCAACGACCCCTTAAGCAGTCTGGCGCAGGCTCGTCGCTGATCCGGCATGGGGCGACAGCCTCTGACCGGTCGGGAGGGACGCATGTCGTCAAGCGTGACATCCAGTTTCCGGCGCCGCGGACAGGACCATTTCGAGCCTGACGATGTCGACGCCCAGGTCCAGCGCCGGCTGCGCGGCCAGCTCGAGCAGATCGACTACACGACCTTTGCCTCGAACAAGGCGGTCCTCGGTCAGGCGATCGGTCATGTCGATGCGGCGCGTTTCCAGCATATGGCGGTGGCTGCGGCCCATGCCCGGGCCCGCTGGGTCACCGGGGCGCTGGCGCTGACCGAGAGCAACCACATGCCGACCCCTGAGCAGACGGTCCGTCTGGCCCAGCTACGGGCCTCGTATGAAGAACTGGCCGAGGCCTATGAAGCCCTGCGACGGATGGTCGAGCGGGGCTATGTGGTGCTCCGCTCTGCCGCCCCCTGAGTATTTTACCCGGATTATATTGACTGAGGGTTCTACCCGGGTAAAAGTCTGGTCAGGAGACTGACATGACCGGACGCAAGGCGCTTGTGCGCGACTACAAAGACCGCAAGGTGACGGCCGGCATCTATGCCGTTCGCTGCACGGCCTCGGGCGAGGCCTGGGTCGGTGCGACCCCCGATCTCTCCACGCGTCAGAGCGGTATCTGGTTCAGCCTGAAGCACGGCTCGCACCGTGAGCCCGACCTGCAGGCGGCCTGGACGCGCCATGGCGAGGCGGCCTTCGTGTTCGAGACCGTCGAAACCCTCGAGGACGATACCCTCGGGCCGGTCGGGCGGTCCTCATGGTTCAAAGCGCAGCGCGAGGTCTGGAGCCGGACCCTGCAGGCCGGCACCCTGAACCGATGAGCGAGGACTTCGTCGCCTTCAAGGGCGGGACCTGTCTGGCCCGGGGCACCCGTCTGGATGTGGCCCTGGCCGCCCGTGCGGCCGGCGACGGCGCCGGGCCGGTCCTGATCTTCGACCCCGAGGGCCGGCAGATCGACCTTGATCTCAGCGGCACGCCGGAGGCCCTCGCGGCACGGCTCGCCCCCGACGCGCCGACGGACGCCGGACCGCGAGGGCGGGGGCGGCCCAAGCTCGGCGTCACGGCCCGTGAGGTGACCCTGCTGCCGCGCCACTGGGACTGGCTGGCCGGCCAGCCGGGCGGGGCGTCGGTCGCCCTGCGCAAGCTGGTGGAGGCCGCGCGGCGTGAGGCCGAAGCTCCGGACCGCCTCCGGCGGGCCCGCGAGGCGACCTACCGTTTCGCCA
>Ga0187842_1000726_pt1 | contig 15922 bp, 15 predicted proteins | sample SpaLakP09_SKY_41_FD_134514 | JGI IMG/M metagenome (GOLD analysis project Ga0187842, IMG submission 134514) | Oligotrophic lake water microbial communities from Sparkling Lake, Wisconsin, USA - SP09_SKY_41 | ecosystem: Environmental > Aquatic > Freshwater > Lake | place: USA: Sparkling Lake... | reverse complement strand
TCGCTTTACCAACGGTGCTTCGCTTTACCAACGGTGCTTCGCTTTACCAACGGTGCTTCGCTTTACCAACGGTGCTTCGCTTTACCCCTTTTGAATAAAATCATGTAACGCCTATATATGGAAAAGGATAAACGGAAACAAATCTTGTATCAAAAAACTGAATTCAATAGTCATAAAATTTGTCAGTTGCCGTCTATATTCAAATGCTGCAAATGTAAGCGCAACAACACCGCTCAAACGGCTCCAACCCAAAACTGTTTATTTTGTGGCACGCCAAATTATGTGAAAATTATGTAAACCTAACGAATAATATAATATTCTTATATTTTATTATGACAACTCCGTATGCTGTTTCAACAAATATTGGTTCCATGTCTTATAACAATTATGTAAATGCCCCCATCACTGGCCCATTAAGCACCAATCAAACCCCCGCCCAAATTCCCTACCACAGTTACGGCATATTAAGCGGACTTCGTCCCACCCCACCACAATTCTACTCTATGCAAACCCCCGTCGACGCGCAAATGAACACCAACGCCCGCCATCAATATTTAAGGACATCTGTCAATAATCAAGCCTTACAACAACAAATAGCTTTAGGAAAAGCTTCCGCTCCTTTAGGATTTAACATTGCTTCTTCCCAAAGAATGGTACCAGTATCATCTCATACCAATTATATTCCTCCCGTTCCATCATCATTGTATGTAAATGTGCGTAAAAGTAACGCGGTTGGTCAAAGTGCTTATAAAGTAAATCTACCCAATGCCGCGCCTACGGGCACCAAAAGTTATTATCCAAGTGGAACGAGAAGTACCTTAAGACGAGCTCGTTCTGGAGGATGTGTAGCGCCAAAAAAGAAGGGGTCTATATACAACACTAGTTTAACGAATGGGCAAGTGTGCGCTTGGGGGTCCATTGTTCGTCAAAATTATTAGGACTAAAAACCAATAAAACCAATAAAAATCCATGAAAAAACAATGAAAAAAAATAATATTTAGTATTATTATAATATGACATATCCTGTTTTAACACCTGCATACGGTCTTGGCAGTTACGGTAGAACTGGTCCTGCCTTACTCATTAGTTCCCCTCGCACTAAAGTTGGCTCTCAAGGTAGAATTTACGCTTGGATGAAGAATCACGGACAAGGGCCACAATATATTACCTTTTTATTAAACTCTATTGGACCACAACGTTACGTGAACCCATGGACTTATATTTAGAGCAATGCGTGTTCTTATGCAAAATTTATGACGGTGAAAAATTTATGAATATCGAAAATAATCATAAATTTTGTAAAATTTATTTTATTATATTATTATATAATAATGTCTACTATGACTATTCCGCCATATATCGTTAAAGCGTTAAACAAAATACAGGAGTCGGACCCTGATTTAGCAACTGCGTTAACAACTGTTATTTCCCATCATAATAAAATGTCACATGATGACATTTTGGGCTTCTGTTGTAGGTGTCAAAATAGAAGAATTCACAGGAAAGAATTGATGGGCGAAATGAATTGCACTAAAACACACTTGCTAGTTAGTGACTATTTAATGGGAATTGCCACCGGTGCGATAAAACCTTGGGGTGTTCGCGCATAAAAATTATATTTTATACTTTTAGCATATACTATAAAATATAATGTCGACATATGTTATATAATATGGGACAAATAAAGAATGCGATAAAGACCGCACTATTTAACAAAATATCGGCTAATAATCCCCAGTTAGCAGAAGCCATTGCACATCGTTCTACCCGTCCTCATGTATTCGGTAATGGAGACCTCGCGTCATTTTATGACCAATACAATAGTTATAAACAAGAGTTGCAAGCTTATTTATTAGGATTAACCAACATAGTACTTCACGAACCCGTAACTAACATTAAAACTGTCTCAGTTTCCCCTGTAACTAAGACTTTCTCTGTACAAAATTTTGCTACATGGACATTTACTGATTATACATATACTATTGCATGGAAGATAACTATTGATTACAAAGATGGTTCGACACAAACCTACACAATCACTATACAAAACCTATTTGACTTTTATATATAGCTTAAATTGACTAAGCATAATAGCGAGAGAAATATGATTCAATTTACACCCTTGCGCATTCATGTAAAATGCGTGTGTTAATGGAGACAGGGGTTTTCTTTCTTTACATTTCTCTAACTACAATGACAAATGACAATTAATTCGCAATATAATCATACATTATATACAATATTATATATAATGTCTAGCGCATGTAGTACTCATTTACAGGATTTACAATCACTTTTGGTCTTTTCAGCCTAAAGTACCTGGGGGTGTTCGCGCATAAAAATTTGTATTTTATACTTTTAGCATATACTATAAAATATAATGTCGACATATGTTATATAATATGGAAGTAGGTGGGACCCCACAAGAGCAGTTTGCAAACAACCTTGAACTACAGGCTGAAATAAAGAATGCGATAATTATCAAATTGATGAGTAATAACCCTAAGTTAGCAAAAGCGATTGCGTATCGTTCCATATATTCTCGTTTATATGCTAGTGGCGATCTCGCGTCATTTTATGACCAAAATGGTAGCTATAAGAAAGAGGTTCAAACTTATTTAGCACCAATCAAAGTAGAACTAAATAACCTTTTAGGAACTGGTCAGCTAAAAAAATATTTGTATGCAATTTGTCTCTATAACTTTCTAGTGTTTCAACCTCAAGATCTGTTTGATGAAGAACCAATATTATGCTATTACACCGACTAAAAAGAAAAATGAGACAAAATTATAAAAAATAAAATTATCAATCATTCTCTTCTATATAGTTGGGTAAAAGCACCTTTTCAGGCTTTAGCACACTTGACAACCTCCACTTTCGTTTCGGTGGTTGATGCTATTCTTTCAAGTTTGTATTCTCTCCTAAATCTTTCAGGTCTTTTTCCTGTTTTTTTGTAGTAGTTGAATACATAACGGATATTCTTACATCCGTTCTTATCACGATTGATACACCCTTTCCTGTTGTTTTCCATTTGATATGTTAGGATAGAGTGGATTTTTCTATCTTCGCCTTTCTTATCAGGCAAATATAGATTTTTACAAAGGTCTTTTGTTTTATAGGATAAACATGATGTTCTAAACTCATCAATATTATATACTTTGAAACGCTCCTTTAATTTTCGTTTCAATGATAAGTTTGGAGTGGAGATAAAGTTTCTCATTTGCTTCCCTATACTCCAGTCTCCTATGATAATTGAATGGTTTTTACTATACTTTTTCTCAATCATATTCAACATGTTATCTTCACTTCGCTTCTTATTGATGAAAGCATACCATTTGTATTTACGAAATTGAATATTTTGATATAATGAAACTACTATTTCATTTACTTCCAGTTTCTTTGCTATATATTCTTTGAACTTATCCATATTACAACTTTTAGAGTTATATTTATTCAGGGTTTCTTCAGTTTCTGTAATGTGGATTTTGTCCTTGTAATTTTTTAGTAAGCGTTGGTATTTCAATCGCTTTGTTTCTTTCATACGCATACCATTTGTATAAGAACAAAACTTCCCTTTATCATCCATCATCGTAAATAACGACCTTTTTCCAGGGTCAATAAAAATATGTTTTCCCTTCAAAGCTTCCATTGGTAATTCATCAATATACGGAAACTCTAGTAAGTCTTCGGCTGTTTCTGTTTTCTTTGATGGATTTTCTTTGCGTTGTTTTCGTAATAGTTTCGTAAGTTCTTTTTGTTGTTCTTTCTTTTCTTCTTTGCGGTTTTCTTTTTCTTCTTTGGTAAGACCTTGTAATGCTTTTTTTCCTTGTTTTTTCTTATCTTTCTTTTGTTGTTCTTCTTCGATATAATCCTTATGAAGAAATCGCAAAGAAGTAGCATACCCATCTGTAATAATCGTATAATCAAACTGGTAATTTTTGCGTGTTTGTTTCACATCCCATAAATAATCCCAGATAAACTCCTTGTTTTCTTCCAGACAATTATTCAGGTTTCCAGAAGTAGCAGTCATTATTTTACCATCTTTTACAGGAAACTTACATATTTTGAGTAGTTTTTCATCATGTTTTGTATCTACAAATAATTCCACCATCGCCTTTGTATCCACTTGAATATGTCTTGGAACAGCGTTAGTTTGAATTGGAAAAAATTGGAATGCCTTTGCTTCTAATGTTTCAAGTTCTAAACACATAAAAATCATATGTTTTAGATATTTGTATGGTTCGCAACATACATCATAATAATAAGTGGTATCATACTCTTTTGGAACGATTTTGTATCTGGTTTCATTTATCCATGTATGGTATTTTTCATCACATAACAAAGTATTATTCAGTATATCATTTTTCACAACACGAAGTTCTTTGAAGAGTTGTTTTTTGAATACTTTATTGGTAATTTCTTCCTTGTAAATTGCCTTGAAATAAGAATTGATAAACCGATTTACATAATCAAAAAAGTGTATTTTAATGTTATTGGTAATAGATGTTAGCATAGTAGTAGCATAATAATCTAATATAGAAGATAGGTTTTTTCCATCCTCTAATGAAAAATCATATAAGGATTGAAACTCTTGTAGTAAAAGTTGATTATTACCTTTTGGTTTTGGACCAGAGGAAGGTTTCAATACAGATTTCATCGCCATAGAAATAGTATCAATTGTAATTTCAGGAATAACAATATCATTATGGTATTTTTGTAAAACCCATAATCGTAATAACAAATACGACTTAGAAGTGATTTTGTTTGCTCGAGAAATAGCATCTTGTAAAATAATCATATTTCGTTCAGCAATGTTCTTATCCTCATGTAAAATAGCAGTAATAGGAACTTTGAAACATCTGTATTTATCAGGATTGTCCTGTAGTTTCTTCTTTTTTACCATTCTATATATTACCTAAATATTTTATTTTTAAATACATTTAATTAAATGTATTTAATTTTTCCTAAATATTATCAGTATTTTCTTTTTCTTTTTGTAATTTTTCTTTTCGTTTTAAATATGCCCTTCTTCTATATTCTTTTAATTTGTCTGGGTTTTCTTCTTTGAGTTTAGTTAAATGTATATTTCCCTTCTCCTTAATTATTTCTTTATTTTTTTCATAGTATTCTTTATGACCTTTACTATTTGTATATTTTTTTAAATGTTGTTCCAGTTCATTTATCCGTTGTTTCAATTTATCATTTTCATTTTTTAAATCGTCATTATTTTCCATTTACAATATATTCCTAAATATTTTTAAATAATTTTATATATATGTATTATGTCGCATCACAACGAAGATTATAAAGAAGTTGCTGTAAAACATTATTTAGAAGGAAAAGATGATATGCGTGATACATGTAAGTTATTCAAATGTAAATATCAATCATTATCGAGATGGGTAAAACAATATAACAAAACTGGAAATGTAAATAGAAAAACACGCAAAAATCACAATATAAAAATTACTCCTAAAATAGAAAGGTTTGTGAAAGATTATGTTAGAAAATACAATACGACTACATTATGGGAATTATCCAAATTAGTATTATAATGAGTTTAATGTGCGTTTAACATCTATGTCTATCCATAATATACTTACAAATAACAAAATAACACGCAAACGATTACGAAATAAATATTATCCTGAAAAAAGAGAAGGTCAAGAAAAAGAAGATTTACAGATATTTTACAACACATTACACACTAAATATGATTATTCAAAAACTATATGCTTAGATGAAACATCTATTTATTTGAATATGACCCTAACATATGGTAGAAGTAGAAGTGGAACACGAGTTATAAAGAAAACCAATAAATATCCATACAAGCGTTATAATTTATTATGTGCTATTAGTGCTGATAAAGTAGTGGGGTGGAAATTATATCCAGAGCGAAAAGGTGGAGTAAAAACAACAGATATATTAGAGTTTTATGACGAGTTTATTCATTCCAAATATAAAAATCATTTAGTCATTATGGATAATGCGGTTATTCATAAATCAAAACTAATACGAGAAAAAATAGAAGACGACCATAACCATTTATTATATAGCATTCCATATCATCCAGAAACCAACGCAATTGAGGAATATTTTAGTCAGTTAAAGCATTATGTAAAAAAAGAAAGCCCAAATACTTATGATGATATTTATAAGGTAATTAGAGATATAATAGAGAAGAAAATAACAAAGGAACATTTAACAAATTACTTGAAACATAGTTATAAAATATATAAATCATAACTGCGTTTTGTCTCATTTTTCTTTTTAGTCGGTGTAATATTTCTAAAATTAGAATATTTTATCCTCTTTATATAAATGAACAAGTATTTAGTTGAATTTTTAGGAACCATGTTTTTAATGTTTGTTATTTTTGCCACTGGACACTGGGGCGCTATCGGCGCGGCTTTAGCAATTGCTGCTTTATTGGGCGGTCCTATTTCTGGTGGTGCGTATAACCCTGCGGTCGCCATTTCTCTCTACGCCGCTGGAAAATTGACCAAGTCTGATGTACTTCCTTATATTATTGTGGAAATATTAGGTGCTCTAGCAGCCTTCTATGTTTACAAAAGATTTGTAAATAAAGCTTAGATATTTAGCAGTGCCTTTGTCCTTGTCCTTGTCCTTGCCCTTTTGAAAATATTTTAATTTCTTTTAGTATATTATATAATGCCAAAAAGAAATAGAAATCGAAGAATGAGAGGAGGGTTTTTAGATTCACTCTCCAATAGTATTTCGAGTGGGTGGAACTCTGTATCACAAGGCGCGTCTAGTATGTGGGATAGAACAAAAAACGCGGCATCGAGTGCCTATTCGTCTGCCACTACGCCCGCTACACCAACTCCACCATCCACGATTCCTCCGGCCGCACCAACCCCAATGCCTCCATCTGTTGTGAACGGAGGAAAAAGACGCACTAGAAAAATGAGTCGAAAAATGAGTGGCGGATATAGTTCAAATATTTCTCTAACCGGTTTAGCGGCAACTGCTTCACCCATTTCAGGCGTAAAAACGGCGCAACCTCATCATTGGGTGGGAGGTAGAACCAAAAGAAGACAGTCCAAATCCCATAGACGTCATCATTCCAAATCTAGAAGACATAGAAAATAGATTCGGGTCTCTCAATGATAACTTGTATTCTGTCATGTATACAAGTTATATAAAACGCAGTACCGAGTATAACGCAGTACCGAGTATAACGTAGTAAAGTTACCGCGATTTTTCCATAAAACGATATAAAATGTAAATACCAATTCCCGCCAAACTGGCCAAATATAATTGCGTCAATGGATCATCTGACATCACTGGACTAGCACCCCTTTCTTCGAGTCCAGATAAAAAGGCCTCCTGACATTTACTGTTGGTAATTGGATTTTTCTTCTTCGGAAAAGAACAAGGGTCAATACTTTGAATATCGGCCAATGTCACATAATGTGTTTCAGAAGATTTATTATTGTTAGAATCTATTGTTTGCATCGTTATTTCTTGACAAGGTGGCGTAGAACCAGCTAAAAATGCTCTCGTAATGGCGAATGGATTTAAAACATTTAAATTTCCCATAGCACCTGGTATTAATCCTTTCAACTCAGAAAAATTTACACCTAAACCAGATGAAATAAACGGGATATTCCCTTGAGGCACATTATTAATATAAATATATCGATCGACTTGCTCACAAGTAGAAGAATCGTTTTCATCACTACATTTATCCGTTGCGGCACATTTTGCGCCTGTTTGTAGAAAAAACTTATTTCCTAAAGCTCCACCAGTGGCCGACGCCTTACTTTTCCCCTGCACGAGTAATTCAACATATTGTATTAATCCGTCTATATCTTTGGCCATTTGTTTAATCGTTCCTTTATCGCTCATACCGATTTGAGTAGGCGTTTTAATGTTTTTGTAATATGGATAGGTTGGACCAAGTAATTTTTCTTCCACGCCTTTAGCATCGGTTAATACTTCTTGAAATATATTGGACATAGTAGTTAAAATATATGTATATATTTATTTTTGTAAATGAATATATAATATTCGATGGTTCTTTGATTGTTTGCCAATATATCTATAGCATGATATAGCATGATATATATGTTATGATATGTCATCAGTTGTGCCATCAGTTGTGTCATCGCTCGTTGTCGCCCCACTAATCTCCGGAGCCGTTCCTCCAGTCATTTGAGTCGCGTATTGTTGTTGAGCACTGACTAGCCCGTTGACCTGGTCTTGTAAAGTGGCCACATTACCGCTTAAATCTTGCACTTGTTGAAAGACCCCTTGAATCGAATCGAATCTTTGTTTTAAATAGTCAATGTTTCCTGCATTTTGCTGAGCCAAAATAAGTGCATTATTTGGGTTATTCGTATCATATGGATTATAACTGGCATTTGCAGTGTTTGTACTGGAACTGGTATTGTTTGCATTATCTAATCCTTCTATAACATGATTTGCTAAAATTATTTGATAACCAATTAATATAATAAAAAAGAGTATCAATATATGTATCAAGAGTGGCATTATTATTATATTATAATATTATAGTTTTACAGTTTTATTTTCTTCTATAATAATATAAATGTCAACAGCCGTTACCCCATTAGGAATGAATTCGAAGCCAGCTTCCGGATATAATCATAGAAGCACTTATTCCAATAAACAATATATTTCATGGAAAGGAACTGGTATCAATAGTAATCCTGTAGGAATCGCATCAGGTCATATTCGTCCTTTAACAAACAATGACCCCGGAAACGTATTTCCGACTGGTTTTGGGTTACCGAGACCTATTAAACATTTTAGAAAAGGTAGAGTTATACCACCCACCCCCATTGAGGCCAACAACCTTATTGGGAAAGACCCGAATAACAACAATATTACACTAGATATCAACGAAGCGGCTTTAATTAATTATAATATAAATAGATTTGTCAAGTCTAGTAAAGGCACATCTCTCGGCGGAGGTTTTGGCGGCTCTGGGTTGTTAAATGATATGCAAGATAAACCCGGTGCATTTACGGTTAAAATAAACCAACCCACCGAAGTAGACGGTGTATCGGCCTTGAATTCGGATTGTAAGACATGTGAAGGAGTTGGAATCGTAGCCAGTTATTACCCAAACAAGACATATTTGACCGAAAATCCAGAACCCAACACCACGAATTCCACTTTGTGCTGCAATGAAGAATACAAGGCTAAACGACGCGCCATTTACGCCAGTACGAACCTCAAAAAGAACTATTACACTAGCACCAAACAATATTTACAAAACAGATGCAAAACGTATGACCAAAAAGCGTTTAATTTCTTATCCTATAGAACGAATTTGGATGCATCCGTTTATAACGCAAATCCTTACTACATCTCTGTAGATGGCAACAATGGTCCGACCCCAGGCAGTCCGCTCGCCCTGGCAAATACTTATTTGGCCAATTGTCAGCCAAACGCGCAAATCTACGACGCCACTGAAAATGTACTCATTGAACAAATGTTAGCCATCATGGTTAACGCGGGTATTTTAACACAAACCGACGTCTATACATTTCATCAATTGGGTATTAATTCCATCAAAGGATTTTTTGACTGGTTAAATGGATTGCCCGCTGGGAAAAAACCCGCCGCGCTAAAAGTGTTTACCGATTTTATTAGCAATCCATATTGGGGAATGCCTCTCGCGGGACCATCCAATCAAACCGGTTGTCAATTGGTGGTCTACAAACCAAATAACTATCAATATGCAAAACAAGGAGCAGTGGATAGTTCGACTAGAAATCTGAAATTAAATGTGGATACCATTTCTACCAATGCGGCTTCTATTCAAAATTACAATAATACAGGTCCGCAATTGGTAAGTGCAAACCAACTTTATGCGGGAGTTTCGCCAAATATTTCAAATTTAACCAAAAATAAAGTGCCTGGTTGCAATACACCAACCGTATTTCAATATCAAAATAAAAAGTTATGTTATTACAAAAGATTACCAGAATATCAAGTTCCAGCTTCCCAACCAAGTCCATATCGTTATTTCCCAGCCACCATCATTAGTTCAAATCATTTTTCACAATCACCAAATACATATAATACATCGTCCAGATCTATTTAGAGAATTGATTCGCTATAATTCAATTCATAATCTGTTGCCGAAACCATTTCTGGTACAATATTGTTATTTATTTCCATATCCATATCCATAGCCATATCTATAGACATATCTATATCTATTTCTCTCCTCATTTCTCTACCCAAATCCAACAATTTAATTTCTTTATTCACTGGTAAAAATATGTTTATTTTTTCGGTAAATTTGTTGCAAGGTATTTTATGTTTTTCACACCACGATACCGATTTGTGAATATTTGTTTTTTTGATGGTTTCTATTTTTTCTTCTTTATTTTTATTTTTTAAAATATTTATTATTAAATCTAATGATTCTAATTGTTGCTGTCCAGATATGATATTCATATCGTCTATTTTTAACATATAATAATACGGTATATCATAGTCCAATAAAGATACTATTTGCTTGCCTTCTAATTTTTTAATAAAAACAAACAATCGAATATAATTTAACTTGAAATTAGTGTTTTTTTCTCTAGTTTTAAAGTTTTTACAAACAATATATTTGTCGAATGTTGTTATATTATTTGTATTCGGTTTTAACACAAGCGTTCTTTCATATAAGGATGATAATATATATAGAATATCTACCACTGGTTTATGAAACACCTCACTTATTTTAATGATACAACTTCCTTTATTTGCTTGATTTCTTAATATAATCATTAAAATTTCAATAAAAGAATATATATATTGGTTTATATCACCCTTTTTTGTTTCAAAAAATAAAAAATTATATTTTTCGTCGCCAATTAATTTAACTGTACCATCATTTATTTCATTGAAAGACGTTATTTCATCGGTGTAATTTTCGCGCAACATTTCAAGACACTCTACCGTATCACTATGATTATGAGTTACATGTAATGTTTTCATTGTTTGTAGTTTATATGGTTCAAAAATATTCACGATGGAACATATTTCTAAAAAATCATAAAATAAATTCGTTTTTGGTTTGAGTTTACTCACTGAAAATTTTGAACCGGGGACTTTCGTAAAAATATATTCATACGGATTTACGATTTTAATGAGGTCTTCGTAGGATAAATTCTGGTCAGTATCGTTTTCACAAATACTTTTAATTTGTTTATTTGATTCGGTGTGATATTTTGATAGGCTTTGTGATATAGATGAATACGAATGTAAATTGTTATAGCTGCTGTCTATCGGGTTTACAATAACTGTATTATTAATTTTTGGTAATATATAATAATTCATAGATATACTATTATTATATACTAATAATTTTTATTTAAGTTTGTTACGAGTTTTATAGATATAGCGAAACAATAAAAATAGGGCGACATAATAATACGGCGACATAATAATACTTATGCATCGTCATCGTCGTCATCGCTTTCTATTACTATTTTTTTGGTTGATTTTGGTTTTTCTGTTTTGGTCGATTTTGGTTTTTCTGTTTTGGCGGTATTTGGTTTTACGTTGGTCTCCTCCGTTGCATTGGTGTCAACCGACGCTGCCAATAAAATCTTTTTACTCAATTTGCGCACTTTGGGTTTCAACTGTTTCACTTCTTCTACCGCTACTTTTTGCGCATGTTTCGTATCTTCCGCGTTTCGCAAGGCGGCGGTTTCTTCATATTCGCCTAATTCTAATTCTACATTTTCGGTATTCACCGTTCTTATTTTTTTATAAACAAAATAGCGATTCAAGAAGGAAATTTTCTTTTCCGGACTACTCATATAAGGCGCCTGTTCGTATTCTTTGGCTTTAAATTTGTTTTTGGCTATTTCATCCATCATGTGCAAGAACAATTCACTAAATAAACCAGAACCCTCTGGAAGTCCCATATCTTTTGCCTCTTCGCGACTAATCACTTCAAAACCATAAGCGCTCATTACACGATTCAAGTAATCGAAATTCACCAAATATTCTGATATGGTTTGATTGATAGACTCTTGATATACATCAATTCTATAGCCAATAGAGCTCGAATCGTCGTCAAAGGTTTCTCCTCCATAACCCTTTGTGATTTCCCATATTTTTTTACCACCTTCCAAGATTTTCACGGAATCCCCGGTCTTGGTCTTTTTAAGTTCATTAAATACTAACTTTCCGTCATAACAAGTGCCAATAAAGTAGCCATTATGTTTGGTGCACTCGACAATATTTTTCATAAAACCTCTTAATGTATCGGGGTTTTCAAAGAAATAGTGAATCGCAAATTGACAAGACGATACATTAAATCCGTCCGCCCCTTTGCCGTATTGTCTGGCTACCCCTTTACCAATTTGTTCGGCTTCCTTGGCCCCCCTACCAAATACCGCCGAAGTAATTTGTTTCGCTTTATCGTTCAGCATGGCACTACCATCTTTAATATTAAATGCGCTGTTTCCATTGACAAATAAAGCATAAGGTACATTTTTATTGGATTTCTTCATATTTAAGAATCTGGCACATGCGCCATCCAAACGATTTTCCAAGTTATCCTTCGAAATATCAATGCCAAAGACAAAGGATAATTTTGCACGAATCCATTTAGGCAAGTCTCCTGCTTTACCACATGCAAAATCGATTAAAGTGTCGCCTTGCTTACATGCACCCACAATCAATGATTTTTTTACATACAAATTATGGAAATTTTTCATGGCTTCTGTTTTGAATTTTCCAGCTGGGGTGTTATAATACACATCTTCGCTCACCGATATACTGGGTATATTTAATCCAGTGCATAACATATCCTCGTCAATTCTTCCGCTGGGATGAATCGATTTCCAGTTTTCATTACACACCTTATATGCATTGCCGTATTCTTTTTCACCGCGTCTCATTTTGGCGGTTTTATCGTGGCGCACACGCAGTGGTATCCATTTCCAACCGTCATCTTTCTCCAAATCATATCGGAATTCGACAATGGTATTGTCTTCAAACACTTCATTTTCTTCGGAAAACATTTTTTTCCCACCAGAACCGTCCATCCGTAACATTATATTACATAAACCAGCATTCGGGTCATATGGTTCCGTAGGATAAAACCGTTTCGGCACATAATCGTTGTCTTGTTTGTCTTCGTAACGATGGCTAAATTCAGGAATGCGATCATCAATGACATCTTGACAAGGATTGATATATCCGTCTTTCGATTCTTTAAATCCGCAGCGAAGTTCAATTATTTTATATTCGTTATGTTGAACAGATGCATCATTGTTTAATCCATCTTCAAAATACGATTTAATGGTATCATTGCCGTTGGCTCCTTTTATCGTAGTCACGAGGAAATCAACCGTATTGTATTGGGGTGGTTTCCATTTGAACGATTGCTCCCACGTAATTTTCGTTTTGGGTCCTACTTTGCCAATGGAGTTGGCACCTACGCCATAAAACGCATGGGTAAATATCAAACCATCCGTTACATATTCGAATCTGTCTTGACGCACCTTTTGTAAAATTGTATTACATCCTTCAAAGATAGTTTGATTACTATTGTTTGGAAAGAATTCCTTTACGGAAAATCGAATGGGCGACATAAATTCTTGAGCGGTCTTGTATTTTTCCATCATGTCTGTAATGGTTTTTTCGTCTTTTCTGCTGGTGTCCATGATGGACATTGGTTTCAAATTATATTCAATATATTTTAATACTTGGTATCTAGATTTGTATATATCTTTTTCGTTTTCCAACAACATAAATGTATACGAACGTATGTCTTGATTTTTTACATAATAAATATCAAATGCCGCATACAAATTTATAAAATTGCCGTTTTTATCATGGGCAATCAATTCGCCGTCCAATAGAGTATTGAAGCATTCTTTGTTTATTGTTTTGGCACCCGTAAATATAACATCCATATTTGTATTGATAAGATAAATCTTACCTTCCGCGGAGACAAACATTAAATGACGTTCGCCATCGGCCTTTTCAGTGACCACAAATTCCTTTCTAATGTTTGGCTCGTTTGAATTGCTGTCAAATGGCGCAATATTTTTTAACTGTAGAGTGATCGAGTTTGGTCCTATGAAATTTTTACTGGACACGAATTTCTTAGGTTCATATTCGTCTTTCCAAATCAGTTTCATATAGGATTCGATCACTTGGTTTTGTTCTGGATAGGATATAGGATAATTCGTGCCTTGCAGTCCGCTTAATACATATTTAATGACTTTCCTTAAAGACTCGACAATCACCAGCGGACTATGAAATGTAGTGGATGGCCCTATGCGTTTATTATTTATTTCAATTTCGATTTCATATCCTTCTTGGTTATTGAAAACATTGGATTCTTCCAGTGTATATACACGAATCATAGGTCCACGATTTTCGCGTCCATAACGGTCTGGATTGCGGTTGCCAAATTTGGTAATACTAATATCTACAATGAAGGGATGTTCTGGGTGTTCAAAAGACACGCGATTTATAAAACGAAATTCTTTCTTCGATTTTCGCCAATTCTCTATAATAAAATTTTGAATCCCCTTTTTCACTTTTTCTTCTGTTTGATAAGACACGCGGAAATTAAAGTCGTCGAAATCAACTGGACGCACTCTTTCTTTTCGTTCTGTATCACTAGCAATAAACCCTGGTTTTTTATGAATAAAATCAACGGATACTGGATTCGTCGCAAACAATGATTTTATATCGTTGCTTTTACAATATTCCTGAATATTATGTAATCCTTTTATTTCGGTTCTAACATCAGAAACCTTAAATCTACCAGTAGTGCTATCCAGAAACTCGCATTGTATACGTAAATAATATTCTCCATTAGGGTCTCCTACAATTTTAAAACCAGATGATTTTAGTTTTTGAATAACATTATCATAATCATTGCGCGTCAAGGCTTTTATTCCTTTGGTGCCGAATTTAACTTCTAGTTCATGGTTTATTCCTGAATAACTAAAGGGATTTGTATTATAAAACAATTTTACTAAATTATTGAATCTTTCTTGGGGTGTTTTCTTTTCCGTAACATTTTCAATAACCTCTTCTGGTTGAAACATTTCCGTTGGTGCTTCTCTAAATGATGATTGTGGATGAGGATTCTTTTCTTTGTTTTCGTCATTTGAACCATTGTTATTAAAATTTTTTTTAAATTCATTATTCATATTCTGGGGTATAAGTTCATTATCTCTATTTACTATAGTATTGATAGTGCTCATTGGTATATAATTAATATATATATTTAAATTGTTATTCATTTTTTTTTATATGTATTCCTGCTGCGAATCCATAAAATTTACAAATAGATAAAAGTAAAATCTTATGAGTAAAATGTTATGAGTAAAATGTTATGAGTAAAATGTTATGAGTAAAATGTTATTTATTCGGAAAAGTACTTTCCGATATTTTGGAAATATACGGCTCCCTTATGGGTTAAACCAATAAGAATAGTACAAGCCATCATACTAGCAATAAAAATACCTAAAATGGCTCCCCCACTAAATTTTTGCCCTTTGAATCCTTCTTTAGCAACATTAATGTCTAAATACCCCGAAATATACATTATAACTAATATCAAAGTTATAAGCACAAGAATATTACAACATGTAATCATACCACTACTGCCGCGCATTATATATATAGTGTATATTTTTTTGTATTTTGTATTTTGGTATTTTGTATTTTGGTATTTTGGTATTTTGGTATTTTGGTATTTTGTATTTTGGTATTTTGGTATTTTGGTATTTTGGTATTTTGTATTTTGGTATTTTGTATTTTGGTATTTTGGTATTTTGTATTTTGTATTTTGGTATTTTGGTATTTTGGTATTTTGGTATTTTGGTATTTTGGTATTTTGGTATTTTGGTATTTTGGTATTTTGGTATTTTGGTATTTTGGTATTTTG
>Ga0187842_1000725_pt1 | contig 15940 bp, 12 predicted proteins | sample SpaLakP09_SKY_41_FD_134514 | JGI IMG/M metagenome (GOLD analysis project Ga0187842, IMG submission 134514) | Oligotrophic lake water microbial communities from Sparkling Lake, Wisconsin, USA - SP09_SKY_41 | ecosystem: Environmental > Aquatic > Freshwater > Lake | place: USA: Sparkling Lake... | reverse complement strand
GGCTATCTGTTCCCTCATGACGGCGAACTGGCAGCGCCAGCACGGCTCTATAACGAGATGATGACGGCGCGCTACGAGCGCATCGCCGATTTCGTCAAGCTGCACTACTGCCTGACCCAGCGCACCGACAGCCAGTTCTGGATCGATAACACCGATCCGGCCAGCATCCGCGCCACGCTGCGCGACAAGCTGGCCATGTGGCGCACGCGGGCGCCGCACCGGCTGGACTTCGTAGTCGATTACGAGATGTACCCGCCCTCCAGCTGGCAGTACGTGCTGTACGGGATGGAGTATCCGACCGCGCTGTACGCCAATGCGCGCACGCACCCGCGTGCTGCCGAAGCACGCGAAGAATTCCGCATGATCGAGCAGGTATCGCAGCGGGCGCTGGCCGATCTGCCCACACACCGCGCGCTGATCGAGCATATGCTACGGCGCTAGCGGCGTGCGTCATCCTGCGCAGTCATGCAGCTGGAACTGGGAACAGGGGAGGGAAAATCAGGAGGGCTGTGGAGCGGGTGAAGGGAATCGAACCCTCGTATGAAGCTTGGGAAGCTGCCGTTCTACCATTGAACTACACCCGCGTATCCCCTATTTTACGCGGGTTCAGGCGCCGTTGACAACCTTGCCCGGCTGGCAGTGTGACGAGAAATGAAATAGCTGATTTTACCTAAGTGTGATCGCTTCCTCGCTCCATGCTCCGAAATTACACTGTTGGACGCAATAGGACGGCGACGGCGTGAGCTACGCATCGCAATCATCGGAAGCATCTACTTCCGTGTAGCTTTTTACTGAATCGTAAGCATGCTTGGAAATGGTTTTAAGAATCAGTGGATTTTTCTTATACTTTTCCATGAGATGCGAGAGCTGATACCTTGCGGGTGCGCAGTATTTTTTGATAGCTAGTGTGATTTCTATCCGCTGCGCTTTAGGCAAATCGCTATCCCACTCCCCGGCGATGTGCTCGCAAGCCTCGGCATTTTGTACAAATGCCTGCACATCCCTCGGCAGCGCGGGCGCTGCCAATATGCGCTCTGCAGCCAACAAGATAGTCAGAAAAACAGCGGACCTGATCATATTTTCACCTCGCCTATCGGCCCGTCGAAGACCAGTGGGGCTGATCCTTCGCCCCACCAATGAATTTCTTTACACCATAACTCGCACCAATAGCTTTCAGCTGCCTATTCCTACCAGAGCGTGGTGCTGTCTTTACCTCCACCAACTTGCCATCTGCATCCTTGACAACCACGGTCCCACTCCATGCAATCGACATATCGATTGCCAATCCATCGTTGTGTAACGAATGCAGCGCTGGCGCAGTACTCAGATCGCTCATGTCGAAGGCACGAACCATCTGCCTGGCAGCCTCCAAAGAGTCCGCAGACGTCGCGTGTGTCCACTTGATGTCTACGCCTTTCAGCGCAGGGACATATTCTGGCTTAACGTACTTGTGCTTGATTTTCCATGACCAGTGCATCAAATACGACCGCTGTACAGGTCGATATGTAGCCGAGACGCGAACCTTGATACCGGCATCTATCATCGCATCGATAAAGGCATCTACAGCCTTACGAAATGTAGACGAAAGATCTTTCGTATTACTACTGCCTATGAAGCGTTGAGCCCACTTAGCGCCGCTCAACTCACCGTTGTCTTGATCAACTGCGCGTACCGTTGTCGCTAAATTTGCTGCACGTGGTTTCTGGGTTGCGGTCGTCATCTCTGCGAACCTCCAAGAATTTCGGCATTGGAACAACAGCCGAGGAAGTTCAAGAGTACGACTAGCACTGCAGGCTAACGTTGATCTGGCGCTAGCACGGTTCGAGACTCGAGGAAGAGTTAAGAGCGGCTATTCGTCCCTTCTGCGGTGGAACTTGGGAAGCTGCCGTTCTACCATTGAAGTACACCCGCGTATCCCCCTCTTCTACGCGGGTGCTGGCGTGCTTGACAACCATACCGGCAATCCGTGCGGGACTGCCGGCAAAGGGACATCAGTCGTGGAAGGCGTCCACCACCTTGCGCCGGCCTAGCATGAAGGCATCGGCTACATGGCGCAGCGGCGCCAGATCCACATCGGAGCGGCCGCTCCTTACCAGCTCGGTGAAACGCTGGTACAGCGACGGATACTCGGCCTCTTTTGCCAGCGGCTGCTCGACACCCCGCAGCCATAACCGCGCGCCGCCATCACTGAGCTTTACCTCGCCGCTACCAGTCCGCACCACAATATCCCAGCTTTGCTTGCCGGTCTGGCGCCAGTCGAACTGGGCGTGCACCGGCATGCCGCCCGCGCTCTGGAAATGCAGATCGGCGGCTATCGGTGCATCGCGGTTGGCGGGGAACTCCAGCGTGGCGCGGTTGAGGAAGATCCCGGCCGGCAGTATCTCGGTGACGATGGACAGCGCATTGATGCCCGGATCGAACACGCCCAGCCCGCCCGCCTGCCAGATCCACTCCTGATTAGGGTGCCACTGGCGCACGTTTTCCTTCCAGATCACCTCCATCGCAGTAGGCGGATGGGCAGCAAGGAATGCCTTGGCTGGCTGCACGGCAGGCGCGTAGCGCGAGTGCCAGCTGGTGAACAGCGTAACGCCTTTAGCCGCAGCCAACGCCTCCAGATCGGCCACTTCGGACAAAGTGGCGCCGGGCGGCTTCTCCAGAAACACATGCTTGCCCGCTGCCAACGCAACCTGCGCGGCCTGATAGCGATACTGCGGCGGCATGCACAGCGAGACGGCCTCGATTTCCGGTACGGCTGCCAGCATGGCCTCGATCGAACCGAAACCGGGCAAGCCTGCCACCGTATGGTGGCGGCTGGCCGAAGCCACCAGCTGGTAATCGGAATTGGCCGCAATCGCGGGCAGGTGCTGGTCATGGACGATCTTGCCCACGCCTACGATCGCAAGTTTTATTGCTGACATCTTCAGTCTTTCGTTAAAGAGGTAATTGTGCGCCTCCATGCTACGACGAACCCGCCTCGCAAGACCAATCACTTTTAGCGCGACATACATACCGAAATCGGATATCGACGCACGTAGCGTTGTTGTCGGCCGCGGATTTAGCCGCATTCCTGCCACAGCACGGCCAAGCTGATGCAGAATGACACAGCCCCTTAAAACCCTGCAAGGAAGCCCATGAAATCCCTGATTGCCCTGAGCGTGGCACTGGCCTGTGCGGCACCTCTGGCACACCCGCAAAACCAGACGGCCGATCCCGTCAGCACGCTGGTTGGCCAGCTGAATCTGGAACAGTACAAAGCCACCATCAAAAGCCTGACCCGCTTCGGCGACCGCCGTCAGGGCACCCAGCGCAACCGCGATGCACTGGACTGGATTGAAGCCCAGCTCAAAGCCTACGGCTGCAGCAACACGGAACGCCTGCAGTATATGTACACCCAGCCCGCGCCCGACGCACCACCGGCCAAGCGTGCGGCCGGACTGCCCAGCGGCGGTGCAGGCGGCCCGCCCGGACAAGGCGGCAGTACGCTGTTCGGCAACCGCGCACCGATAGGCGTGAATACCGATCCTATGCGCCAGTCCGATGAAAAACTGCGCGCCCTGAATACGGAGCCTACGCCGGTGGGCAGCTCGCAGCGCGAGAACGTCTACTGCACCAAGGTCGGCACCACCCACCCCGAAGAGATGTACATCGTCAGCGCCCACATGGACGGCATCGGCTTTGGCGAGGCCGCCAATGACGATGGTTCCGGCACGGCGCTGGTGATGGAACTGGCGCGCATCTTCAGCGCACCGGGCGTGCAAACCGAGCGCTCGATCCGCTTCGCCCTGTGGAACAACGAAGAGACCGGCCTGAACGGCGCCACCGCCTACGCCCTGCAGCGCAAGGACTTGCAGGGCATCGAATCGCCTGCAGGTTCGGGACGCTATCCGGAACCGCGCTGGCTGGGCGTGATCCAGCACGACATGCTGCTGTGGGATCACGGTATGCCGATTCCGCTGCGCGACGCTCAGGGCAAGCTGATCCTCGACGCCCAAGGCCAGACCCAGTATGTCTCGCCACCCGAGCAGAGGCTGGAAGCGGACGTGAATATCGAATACCAGAGCGTGTCGAAATATGCCGATGCCTCAGCCAGGCTGGCATGGGCGCTGCGCGCTGCCAACGACAAGTACGCCAGCAACTATCCGGCCAGCGTGGGTTTCCACATGACGAATACGGATTCGACGCCGTTCATGGATCTGGTGCCCGCCGTATCGCTGCGCGAAAACGAAAGGGGACAGCAGATTGGCGCCGGCTGGGACCCTAACTGGCACCAGCCTTCCGACGTCTATGCCACCTATTCGGACAAGGATTTTCTGCTCGGCCTGAATGCTGCGCAGACCACGCTGGCCGGCGTGGCCCGGCTGGTAGGCGCAACGGTAAAGGCGCCGCCCAAGCCGGCGGAAAAATAGAGGGAATCAGGCAGTGGCCGCAGCGCGGCCGCTAGCGCAGCAGCTGCAGGGCGCGGCGCGGCTGGGTGTTAGCCTGCGCCAGCATGGAAGTACCCGCCGCACGCAGTATGCGCGAACGGGTCAGTTGCGCCGTTTCGCTCGCATAGTCGGTATCGACGATGCGCGAACGTGCCGCCGCCGTATTGGTGGCAGCATTGTCGGCATTGGCTGCCGCTTCGCTCAGACGGTTGCTCAATGCGCCGATCTGCGAGCGGATGGTGCTGATCTCGTCGATCTTGCCATCGAAGTAGTCCATGGCATCGCTGGCGCCGCTGAAAGTCAGCATATCCTGCTGCGGCTCGCCGCCGATAAAGCTATCCTTGGGCTGCAAATCGACCGGGCCAACCCGCACCGAAGTCTGCGCGCCGGCACTCAGTCCGGCCACGGATGGATTGGTGCCGCCTATGCGCATCGCATGCAGGCCGGCACGCGGGGCTTCCGTCACCGTTACACTGCCGCGCTGCTTGCCCAGCGTAAGTCCCAGCGAGGCGGCCGTACCGGCATTCGCTTCGCTGATGATGATGTTGCGCCCATCCGCTGCGGTCAGCGTCAGCGTGCTGCCATCCGAACTGGCGCTCACACCGCTGCTGCCTGCTGCTGCGCTGATCGCACCGGCAGCATTGGCAGCGCGCACGACAGCAGAATTACCGCCGATCGCGCCTATGCTGACGCCATTGATGATCAGATCACCGCCGGCCAGGCTACCACTATTGCCTACCGTGCCAGTGAGGGTAGTCGTGGCCGAGGCCGAAACATTGGCGACGTTCGAGGTATTGATGGCGGCGGCAATGGCATACGCGCTATCGGCAGTCTGCCCGGCCCGCACATCATCGACCGAAGCCTGCACTACCGAGTTGTTGATCACCAGATCGCCAAAGCGCATTGCGCCCACCACAGTAGTACCGTTAGCGCTAGCCTGCTGCTGCGCCATATCCACCAGACCGCGGTTGTAGCCATCCTGAACCAGTGCCGCGCTGATGGACACCTGCATGGTCTGGTCTGCATCCGAGCCTATCTGCAGCTGGGTGGAAAAAGTCCCGTCCAGCAGGGCCGCGTTGTTATAGCGTGCACCCGCCACGATGTCGCGGTTGGACACGGCCAGCGCATTCACTTCGGTCTGTATGGCCTGCCGGTCGACTGTTGAATTGATGTCGTTTGCCGCCTGCACGGCCAGCTCGCGCATGCGCTGGAAGTTGTTGAGCAGCTGCCCGGTCGCCCCATCTGCCACCTGCAGCAGCGAGATACCGTCATTGATATTCTGCCGTGCGCGGCGCAAGCCGTTCACACTGGATGTCATGCGTTCGGCGATGGCTTGTCCGGCCGCGTCATCGCGCGCAGAGTTGATGCGCTGGCCACTGGCCAGCTTCTGGTAACGCACAAGCATATCCTCTCCCGCAGCATTCAGGCTGCGTTGCGCATTCAGTGCGGAGAGGTTGGTGTTGAGCTGCATGCCGGTTCGAAGTCGTGCCGCCACGGATTCATGGCAGTCGCTATGGCTAACGGCAAAATCCGGCGTGACTTGAGTACGCCGGTGTCAGCAGCCCATAAGTGCAGGAAGAATTGCGCGGGAAAACCTAGTTGGTGCCGGCGCTGCTGCTGCGGCGGGTGGGCAGGCGGCTGCCGGTCAGTGGCTCGTCGTATTGCGGCTTTTCGCGTGCCGCCACTTGGGTTTCGGAACCCTCCATGGAAGCACAGCCACTCAGCGACAGAACGGCCAGTGCCAGTGCGGTACCCAGTAACGATTTCATAGCAACTCCTTGAGATATTGAGTTTTGGATAATATCAAGAAGTAAATGTTAACATCTATGAATGTTACAAATTAGTTAGGCAGCAGCTCCAACCGTTCGCGCGCCTGCGCCAGCTGGCTGCTATCGAGCGTGGCAGCCACATTTTTCAGATAGCGGCTAGCGGAACTGAAGCCCTTGCGTTCGGCCAGCGCCAGCCACAGCCAGGCTTGCGCACTATCGGCTGGCACGCCCTGCCCGCACATGGACATCAAGCCCAGATTGAACTGGGCGCGCGCATGGCCCTGCGCTGCCGCTTTCAGATACCAGTGATAGGCCAGCGCGTAATCCTGCGCCGCCCCCAGTCCGTTATCGACGCGCAGCCCCAGCGTGAACTGGGCCTGCACGTGGCCCTGCTCGGCCGCCTTGGCATACCAGCCATTGGCCTGCACGCAGTCCGGCTGCGGGCCGTCATCCTTATCGTACAGCAGCGCCAGCGCATACTGGGCCGCCACGTAATCCTGTTCGGCGGCGCGGCGGTACCAGTGCAGCGCCTTTTTCTCGTCGCGCGGCACGCCGCCGCCCGTTTCGTAGCGCAGGCCCAGATCGAACTGGGCGCGCAGGTGGCCCTGATCGGCCGCCTTGCGATACCAGAACACGGCTTCCTGCTGGTCCTGCGGCACGCCGTGGCCGGCGTCGTACAGATTGCCAAGCTGGTACTGGGCGCCGGGGAAGCCCTGCTCGGCGGCCTTCAGATACCACTGCTGCGCCTGCGCATAATCCTGCGCCACGCCTTGCCCGTGCTCGTAGCGCAGGCCCAGATTGTTCTGGGCTCCGGCGTGGCCCAGAGCGGCCGCCTTGCGGTACCAGTCCAGCGCCTTCTGCTCGTCGCGCGGCACGCCCTGGCCGTTATCGTAGATCAGGCCCAGATTGAACTGCGAGCTGGCGTGATCCTGCTCGGCGGCGCGGCGATACCACAGGATGGCTTTCTGGCTATCCTGCGCCACGCCGTCGCCCTTGTCGAAGCGCAGCGCCAGATTGAACTGGGCCGGTGCATAGCCCTGATCGGCCGCCTTGCGGTACCACGACATGGCCTGTCCTACATCCTGCGGCACACCCTGGCCATGGTCGTAGCGCAGGCCCAGATTGAACTGGGCGCGCGCATAGCCCTGCTCGGCGGCCTTGCGGTACCACGCAATCGCCTGGCGGAAGTCCTGCGGCACACCTTTGCCGGTGTCATACATCATGCCCAGATTGTTCTGCGCGCCGGCGTCGCCCTGCTCGGCGGCCTTGCTGAACCAGTACATGGCCTGCTGGGTATCGGCCGCTACGCCCTGCCCTTTGGCATACAGCCAGCCCAGGTTGTACTGGGCGGCGGCATAACCCTGCTCGGCCGCCTTGCGGTACCACGCAGCAGCTTCCTCGAAGCTCTGCTGCACGCCCTGCCCCTTCTGGTACATCACGCCGAGGTTGTACTGTGCATGTTCCAGCCCGGCCTGCGCGGCCTGGCGGTACCACACCACGGCCAGCTCGTAGCTCTGGACCACGCCCTGCCCGTTAAAATACATAAAGCCCAGACTATGCTGGGCATTGGCGACACCGCGTTCGGCCAGTCCTTTGACGCGCAGGAATTCGGCTGTGTAGCTACTGCCGTTTTTCGCGTCGGCTTCGTTGGGACTATATTTGGTCATTTGATCATACTGCTCAGGCCTGAATTGCAATCATCGTCTGCGCGGTCGTGGCAGCGGGCACCGCATGCAGGATGCGCGCGCCGGCCGGTGCGTTGGCACGGTTCTGCTCATTGAGCACATCGATAAAGGTGGCCAGCGCCAGCGGACGGTGGTACAGATAGCCCTGCATGGTGCTGCAGCCGTTGGCCTGCAGGTAACGTGCCTGCACTTCCGTTTCCACCCCCTCGGCCACCAGATGCAGGCCCAGTCCACGCGCGATCGAAATAATCGCCAGAATCACCGGATAGTGGCCGTTCTCGTCATGGATCTCCTTGACGAAGGACTGGTCGATCTTGATGGTGTGGATAGGGAAGCGGTGCAGATACGACAGCGAGGAATAGCCGGTGCCGAAATCGTCGATCGCTACCGATACGCCCAGCTGGCACAGCTTGTTCAGCTGTTCGATGGCGTACTGCGGATTGCGGATGCAGATGTTCTCGGTGATCTCGACTTCGATCTGAGCCGGCGAAATGCCGTAGCGGGTCAGCGCGCCGCGCATCTTCTCGAAGAAGTCGCCGCGATCCAGATACTGCGGCGACAGATTGAGCGAGAGGCGGATGTTGTCGCCACCGGCAGCGTTCCACAGCAGCATATCGCGGCACAGGGCGCCCAGCATCCAGTCCGAAATCGGCAGCATCAGGCCATTCTCTTCCGCGAACGGCAGGAACTCGCCGGCCGACAGCAGGCCGCGCTGCGGATGGTTCCAGCGCATCAGCCCTTCCGCGCCGATGATGCGGCCGGTGGCCATATCGATCTGCGGCTGGTAGTACATTTCCAGTTCGTTCAGCTCCAGCGCCTTGCGCAGGCTCTGCTCCAACGCGATCTTCTGGTGCGACACATCGAGCATGGAGTTGTGATAGAAGCTGTGGCCGTTCTTGCCCGGTGCCTTGACCTGATACATGGCGATGTCGGCATGGCGCAGCAGTTCGTCGATGGTCTCGCCATCGCCCGGATAGATGGCAATGCCGATCGAGGCCGAGATATGCACTTCGTGGCCATCGAGGTCGAACGGACGGTGCAGGCTTTCGAGGAATTTATCGGCAATCGCCTTGGCATCCTGACGGTCGCGCAGCTCCGGCAGAACGATGGTGAATTCGTCGCCGCCCTGGCGCGCCAGCGTATCGCCGCGGCGCAGACAATCCTTCAGGCGCTGCGCCACCTGCTGCAGCAGTTCGTCGCCCTTGACGTGACCCAGCGTATCGTTGACCAGCTTGAAGCGGTCCAGATCGACGAACATCACGGCCAGTTCGGTCAGCTTGCGCTTGGCCTGTATCACGGCCAGCCCCAGCCTGTCCTTGAACAGCATGCGGTTAGGCAGATCAGTCAGGATGTCGTGATAGGCCTGATACGAAATCACTTCCTCGGCGCGTTTGCGGTCGGTGATGTCGCGCGCCACACCATAGGTGCCGAACACTTCCTGCTTCACTTCCTGCTCCGGCACATGCATGCCGATGGCATTGAGCGAAATCGTCATCAGCGTATTACTGAAAGTACGCTCGATACCGCTACCAAGATTCGACTTCAGACGCAGCTCGACGTTGCGCGCAGCGCGCTCCTCGCCACGGCGGTCGTTGAAGGCGTAGCGGGCGCGTTCCAGATCTTCCTCGTGCACCAGCACCGAATAGTGCTTGCCGATCAGCTCTTCGCGGCTGAAGCCCAGCAGCTGCTGCACGCGGTCGTTGACGAAAGTGATCTTGCCTTCGTGGTTGAGGGTGTAGATGATGTCGGGCGAGCTATCCACCAGCGAGCGGTACATGCGCTCCGAGTTTTCCAGCTGCGAGGCGATGCGCGAGTTGTCATTCGCCAGCCGGCGCTTCCGCAGCGCATTCTCCACCGTCTTCAGCAGCTCTTCGCGGCTATACGGCTTGCGCAGGTAGTCGTAGGCCCCGCGCTTGAGCGCGCCGATCGCCGCTTCGATGCCCACATCGCCGCTCATTACGATGATGTCGCCCTCGATGCCGCGGGTGTTGATGAAGTCCATGATCTCGTGGCCGCTCATATCGGGCAGACGCAGATCGAGCAGTATCAGATCGAATTTCACCCGGGTCAGCTGGGCCAGCGCTTCCGCACCGTTGGTGGCGGTAATCAGTTCGTAGTCGCGGTCGCGCAGCAACTCGTACAGGGAGGACAGCAGGCGCGGCTCGTCATCGACCAGCAACAGGCGCGGGCAATAATCTTTAGCGACGGTGACATTGGCCGGCGTCACCGCATTCAGGCTTGCAGGGCTGAGGTTCATCATGACCTTACACGGAATCCATCGCCCGCGCATTCACGCCGGCGATTTGGCTGGTGCTGCCACGTGCAGGCAGCAGAATTTCGAAAGTAGTACCGGCTTTGCCGGAGCGGCAGGTAATCATGCCCTGCATCTTCTTCACCAGACTATGCACAATCGACAGGCCCAGACCATGGTGGGCGCCGTCCTTGCCGCTGCGGACCGGCGAGAACAGATTGGCCAGCACTTCGGTCGACAGACCGGGGCCGGTATCGCTCACCACCAGTTCCAGATACAGCTTGCGCTCGCGGTTCACATGGCCGCGGTTGGATATCTCGATTTTGCCGCCGCCTGCCAGCGCCTCGATGGCGTTCTTGATCAGGTTGACGAGGATCTGTTTCAGCATGTCGGCATCGCCGTCGATCTCGGCCGGCTCTTCCTGCATGCGCACCACGATCTGCACCGAGGCCGGCACAAAATCGGTAGCGCGGAACAGGCGCAGCACGTCCTCCACCACGCGCCCCACATCGGTCACGCGGGCGGCCTCGGTAGGCTGCAGGTCGGCCAGACCGTTGATCAATTGACCAACACGGTCGATCCCCTCGTTCAGGATGGACATTTCGCCCACCACCGGCTCACGCTTGGCCAGCTTGCCATCCAGCACAGACAGATAGTTCTTGATGATGGACAGCGGGTTGTTCACTTCATGCACCACCCGGCGCGACGCTTCGCGGTATTCTTCGGCCACGTGGGCGATCTGGCGCTTGGCGTAGCCACGCTCGCTGATGGCAGTTTCCAGCGCCACCGCCGCCTGCGTGCCGAACGACTGCAGGAAGCGTTCGCGCTTGCCGTAGCTGGCCATCTGCCAGTTGGGCGCACCGCCGATCAGCAGGGCCAGGCAATTATGGTTGGCGACCAGCGGCAGGCACACCATGCCCTCGCTGCCCAGCATGCGGAACAGCTGTTCTTCCGCCACGTTCAGTTCGGGCGACTGCCGGCTCACATAGGTCAGTTTAGCGTTCAGCGCCGCTTCCGCCACCACCCCGCCCTTGTTCAGCGGGATACTGAATTCGGCCAGCCGCTGCTGCTGTTCGCCGGTGGCCACGCCATGCAGCGCATGGCCGGTAGGATCGGCCAGCAGCACCACGGCATTTTCGAAATCGAACAGGATGCGGGCGGAACGGGCGATGGATTCCAGCAGCCCCGCTTCGCCCTGCTGGCGCGCAAAGGTCTGGCCCATTTCCGACACCAGCACCATATTGCGCACTTCTTCGGACAGGCGCTGCTGCACCGGATCGACCACCGGCGGCGCATACGCAGCGGGGGTAGGAATTTCGTCGGCACCGGCCAGATCGATGCCCAGATAGGCAGCGGCCTTCTCCACCTGGCGCGCCGCGCTCAGGCTGATCTGCTCCAGCACCTCGCCTTCCAGGCCGCACAAATGGGCGGCGTCTTCAATGGCAGGATCTTCGTCGCGATGGAAGCACAGCAGATGCGCCAGCCGCACGGCACGGATCAGCGGATGGGCCGCTTCGAGGCGCGCCAGCGGCTCGTGGTGATACAGCACGCTATCGGCCAGGAAGGAATCCAGATGCCAGCGCTCGATCAGCCAGGCACCGGCTTCCGAGTGGGTAATCTGCAGGGTACGCTGCTCGACGGCGCACAGCGCTTCATCGTCGCGCGCCATGAAATTGAAGGCATATTCCTTCGGTGCCGTGGCCAGCAGCGCAAGGCGGCCGACATTATGCAGCAGCCCGGCCAGATAGGCTTCCTCCGCATGAGGGTATTCCATCTGTTTGGCGATTTCGCGCGCGATCACGGCAGTGGTCAGGGAACCTTTCCAGAAACCGCGCAGATCGGTGCTGCCCGAGTGAGGGAAACTGTTAAATGTCTGGAATACGGATTCGCTGATGACCAGCGTCTTGATCATGTCCGTGCCCAGCGCCACCAGCGATTGCTCCAGCCCCACGGCACGGTTGCCGCGGGGGTAGGCCGAGCTATTAGCCACCGCCAGGATCTTGCTGGTCATGGCCGCATCTTTGGCGATGAGGGCCGCCAGTTCCGGCATGCCCGCATCATCCGCCTGCAAGTGCTCGATCAGCTTGATCAGTATCTGCGGCATCGCCGGCAGACGCGCGATCAGCAGTCGATTGCGTATATCTTGGTCAGGTTGATGCATCGTATCGGGCGGTTGTTTGGGCCGAAGAAATATTGTCTTAAAAAATTATACTAACATAAACCTATGGTAAAAATTTACCATCGGTAAGATTTCTGGTTCAACTAATTGAATTTCCTGCCGATAATCATTAATGCTCCGGATGGCGTAGTAGCATGCTCCGGTAATTGCGTGCAGTCAACCATAAAACGAGAGCACATATACTAAATGCCGCCTGTCCTGCGGCTAGCCAGAATACCGACTGTGATAGGACGGGCGCGACCACGCCCGCCACAATGGCGCCCAGTAAGGTCGTGGCAAAAGATTGACAGGATGCTACTGTTCCCCGGATATGCGGGAACAGATCCAGCGCCAGCAAGGTTGCCGCAGGCGACACCACCGACATGCCGAAGGTATAAAAGAACAGCGGCAGCACCGACCATGGCAGCGCGGGCAGACACTGGTAGTGATAAACCAGATTAACTAGTGTGGCCGAAATCATCACAGCAAAGCCCAGCGCGATCTGTCGCGAAAAAGCCATACGTCCGGCAATGCGGTTAGCCGTCAAAGCACCGCAGAATATCCCGCCCACGGCAGGGATGAACAGCCAGCCGAATTGATGCGGCCCCAGCCCCAGATGACGGGGCAGATACAGCGGCGCCGCAGAAATATAGACGAACAGCCCGGCGAAGTTCAGCGCCACCATGCCGGACTTCAGATGGAACAGCGGCGAACGCAGGATTTCGCCGTAATTGCGCAGCAGCTGGCGCGGGTGGAAAGGCTGACGCTGGGCCTCGGCCAGCGTTTCCGGCAGGCGCAGATAGCAGTACAGCCATAAACCCAGACTGTAGACCAGCATGCCGAGGAAAATGGCGCGCCAGCCGAACGTCGTCACCACCAGCCCGCCCAGCACGGGGGCGATGGCCGGGGCAATGGAAAAGATCATGGTGACCATGGACAGCAGGCGCGCTGCCGCCGCGTCGTTATGCAGATCGCGGATGATGGCGCGCCCCACCACCACCCCGGCGCCGGACGACAGGCCCTGCACGATGCGCCAGAACCACAGCACATGCACGCTATGCGCCATGGCGCAGCCGGTGGTGCCCACCGCAAAAGCCAGTAAGGAAATCAGGATGACGCGGCGCCGCCCGAACGCATCGGACAGGGCGCCATGCCACAGCACCGTGCAGGCAAACGAGAGCAGGTAGAGCGCCAGGCTTTGCTGCACCTCGACTTCGCTGGCGTGCAGGCTGGCCTGTATGGCGGGGAAGGCTGGCAGATAGGCGTCGATGGAGAATGGCCCCAGCATCGACAGGGCGGCCAGCAGAGCCGCCAGCGCCGTAGCGCCGGGGATGGCACGCTGAGGCGCGGGCAACTTGAACGGCATCGGGCTGGCTTACTCCGTTTTAGGTTTGGCGGCTTCGCGGCGATTAAAACCGGCCACCATATCGAAGCGGAACAGACGGCATTCCAGCGCACCGTTGAAGAATGGCGTCTTGCGCGCTTCTTTCAGGCGCAGCAGCTTGGGCAAGCCCAGATCAGCCGTGAACAGGAACACCGTCCAGCCGGCAAAGCGCTGCTTCAGGGTGGAGCTGAAGGCCGAGTAGAAGCTGGTCGCCAGTTCGTCTTCCGGCAGGGTGCTGTCGCCGCGCACGCCGATACGCTCGCCATACGGCGGGTTGGTCAGCAGGATGCCCGGCTGCTCGGTCGGGGCTTTGACTTCCTGCGCTTCGATCTGCTTGAGCGGCACTTCGAACAGAATGCCGGCGCTGCGCAGATTGTGGCGCGTCATGGCCACCATGTCGCCCGAAATATCGGAGCCGAATATCGTCGGCTCAGTCGGCAGCGGATTAGGCTTGATGGCAGCCTTCATGGCCTGCCATGGCGCCGGATCGAAATCGTTGAACGCTTCGAAAGCAAAACGGCGGCGCGCACCGGGCGGCACGCCCTGCACCATCTGCGCGGCTTCGCACAGGATGGTGCCGGAACCGCACATGGGGTCGAACAGCGGCATGCCCGGCTTCCAGCCCGATACGCGCAGCAAACCGGCGGCGAGGTTTTCGCGCAGCGGCGCGTCGCCCGTTTCGGTACGCCAGCCGCGCTTGAACAGCGCTTCGCCCGAGGTGTCGAGGTAAATGATGAACTGGCTCTTGTCGAGGAAGCCGACGATGCGCATGTCCGGCTCGCGCGTGTCGACCGACGGACGCTTGTTGAACTGGTCGCGGAAGCGGTCGCAGATGGCGTCCTTGATTTTCAGCGTGGTGAATTCCAGGCTCTTGAGCGGCGACTTCACTGCCGTTACATCAACCCGGATGGTGTGGTCGTAGGTGAACCAGTCTTCCCAAGGCTGGGCCAGCACCAGATCATAAATATCGTTTTCGTTCTGGTAGCCGCTCACGCCCATGCGCATCAGCACGCGCGAAGCAATGCGCGAATGCAGGTTGATACGGTAGGAGTCCAGCAGGTCACCCGAGCAGTGCACGCCGCCCGGAACCTGATTGTGCACTTTCATGGTGCGGCTTTGCTGGGCGATCTCGCCCAATTCTTCGGCGAGTGCCGCTTCCATGCCGCGCGGGCATGGGCAAAAATAAGATGCCATAGGTGTACCTTTTGTCCGTTGAAAAAAACTGCGCCGTCCCAGCCAGCGCTATGCTGTCTTACCTTGCCGCTCTCACTCAGAACGGCTTGAGCACCACCAGCAGCACGATGGCCAGCATCATGAATACGGGCAGCTCGTTATACACGCGGAACCACTTGTGGCTGCGCTGATTGCTGCCGTTCTCGAACTTGCGCAGTAACGGGCCGCAGGAATGGTGATAACCAACCAGCAGCGCCACCACGAACAGCTTGGCGTGCAGCCAGTGCGGCATCTGCCAGCCATACTGCATGTAGATCAGTATCGCGCCCGCCGTCACGGCAAACACGGATATCCACATCGAGAAACGGTACAGCTTGCGCGCCATGGTCAGCAGGCGCTGGGTAGCCACATCGTTGGTTTCCATCGCCAGATTGACGAAGATGCGGGGCAGGTAGAACACCCCTGCCATCCACGAGATCACAAGCATTATGTGCAGCGCCTTAAACCAGAGCATATGCGTTTCCTAGTTACGTACTTCCCCGTGGCCAAATACCACGTATTTCAGCGAAGTCAGTCCTTCCAGTCCGACCGGGCCGCGTGCATGCAGCTTGTCGTTGGAAATACCGATCTCCGCCCCCAGACCATACTCGAAACCATCGGCAAAGCGGGTCGAAGCGTTCACCATCACGGACGAGGAATCGACTTCGCGCAGGAAGCGCATGGCGTCGCTGTAGTTCTCCGTGATGATGGCTTCGGTGTGCTTGGACGAATAGTGGTTGATGTGCTCCATCGCCGCATCGATGCCATCGACGATCTTCACCGACAGGATGGCGGCCAGATATTCGGTGGACCAGTCCTGTTCCGTCGCAGCCACCAGATGCGGGTAGTGCGCTGCCTGCAGTATCGCCAGCGCTTCGGCGTCGGCACGCAGTTCCACCTGCTTGGTGGCATACAGCTGCGCCAGTTGCGGCAGCACGGTAGTCGCGATAGCGCGGTGTACCAGCAGCGTTTCCATGGTGTTGCAGGTGCCGTAGCGGTGGCACTTGGCGTTGAAGGCTATCTTCAGCGCTTTCTCGATATCGGCCTGCGCATCGAT
>Ga0187842_1000724_pt1 | contig 15944 bp, 14 predicted proteins | sample SpaLakP09_SKY_41_FD_134514 | JGI IMG/M metagenome (GOLD analysis project Ga0187842, IMG submission 134514) | Oligotrophic lake water microbial communities from Sparkling Lake, Wisconsin, USA - SP09_SKY_41 | ecosystem: Environmental > Aquatic > Freshwater > Lake | place: USA: Sparkling Lake... | reverse complement strand
GTGCTCGAGGCCATGAAGATGCAGAACATCATCCGCGCCGAGCGCGACGGCACCGTCAAGGCCGTCAACGCCAGGGCCGGTGACCCCGTCGCCGCCGATCAGGTCCTTGTGGAGTTCAACTGAGGCGCGTGTTATCGCCCAGGTGGAATCTGAGGGCGCGCGATGACCGTTTGGCGTGAGTATTTCGGCATTACGGGTCGGCTCCGTCGCCGTGACTACTGGCTGCGCTGGATCATTTCGGTCGTGGTGATCACGATCCTGGACGTCATCGCCAGTCTGCTCCTGGGGCAATCGGAGGGCTACTGGCCCGCCAATCCGGTCAGTTGGGCGCTGTGGCTCGTGTCGTTCTGGGTCGGGCTCGCCCTGATGGTCAGACGACTACATGACCGCAACAAGGGGCCGGTCTGGATCCTCGTCTACAACATTCCGGTCATCGGCTGGATCTGGTGCGTTGTTGAAATAGGCTTTCTGGACGGCACGCCGGGCCCCAATCGCTATGGCCCTTCGCCCAAGGGCGTCGCTGCGGCGTCGTCAGTTGCGCCGACGCTCGTCGAGTAGCGCTCTTCCGCCGTCGCGACCTAGGCCCTAGATTGGTTCTGTCGGCGCGAGGTCGACTCGAAGAGGGCAAGATGAACGGTCGAAGTGAATGGGCGGAACTGTTCCTGTCGTCGAACGGGCGGCTGTCGCGGACGCCGTTCCTGATCGCCGCTGCGGTGCTGATCGGCGTGGCCACGCTCTATGAGGCGATCGCCAATCATGTCCTGCACCTGCTGACCGGGTGGTTCGTCTATCCGCCGCTGATGTTTTCGACCGTTTGCCTGCTGTCCAAGCGCCTGCACGACCGGGGCCGTTCGGGCTGGTGGGCGGCGCTGATCCTGATGGCTATCGTCGCGGTCTGGCCGCAGCCGGAGCACTATCTGGATTTTGTGTTCTCGCTGGTCATCCTGTGGGCCATTGTCGAACTGGGCGTGATGGGGGGCGAGCAGGGGGCCAACCGCTATGGTCCGCCGCCCTTGAAGCCCGTTTCGATCTAGGGGTTCTGCCCCCCGTCCTGGTGGCGGGCGTCAGACCGGCGCAGCCACGTCCTCGACCGGTCCGAACACCCTCTGGAAGCCGGCCTTCAGCGCAGCGTCCGCCTCGTCCATCGTCACAGGCAACCCGAGGTCGACCAGGCTGGTCACCCCATGCTCGGTCTGGCCGCACGGTACGATGCCGGAGAAGTGGCCGAGGTCCGGCTCCACGTTCAGGCTGATGCCGTGGAAGCTGACCCATTTGCGCAGCTTGACGCCGATGGCGGCGATCTTGTCCTCGCGCGACCAGCCGGCACCCTTGCGCTCGACCCAGACCCCGACCCGGCCCTCGCGCATTTCGCCGACGACGTTGAACCCGGCCAGGGCCTCGATGATCCAGGCCTCGAGGCCGGCGACAAAGGCCCGGACATCGCGGCTCCGCCGGGTCAAGTCCAGCATCACATAGGCCACCCGCTGACCGGGCCCATGATAGGTGTACTGGCCGCCGCGCCCGCTCTCGAAGACCGGGAAGCGGTCGGGCTGGATCAGGTCGGCCGCCTTGGCCGAGATCCCGGCCGTATAGAGGGGCGGATGCTCCAGCAGCCAGACCAGTTCGCCCGCCGTGCCCTCGGCAATGGCGGCGGCGCGGGCCTCCATGGCGGCAACGGCTGCCGGGTAGGAGACGTAACCGGTCGAAACCGCCCACCCGACCGGGGCCTCGTCCAGCCGCCGGATCGAAGGTGCGCCTTTGTTTTCAACGCTTAACGGGAGATCAAGCATACGGCCCTATTCTTGCATTCTCGAACTCGCGACCAAGAATGGTCGAGAGTCGATTCAGGGGCCTTAGTTCGTGAGCCAGGTCAACGCCGTCAATGTCGAGATCTCCGTTCTTCTGGGGCGCTCGATCCTGCCCATGCAGCAATTGCTGCGCATGGGACGTGGCGCGGTGATCCCGCTGGACGCCAAGACCAATGACGAGGTCTGGATCCTGGCCAACAACCATCCCATCGCCCGGGGCGAGATCCAGATCAGCGACGACCGGATCGCGATCCAGGTCACCCGCGCCGCCGATGTCTACGACTATATGGCCGGCGGAAGCTGAGGTTTGGCACGAAGTTCGATTTAGACGAACTCGGCCCTTTCCAAATCAAACTCAGTTTGCTACCTGCCGCCCCTCACCACGAGCGGTCGTGGCGGAATTGGTAGACGCGCAGCGTTGAGGTCGCTGTGGGGCAACCCGTGGAAGTTCGAGTCTTCTCGACCGCACCAGGTGAACAAGAGTAGGGCGTGCCCGGCGAAATCGGTTTCCGACTCGCTGGGCGCGCTCTAATCGTTTCCGGGCTTGGCTTTCGCAGCGGAGGCCAGCCCCCGACAGCCGGAACACGCCCGCGAATTCAAGCCGCAAGCTCAGGAGGCCCCCATGACCCGGGACATCGCCGAACTGAACGACGAACGGCTTGACGAGAATCCCTTCCCCCGGTCCGCGACCGCCGAGGATCTCGAAGACCTCGCCCTTGGCGACGACTACGCGCTCAATCCCGAATATGTTGAAATGGTCGTTGACGCGGCCGACAGCGGTAATACCGAGCGCCTGCGGGAGCTGGTCGGCGCTCTGGATCCCGCAGACGTCGCCGACCTGATGGGCTTCCTGTCGGCCGGCTATCGCGAGGAGGTGATTCCGCTCCTCGACCCGGAGGCTCTGGGCGAGATCATCGCCGAACTGGAAGACAACATCCGCGAGGAGGTCCTGGAGGCCACCTCGTCGGTGACCCTGGCCCGGGCACTCGAGGAACTGGATACCGACGACGCCGCCGACGTCATCGACGACCTGGACGATACCCGGCGGTTCCAGGTGCTGGCGGCCATGGACGAGACCGACCGAGCCGCCATCGAGACGACCCTGTCCTACGAGGACGAGACCGCCGGCCGCCTGATGCAGCGGGAGTTCCTGGCGGCTCCGGAGTTCTGGAGCGTCGGCCATACGATCGACCACGTCCGAGAGGCCGGGGACTCGCTGCCCGAGCTGTTCTTCGACGTCTATGTCGTCGATCCGACCTACAAGCCCGTCGGGGCCATTCCGATCAGCCTGCTGCTGCGCAGCCGCCGCGAGACCCGCCTTTCGGAGCTGATGGAGGCGGTTACCGAAATCGGTGTCGGGATGGACCAGGAAGAGGTCGCCTACATCTTCGACAAGTATCACCTGATCAGCGCGCCGGTCGTGGAGGCCGGAGGGCGCCTGGTGGGTCAGATCACCGTTGACGACATCGTCGGCGTTATCCGTGAAGAGGCCGAGGAGGACATCCTGGCCCTGGCCGGTGTGTCCGTGGCAGGCCGGGACGCGACCGTGGTCGACATCGTCCGCTCGCGCCTGCCCTGGCTGATGCTGAACCTCTGTACGGCCACGGTGGCCGTGAGTGGGGTTGCGGTGTTCAAGGACGAGATCGCCAAACTTGTGGCGCTGGCGATCCTGATGCCGATCGTCTCATCGCTGGGCGGCAATGCCGGAACCCAGACCCTGGCCGTGGCCGTACGGGCCCTGGCCAGCAAGGAACTGACTACGGCCAATGCCCGCCGCATCGTGCTGCGCGAGCTGTCGGTCGGCCTGGTCAATGGTCTGTGCCTGGCCCTGCTGCTCGGCGGCGCGACCTTTATGCTGTTCGGGCCCGAGGACCATCATGGCAAGCTGGCCATCACCGTCGGTCTGGCCCTGGTCGCCAACATCTTCATGGCCGCCGTAGGCGGCATTCTGGCCCCACTGGCGCTGGAAAAGATGGGGCGCGACCCGGCCGTATCGTCGTCGATCTTCGTAACCTTCCTGACGGACTTCACGGGCTTCTTCGCGGTTCTGCTGATCGCAGCCCTGCTGATGCACTGACCCTGCGGCCCACCATTTGAACCGGAAGCCGGCAGGCCGGCGGGTTACCCCGGGCGGCCCCTATCTTGCGAGACGAGACGCGAACGCATCCGCGTCTGTTTCAAATTGGGTCATTCCTCGCGATGAAGCCGCGTCATCAGGTCTCCCGCGCCGCCGTTGACCTCATCAAGAGGTTCGAAGGCTATCGAATGAAGGCCGCCCAGCTCCCCGACGGGCGCTGGACGATCGGCTATGGCCACACCCTGACAGCGCGTGAAGGCGCAACGGTCTCGGAAAAGGACGCCGAGGCGCTCCTTCTCTACGATCTCATCTCCGTCGCCCATGCGGTGAACGAGCATACCTACGCCCCCCTGAACCAGAACCAGTTCGATGCGCTGACCTGCTTTGCCTTCAACATCGGCGTGAGCAGCTTCACGCGCTCGGGCGTCCTGCGCCGGATCAATGAAGGCTCGCTGCTTCAGGCCGCCTGCGCCATGGAGATGTGGCGCAAGGCCGATTTCGAGGGCGAGCGCATCGTCATCGACGCCCTGGTCCGCCGGCGTTCGGCCGAGAAGGCCCTGTTCCTGTCGCCGCCGGATGGCGTCTGGATCGCTTCGCCCACGCCGGTCCTGACGCCCAAGGTTGACTATGATGCCGCCTGCAGCGTGCCCCGTCAGACCCCGGCCGCCGTCACGACGCGCTTCGAGGGCGACAAGGCCCTGGTTGAGCGGGAAGATGGCCTGCCGCTCGAACCGGCATCGGCCGACGATGATGGCCCTACGGCCAGCGAGAAGGCCGCTGCGGCGGTCAGCGCGCGCCTGGAAGCCATCCTGCCCGATGTTCCAGTAGTGCCGGTGCCCGCGAACGTTTCGGTTCGCGACGACCTCGGCCTTCCCGAGCCGCCGGCTCCGGTCCCGCCGGTGGTCGCCGAGGCCGCGCCTTTGGCCGTACAGTATCAAGAGACGGCCCCTGAGCCCGTGGCCCCGGTCCAGCCTGAGGTGCGGCCCGCGCCCGATCAGGTATTCCGTCTGACGCCCGATCCGGTGCCGGAGGTGCAGTCGTTTGTATCCTCCACACCTTTCCCGGCACCCTATGCACCGCCTGTGGCCGAACCGTCCCTTTTTGAGACAGTCGCGCCGAACCGTTCTTCGGTCTTCAATCTCGGTGGGTTCTCCACCAGCGAAGACGTGGCCCTGAGTGCGATGGACGTTCCGTTCGTGGAGGCCGAGACGCCCCGGTTCGGCAACTTCAGTCTGCTGGTCAGCCTCGGTATCCTGGGCCTGGCGATGTTCAGCGGCGGCGTCCTGTGGATCCTGACGGTTGCCTCCGGGCCGGGACTGTCCCAGGTGAAGCTGTTCGGCTACGGGGCCAGCATGATCGGCGCGATCTGCTTTGTGGTGGCAGCCTATCTGCTGCTGCGCCGTCTGGCCGGACCCGACGAGACCGGCGAAGCCTAGTTTCCAAAGGTTCGAACTCAGCCGCATGAAACGCCCGCAGGTCTGCTTGATCTGCGGGCGTTTGTGCTATGGAGTGCAGCATGATGACAAATTCCGCACCCTCGATGGACTTCGCGCTGGGCGAAACGGCTGACGCGATTCGAGACACCACCGCGCGCTTCGCCGCCGATCGCATCGCGCCGATCGCCGCCAGGATCGACGAGACCAACACCTTTCCCCGGGAGCTTTGGGTTCCGATGGGGGATCTTGGCTTGCACGGGATCACGGTCGAAGAGGAATTCGGGGCTGGGCCTCGGCTACCTTGAGCATGTCGTGGCCATGGAGGAGGTATCCCGGGCCTCGGCTTCGGTCGGTCTGTCCTACGGCGCGCACTCCAATCTCTGCGTCAACCAGATCCGCCGCTGGGGCACACCCGCGCAGAAACATCGCTATTTGCCCAAGCTGATCAGCGGCGAGCACGTCGGTTCCCTGGCCATGAGTGAGGCCGGGTCCGGTTCGGACGTCGTGTCCATGAAGTTGCGGGCAGAGCTGAAGGGCGACCGCTACGTTCTGAACGGCACCAAGTTCTGGATCACCAACGCGCCCCATGCCGATACCCTGGTCGTCTACGCCAAGACCAGCGAGCGCGGCATCACGGCCTTTCTGATCGAGAAGGGCATGAAGGGCTTCAGCGTGAGCAAGAAGCTCGACAAGATGGGCATGCGCGGCTCTGACACCGCCGAACTGGTGTTTGAGGACTGCGAGGTCCCTGAGGACAATGTCATGGGGCCGGTCGGCGGTGGCGTCGGCGTTCTGATGAGCGGGCTCGACTATGAGCGGGCCGTGCTGGCCGCTGGGCCTCTGGGCCTCATGCAGGCCTGTATGGATGTGGTCCTGCCCTATGTGCGCGACCGCAAGCAGTTCGGTCAGGCGATCGGCTCGTTCCAGCTGATGCAGGGCAAGGTGGCCGACATGTACGTCGCCCTGAACTCGGCCCGGGCCTATGTCTATTCGGTCGCGCGGGCCTGCGATGCGGGCAAGACTACACGGTGTGATGCGGCCGGCGCGATCCTCCTGGCCAGCGAGAACGCCGTGAAGATCTGCCTTGAGGCCATCCAGGCCCTGGGCGGCGCGGGCTATACGCGCGAGTGGCCCGTCGAGCGTTTCCTGCGGGACGCAAAGCTTTATGACATCGGGGCCGGGACCAACGAGATCCGCCGGTTCCTGATCGGTCGTGAACTGGTCGGCGGCTAGCCTGGCCGCCGGTCAGGCCGGCGTCGATTCGCTTCCGGACATGAAAAAGGGCCGCCCCTGAGAGGGCGGCCCTTCCATCGTCGAAACCGCTTCGCAGCGGTGTGACTTGAACCTCGCGTTTCAGCGCCCTTAGGCGGAGACCTCGCGTTTCAGGCCCCAGGTCACAACATGCGACCGCGGTGGGAGACAATGAGACACTGGATCACCTCCTTTCAGTTGTTGAACAACACGGGAGGAGTATGCGCGCGCTTTTCAAGCCTTGGGAAGAGGGCAGGGGCGCGGCGGGGAGTCGCGGTCTCAGAGGCCTGGGTCAGGACACCAGCATCTTGATGCCGACAACCACCGCTGCCCAGAACAGCATGTTCCCACCCAGCACCATCGGGCGCAGGAGCGAAAAGCGGTGATGGGCCGGCATGAAGCTCGCCGATTTCGACCGGCGATCCATAACCATGACGAGTTTGGCGGCTTGTTGCATTGTGAGCGTCCTTCCCTTGGGCCCCTCTTCAGGAGGCCCGAATTAGATATAGGGTAAATAGTGGATAAACAAAGGGGTGTGGTAGCAATTTTCGCCAATTCTGGGTGCCAATTGTCGCACCCATCATCATATGCCCCAATTTCCCTTAATTGCCGGAACAAAATGCCTCAATTCGTGGAAAATATCTCGTATTGGGGATTAAAATTGCGTCAAAGTATCGACAATTTTTGACGCTGCTGTAAAAAATGCTGCACCTGCGGTTGGGTTTGCGGCCATTTTTGACGCGAACGTCGATATTATTTCTCGCGTACGAGGGGAATCGAGCGTGCTGGTTTGCGGTCACATTGCTGACCGTTGCGGTCTTGGGGGCCGGGCCGCCAGCGAAGATGACCGCCACATTTTCCCCGTGGAATGGTTGCGCAGGCGATTGCGCAACGAGACTTTCGGTCAAATTGGACCATCTGCGGCATGCTTTGTCCCTTGCCTGGCGGACAGGATCCGTGGGCCGCCAAGCCTGTGGTCGCCGCAAGGTCGCCGGCTGAATGGTCGCCTGAACGGCGAGTGGCCCCTGCAAGCTTCATTGCAGGTGACCTTGTAGACTCTCAATGCACCGCCTTTTGTTTAGCCGTGCGCTCATCCCAATCAATAATTGTCCTCACTCGAGCTTACTCTGATTTTTACTGATGCAAGACTTCAGTCGAGGCTATGGGAGCGTCCTCGTCGGGTACCAAACTCTGGCAGTATCATCTTGCAAGGACTGCCCGGCATTTTCGTCAGCTTGCTGACTTTCGCGGGGCGGGCTTGTGCGGGCTCTGGCGGCTCGGGCAGGACGGGGTGTCAGCTGATCGATAGGCCGGTTGTCGCAACGGACGACCTTATGCCTTCGGTGGAGCGTTTCTGGCGTTGAGGGCGCGCTCGACCAGGCTGGGGCGGCGGCGAAGGTCCGCCACCGGACGCTCAAGGGCATCCAGTACGATCGAGGCGGCGAGTTTGCCGGCGCTCACGGCGGGGGCGAAAGCCTTCCAGTCGCGAATGTCGATCCGGTCGAGGCGGGGGGTGATCAGGACATCCGAGGCCTCACGGCTCGCCGTCAGGTCCCGTCCGGTGGAGACGGTCGCCGCGCGCATGAGCAGGGCGACGATCGGCGGGCCCTTGCGCCATTCACCCGACCAGAACCAGCGCCAGAGGGACGGAGGCGTAACGACATCCTCGTCTGTGATGCTACGCCCACGCGTCACATCGACCCCGATGATCGGGCCCAGTTGAAAGGCGCGCATCACGTCGGCCGGAAAGTTCTTCATCACGGCCCCGTCCACGAGAACGGCACCGTTCTCGCAGACCGGCGGCAACACGCCGGGCAGGGCGATGGAGGCTCTCAGGGCATGCTGAAGCTCGCCGCGACGATGCAGTTGGTAGGATCCCGAGGTCAGGTTTGACGACACGCAGAAGAACGGCAGCCAGAGGTCGCTGATCTGTATGTCCCCGAAATGCTCGGCGAGCCTGGCCTTGACCTTGTCGCCACGGGTCATGGCGATCAATGGAAAGGCGATATCGTCGACCGGGCTGGACTCGACAAAGGCCTTGCGAATCCGGCGTTCCATTTCGCCGTCATCCCAGCCCATGGCCAGGCCTGCGGCGATGACCGCGCCCATTGACGCGCCGCCGACGAAGTCGATGGGAATGCCGCGCTCGCGCAGGGCCTCGATCGCGCCGATATGGGCATAGGCACGGGCGCCACCGCCGGACAGGACCAGCCCCACGGACTGGCCCGTCAGCACGCGGGCGATCCGCTGCACGTCGGCCATGCCGTTTTCGCGCAGGTGGAACAGGCGGGCGGCCTGGGTGGCCTGCATCCAGGCCTCCGACCCCGCCGGTTGCCGGATGTCGGCGGGCTGCAGCAGGATCAGATCGACCAGCCGCTGCGTCTGCAGGGGGCCGGAGGCGTAGGAGGGCACTTCGCCAGGCGGGAGACGGTCGCCGCGTCCGACGCGGAACAGTCGATCGACCTGACGGCCGACCACGTGTTTCCAGGCTGTCTCGTCGGCCTCCGCCACATAGAGCACGAAGTCATGGTCGCGCTCGACGTGCGAGAACCACTCTGTCGGTGCCGACTGCGACTCACTGCCCTCGACGGTGACCGAATAGCCCAGGGTTTCCATGGCGCGGCCGATCCGTTCGACCACCGGCCGGATGGCGGCACCCGGCTCAACCGCGATAAAACCGAAGACGGACGGATCGCCAACGGCGGCATGCGTCTGGGCCTGCCGGGCGCGCTGGATCATCAGACGCGACAGTTCCAGCATCACTGTTGGATCGCCTTCGGCGGCGCTAAAGAAGTCGGCCTGCGGCAAGGCGAGGATTTCGCTGTCCCGCAGGGCGACCAGATTGGCAGAATGCGGCATGCCTCCGATCAGCGCCATTTCGCCGGCCGGCTCGCCAGGGCGGATCACCCCCAGGAACTGAGGCTCCTGACCCTCGTCCCGACGAAAAGCCCCCAGGCGGCCGGTCCGAAGGAAATACAGCTGATCGGCCGCCTCGCCGGGCCCATAGAGGGTCGCGCCGCCCGGCAATGAAAACCAGGTCGCCCTTCCGTCACGCCGTTCACGGGCGAACAGGCGCGCCAGGGCCGAGTCGTTAAAGGTATCGAGCGGAGTTCCCACGGGCTTGACGCTAACGTGGATGGCAAGACTTGACCATCAGCCTCCAATCGGTGCGACTACAACACCCCCGCCGATCCGAATTTCGGAGGGATTTTGCTGATTTGTGCAATGCGGCAGGTAAAACAACTACCTTCCGGGTTGGAATGGAAAAGGCTATGCCTCGCCTATGCCGAAACTGAACTCCGTTATCGACCCGTCCAGCGCGACATTCGCGCGCAACGCCGCGCATAATCGTGCCCTGGTCCAGGACCTGCAGGGTCGGGTTGCCGAGGCCGCCCTCGGCGGGCCGGAAGCAACGCGGCAGCGCCATCTGGCCCGCGGCAAGCTGCTGCCACGCCAGCGCGTCGAGCGCCTGCTGGATCCGGGCTCGCCGTTCCTCGAAATCGGCCAGCTGGCGGCCTGCGACCTCTATGACGGCGAGGCCCCCGGCGCGGGCGTCATCACCGGCATCGGCCGGGTCTCGGGTCGGGAGGTGATGATCGTCGCCAACGATGCGACGGTCAAAGGCGGTGCCTATTTCCCGATGACCGTGAAGAAGCATCTTCGCGCCCAGGAGATCGCTGCCCAGAACCGTCTCCCCTGCGTTTACCTGGTCGACAGCGGCGGCGCGAACCTGCCGCACCAGGCCGAGGTCTTCCCGGACCGCGACCATTTTGGTCGCATCTTCTTCAACCAGGCCCGGATGAGCGCGGCGGGCATTGCCCAGATCGCCTGTGTCATGGGCTCCTGTACCGCTGGCGGGGCCTATGTGCCGGCCATGAGCGACGAGACGGTCATCGTGCGCGACCAGGGCACGATCTTCCTGGCCGGGCCCCCGCTGGTGAAGGCTGCGACCGGTGAGGTCATCAGCGCCGAGGAGCTGGGCGGAGCCGATACCCACGGCCGGCGCTCGGGGGTGGTCGACCACGTTGCTGAAAATGACGAGCATGCCCTGGAGATCGTCCGCTCCATCGTCGCCAACCTCAACACCACCAAGCCGGCGGAGATGGTGATCGCCGACGCCCGGCCGCCGCTCTACGACGCCGAGGAGCTGTACGGCATCATTCCGACCGATGTCCGTGCGCCCTATGATGTGCGTGAGGTCATAGCCCGGATCGTTGATGCCAGTGCCTTTGACGAGTTCAAGGCCCTGTACGGGACGACCCTGGTCTGTGGTTTTGCCCGCATCTGGGGTCAGCCGGTGGCGATCCTGGCCAACAATGGTGTGCTGTTCAGCGAGAGCGCCGTGAAGGGCGCGCACTTCATAGAACTGGCCTGCAAACGCAAGATTCCACTGGTCTTTCTGCAGAACATCTCGGGCTTCATGGTCGGCGGAAAGTACGAAGCCGGCGGCATTGCCAAGGACGGGGCCAAGCTGGTCACGGCCGTTGCCTCGGCCGAGGTGCCCAAGTTCACCGTCCTGATCGGCGGCAGCTTCGGGGCCGGCAATTACGGCATGTGCGGTCGGGCCTACAGCCCGCGTTTCCTGTTCACCTGGCCCAACAGCCGCATCAGCGTGATGGGGGGCGAGCAGGCCGCCAGCGTTCTGGCCACCGTCCACCGCGACGCCGCCAAATGGACCAATGAGGAGGCCGAGGCGTTCAAGGCTCCGATCCGCCAACGCTACGAGGACGAAGGTATTCCCTACCAAGCGACCGCGCGGCTGTGGGATGACGGGATCATTGATCCGGCTCAAACCCGTGACGTCCTGGGTCTGGCCATATCGGCCAGCCTGAACGCGCCCATCCCGGAGACGACGTTCGGCGTATTCCGGATGTAGGCAAACGAGGCCGTCGCCTCGCACGTTGCGCCTAAGCTGCACTGCCTCGCCAGACCCCAGGAAGGCCAAGACCGATGACCAACCCGATCGCTGACCCCATTGTCGAAGTTCCCGACTCCGACGCCATGAGCCCTCTCGTCCACCTGGAGAGCACGCCTGAGGGCGCTGTGACCGTCTGGATCAATCGTCCCGAAAAGAAGAACGCCTTCGATGCGGCGACCATCGCCGCGCTGCGTCAGGCGTTCGAGACCCTGCATGGGGCCGAAGGGGTTCGGGTCGTCTTCCTGCGCGGCGTCGGTGGGGCGTTCAGCGCCGGGGCTGACCTCGGCTGGATGGCCGATGCCATCGACTGGAGTGAAGATGACAACCGCCTGGACGCCCTCGAACTGGCGCACATGCTCAAGGCGCTGCACGACATACCGGCCCTGACGGTGGCCCTGGTCGAAGGGCCTGCCTTCGGTGGCGGGGCCGGGCTGGTTGCGGCCTGTGACCATGCGATGGCCAGCAGCGACGCCCGGTTCAGCTTCTCGGAGGTCAAGCTGGGCCTGACCCCGGCCACCATCAGCCCCTATGTCATCGCGGCGCTCGGACCGCGTACAGCCAAGCTGCTGTTCGCGACCGGCCGTGTGTTCGATGCTGACGCCGCCTGGAGCTACGGCCTCGTCGACGAAGTGTTTGACGACGCGGCCGGCCTCGAAGCGGCCCGGGACGCCCTGGTCGAAGAGATGGTGCCGTGCGCCCCCGGCGCGATCGGCGACGCCAAGGCCCTGGTCAATGATTTCGCGGGTCAGAAACTCGACAGGGTCCTGATCGAAGAGACTGCCAGGCGCATTGCGCGCCGTCGCGTGTCGGACGAGGGGCAAGAAGGCGTGCGCGCATTCCTCGGTCGTCGTAAACCGGCCTGGTCAATCTAGGCGCGATTCACGACGCGAATGCAGGGACCGGGGGCGGTATGACGGGTGAACTCGAGGCGGCGGCGGCGGACTCCATTACGGACGCCTTCCGGCCCAGAAAGAAAAGGCCGTTCGACCGGCAGGGCGAGCCTTGCGCCAACTGCGCGGCACCGCTTGAGGGGTGGTACTGCTATTCCTGCGGGCAGAACGCCGACACCCATCACCGCACGATCCTGCACCTGATCTGGGAAGCCATCGAGGGGATGTTCCACCTCGATGGCCGCCTGGCGCGCACCCTGCCGCTGATGTTTTTCAGGCCCGGCGTCCTGGCCAAGGACTATATGGAAGGCCGGATCGCGCGGCATGTGCCGCCATTCCGCACCTTCCTGGTCGCCCTGCTGCTGTTCATCTTTGCGGCCGAGCACGCGATCCATAACCTCAAGCACCACGTGGAAGAGCAGAACCACGAGCGCGCCGCCGTCCTGGCCACGCCGCAGGGCCGCCTGAGCGAGGCGAACAAGCTGCGTGCCGATGCGCTCAGGGTGCGGGACGAGGGCCTTGCGGAACTGGCGTCGACGCGGGCCAGCGATCTGAAGGAGCCCGACGGGGACAAGGCCGCGATCAACAAGGCCTACGAAGAGCAGGTTCGGCGGGTTCGGGCTGAATATGCTGCGGCCGAGACTGAAGCCCTGGCGCTACAAAACAACCCCAAGGCGGGCGAGGAACTGCTCGCGCGTGACGAAACCACGCGTCGGAAAGCCGCCGAGACCGTGCGGACGATGCCGCTGGACGGCACCCCTGAGGAAATCCAGGCCCACGCCGCCAAGCTGGGTGAAACCGGCGGCGCGTCCGTGAATGTCACGGCCAGTGAACCGAAGGTCCAGGTCCGGTCGTTTTTCGGCTCGGAGACCTGGTTCAAGGAGGGCCTCGCCAAGGCCCTCGAGAACCCGGAATACTATATGGTGGTGATGTTCGGCTGGGCCCACCGCCTGGCCGTGCTGCTGCTGCCGATCATCGGGCTGAGCCTGGCGCTGGTCTATGTCAACAGGCGCCAGTACTTCATCTATGATCACCTCCTGGTCGCGACCAACCTGCTGTCATTCTCGTTTCTGACCAACGCCATCGGCATGGTGCTGCCGTCGCCTTTGACCGTGCCCTGGTTCGTGATCCTGGCGTTCTGGACGCCCATTAACCTCTTCCAGACCCTTCGCGGGGGCTATGGCTCCACCATGGTCGGGGCCGTGTTCAAGACCCTGATCGTCTGGGTCATGAGCGTGTTCGCCTTCGTCCTGTTGCTCAGCCTCCTGCTGCTCTTTTCTCTTTCCCAGATTTAGGATCCGTCCTTTCCGTGATCGCTTCCGTCCTCATCGCCAATCGCGGCGAAATCGCCCGTCGGATCATCCGCACCGCCCAGGACCTGGGCGTGCGGACCATCGCCGTCTATTCCGAGGCCGATGCCGAGGCCCCGTTCGTGATGGAGGCCGACAGCGCCATCCTGATCGGCGCGGCCCCGGCGCGGGAGAGCTATCTCGTTCCGGAAAAGATCCTGGCCGCAGCGCGACAGATGGGGGCCGAGGCCATCCACCCCGGCTATGGCTTCCTGTCCGAGAACGCCGACTTCGCCCAGGCGGTGATCGACGCCGGTCTGGTCTGGATCGGTCCGCCGCCGTCGGCGATCCGGGCCATGGGTCTGAAGGATGCGGCCAAGTCGGTGATGATCGCCGCCGGCGTGCCGACGACCCCCGGCTATCTGGGTGAAGACCAGACCGTCGAACGGCTGTCGGTCGAGGCCGGCAAGATCGGCTATCCGGTCCTGATCAAGGCTGTGGCCGGTGGTGGCGGCAAGGGCATGCGCAAGGTGCTGGCGGCGGCCGACTTTGCCGAAGCCCTGGCCTCGTGCCGTCGCGAGGCCGCCGCCAGCTTCGGTGATGACCGGGTGTTGCTGGAAAAGTACGTCACGCGTCCCCGCCACATCGAGGTCCAGGTGTTCGGCGACAGCCACGGCAATGTCGTCCACCTGTTCGAGCGGGACTGCTCGCTGCAGCGCCGCCACCAGAAGGTCATTGAGGAGGCTCCGGCCCCCGGCATGGACGAGGCCACGCGAGAGGCCGTCTGCGCGGCGGCCGTCAAGGCGGCCCGGGCCGTTGGCTATGTCGGGGCCGGCACGGTCGAGTTCATCGCTGACGCCAGTGAAGGCCTGCGGGCCGACCGCATCTGGTTCATGGAGATGAACACCCGTCTGCAGGTCGAGCACCCGGTCACCGCGATGGTCACCGGCCAGGATCTGGTCGAGTGGCAGCTTCGCGTGGCCTCGGGCGAGCCGCTGCCGCTGAGCCAGGACGACATCACCCTGGACGGCTGGGCCATGGAGGCCCGCCTCTATGCCGAGAACCCCCAGACGGGGTTCCTGCCCAGCACCGGAAAGCTGAAGCATTTCCGGCTGCCGGAGGGCGATGTTCGAGTCGACAGCGCGGTCGAGGAGGGCGGTGAGGTCACCCCGTTCTACGATCCGATGATCGCCAAGCTGATCGCCCATGGCGTCGATCGCGAGGACGCCGCTGCGCGTTTGGCCGAGGCCTGTGGCCTGGTCGAGGTCTGGCCGGTCAAGACCAATGCCGCTTTCCTGGCCCGCTGTGCCAGCCATCCGGACTTTGTTGAGGGGCGGATCGATACCGGCTTCATCGAGACCCGGCTCGATGACCTGCTGGAGCGACCCTTCACCGACGCTCCGACGCTGGCCGCCATCGGTCAGCACCTGGAAGGGTTCATGGCCGCCGACGAGCCTCGCGCCGATCCGTTCGCCAGCGCGCCTTCGCGCCTGCTGGGCTTTCGGATGAACGGGCCGCGCGCTGCCATGGACCTGCCGATGCGCGTGGACGGCCGCAAGGTCCCGCTGCGCGTCGCGCTTGCAGGCGGGGCCGGCGATGACTGGTCCTGGGACATTACGGTTGAGGAGGGGCGGCCCCTGGATGACGTGGACGTCCTGCCGACCGTGCATGGGGACGGTCCGCTGGTCGTCTTCGAGGGCGGCGATGTCCAGACGTTCGAGTTCAACTACGAGGCCGGCACCAGCCAGTCTGCCGCCTCGGACGGGGCGATCCTGTCGCCCATGCCGGGCAAGATCGTCTCTGTCGTCGTTGAGGCCGGTCAGGCGGTCGTGAAGGGCCAGACACTGCTCACCCTCGAGGCCATGAAGATGGAGCACGCCCTGGCCGCGCCGTTCGACGGCGTGGTTTCGGAGCTGTCGGTCGAGGCCGGTGCACAGGTGAGTGAGGGGGTTGTACTGGCGCGACTGGATCCGGCGACCTAGGTAAGCGCCATGGCGCTTCACATGATCAAACTCGTCGTCGGCTGCGAGTCCATCGATGACCTCGTGGCCTGGCACACGGGTGATGACCGGTGGGTCATGCACACGCGCATGACACCCAAGCGCATCGACGAGATCCTCGACGGGGGCTCGCTCTATCGGGTCTTCAAGGGCCAGATCCTGTGTCGGCAGAGGATCCTGGCGATCGACACCGTGGGGGAGGGAGAGGCCAAACGCTGTGAAGTGACGGTGGATCCCCCGATCATCCGCGTGGTGCCCCAGCCCCGCCGGGCCTT
>Ga0187842_1000721_pt1 | contig 15949 bp, 15 predicted proteins | sample SpaLakP09_SKY_41_FD_134514 | JGI IMG/M metagenome (GOLD analysis project Ga0187842, IMG submission 134514) | Oligotrophic lake water microbial communities from Sparkling Lake, Wisconsin, USA - SP09_SKY_41 | ecosystem: Environmental > Aquatic > Freshwater > Lake | place: USA: Sparkling Lake... | reverse complement strand
TGCGGCCTCCGCACCGGCTGCGGCACCCGCGCCGGAGGCGTGGCCGCCAGCGCCGCTGCGCTGGCCGCCGCCGGCACCGGGCAGGGTCACTTTGGCGCCTTCCTTGAGACGATCCGCGCCTTCAGTAATCACCTGCTCGCCGGCCTGCAGGCCGCTGGCGACCTGCACCTTTTCGGCGGTGGCATAGCCACGCGTAATCGGACGCACCGTCACCGTCTTGTCGGACTTCAGCACATACACGAAGTCGCCATTGCTACCATGCCGCACCGCCGTTACCGGCACCATCACCGCATCTTTGATGTTGCGCAGTTCCAGCCGCAGGTTGACGAACTGGCTGGGGAACAGCGCCGATTTGGCATTGGCAAAGCGCGCCTTGGCCTTGACTGTGCCGGTCTGCACATCGACCTGATTGTCCATGGCCGAGAATTTTCCGCTTTCCAGCGTATTGGTACGGGTGCGGTCGAGCGCCACCGCCGGCAGGCTGGCACCGCTGCTTACCTGCTGCATCAGCATGGGCACGCTATCCTGCGGCACCGAGAATTCCACGTCGATCGGCGAAAGCTGGGTAATCACGGCAATGCCGCCCGCATCGCCGGCGCCCACCAGATTGCCGATATCGACCGCACGCAGGCCTACCCGTCCCGTAATCGGCGCCACTACCTTGGTGTAGCCGAGATTCAGGCGCGCGGTGCCTTCCTGCGCACGGTCCGTCATCACCGTGCCCTCCAGTTGCTTGACCAGCGCCGCCTGGGTATCCACGTCCTGCCGCGCAATCGAATCCTGGCCCAGCAGGGTGCGGTAGCGGTTCAGGGTCAGTCTGGCATTTTCCAGCTGGGCTTCGTCGCGCTGCCGCTGGCCGGAAGCCTGCAGCAAAGCCATCTCGAACTGGCGCGGATCGATCTGCGCCAGCACCTGCCCGGCCTTCACCATCTGGCCTTCCTTGAACAGCACCTGCTGCAGTATGCCCGATACCTGTGCCCGCACGGTGGTAGTGGCGGCAGCCGTTACCGTGCCCAGCGCTTCCAGCGTCACCGGCAGGTCAGCCTTTTCCGCCGTCGCCACGCCTACCGTGGTGACGGAACCGCGCCGTCCGCCGCCAGGTCCGCCCGGGCCACCCGGTCCTGCAGGACCGGCCGCCGCACCGGCCGCACCAGCTGGACCGGCCGCCGGCTGGTGGGTCAGATACCACGCCAGCCCGCCCAGTCCTGCCATGGCGGCGACGGCGATGACACTGCCCAGCAGGCGCGAACGGCGCGCTGGTGTTTCCTGAGTTACGGTCTGGTTCTGGGTATCCATTGATGTCCTTGAGTGGCGTGCGTAACCATGGCAAAACCGCCATGGTGATCGATGCGAGGACTCTAGCACAGCAAAAAACCTCTGTGTAGCAGTACGCCCCTGCCGATACAAACTCGCTACAAATCAAGGACTTTGCTCACACTTTCCAACGACTGCTTTACATATCTTTACCATTCCGACATGCCTGATTCACACGGCCGGCGCACACTGGCTCTGGCGTTTCCCAATTACCCGAATGAGGAGAGAACATGAGTATCTTTAACCGCCAGACGCTGGCTGCCTTCCTGCTGGGGACACCCTGACCGTCGGCCTGGGTGCCTTCGCCGTCGAACGCCACATGGGCGGCCACGGCCCGGCCATGGCCGCCGGCGACCACATGGAGCGCATGCTCAAGCACCTGTATGTGGAAGTGGACGCCACCGATGCCCAGAAAGCCAAGATAGACCCGCTGGTGAAAGCCGCCATGGAAGATCTGAAGCCCATGCACGAGCAGCTGTTCCAGATCCATAAACAGGTCACCAGCCTGCTGGCCGCCCCCACCATCAACCGCGCCGAGCTGGAAAAAGCCCGCGCCAGCGGGATAGCACTGGCCGACAAGGCATCGGTACGAGTGGTGAAACTGCTGGCCGACATCGGCGACAGCCTGACCCCGGCCCAGCGCCAGAAACTGGCCGAGCGTCTGGACAAAATGCACGAACACCGCCATCACGGCGGCTAAGCCCGCATTACCTTGCTGCCCCGGCCTGAACTTGTCCGGGGCGCAAGGCAAACGTAAAATGGGATGCATGAACTCTGCTGCCAACCCCGATCACATCCTGCTGGTTGAGGATGATCCCCGCCTCGCCGAGATGCTCACCGAGTATCTGGCGCAAGCGGCGTTTCGCGTTACCCACGCCGCCGGCGGACGCGCCGCCCTCAACGCCATGCTGGGCGGCGATGTGGATGCCGTGATACTCGACCTGATGCTGCCCGACATGGACGGGCTGGAAGTGTGCCGCCAGCTGCGCAGCAGCTCCGACGTTCCCGTGCTGATGCTGACGGCGCGCGGCGATGCCATCGACCGCATCATCGGACTGGAACTCGGCGCCGACGACTACCTGCCCAAGCCGTTCGAACCGCGCGAACTGCTGGCGCGCCTGCGCGCCATTCTGCGCCGCCGCAACGAGCACCGCCACCAGCCCGGCCTGGCCGCCATGGCCAGCGCAAATCTGCTGCATTTTGGCCGTCTCGAAATCGATCCCTCTGCCCATACCGCGCGGCTCGACGGCCAGCCCTGCGAACTCACGGCCTACCAGTTCGATCTGCTGCTGGTGCTGGCGCGCCATGCAGGCCGCGTGCTGTCGCGCGACAGCCTGATGGAACTGCTCAAGGGTGAACCGCTGGAAGCCTTTGACCGTTCGATCGACGTACACATGTCGCGCATCCGCGCCGCCGTCGAAGATGACCCGAAAAAGCCGCGCCGGATTATCACAGTGCGCGGCAGCGGCTATCTGTTTGCCAAGGTGCAGGACTGATGGCTACGCCACCATCCGGCGCACGCTGGCACTGGGGCTTGCCGCGCCTGTACATCCGCTTCTACGTCGCCCTGCTGCTTACGCTGGTGGTCTTCGCGCTGGCCGTGATGCTGGTCTGGCACCGCAGCGGCGGGCCGCTGGAGCGCTCCAACAGCACACTGGCGCAAGTCATGCAGAACGCGCTGGCCAATGCCGATGCGCCGCCCGAGCAGCAGCAGGCCGCACTGGAACACATGGCGACCGGCCTGCATGCCAATCTCACGCTGTACGGGCGCGACTGGCAGGTGCTGGCGGTGGTCGGCGAACAGATCCCGCCGCACCGCTGGCGCCAGCGCGACCTGCGCGGCCCGCCGCCGGAATCGTTTTGCGCCTGCCCGACGGCCGCCGTCTGCTGTCCAGCGTGCCGCTGGGCTTCAGCCGTCCCAAGGCCATGCTGCACAATGCCCTGCTGCTAGTGGCGCTGGGCATAGGCATTGCCGCATTCCCGCTGGTGCGGCACCTGACCAAACGGCTGGAACGGCTGCAGCAAGGCGTCGATTCGCTCGGTGCCGGCAATCTGGGCGCCCGGGTGGCAGTGGAAGGCAAGGATGAAGTGGCCCAGCTGGCGCGCAGCTTCAACCGCGCCGCCGACCAGATCGAACAGCTGGTGGGCGCCCACAAGACGCTGCTGGCCAATGCCTCGCACGAACTGCGCACGCCGCTGGCACGTATCCGGCTGGCGCTGGAACTGATGCAGGACGAGGTCGATCCGAAACGCCGCGCCGGACTGGAGCAGGACATCCGCGAACTCAACGCCCTGCTGGATGAAATACTGCTGGCCAGCCGGCTCGATGCCATCAACGCCGAGGTCGCGCTGGAAGAAGTCGATCTGCTGGCACTGGCAGCGGAAGAATGCGCCCACTATGACGAAGCGGAACTGGACGGCGAAAGTGCCCTGCTCGATGGCGATCCACGCCTGTTGCGCCGCCTGCTGCGCAATCTGCTGGAAAATGCGCGCCGCCATGGCGCACCGCCCACCCGGCTTAGCCTCTGCTGCGCCAACGGACAGGCCCAGTTGACCGTGTCCGACGGCGGCGCCGGAGTACCGGCTTCCGAATCGGAGCGCGTGTTCGAACCGTTCTACCGCCGCCAGGGCACGCGCGACAATCACGGCGCCGGCCTCGGTCTGGCACTGGTCCGACAGATCGCCCGCCGCCACGGCGGCGAAGCGCGCTGTACCCGCCTGGACGACGGCCGCAGCGGCTTTCTCATCACGCTGCCGCTCAAAACGGCCTAGCGCGGGTCTGGCAGATTTACGGCGATTCGCACAGGCAGTGCGTCACCGCCGTGAACGGCTTGTGCGCCGCCGTCAGTTCGGCCAGCCAGCCCAGATCCTGTGCAATGCCGTTGGCCGCCGTCAGCGGCAAGCCGGTATGGAGCCCCACGCCCAGCTTCCACTGCACACCCAGCGACTGGGCCACGGATTGCGCCACCGCCTGTGCTGCCGAACCGCCCAGCAGCCCGATAATCCGGTCGACCTTGCTCACTTCCGGTTCCATATACACCACGCGGTAATCCTCCAGTTTGGCGCGGCTGGCGGCGGCTTTCAATGCATCGGCATAAGTGCCGAGGCGGTCCACCAGACCACGCTCCTTGGCCTGCTGGCCGGTCCATACGCGGCCTTGCGCCACGGCGTCGATTTTTTCCGGCGTGGTCTTGCGCGCTTTGGCGGCGCGGCCGATAAAGTCCGAGTAGATATGGTTGATGCTGCCCTGTATCACCTGGCCGAAGCGCGGATCGAGCGGGCGCAGCGGATTGGTGGCGTCGCCCAGCCAGGTGGTCGGCTTGCCGGCCGTGTGGATGCCCAGCTTGTCGATCACCTTGTCGGCCGTAGGCAGAATGGCGAACACGCCGATCGAGCCCGTAATCGTGGTCGGCGCAGCGATCACTTCATCGGCCGACATCGAAATCCAGTAGCCGCCGGAAGCGGCCACATTACCCATCGAGACCACTACCGGCTTGCCGGCAGCGCGGGTCAGTTCCAGCTCGCGCCGTATCACTTCGGAGGCAAACGCACTGCCACCCGGCGAATCAACCCGCAGCACCACGGCCTTGATGCTGTCGTCTTCGCGTGCAGCGCGGATCAGCTTGGAGGTGGAATCGCCACCGATGGAACCCGCGCTGGCCGTGCCATCGCTGATTTCGCCCTGCGCCACCACCACGCCGATGGCACCGCCGGTCAGCTTGGGATGGATGCGTGCCAGATAGTCGTCGAAGCCGATCTGGCGGAAGCTCTTGCTGGCCGCATCAGGCGCACCGCGCTTGAGCATCATCTCGCGCACTTCGTCCTTGGTCTTGAGGCCATCCACCAGTTTGGCCGCCAGCGTCACCTTGGCCAGATCGCCCTGCTGCTGCGCCACCAATGCAGGCAGATCGTTAATCGTCTTCATCACGGCGCCCTGCTCCAGCTTGCGGGCTTGTTCCACTTCCGCCGTGTAGGCCGACCACAGGCCGTTGTTCAGATAAGCCTCGGCTTCAGCCGCGGCATCCGACGGGCCGTTGGCGATAAACGGTTCGGCAAAACTCTTGTAGGTACCGACCCGCATCAGGTTGACGGTCACGCCCAGCTTGTCGAGCGCATCGCGGTAGTAGTTGCGGTAGCGGCCAAAGCCTTCCAGCATCACCATCCCCATCGGATGCAGATACGCTTCCGAGGCATGCGCCGCCAGCAGGTACTGGCGCTGGTCGTAGCTGGAGCCCCAGGCCACGACAGGTTTGCCGCTAGCCTTGAAGCGGTCCAGCGCAGCGGCCACCTCGCGCAATATGGCCTGGCCGCCGCCATCCATTTCATCGGTCAGCAGCACGGCAGCAGTAATATCAGGATCTTTGGCGGCCGCGTCCAGCACCGTCAGCACATCGCGCAGCTGCAAGGTCTTGCGGCTGTCGCTGCCGCTGACGCTATTCATCAGAGCTTCGCGCGCATTGCCGCTGGCCTGCTCCACCAGATGGCCTTTCAGGTTCAGCACCAGCGTGGTTTTCGGGCTGAGCGACTTGGCACCGCCACCGAAAAACGCCATGGCCAGTGCGATCAGCAGCAGCAGGAATAGCAGATTAAGCACGCTGCGGCGGCCCGTATCGAGCGCACTCCAGAACCATACGAAGCCACTACGCAGCGAGGAAAACGGGGACTTACTCATTCAAGCTCCAGTCGATTGCGAAATTAACAAGTACGCCATTGTATGCTGTCCTTAGCGCGCCGGGCGGGAAATCATCCAGAGCCCGACAAACACCAGCAGTCCGTTGACGATCAGGAGTTCCAGACCCAGGCGATAGCTGCCCAACAGCGCCGCCTGATACAGTTCCAGCAGATAGCACAGCACCGGCCCGGCCAGTGCCACCAGCGGCACGCAATAGCGGGCGCTGTGGCGCAGCGTGCGCCGGGTCAGCAGGCCGAAGGCAAACAGGCCGAGGATGGGACCATAGGTATAGCCGGTGAGCTTCAGAATCAAGCCTATCATGCTGGGATTGTCGAGCCAGCGGAACAGCAGCACCAGCAGCAGAAACAGCGCGCAGAAGCCCAGATGCACCCAGTGGCGCTGGCGCAGCTTGTGCGCGTCGCTCAGGTCGGTGCGGCGCTGCCAGCCCAGGATATCGAGGCAGAAGCTGGCCGTGAGTGCCGTCATGGCACCGTCGGCGCTGGGGAACAGGGCCGACACCAGACCAAGAAAGAACAGCAGTTGCAGCGCAGCGGGCATATGCTGCATCACCACGGCCGGGAACAGCTTGTCGCCGCTCAGCTCCAGCCCGGTGCTGCGGGCGTACAGGGTCAGCAGGCCACCGAGGAACATGAACAGCAACAGCACACCCGACAGCACGACGGTCAGCACTAGCATATTCTTCTGGGCGTCGCGCAGAGTCGGCACCGAAATATTCTTCTGCATGATTTCCTGATCCATGCCCGTCATGGCCAGCACGATGAAGATCCCGGCCAGGAACTGCTTCCAGAAATAGCCGGGGCTATCCACGCTGTGATTGACGATGCGGGTATAGCCCCCAGCCTCCAGCGTGCTCCAGCCTGTGGCCAGATCCAACCCCAGCTGGGCCAGCAGCCACCACACGCAGCCTGCCAGCGCCAGCAGCATGCCTGCGGTCTGCAAAGTATCGGTCCAGACGATGGTCTTTACCCCGCCCTCATAGGTGTAGAGCAGGATCATGGCGAGGATGACCAGCGTGGTCAGCCAGAACGGTACAGCGAGACTGTCGAGCAACGTCAGTTGCAGGATATTCACCACCAGATACAGCCGGGCCGATGCACTGAGCGTGCGCGACAGCAGAAAAAAACCGGCCCCGCTCAGATAGGCCTGCTGGCCCAGCCGCGTATCGAGATAGTGATAGATCGAGGTGAGCTTCATGCGGTAGTACAGCGGCAGCAGCACATAAGCCACCAGCACATAACCAAGCCCATAGCCGAGGATTAATTGCACATAGGCAAAGCCGTCGCGCCCTACTGCACCGGGCACACTGATGAAGGTAACGCCGCTGAGCGTAGTCCCCACCATGCCGAACGCCACCAGCAGCCAGTGGCTGCGCTTGTTTCCTATGAAGAAACTTTCATTGGTGGCGTGGCGCGCCGTACGGCGGGCTACCAGCAGCAGCAACAGAAAATAGGCAGCCAGCAGGCCGAACAGGGAGAGCGCAGACATCATCCAGACTTTCTCAACAACAAGTGGGCGACAATATACACCGCAATGCTGTTCAGGCGCTGTGGCGGCCTTTAAAATGCCCCATCATTGCCCCATCTGGCGCTACCATGCATGCTGAAAAACTGGCCCTGCTGCTGACCCGCGAAATGCCCTTTGGCAAGTACAAAGGACGGCTGCTGGCCGATCTACCCGGCCATTATCTGGGCTGGTTTGCCCGCGAAGGCTTCCCCAAGGGCGAACTGGGCGGCCTGTTAGCCCTGATGTACGAACTCGATCACAACAATCTGCGCAGCCTGCTCGACCCTCTGCGCTCGCCCCGCAGCTGATTTGAGGAAAATCAAACGTGGCGCGCTGGCAAGGCAAAGGCGTGTATAAAGGCACTATCGCCAAGCGTAGGAGCCCGCCATGCCCTCCCTGCCCTATCACTGCGTCTGCTGCATTATTCCCTCGCGCATGCTGCGCCAACTGGCCGAAGCAGCGCACGCCAGCCCGGCCGAGCGCCAGTGCCTGCTGGACCAGTGCGAAATTTCCGCCCATCTGCGCGGCCAGCGCTCCGTCATGCCCACCCTGGCGGCCACCCAGCACACGGGCGAGCAGCGCCGCACCGTCTACGATGCTCGCCACAAGACTACCCTGCCCGGCAAGGTGGTGCGCACGGAGGGCGCGGCCGCCGTGAAGGACGAGGCGGTAAATCAGGCCTACGACAATGCGGGCCACACCTATGATTTCTTCCACACCGTGTTCCAGCGCAATTCGGTGGATAACAAAGGGCTCAGGCTCGATGCCAGCGTGCATTATCAGCGCGGCTTCAACAACGCCTTCTGGAACGGCCAGCAGATGGTGTATGGCGACGGCGATGGCAAACTGTTCCACGGTTTTACTGCCGCTATCGATGTGGTGGCCCACGAACTGAGCCACGGCGTGACCCAGTATGCCGTGCCGGGCGGGCTGGTGTACGAAGGCCAGAGCGGCGCGCTGAACGAATCGATTTCCGACGTGATGGGGTCGCTGGTCAAGCAATGGCACCTGCAGCAGAAGGCCGCCGAGGCCGACTGGCTGATCGGCGACAGCATCATGGGCGCCAGCGTGGGCAAGGCGCTGCGCTCGCTGGCCGATCCCGGCAACCGCACGCTAACCTGGTCGGGCGACGACCAGCCGAAAAACATGGCAGACTATATCCAGGACGGCGATGTACACAGTAATTCCGGCATACCCAACCACGCCTTCTATGCGACAGCACTGGCGCTGCAGGGCCATGCATGGGAAAAAGCCGGACCGATCTGGTACAAGGCGCTGGGCCTGCTGACGCCCACCGCCAGTTTTGCCGATATGGCCAGAGCAACGGCACAGGCAGCCGTGCTACTGTACGGCAACGATACCGCCGAGCAGTATGCGGTGCAGCGCGCATGGCAGCTGGTAGGGGTGCAGGTAGAAACGTAATGATCGGCGGATGGAACCTCGGCCAGCCGGCGCAGTCTAACGGCAGGAAGGTAGGCAGTTTTTGCAACAGCAGGCTATGGAGCGCGCATCATGACCCGGCTGATCTTACGCTGTACTGGCGGTTTTACCGGCCCGGCCGGTGCGCAGACGCGCAGCATCGATCTGGCCGTGCTGGCACCCGCGCAGGCGCACCGGCTGGCGCAGCTGCTCGATGCCAGCCAGTTCTTCAATCTACCGGAGCAGCTACGCAAGATCGCCCCGCAATCGGGCGATTTTCTGTACGATCTGCATGTGGAGAAAGATGGCTGGCAGCACGATGTGCACTACCATCTCGACGCTGCTCCCGTGCCACTACGCCAGCTGACGGAACAGCTCAACCACTTTCCGCCCGATTAAGGGCTAGCCGCCGCCAGCGTTTCAGGCCAGCATGCGCGCCAGTTCGCCCTGCTCGATCAGCTTCTGCAGATCGTCGGCGCCGCCTATCAGCACGCCATTGACAAAGATCATGGGGAAAGTCGACCAGCCCGTCCACATTTTCAGTGCAATCCGGGGACGCCAGTTATTGAAATAATTGCCGTAGGACAGATAGGTGTAGGCTATGCCCTGCGCATCAAGCAGCTTGCGCGCCTTGCGCGGAAACGGGTTCAGGCCCATGCCGACCACCACCACCTTGTTGCTGGCCACGGCCGCCTGCACCTGCTCCACCAGCGTGCGGTGGTAGCTGCTCACCTGCGTACGGACGGCAGGATGGATCTGATCTTCAGCGAGGATGTAACGGCTCATCGGGGTCTTCCTTGGTCGGCGTTTAAAGCCATCAGAATAACCGCAAACCAGCTTGCGCGTCAGGGGGATGGCAGGCGCGTGCCTAAAGTCAGGCGCTTGCCGTCGCGCAGCATGTTGGCAAAATCGGCCGCCGGCACGGGCTGGCTGAACAGATAGCCTTGCAGCTGGTCGCAGCCCAGCTCGCGCAGGAAGTTCATCTGTTCCGGCGTTTCCACCCCTTCCGCCACGATCTCCTGCCGCAGCTGCTGCGCCAGCGTGACGATGGCACGGGCAATGGCGCAGTCGTTTTCTTCGTTAGGCAGGCCGATCACGAAGGAGCGGTCGATTTTCAAGGTACTGATAGGGAATTTTTTCAGATAGGCCAGACTTGAATAGCCGGTGCCGAAATCGTCCAGCGCCAGCCCCATGCCCATGGCACGCAACTCGTTCATGATCGCGATCACACTTTCGGCGCCCCGTACCAGCAGGCTTTCCGTGATTTCCAGATTGATCTGCTCGGGCTGCACGTTATAGCGTTCCAGCACCGCAGCGATACGTTGCGGCAGCTTGTGGTCGAACTGGCGTGCCGACAGGTTGACGGCTATCGGCGGCATGATCAGGTTGGCGTCCTGCCATGCGCGGATCTGGCGGCAGGCTTCTTCCAGTACCCAGCTGCCCAGATCGAGTATCAGCCCCGTCTCTTCCGCCACCGGGATGAACACGCCGGGCGACACCAGCCCCCGTACCGGATGGCGCCAGCGCAGCAGCGCTTCGGCGCCGACGATGCGGCCACTGCGCAGACTCACTTTCGGCTGGTAGTACAACAGCAGTTCGCCGTTGAGCAAAGCCTGGCGCAGTTCGCCTTCGATGCGCATATGCTCCTTGGCGCGCTGGTTCATTTCTTCGCTGTAGAACAGCAGGCCCGATTCGATGCTGCGGATCGCCTTGTTGAGCGCCACCTCGGCATGCCGGATCAGGGTCGAGACATCGCCGCCATCTTCCGGATACACAGTGATCCCGGCATGGCCGCTCACCTGCAGCTGGTGATGCGCCACCGTGAAAGGCTCAGCCAGTGCGGCAAGCAGCTTCTGCGCCACGATACCGGCATGCTCGCGCTTCTCGATGTGCAGCAGCGCCACGGCAAATTTATGTCCGTCCAGCCGTGCCAGCACATCAGCTTCGCGCAGCGCCTGGCGCAGGCGCCGGCCAATTTCGCACAGCACCTCGTTGCTCACTTCGTGGCCCAGGGTGTCGCTGATCGCGCCCAGCCGGCCGATTTCCAGCATCACCAGCGCACCGTGCTCCTGCGAACGGCGCGCTTCCGTCAGGGCCTGCCCCAGCAGCTGGGTCAGCAGGCACAGGTTCGGCAGCCCCGTCAGCGCATCATAATTGGCCATGCGCTGCATGCGCGCTTCGGCGTCCTTGTGCACGCTGATGTCGGAAAACAGCGAGAAGGTATGGCTGATCTTGCCCTGCACATCGCGCACGGCGCTGATCGTTACCGACTGGGGGAACAGCTCGCCGTTCTTGCGGCGGCCAATGATTTCGCCGCGCCAGGCTCCGGCGCCCAGCATGGCAGCGCGCACGCGGGCGCGGAATTCGGCGTCATGCACGCCCGAGCGCAGCAGATCGGGCGTCTTGCCCAGCGCCTCTTCCGGCGGATAGCCGGTAATGCGGGTAAAGGCCGAATTGATCGAGACGATGCGTTCACGTGCGTCAGTAATCAGCACACCCTGATCGGAGTCTTCGATGATGCGCGCATGCAAAGTCAGCTTGTCGGCCGGCGACAGCACTTCATCGAGCTTACGCGCGCGCACTTCCATGCCCACCGCTTCGCCGTTATCGTCCAACCGCAGGCGCAGATCGAGCTTCACCCAGATCAGCTCACCGGACTTGGTGCGGCGCTGCACTTCGGCCGCCGTGCCATAGCTGCCATCGGCCTGCGCCACCAGTTCATCGAGCGCGCCGTCGCCGTCATCGTCGGGGTACAGCAGCAGCACGTGCTGGCCCTGCATTTCCGCCGCGCTGTAGCCAAACAGCTGCTGCGCGCCCTCATTCCATTCGGTGATGTAGCCCACCAGATCGAGCTGCAATATGGCGACAGCACTGGAACTGTCCGGCGCCGCCGGCAAGGTATCGCGCGTGGCGGCCAGCAGGGCCGCCAGCTGTCCCAGCGTGGCGCTCTGCGCCGCCCCGGACTCCCGCGCCGCCCGCTGGCTGAGTGCCAGACAGCGTTCCAGAATTTCACGCATCGTCGTTTCCTGCATCATTGCCAGACTTGCCAGCAGCAATCGCCTGCATCCACAGATAGGCATCGGCCTGGATCTGGTTGTAGCTGGAAACCTCGATCTGCAGGGCGCGCAGGCCGCGCGTCAGCGCCATCAGGTCGGCATGTTCGGCCGCTTCCACCAGCGTCAGCAACTGGCCCAGTGTGCCGCTGCGCTGTAGCAGCGCCTGCGCCAGCTCGGCGCTGATGGTCAGCGGCGCCAGCACTTCCGCCAGTGCCATGCCGAACAGCACCCCCAGCAGCGAGAACATGCCTGCCATAAAGGCCTGTTCCTGCTGGGCCTTGTCATAACCGGCTTCCTTCGCCAGCAGTTCCATCGAACGGGCCCGTACCGCCACCCGTGCCAGCAGCATGGCCGAGCGCTGGTCCGACTCGCGCGCCGAGAACAGCATCAGGTTGAGCCAGCGGCGCAGCTGGGCCCGGCCCAGTATCAGGATGGCCTGCGAAAAACTGCTGACCTTGCGTGCCGAGCCCATGCCCAGCGAGTTCACCAGCCGCAGCAGGTGGTAGGACAGCGTCGGGTCCTGCCGCAGCAGCGCTTCGATCTCATGAGTATCGGCATCGGCCGACACCAGTTGCACCAGTTTCAGCGCCAGCGCGCGCGAGGCAGCCTGGCTGCCCACCGGCTTGGGTGGCGGGGCCAGAAACCATTCGCCCTCGATCCAGTTGGCTGTACGCGGCAACTCCTTGAATTCCTGATCGAGTGCCCCATCGCTGTGATGGATTTCCTGCGCCGGTGCTGCCAGCCAGCCCGCATCCTGCAACAGTTGCTGGCTGGGCTCGCTCAGACCATCGCGGAAATAGCACACCATGCTGCCGGCCGCCAGCTGCTGCAGCAGTTCCAGCGGCGCCGTGTCCGGCTGCATGCCGCGTGCATCGAGCAGCAGCGCCGACGGCACCCCATGGCGGTCCGCCAGCGGATGAATGAAGACAGGCGGCGTAACAGGCGTAGCAGTCATGGAGTTCCGGCAGAGGCAGTCTGAGATCCTGTTATGTTACTCTGAATCTATTGGCAGCAGCCAACATTTAACAGTCCTTGCAACACCTGGACAATGCCTGATTTACATCAAGGACGCAAGACTGGAACCGGCAAATGCCCAAGCAGGGCGGCAAAGCGTTGCGGCTCCTGCCAGCGCTGCAGCCACCACGCCAGCGCCGCCCCCATTTCGCCGCTGCGCCAGGCCAGATAGAAAATTTCCGGCGGCTTGGGCTCGGCCACCGCCTTCTCCACCAGCAGGCCGGCAGCAATGGCGGCCCGCGCGCAGGGCGCCGGCAGGAAGCCAAAGCCCATGCCGGCCAGCTGGTAGCGCAGCTTGCTCTGCATATCCGGCACGCTCAGGCTGTCCTGCCCCAGCAACAGTCCCACTGTGCGGGCCGGCAGCTTGCGCGCCGAATCGGCCACGCTGATGGCGCGGTAGGGCTGCAGATGACCGCGCTCCAGCACGGCCGTTTCAGCCGCCAGCGGGTGGCCGGGCGCCACGCAGAACACAAATTCCATCTGGCCCAGCGCATGGCTGACATAGCCGCCGCCGGCAGGCCCTTCGCCCGCCGCGCCGATCAGCACATCGGCGCGGCGGTCCAGCAGCGCTTCCCAGCTGCCGGACAGGGCTTCCTGCATGATGCGCAAGCGGGTCTGCTGACCCAGCTGGTAAAACGCCGCCACGTCGGCCTGCAGGGCGCAGGCGGCAAACATGCTGTCCATGCCCACCGTGAGTTCGGTTTCCCAGCCGGAGGCCACCCGCCTGACCCGATGTTCCAGATCGTGCGCCGCGCGCAGCAGGTAGCGGCCCTCCTTGAGCAGTTCGGCGCCGGCCGGGGTCAGCACCACGCGCGGACCATGGCGCTCAAACACCTGCACGCCGAGGTCTTCCTCCAGCTTGCCGACAGTGTAGGAAATGGTGGATGGCACGCGGTGCAGTTCCTTGCCGGCGGCGGAGAACGAACCACGCCGGTCGATGGCATCGACAATCTGCAAGGCTTCCAGGCTCAGTCTTAACATTCGATTTTTTCGATTATTGAATTGCAAATTTTCCGTTTTTTAATCCGGAACGGCCGATTTATACTGTCATTCATGGATGCAGCGGTAAGAATGATTTTCAAAATTATCGCACATTAACCAAATAGAAACGGAGCCTTATCATGTTGCAAATTCGTCCTAGTGAAGCCCGCGGCCACGCTCAGCACGGCTGGCTCGATTCGCACCACAGTTTTTCCTTTGCCCACTACCACGACCCGCTGCACATGGGCTTCGGCCCGCTGCGCGTCATCAATGAAGACCGCGTAATGGGCGGCCAGGGTTTTGGCACCCACGGCCACCGCGACATGGAAATCATTTCCTACGTGCTCAGCGGCGCGCTGGAACATAAGGACAGCATGGGTACGGGCTCGGTACTGCATTACGGCGACGTCCAGCGCATGAGCGCCGGCACCGGGGTGCGCCATAGCGAATTCAACCATTCGCGCAGCGAAACCGTGCATTTCCTGCAGATCTGGATCGAGCCGGACCGCACCGGCAGCGCTCCCGGCTACGAGGAAAAGCACATCCCCATCGAGAGCAAACAGGGCAAACTGCGCCTGATCGCCTCGCCCGATGGGCGCGACGACAGCCTGCGCATCCAGCAGGACGCCAGCCTGTACGCCACCATCATGGCCGCAGGCGACCAGCTGGAGCACCCGTTGGCAGCAGGCCGGCTGGCGTATGTACACGTGATCCGCGGCACGGTCAGCGTGAACGGCGTGGCGCTCAAAGGCGGCGACGCCCTCAAGCTCAGCGATGAAAACGCCGTCACGCTGGCAGATGCAAAAGACGCCGAAATTTTGCTGTTCGACCTGCCCCGCTAGGCCGTAGCCGGGGCCGGCCGCTAGCCCACCGTAAAAGCTAGAGGCTGGCCTAAAAAAACTTTCCGCCAGTTTTGGTATCATGAGGGGCGCGCCGGGTCTGTTCGAACAGCCCGGCGCGCGTTTTTTACCTTGTAGATCACTATTTGAAGAGCAGAACTATGTCGCAGAGTGCAACAACCCCGGCTAATGTGGACCTGGAATACACGACTTCGTGCGCCCTGCCGACGCCGTGGGCCCAGTTCACCTTGCACGCTTTCGTGGAAAAAAGCACGGGCAAGGAACATCTGGCCATGGTGCTGGGCGATGTCGGCAATGGCCAGCCCGTACTGGGACGCGTGCATTCCGAATGCCTGACCGGCGACGTGCTGTTCTCCCAGCGCTGCGACTGCGGCGCCCAGCTCGAAGGCGCGCTGCGCAAGATCGCCGACGAAGGCCGCGGCATACTGCTGTATCTGCGCCAGGAAGGGCGCGGCATCGGATTGGTCAACAAGATCCGCGCCTATCGCCTGCAGGAAGCCGGCGCCGACACGGTACAGGCCAATGTGCAGCTGGGTTTCCAGCCCGACCAGCGCAACTACAGCATGGTGCAACCCATGCTGGCGCAATTCGGCGTCAAATCGCTACGCCTGATGACCAATAATCCGCGTAAGATTGATGCTATGGGCAAGCTAGGTGTGGAAGTAGCGGAGCGTGTGCCGTTGCTGGTCAACCGCAATGCCTTCAACCAGCACTATCTGGACACCAAGGCAGCCAAACTGGGTCACATGATGACACCGCTGACGCCTGCCCCCGTGGAGGATGGCGCGCTGTAATCACCGGCACTGTAAAAGGATGGCATGAATTTTCAGCGACTGATAGTTTCACTGCTGGTTAGCTGTAGCGCAGGCGCTGTCTGGGCCGCTTCGGGCGCCGCCGTCGGCGCTGCGCCAGCGGCCAGTGCCCCGCCCGCCGCCAGTCGCCCTACTACCCCAGCCAGCAGCCCCCGCCGCCCTGCCGCCACGCCGGCCGCTGCAGCGGCACCATCCCGCAACGCCATGCCAGACGCAGGCGAAGCTGACGAAAGCGCCGACAGCGCGCCGCTGCCGCCGCCATCGAGCGCGGCCCAGCATCTGTATGGCGCAGCCCGC
>Ga0187842_1000719_pt1 | contig 15952 bp, 11 predicted proteins | sample SpaLakP09_SKY_41_FD_134514 | JGI IMG/M metagenome (GOLD analysis project Ga0187842, IMG submission 134514) | Oligotrophic lake water microbial communities from Sparkling Lake, Wisconsin, USA - SP09_SKY_41 | ecosystem: Environmental > Aquatic > Freshwater > Lake | place: USA: Sparkling Lake... | reverse complement strand
GGGCGTGTCCGAATTTTTGTGTAAACGGTTCGGACTTCAATTGACGGAGATGCGGTCTCCGAACTGAATGGTAAAGCGGGTCAGCGCAGCCTTCCAATCCCGGATGGGCATGGTCCACTTCTGACTGATGTTGCGCAGGGCCAGATAGAACAGTTTGGTCAGCGCTTCGTCACTGGGGAACGAGCCCCGGTTCTTGGTCAGCTTCCTCAGGCTCATGTTGACCGACTCGATGGCGTTGGTGGTGTAGATGACCTTGCGGATTTCGGGTGGGTAGTCAAAGAACGGAATCAGCCGGCTCCAGTTCCTGCGCCAGGACTGGCCGATGGGTTGGTACTCGGCATCCCAGCGGGCCTCGAATTCACCGAGCATCAGCTCGGCCTCCTCGGCGGTGGTTGCCGTGTAGATGCGTCGCAGGTCGGCGGCCACTTCTTTGCGACGCTTCCACGAGACGTAGTTCAGGCTGTGGCGCACCATGTGCACGATGCACAGTTGCACCACCGCCTTGGGGAATACCGCCTCAATGGCGTCGGGGAAGCCTTTAAGCCCGTCGACGCAGGCGATGAAGATGTCCTGCACGCCCCGGTTGCGAAGTTCGGTGACGACCTGCAGCCAGAACTTGGCACCCTCGGTTTGCGCCAGCCACAGGCCCAGCACCTCCTTGTCACCCGTCATGGTGATGCCGATGGCCAAGTACACCGCCTTGACCCGCACAGCGCCCTCGCGCACCTTCACATGGATGCAGTCCAGATAGACGATGGGGTAGATTGCATCGAGCGGGCGGGCTTGCCAGGTCTTGACCTCATCGGCCACGGCGTCGGTCACCGAGGAAATCAGGCTGGGCGAGACCTCGGTGCCGTACATCTCCTCCAGGTGGGCCTGTATCTCGCGCACCGTCATGCCGCGGGCGTACAGCGAGATGATTTTGTCGTCGAAGCCGGCCCAGCGGGTCTGGTGCTTGGGGATGAGCTGGGGCTCGAAGCTGCCATGGCGGTCACGTGGCACCTCGATGGGCAACTCGCCGAAATCGCCCTTGAGGGTCTTCTTGCTCTTGCCATTGCGGGTGTTGCCAGTGGTGTTGGCTACCGCTTCGTTGCGTTCGTGGCCCAGATGCTCGGTCAGTTCGGCGTCTAGGGCTCGCTCCACCAGCAGCTTGGTCAACTGCTTGAGCAGGCCGTTCTCGCCGATGAGGTCTTCGGGCTTCTTGTAGTTGGCCAGCAGGCCAGACAGCAGTTCTTCGGGTACGTCGTGTTTCTTGGTGCTCATTGTGCTTACGGACAGGCCGGCTTGCGCCGGCGGTTGATTGTCCGTTTACACAAAATTCTGCACACCCTCTGTCCTCCAGAAAAATTGAATCAATTGATAAAGAAAAACTTAACAATAGTTGCCTGCTTTGCAGCGAAGACAGGCCCCATCACTGCCATCGGAGACTTGTGGCCGAGTACCTTGCTGGCAAGTGGTCGAATGTCGAAATCGTGCATCTTTAGGGCCGAAGGCACGTATCGTGAATGGAAGTACATCACACATTTCGCATCAAGCTCGGGGCCTCCAATCACAGCTCGATCTCGACGGTTCATGAGGCATGCAGCCCCAGGTACAGACAGCTCTCAGAAAGCTGCTCGCAAATGTCGTGGCACTCCTAGGATGCACTAGGAGATCGACCCATGTGTGGGCTATCATGAGCGACGCCTAGGCCCACATGGGGCTCGTCCGGATCACCGCCATTCGCGTCTCGGTTTGGCACTGCTATAGGTCTTCTGAAATAGCTGACGCATCAGGCCAAGTTGAAGTGCTTCAATTAGGAGATGTTCCATGTCAACCGGTATGTTCATACTGCACTCCAACTATACGCCGGCGGGGGACCAGCCAGAAGCGATAGCGCGCCTGCTATCTGACCTAGAAGAAGGTGCGACACACCAAACGCTGAAGGGGATCACTGGCTCAGGCAAGACCTTTACGATGGCCAATGTGATCCATCGTCTGAAGCGGCCTACATTGATCTTGGCTCCTAACAAGACATTGACCGCGCAGCTTTATAGTGAAATGAAGCATTTCTTCCCAGAAAATGCGGTCGAGTATTTTGTTTCCTACTATGACTATTTCCAGCCCGAGGTCTATATACCGGGCAGTGATCGCTTCATTCAAAAGGACTCGGCGATCAATGATCATCTTGAGCGTCTGCGTCTATCCACGACCAAATCCTTGATTGAGCGCCGCGACGTGATTGTCGTTGCTTCGGTTTCTTCAATCTACGGCCTGGGTGATCCAGATGCATACCGAGCGCTGCAGATGGCTCTGTCCCCTGGGGCCAACCTAAATCAGCGGGAGCTGATTCGTCGCCTGGTTCTACTGCAATATGAGCGTACTGAGCGCACCCTCAAGCGTGCAACGTTCCGAGTTCGAGGTGAGGTGATTGATATTTTCCCTGCCGATTCAGAACACAGGGCGGTTCGGGTGGAACTGCTGGACGACTCTGTTGAGTCTGTTCAATGGCTAGACCCTGTTACGGGTAAAACACTGGGGAAAATTGACCACTACTTGGTTTCTCCAAAGACGCTTTTCGCGACACCTACGAACAAGATCGAATCCGCGTCCGAGAAGATTCTCGCTGAAATGGAAGAGCGCGTTGCCCAACTAAACAGGGACAATCGCTTGGTCGAGGCCAACCGTCTGTACGAGCGGATCACAAACGACGTAGAGATGATGCGGGAGCTTGGCTACTGCTCGGGGATGGAGAATTATTCCTGCTACTTCAGTGACCGGGACTCGGCTGCGCCTCCGATCACCTTGCTGGATTACCTGCCGAAAGACGGGCTCCTGTTCGTTGATGAATCCCACGTCATGGTGCCGCAGATATCCGCAATGTACCGGGGGGATCAGGCACGCAAGGATACGTTGATCGATTACGGGTTCCGTTTGCCTTCATCGAAGAACAACCGGCCATTGAACTTTGGCGAATTCGAGAAGGTCAAGCCACAGACCATCTTTGTTTCGGCCACTCCTGGTGAATACGAGTTGAGGGTATCGAAAGGCCGGGTTGTCGAGCAGATCATCCGGCCCACAGGGCTGCTTGATCCCAAGGTGGAGGTGCGAAAGGCGGACGGGCGCATGAACGATCTGCTTGCCGAAATATCGACGTGCGTGAAGAGAAAAGACCGCGTGCTCGTGACCACGCTGACAAAGGTCGGCGCGGAAGAGTTGACGGATTTCTTGACGGACAGCGGAATCCGAGCGCGCTACATGCATTCGGACATCAAGGCGGAGGATCGTGTTGAAATCATCAATGGCCTGCGCGCTGGGGAGTTTGATGTTCTGATCGGCGTGAGCCTTTTGCGCGAGGGGCTGGATATCCCCGAGGCGTCATTGGTAGCCATTCTCGATGCGGACCGTGCGGGCTTCCTGAGGTCGGCCCAGGCGCTCATTCAGATGATAGGCCGAGTCGCCCGGAATGAGAACGGAAAAGCGATCTTGTATGCGGATGCGATGACTCCTGCGATGCAGCAAGCAATTGATGAGACAAATCGGCGCAGGGAACTTCAAATTGCCTTTAACGAAGAAAACGGAATCTCTCCGACCTCTTCTGTGCGAAAGCTGGCAGGAAAAGAGACGAATGCGGAGGAACCCACAGTTCACTCCGAGGCTTTCTGCAAGAGTTTGTCCGACCTTTGCGACCAAATCACTGCCAAGGAACAATTACTACTCGAATTTACCGACGCTGGTGACGAGCAACACGTGGAAGAAATCCGTAGTCAATTGGATGTTTTGTACCGGCAATTCATTTATATCTAATCTTTAGCCGGCTTTAATAGCAACTAAGTTGTACGGTCGACCGATCTGCATCTAGTTTAAGCGAGCAGAAGGTCGACTAACAATTCGGGCATACGTAATGAGCCACCAAGGCTCGGTGCTTTGCTTTCCGAAGCTGATGCCCTACGACGCTTGGTCGCGTGTCACCTCAATGCCGGCAACGATTTAACGGCAGCCAGCATTTCATCAAATACCGCCCGAACTCTTCCCGAGACCGGGCCGCGCTGCGGCCGATAAACGTACAAACCCCATGCTGAAGATTCTTCTTTCTCCAGCACGCGCACGAGCTTTCCGCTGGCAATGTATGGGGCGACTACGTAGTCTGGCAGTTGTGCAAAGGCGATGCCTGCCAACGCCGCCCCCAATTCCATGTCGGCATTGTCGACGACGATTGCGGCAGCAATGGGTGTCCACTGGCGTCCCGCTTTGAAATACCAAGGCCAGGGGCGGCCGGTATTGAGATCCATAGACGCAGTGGTCGGCAGTCTGCTGAGGGCATCAATGGTGTCAGGTACGCCAACTTTTCTAATCAAATGCGGTGCGGCAACGATTGGAAATTTCATGTCGGCGGCCTTTCGCGCGACGAAGCGGCTATCGCGCATAAATCCGAGCCTGACGCCAACGTCAATCCCTTCTTCAACCGTATTGCTGATGCGATCGGACAGACGGACATCCAGTGTGATTGCGGGATGACGCGCGGCCACGCGCTCCAGTGCAGGCAGAACCGCCCGGGTGCCTAAGCTGAGCGGTGCCGTGATGCGAACCGTGCCAGAGAGGGATGTCTGTTCGTCACGCCCAGGAACTCGCCAGAGTTCCTCGAACCGCTCCAATGCGGGGCGCACCTGGTCTAACAAACCTTCACCAAACGCACTGATGCGTACCTGGCGCGTGCTTCTATGAAACAACACCTCGCCGTAGTGTTGCTCCAGTTGCTGGATGGCGCGTGTAACGCCTTGCGGGGAAGTACTGAGCCGGACGGCCGCATCGCGAAAACTGCTGCTTTCGGCCGCCACTCGAAAGATACGCAGCAGTTCAATTTCCTTGTTCATGACGAGCGCCTCACCTGGTCGGTTCCACTGCGTGTTTATTATTCCAGAAATTGGAATTAATAAATCGAAACAATTCCATATACAAGAGTTTTGCGAAATCACATACTTCGATTCCAGAGCAACTCCACAGGAACCGCGCATGAATACTTCGGCATAGATCACCACCTACTACGGCACCTTGCACTGCAGCGATCGCGAAGCCAGTTGCGTTCTTGGCGGCGCTTGATGTGCTCAATATTCATCATCGCTGACGTCAAATTTAGTTAGTAAAGGAAACAACATCATGAAATCACGTGCAGCAGTGGCCTTCGGGCCTGGTAAGCCTCTGGAAATCGTCGAGATCGACGTTGAGCCGCCGCGTAAGGGCGAGGTGCTCATCAAGATCACGAACACTGGCGTTTGCCATACCGACGCTTTCACCCTGTCGGGCGATGACCCCGAAGGACTCTTCCCGGTCGTGTTGGGTCATGAAGGCGCGGGCATCGTCGTGGAGGTGGGTGAAGGTGTCACCAGCGTGAAGCCTGGCGATCATGTCATCCCGCTCTATACAGCCGAATGCGGCGAGTGCCTGTTCTGCAAGTCGGGGAAGACCAACCTGTGCGTCGCCGTTCGCGCCACACAGGGCAAGGGCCTGATGCCCGATGGTACGACCCGTTTTTCGTACAACGGTCAGCCGCTTTATCACTACATGGGCTGCTCGACCTTCAGCGAATACACAGTCGTCGCCGAAGTCTCGCTGGCCAAAATCAACCCGGACGCGAATCCGGAGCATGTCTGCTTGCTCGGTTGCGGTGTTACCACCGGCATCGGCGCTGTGCACAACACGGCCAAGGTGCAGCCAGGTGATTCCGTCGCTATCTTCGGCTTGGGCGGTATTGGTCTGGCAGCTATTCAGGGGGCACGCCAAGCCAAAGCGGGTCGCATCATCGCCATCGACACGAATCCTGCCAAGTTTGAGCTGGCTCGTACCTTCGGGGCGACCGAATGCATCAACCCGAAAGACTTCGAGAAGCCAATTCACGAAGTGCTTATCGAAATGACTGGCTGGGGGGTTGATCACACTTTCGAGTGCATTGGCAACGTCAATGTGATGCGTTCCGCATTGGAAGCAGCCCACCGTGGCTGGGGCCAATCGATCGTCATCGGCGTGGCAGGTGCCGGCAAGGAAATCTCGACCCGCCCATTCCAGTTGGTCACTGGTCGTACCTGGAAGGGCTCCGCTTTTGGTGGCGTCAAGGGACGCACCCAACTTCCCGGCATGGTGGAGGACGCGATGAAAGGTGAGATTGATCTCGCCCCGTTCGTCACCCACACCATGGGTCTGGACGACATCAACAAAGCCTTCGACCTGATGCATGAAGGCAAGTCGATTCGTACCGTGATTCATTACTAACCCACGGATCAATAACGATCTTTTCAACAGCAAATATCAAGGAAAACTTCCATGTCTACTCCTGTTATCTCCGGTGACGGCATTTTCTCCCACGTCTTTATCGGTGCAGCCGATGTTCAAAAGTCGGCCGCGTTTTACGATGCAGCGCTGGGTGCTCTCGGCATCAATAACCTCGGTCCTTTCGGCAATGGCTGGGTACTCTATGGCCGCGAAAAGCCAGCCTTCATCATTGCCCGCCCCGGCAATGGCGAAGCTCCCTCCAGCAATGGCGTGACAGTAGGCTTCGCAGCTGCCTCTCCTGCTGAAGTGGATGCTTTCCATGCAGCCGGCCTTGCAGCTGGTGGCACTGACGAGGGTCAACCTGGTCCTCGCGGACATCTGCCTGGCGCTTATGCGGCGTATCTGCGCGATCCCGCTGGCAACAAGGTCTGCTCTTACACCTTCATCTAAGCTGAAATAGCTCTGACAAAGCCGGTACTGGGTCTACTTGTAGCGCCGGTACCGGCCAAATCCCAGAGCATGAAGCATCTGAAGACTGGCCCATGGCCACGCACCTTGTGCTTGGTCCTGGGCAATAAATGTGAAGCGTGGTGATTTTCAAACTATGAGAGATGAGGTCGGTATGAAAGATCCAGCAAACGTCAATGCGACCGCAGAACCCACTCACACCGCCACCGTGTATGGCATGCCAGCTTATGCCGATCGTGATGCTGCGGTCGGTGAAGTGCATGCGCGCCCACATCTGCTGATAGAAGCCCCTCGGGGCATATTGCAGTTCGCCTTCATGACCGAAGGCGACGCTGCAAAGGACCAAGCTGCGATGAGTGAGCTGTCTCATCGCTTCGGCGTTGCAGAGCCCGATCATGCCACTCCTCTTCACGGATTGACATGGGACGAGGGAGATCTGCACTGCGAAAAACACACTGAATTTTCTACGTACCTCTGGTGCGCAGCGCTGGATGCTGAGAGTGGTGAGCCATGCGGTGCAAACCCCTTCAAGCACGGATTTGTTCCTCCCGGTCCGGTGGTGTCCGGCATTAGCTTGAGGCTACTTCCATGGACTTCGGAAACTGAGAAGGAAGCTGAGCGCTTTGATCCAGCCAGCTTGTGCTACTCGCTGGTGGAGAATGGCTCTGCCGCTGTCTTGACCGACTTTCGTCAGGATGAGGATGGTCTAACGCACATTCTCATACTCGCTCGAGATTTGAATCCTGCGCGTGCTGGAGCACTTTCTCAACGTCTGTTGGAGATAGAGACTTATCGGACGTTGGCATTGTTATCCCTTCCGTTGACTCGTTCGATGACGCACGAACTTCGACGCATGGAGTCAAGACTGGCAGCCATCACAGACGAGATGTGCACCAGTTTGGCCGGACGGAGGGACAGTGACGTTTTGCTGGCCGAATTGACTCGCCTAGCTGCGGAACTGGAAGCCGGTGTTGCGGCAAACCTCTATCGTTTTGGCGCAAGCCGTGCTTACTACGAGATCGTCGAGGAAAGACTGGCTTCTCTTTCGGAAGAGGCAGTGTCCGGTTACTGCACATGGGCAGATTTTCTACAGCGTCGCATCGCTCCAGCGATGCGGACCTGCCAGTCCGTAAAGGAGCGCCAGGCAAAGCTCTCAGACAAGTTGAATCGATCCATTTCGCTACTGCGTTCCTGGATAGACGTTGAGCTCGAACGACAAAATCGGGACCTACTCGCGTCGATGAATGACCGGGCCAAGATGCAGCTGCGCCTTCAGCAAACGGTTGAAGGTCTGTCGGTCGCGGCAATTTCTTATTACGTCGTGAGTCTGCTGGGCTATCTGCTCAAAGGCATTCCCGTCATTCACGACGTGGTTGCGCCAGTAACGGCTGTCCTGGTGCCTGTGGTGATGCTGGCCATCTGGTGGACGGTCCGCAGGATTAGGCACGCCCACGGCGACCCGGCAGCAGAAGTGAAATCCTCCTGACAGCGCAGCTGTCTTGGTGCGCAATGGCTGCGCAGTTATGAATATTGGAAACAACATGGAACGCATTGAACATCACGCCAGCTCTGAAGGCTGGCAGGACGTCTATCAGCACGCATCGACGACACTCGGTTGCACGATGAAGGTCGGTGTCTATCTGCCTCCACAGGCGCAGCACGGCAAAGTGCCGGTGCTTTACTGGCTATCGGGCCTCACCTGTACGGAGCAAAACTTCATCACCAAGTCCGCTGTCCAGCGCTTCGCTGCTGAGTATGGCATTGCCGTTGTCGCACCGGATACTAGTCCTCGCGGTGAAGGTGTTGCCAACGATGCGGCCTATGACCTCGGGCAAGGGGCAGGCTTCTATGTCAATGCGACACAGGAGCCCTGGGCGGCGAACTATCGGATGTATGACTACGTGGTGCATGAGTTGCCTGCACGTATCGAGGCGCAGTTTCCTGTAACGACGGAACGCGGCATCAGTGGCCATTCCATGGGTGGACATGGGGCTCTAGTCATCGCCCTGCGCAATCCTGGCCGTTATCGCAGCGTATCTGCCTTCTCCCCCATCGTGGCTCCCACTCAAGTGCCCTGGGGACAAAAGGCCTTTGGAGCCTACCTGGGCGGTGATCAGGAGGCATGGAAGCAATACGACTCGGTGGAATTGATCCGTACCGCACGGGAACGTTTGCCGTTACTGGTAGACCAGGGCTTGAACGATGAGTTCATTGAAAGTCAATTGCGTCCCGAACTGCTGCGCAAAGTGTGTGAAGAAACGGGGCATCCGCTGACATTGAACCTGCGGCCGGGCCACGACCACAGCTACTACTTCATTGCCAGCTTCATCGGCGAACACATGGCACACCATGCGTCAGCGTTGAACCGCTGACTAAGAGGAGATCAGATCATGTTAAGGACCTCTACAGACCGACATCACGTCGTCATCATTGGGGCAGGCTTCGGTGGGATCGAAGTTGCCAACGAGCTAGCTGGCACCGAGGTCGATGTGACGATCATTGATCGGCGCAATCATCATCTGTTCCAGCCATTGCTTTACCAAGTCGCAGGGGCGTCCCTATCTACCTCGGAGATCGCTTGGCCTATACGCTATCTCTTCCGCAATCGGCCGGAAGTGAACACGTTGATGGCCGAAGTGGAAGGTGTAGACACTGACGCACGTGAAGTCATTCTCAGCAATGGATCGCGCCAGCCCTATGACACGCTCGTGCTCGCTACAGGCGCGACCCACGCTTATTTCGGGCATGACGAATGGGAGCCTTTTGCCCCAGGCCTGAAAACTCTTGAGGATGCCACGACCATCCGAGGCCGAATTCTCGCTGCATTCGAAGAAGCCGAGCGCACGAGCGATCCGCAACGACGCGCTGCGTTGCAGACCTTCGTCATCATCGGTGGCGGCCCCACCGGGGTGGAATTGGCGGGCACCATCGCGGAGCTTGCACGAGACACGCTGGCGCGAGACTTTCGCTCCATCGATCCAAGCACGTCGCGGGTTGTACTGATCGAGGCTGGTCAACGCCTGTTGTCCGTCTTTCCAGAGGATCTTTCGGCCTATACGCGCCAGGCACTCGAAAAGCTCGGGGTCGAGGTCGTGCTGGGTACGCCGGTCACCGAATGCTCGGCGGACGGCGTGGTGTATGGCGGCAACCCCCTTTCGGCCAAGACCATCGTCTGGGCCGCCGGAGTCCAAGCGTCTCCTGCAGCCCGCTGGTTGGGTGCTGCATCTGATCGTGCTGGCCGAGTTGTCGTAGGGGCCGACCTGACGGTGGCGGGATACCCTGAGATCTTTGCCATCGGCGATACGGCCTCGTGCACTATGCCTGATGGAAAGCCTGTCCCAGGAATTGCACCAGCAGCAAAACAGCAAGGCAAGTACGTTGCTAGCCTGATTGGGCGACGCTTGAAGGGTAAGCCCAGCGATGGTGCCTTTAAATACCGACATCAGGGGAACCTAGCAACCATAGGCCGTAGCCTGGCGGTCATTGACATGGGACGAGTGAAGCTGCGCGGAGCGTTTGCATGGTGGATTTGGAAACTCGCGCATATCTACTTTCTTATTGGTACTCGAAATCGCCTTAGCGTTGCCTTGAGTTGGGTATGGAACCACAGCATTGGCTACCGAGGCTCTCGCATCATCCTTCGGACAAGCCCGGACAAGGACCACCCCCCTAAGCCTATGGCGTTGGGTAAATCCGGACCTTCGGATTAGAGGACCATGCTCCGGAGTAGGCAAGACCACGTTTGGGTGCAGTACGGATTCTTGATCGTCTTGCTTAATCGACGTTGATCGTCAGTAGCCTGGATAAGACAGCTGGTTGTTCTAAACAGCGCGCAAGGCCGCGCAGTTAAGTAGCCAGCAGGCAATTCAGGCAAGACAGCTGCTCTTTCACATCCATTGGCCTACTAACTACGTACAAAATCTATGTCACTGATGATCGTCATCCTGGCAACGCTGGCCGCGGGCATAGGGAGCGTCTGGATAGCCTATCTGTTGGTCGCCCGTACCAGGGCAAGCAATGGACAGACTAGTTACGCGCAGCAAGGCTTTCTTGGTTTGGCAGCTGGCGCACTTTTAACTACAAGCCTCACTCATCTGCTGCCTGAAGCGCTTGAAAGCAATGTAGATGCGCATGAGCTCTTCTTGGTCATTCTGGCGGGCTTGGTTTTCTTTTTTCTTTTGGGCAAGGCAGAGCTATGGCATCACCCGCACGACCATGAACATACAAGCCCTTCTCACAGAGGCTCCAGTTGGGCATTGCTGATTGGCGATGGTGTTCATTGTTTCGGTGACGGCGTTCTGATCGCTTCTATGTTCATCGTGGACATTCGATTGGGCGCGATTGCTGCCGCATCAGTATTAGCGCATGAGATACCTCACCACATGGGTGATCTGGCCGTTCTACGGGAGGGGAGTTATCGAGGTTCTGCGGTTCTGAAACTCACCATGGCTGGCGGGATGACAGCATTAGGAGGTGTAAGTGGATATCTTCTGCTTGCAAAGCTACAGCATTGGCAACCATTCTTGATGGCTGTGGCTGGGAGCAGCTTTATCTATGTGGCGCTCTCAGACGTAATACCTCGGATGCAGCAACGCCGAACGGCGAAGGACGCCACGATACAAGTGGCTTGGCTTCTGCTTGGGATCGCGATAGTTGCCGTAGTGAGCTCGCTGTCTCATGGCAATAGCGCCTTGTGAACCAAGGGGTGATCCAGCGCAGTCGCTGGCTGGTTCCAGTCAACTCAAATGTTGGGTTTGAAGAAATACGCGTACTTACACAAGAACCTGCGCCATCGGAATCATTTTCTTGAAATGCCTGGGAGACGAACTTGACCGATCTATTCACGACAAAGCCCAAGCCTCCCTTGGCCGAACTCCTGCGCCCCAAGACGCTGGATGAATTCGTCGGGCAAAGGCACTTGCTTGGCCCCGGCAAGCCGCTGCGCCTCGCATTCGAGTCGTGCAAGCTGCACTCGTTCATCCTCTGGGGGCCACCGGGCGTGGGCAAGACCACCCTGGGCCGCCTAGCCGCCAGCGTGACCGACAGCCGCTTCATCGCCATCTCCGCCGTGCTGGCCGGGGTGAAGGACATTCGGCAAGCCATCGACGAAGCCCAGGCTGAACTGGACAACCACGGTCGTTCTACAGTCCTTTTCGTTGATGAAATCCATCGCTTCAACAAGGCGCAGCAGGATGCGTTGTTACCCCATGTCGAGTCGGGTCTGCTTACCCTGGTGGGAGGGACTACGGAGCATCCGGGGTTGGCTGTCAATTCCGCCCTTCTCTCTCGTGCTCAGGTCTACACACTGGAGCCGCTGTCTGGCGAAGAGATGCAGCAGCTCTATGCACGCGCACTGCCGCATCTGCAGGGCATCAGGTTGGATGCGGACGCGCTGGACTTGCTCAAGGGCTTCGCCGATGGCGATGGCAGGCGCTTCCTCAATCTGCTTGAGCAGGTGACAAATGCGGCGGCGGGCGCCGGCAAACCTCTGGTCGATGGCGAGTTCACCAGGTTGTCCACCAGTCCGTCGCTGCGCCGCTTCGATAAGGGCGGCGACGAGTTCTACTGGCAGCTCTCGGCATTTCACAAATCGCTGCGGGGTTCCGACCCCGATGCGGCCCTGTATTGGCTGGCTCGCATCCTCGATGGCAGCGGTGATGTGAGTCAGGTGACCCGTCGCATGGTGGTGATGGCCAGCGAAGACATCGGCAATGCAGACCCGCAGGCGCTGCAATTGGCACTCAATGCCGCGTTGGCCTACGACAGGTTGGGCTCGCCCGAAGGCGAGATACCGCTGGCCCAGGCGGTGACTTACCTTGCTCTGGCCCCCAAGTCGAATGCCGCATATGCCGCGTGGGACCAGGCCAAGGCGTTCGTCAAGCGCAGCGGCTCCCAGCCTGTACCACTTCATCTTCGCAATGCGCCGACGAAGCTGATGAAGCAGATGGGATATCGCGAAGGCTACCGCTACGCCCATGATGAGCCCAATGGCTATGCCGCTGGGCAAACCTATTTTCCTGAAGGGGTGGCGCGGCCGGGTTGGTATCAACCAACCGACAGAGGCGTTGAGCGCAAGCTGGGAGAACGGCTCACTTGGCTACGTTCGCTCGACGATGAGATGCCGCCAGAGGCGGAATCTTGACCGATCGCCCCCCGAAATCGGCTCATGAACTACAGGATAAGAACATGCCCAACCCTTCTTTCGGTGAATCCTCTTGTACTGCCGCCGCCAGCGGCCTCGTGCAGGTGCGGGGAGCGCGTGAGCACAATCTCAAGGACGTGGACGTCGACATCCCGCGCAACGCGCTGGTTGTGTTCTCGGGTGTGTCCGGCTCCGGGAAGTCCTCGCTGGCCTTCGGCACCATCTATGCAGAAGCCCAGCGGCGCTACTTCGAGTCGGTGGCTCCCTATGCACGACGCCTGATCGACCAGGCCGGCGTACCCGATGTCGATGCGATCGACGGCCTGCCTCCAGCGGTGGCGCTGCAGCAGCAGCGCGGAGCCAGTAATGCGCGTTCTTCTGTGGGCAGCGTCACGACATTGTCCAGCCTGGTCCGGATGATGTATTCCCGCGCCGGAGCCTATCCGGCCGGTCAGCCGATGCTGTACGCCGAGGATTTTTCCCCCAACACGCCGCAGGGGGCATGTCCGACCTGCCACGGCCTGGGTCATGTGTACGAGGTGACCGAGGCCATCATGGTGCCCGATCCATCGCTCACCATCCGCGAGCGGGCGATTGCCTCGTGGCCGCCCGCCTGGCAGGGGCAGAACCTGCGCGACATCCTGGTCAGTATGGGCTACGACGTGGACCGACCGTGGAAGGACTTGCCGAAGACGGATCGTGACTGGATTCTGTTCACCGAGGAAACACCGACGGTGCCGGTGTACGCGGGCTTCACACCTGCTGAGACCCGCGCCGCGCTCAAGCGCAAGATGGAGCCGAGCTACATGGGTACCTTCACCGGCGCCCGTCGGTATGTGCTACACACCTTCGCGAACACCCAGAGCGCGCTAATGAGAAAGCGTGTGTCCCGGTTCATGGAGGGCAAGCCGTGCCCCACGTGCCAAGGCAAGCGGCTCAAGCCTGAGGCACTGTCGATCACTTTCGCCGGTGTGGACATCGGCGCGTTCATGCAGATGCCGCTGGACCGACTGGCGGCCTTGCTCGAACCCATCGCCCAGGGCGATTTCCGCGCCCATGCAGCGGGAGCGGCCACGGACAAAGAGGCAACCCGGCGCGACCGTGCAGAACGCGCGACCTCCGGCCGTGCCGTGCATGCGGTATCGCCCGACGTGCGCCGCACCTCCGCGCTGTCGGAAGAAAAGCGTCTCGCCGCGCAGCGCTTGGCCGGTGGCGTGATGGCACGACTGCGTCAGCTGCGCGGGCTGGGCCTAGGCTACCTGACGCTGGACCGGGCCACGCCGACGCTTTCGGCTGGCGAATTGCAACGCCTGCGGCTGGCCACGCAGCTGAGTTCCCTGCTGTTTGGCGTCGTGTATGTCCTCGACGAACCCTCGGCGGGGCTTCACCCCTCCGACAGCCAAGCCCTGTACGACGCGCTCGACCGGCTGCGCGACGCCGGCAACTCGGTGTTCGTGGTGGAGCACGATCTGGACCTGATGCGCCGCGCGCAATGGCTGGTGGATGTCGGGCCGGATGCCGGAGAGCGTGGCGGCCACGTGCTCTACAGCGGCGAGCCGGATGGCCTGCGCAAGATTGCCGAATCGCGCACCGCCCGATATCTGTTCGACGAGATCCCCGCGCCGGGGAGCCGGGCACGCGAAGCGACGAGCTGGCTGGAGCTACAGGGCATCCACCGCCACAATCTGCATGGTGTGGATGCACGGATTCCGCTGGGCGTGCTGACAGCCGTCACCGGCATCTCCGGCTCCGGCAAGTCTAGCCTTGTAGCGCAGGCCTTGCCGGAGTTGATGCTGCTGCACCTGGGCCACGAGCCTGAAGACGATGCGGCCGAAAACGCCTCCAGCGAAGGGCCGGCCGTAATCGAAGCGACCGGCGGTCGTCTGGCGGGCGACGTGGACGCCATTCAGCGCCTGGTGCAAGTGGACCAGAAGCCGATTGGGCGTACGCCGCGCTCGAACCTGGCTACCTACACCGGCCTGTTCGACCACGTGCGCAAGCTGTTCGCCGCCACGCCCGATGCTCGACGCCGACGCTATGACGCCGGACGGTTCTCATTCAATGTTGCCAAGGGGCGCTGCGAAACTTGCGAGGGCGAGGGTTTCGTCAGCGTGGAACTGCTGTTCATGCCCAGCGTGTACGCGCCGTGCCCGACATGCCATGGCGCACGCTACAACCAGGCCACGCTGAAGGTGCAATGGCACGGGCGCAATATCGCTGAAGTGCTGCAGATGACCGTGGACGAGGCCAGCGAATTCTTCACGGATGAAGGCGCAGTGGCAAGGACACTACAACTGCTGCGTGATATCGGACTGGGCTATCTTCGCCTGGGGCAACCAGCCACAGAGCTTTCCGGTGGTGAGGCGCAGCGCATTAAGCTGGCTACCGAGCTTCAGCGCAGTCAGCGCGGACGCAACCTGTACGTGCTCGACGAGCCGACCACCGGTCTGCATGCATCGGATGCGGACCGGCTGCTAGTGCAGTTGCAGCGCCTGGTCGATGCCGGCAATACCGTGGTGATGATCGAGCATGACATGCGTGCGGTGGCCCAGGCCGACTGGGTGATTGATGTGGGGCCGGGCGCAGGCGATGCCGGCGGCCGCATCGTGATAGCCGGTTCTCCGGGACAGGTGGCGCGAATGCCCGACAGCCGGACTGCGCCGTTTCTCGCGCAGGAGTTGACGCGGGCCCGGACGTGAGGCTGGGTTTTGTCTACGGGATCAGTCCATGTCCGAAGTCGGTCAGAGCGGAATTGGGCAGGCCAGAACCGAATGACTCAGTTCAGCCTAGACCTGCCGCTCACTGCTACCGACCGGACGCCAGCTTCTGGCCGATCCCAAGCCGGTCACGACCAGCAGGCTGGTCAGCCGCGACCGGCACAGGCGGTCAATGCAACCGGAATCCGCACTAAAAACTGAATCTTGCCCATCTGGGGATAGCCAAAGTAGCCAGGGGACGGTGCGGCCTCACATAAGGCGTGCTCATTGGCACGGGTACTGGCTTGGCCCCAGGGAGGGGTCGCCTCAGAAAACGGAAAATAAAGCACGCTAAGCCGGTTGCAGCGGTCGTAGCGGCCTGAACTTGCCCGCGCCGATC
>Ga0187842_1000718_pt1 | contig 15957 bp, 16 predicted proteins | sample SpaLakP09_SKY_41_FD_134514 | JGI IMG/M metagenome (GOLD analysis project Ga0187842, IMG submission 134514) | Oligotrophic lake water microbial communities from Sparkling Lake, Wisconsin, USA - SP09_SKY_41 | ecosystem: Environmental > Aquatic > Freshwater > Lake | place: USA: Sparkling Lake... | reverse complement strand
GTCCTGTTAATCCTATACCTCCTGTTGGACCTGTTGGTCCTGTTAATCCTATACCTCCTGTTAATCCTATATCTCCTGTTGGTCCGGTTAATCCTGTTGGACCTGTTAATCCTATACCTCCTGTTGTTCCTGCTGCTCCTGTTGCTCCTGTATTTGTAGCAAACCCATTAACTCCTGTTGGTCCTGTTAATCCTATACCTCCTGTTGGTCCTGTTAATCCTATACCTCCTGTTGGTCCTGTTAATCCTATATCTCCTGTTGGTCCTGCTAATCCTATACCTCCTGTTGGACCTGTAAATCCTTGTAATCCTATACCTCCTGTTTGTCCTGGTGGTCCTGTTGCTCCTGTACCAGTTGATGAGCCAGGTAATCCCGTTGGACCTGTTAATCCGACTGGTCCTGTTGCTCCTGTACCAGTTGTTGAGCCAGGTAATCCAGTTGGACCTGTTAATCCTATATCTCCTGTTGAACCTGTTGGACCTGTTGGTCCTGTTAATCCTATACCTCCTGTTGGACCTGTTAATCCTATACCTCCTGTTGGACCTGTTAATCCTATTCCTCCTATTGAACCTGTTGGTCCTGTTAATCCTATACCTCCTGTTGGACCTGTTGGTCCGGTTAATCCTATACCTCCTGTTGAACCTGTTGGTCCTGTTAATCCTATACCTCCTGTTGGACCTGTTGGTCCTGTTAATCCTATACCTCCTGTTGGACCTGTTGGTCCTGTTGGTCCTGTTAATCCTATACCTCCTGTTTGTCCTGTTGGCCCTGTTAATCCTATATCTCCTGTTGTTCCTGCTGCTCCTGTTGCTCCTGTATTTGTAGCAAACCCATTAACTCCTGTTGGACCTGTTAATCCTTGTAATCCTATTGGTCCTGTTTGACCAGTTGATCCTGTACCTGTTGAAGAACCGTCAGCACCAGTTACTCCAGGTTGTCCAGTTGGACCGGTATTTCTCGCGGTCCTATGCTAGCCGGTCCAGCCTTACCTTGAACACCCGGCGGTCCTTGTGAATTTATATTACAACAACGTTGAGAACCTAAATATTGAGAATAAGTTGTATAATATTTAGACATTATATTATACAAATATATTTTAGAATATTTTTAACTAATTAAACTATTAAAATATTAAATTAAGAAGATGGTAAAGCTGAAAGACACAGTTTAATTTCACCAAGACTTGCTACATTATATTTCACAACAAGAGGTAAATCATTTTCTAAATAAATTTCAATTTGATGACATAAATTAGTACATTTAATAAAATATCCTAAATTTTTTAAAGAAAATTCTCCCTGTATTACTTTTGAACTATCTTGCTTCAAAATAAAACCCATACTTCCATCAGATTCCGCACGATGTATTTCAGCTGAGGCGAATTGTCCAGAACATTTAAAAATAAGTTCATTTCCTACTGATTTAATTTCTAATTTTTCAGAAATACAAGAAAGGTCTCGAATAATCTTTTGAAAATCAGCAGATGGTAAATTAATAATAGAAGAAAATTTAACATCTGGATATTGAAGTTCTTCTGGTTCAGGTTCAATTAAGCGAAGTTTTTGTGTTTTACATTGTTTAATTTCGCCATTTTCAAATTTTAATGCTAAATGTGATACAATTCCATCAAAATAATCACAATTTTCAATATAAATTGTTAATGTATCATCATTATCAATTGAATTAATCAACTTAAATAAATGAAACATATTTACCCCAATAATAATTTTTTCCTTATTACATTCGTAAAATTCGAAATTTTGTGATGCTAAATAAAGATGTGCTAATATAGTGTGAGATTTATCCATATTAATAATGCGTATTCCGTCAGGTTCAAAAGTGATATTAGTTTCTAAAAGAATATCCTTAAGTGCAGTCATTAAAGTTCTAAATGGTGCGATTTGAACTGTTTTAATAGTTAAAACATTGGAATTGGTTGGTCCAGTTTCTATGGGTTTATTTAAATTTGATGTCATTATAATTGTTATTTTTAAACCTTTAAATAGTTATGAATTCAAAATAATTATTTTTACGCACTGATAAATTATAAAAATAACAATTTAAAAATAACGTTTTAAGAGTTAAAATGGCGGAAAATAAAATAGAAATAAAATGTCACGAAATTTTGAAAAATTTATTAGATAAATATAAAGATAATGAATATATGGAACAAAGAATTTATAATCATGTTGTAAATTATTTACCAAATACTCTTGAAAATGAATTAAAAAATCACGAAAAACGAGTTAATCGTAATAATTATTTAACTAACGAACAACAAGTTTTTATTCAAATTTTTTTAAGTAAAAATAATTATTTTTATTTGCCAAATAATAACTTCTATTATGAATATGATGGTGAAAAATATTTAATTATTAAAGAGGATGATGTAATTCATAAGCTTTTATCTACTATATCAAAAGATAGAATTCTCTTACAATGGAAACATAAAACTAAAATAAACATAATTAAACAGATTAAAGATAGATCTCTGTTTAGTTCTATACCAGAAACAGATACTATTCAAAATGTTTTAAATGTTTTATATCCTGCTTTTTTTACTTCAAAAATATCAGCTAAATATTTTCTTACTATTATTGGCGATAATGTTCTAAAAAAAAATCTCCATTTAATTTTTTTAGTTAGCCAAAAAATGAAACAATTTTTAAATGAATTAGATAACGTAGCAGTGGTTTCTATAGGCAATAATAGTACAACTAATAATTTAATGACAAAATATCATGAGAACCACTCTTACGAAAATTGTAGGTTAATTAAATTAAATGAAAGTTTTTCTAATAATGTTTGGAGGGAAATGCTTAAAAAAATAGGTCTTGACTTGTTCTGTGTTGGTGTCCATTACTCAAAACGTTATGAAAATTCTGATAAATTTATTGAAAATAAATCAGATGAGGAAATAAAGGCATATACATATTATTTAAAAAATACAACTCCTAATAATATAGTTAATGATTTTTGTAATAAATATATAATTGAGTCTGGTTTAGAATGTATAATGGAGTGGAAGAATTTACATTTTGTTTGGAAACAATATCTTTCAAGTTATAATTTACCAAATGTAATTTATTCAAATACGTTAAAACATTTCATTAAAGAAAAGTATAATTATTTAGATGGTTCTGATGTTTTTCTTGGAATAACAAGTAAATATTTGCCAATACACATTGATTTTATAAAATTTTGGGGAAATACAATAACTATTCACAAACATGATGATTGTCTATTATTTGATAATGAAATTGAAATTGATGAATTATGTTCTCTTTTTAAGTATTGGATAAAACAAAATCCGGAAAATCATATGTCAACTGGTAATATTAGTGAAGAAAATGTATTAAAAATACTTAAGCATTTTTTTTCTGAAGTAGAAATAATTGAAGACAAATTTGTTTTAAATGTAACGTGTATATTATGGAATAAAATAAATGATATTAATATTTCATTTGAATATATAAAAACTCAAATAAAAAATGACTACAAATTAAAACTTATATCTTTCGATGAAGCATATAACTATTATTATAAATATTGCAACTCAAATACATTTAAATTTATTGTTAGTAAAAGATATTTTGAGAAATATTTATACTATAAATTAAGTGATTATATTGTTTATGAAAAATTTATTGAAACTTATTGGATCTAATTTGCATTCCCTGCTAAAAACTGAAGAGCAACCCCTGAAGTTCCTACACCTTGTTCATCGTATGATTGTGGTAATAATGGGCCTCCTAATACCATTCCTCCTCTTTTTCTTCTACTATGTCTACCACCTTTTTTCATTAGATTATGAGTTGATGTAGTTAAATGCATACCACCTTTAATTTTTTTATCTTTCTTAATAAACCCAAAGATTCCTTTTTTGTTCCATATCCTGCTTTAACAAGTCTATTTTCTCTCTTTGCTGTATTGTGTTTTCTTTTAGAAACAATGCGACCGTGTTTGTTCATCATTAATTGAGTCTTAGTTAGACCGCCGCTTGTTTTTTTAGCTGTTCCGTGCCAAACTTGCGCTCTAGAACCAAAAGTATTATCGAATGACATTATAAAATAAAATGAGAAAAAAAATATTTTTCTAAATTACATTTAATGATAAAATTAAAATATATAATAAATAATTAAACGCAAAATATTTTAATTTATTTATAATTGACATTAGGGTTAAAAAATATTTAATGGAGGCTTTCCGCTTCCTCCTGGCATACCTTCAGTTCTACCTAAATAGTTTATGTTTAAAGGTTGACCTAAATAAAAATTGCCGTATTGACTTTTGCCCCCCTTTGAATACTTAATTATTTGAGATACTCTTATGTTATTCGAAACTTTTATGGATGGCGAATCTGAACTAAGACCATATTTATTGTATTGATTTTCAGAACAAGCGCATTGTTGAGACGTAGTAGTATCTTGATTTAATGAATTTGCGTTTAACTGATTATAAACAGCATTATAATTAATCATTCTTTTAGAATATGATTTATTTCCTGGTGTAAACTGTCTTTTAGAATACATAATATCAATTATGATTATTATTTTTTTATTCAACTTAAAATAAAATTGAATAAAAAAAGTAAGTTAAAAGTAAATTTATATAATAAAATAATATGAGCGTTATCGATAGTCAACAATTATTCTTCGATGTACAACAGAAAACCGATAAGCAGCACATATTAGATAATCCTGATACATATATTGGTTCTGTTGAAAACATAAATGCGGATATGTGGATTATTAATGATGATGACACAAAAATTATTGAAAAAATATAAGTTATATTCCTGGATTATTTAAATTATTTGATGAAGGCATCGTTAATTGTCGTGATCATGTTGTTAGAATGAAAAACCGAATCGATAACGTATCTGATAATGCTTTACCTGTTACACATATTGACATATCAATTGAAGCCGATGGAACAATTACAATGATAAATGATGGGAACGGCATTGATGTAGCTCAAAAAGACGGGATTTGGATACCTGAGCTAGTATTTGGACACCTTAGAACTTCTACAAATTATAATAAAGATGAGAAAAAAATTGTTGGAGGGAAAAATGGGTTTGGTTTTAAATTAGTTCTTATTTGGTCAAGTTATGGGCGTATAGAAACGGTTGATCATATACGCGGACTTAAATATGTTCAAGAATATAAAAATAATTTAGATGATTTGTGCAGTCCAACTATTACCAAAACAAAAATAAAGCCATATACAAAAATTACATTTAAGCCTGATTATCAAAGACTCGGAATTCCAGGTCTTTCTGCTGATATTATATCTCTTTTAAAAAAACGTGTTTATGATATTTCTGCCGTAACTGATAAAAATTTAAAAGTAAAATACAATGAAAAAATAGTTCCTATTAAAAATTTTCAACAATATATCGACATGTACATTGGCGATAAATCAGTATCACCTCGTGTATATGAAGACAGCGGTGAACGATGGGAATATGCGGTTGCCTTAACACCTACAAATGAATTTGTTCAAGTTTCATTTGTTAACGGAATTCATACATCTAAGGGAGGCAAACATGTTGAATATATTTTGAATCAGATTACTAGAAAATTAGTAGAATTTATTGAAAAAAAGAAAAAAATAAAGGTTAATCCTAATAGTATTAAAGAACAACTTATTTTATTCTTGAGATGTGACATTGAAAATCCAGCTTTTGATAGTCAAACAAAAGATTACGTTAATACTCCTTCATCAAAATTTGGTTCTAAATGTGATGTAAGCGATAAATTTATTGAAAAGGTTGCGAAAATGGGAGTTATGGATGCCGCATTACAATTAACAGAAGTTAAGGAAAATAAAGCAGCTAAGAAAACAGACGGTGTAAAAAGTAAATCTGTTCGTGGAATTCCTAAATTAACTGATGCAAATTGGGCTGGAACAGAAAAATCTAAATTCTGTAGTATTATCTTTTGCGAAGGCGATTCAGCTAAAGCTGGTATTATTTCAGGATTAACGTCGGAAGACCGAAACACAATTGGGGTTTATCCTATGAAAGGTAAAATTCTTAATGTTAGGGGTGAAAATGTAAAGAAAATTTCTGAAAACAAAGAAATTACTGAAATTAAAAAAATACTAGGTTTAGAAACAGGTAAAAAATATAATAATATTGAGGATGTGTATTCAAATTTGCGTTACGGTAAAGTATTATTTATGACAGACCAAGATTTAGACGGAAGTCATATTAAAGGGTTGGGTATTAATTTATTTCAGTCAGAATGGCCTACTCTCATTAATATTCCAGGATTTATAGGATTTATGAATACTCCTATATTAAAGGCAAAAAAGGGTAATGTAGAATTAAATTTCTATAATGAAGGTGAATATAATGAATGGAAAACAAATAATGATAATAAAGGATGGAAGGTTAAATATTATAAAGGTTTAGGAACAAGCACAGGTAAAGAATTTCGTGAATATTTTGAACAAAAAAAAATAGTAGGATTTGAACATTCTGACAAGAGTGATGATGTTATTGATATGGTTTTTAATAAAAAACGCGCTGATGATAGAAAGGATTGGTTAAAATATTATGATAGAGATGCTTATCTTGATACCACAAAAACAAATGTTTCATATGAAGAATTTATTAATAGAGAATTTATACACTTTTCAAAATATGATTGCGATAGAAGCATTCCTAATTTAATGGATGGACTTAAAATATCTTTAAGAGAGATATTGTTCTCAGCATTTAAAAAAAATTTAACCAGTGAAATTAAAGTTGCACAATTTTCAGGTTATGTTTCTGAACATTCAGGATATCATCACGGAGAGGCTAGTTTAAATGCGGCTATTGTTGGAATGGCTCAAAACTTCGTTGGCTCTAATAATATAAATTTATTTATGCCTAATGGACAATTCGGTACCAGATTGCAAGGAGGTAAAGATAGTGCTTCTGAAAGATATATATTTACTCAATTAAATAAAATTACTAGAAGCATTTTCCGATCCACTGATGATCATATATTAAAATATTTATATGACGATGGAATTGAAGTTGAACCAATATATTATGCGCCAATAATTCCTATGGTTTTAATTAATGGGTCTAAAGGAATTGGAACTGGATTTAGCACTGATATTATGTGTTATAACCCTCTTCAAATTATAGAATTTTTAAAAAATAAATTATCATCAATTGAAAATAATATTGAGTTTATTCCATATTATGAAGGGTTTAAAGGACATATTTCAAAAATTAATAATGATAAGTTCTTAATTAAAGGAATATATGAAAAGATAGGGATTGATAAAATTAAAGTTTCTGAATTACCTGTCGGATATTGGACAGAAGATTTTAAAGAATTACTAGAAAATTTAATTGAGCCTGGAGTTGATAAAGATGGAAAAAAACCTCTGCTCATATTAAAGATTATGATGATATGAGTAAAGATACAAATGTAGTTTTTACCATTACATTTATGAAAGGAAAATTAGAAGAACTTGAAAAATTAAAAGGTGAATACGGTTGTAATGGTCTTGAAAAATTATTGAAATTATATACTACAAATACAACTACAAATATGCATTTATTCGACGCTGATGATATTCTACATAAATACGAAAAGATTACAGATATTATTGACGCATATTATGAAACTAGACTAAAACTATATGGAACTAGAAAAGAATACATGATTGATTCTTTAAAAAAAGAACTGCTTTTATTGTCAAATAAAGCTAAATATATTACAGAAATTTTAGATGGAACTATTGATTTGAGAAAAAAACAGAAGGATATAATAATTCAAATGTTAGAAAATAAAGGTTACGATAAAATAGGCCGTGATATAGATGATATAGATTATAAATATCTTATAAAAATGCCAATGGATTCAGTATCTGAAGAAAATGTAGATAAATTATTAAAAGATAGAGGAAACAAAGAGCTTGAATTAGAAATTATTGAAAAAACAACAATTAATCAAATGTGGAACACTGAATTAGATAATCTTAAAGAACTTTATATTGAATATAATAAAGAAAGAACACGAATTAATTGTGATGAAAATACAAAAACCACTTCATCAAAAAAACAAATTAAAAATACTGTCAAAAAAACGTTAATTATAGAAAATGATTAAGGTTATTATTTGCGCATAAATTAAATTAAACCAAAAATACTATAAACACACTATACTTGTAATGTAATATTTAAAAATTTCTCCAAGAAAATTTATATTTTATTATACCTTTTCACGTTTTATAAAAAAGTAAAAAAAGAATAATATTATTTTTTTATTATTAGTTGTATAATAAATATGGCAACAAATATAAAGATGAAATCAATACAATTATATTAGTATTTGTATTTTTATTTACAAGATAGGAAGCAATTAAACATGACATTATAATCATCATACTATCAGATAAAATTGCTTTATAAGATACATCATTTGCATAATCCTTGAATGTATCAAACATTTTATTTACTCCTCTAGGTGTATTACTAAACAAAATATAAAATAATATATCATGGATAATTTGTACTATTATGGCTATAATAATAAACTTTAATAGTGAAAAATCGTCAAATATGTAATAATAAATTGCTCTTGCAATAATTAATCCAATTAATATTATTAATACATCCGCAATAACAGCTGATAAATTATATTGTGAATACCATTTCTTTAAAACTTGTGATTTAATTACACTTATGTTTAACAATAAAATTACAAATAAATCTGTAATTAAAATAGCGTTAAATAATGGTAAATAATCATTTGTATTATTAAAATTTGCTATATTTTTAAACATATAATATGTTAATATATTAATATATTTTTATAATATAAGTGGGTTTTCTTAAATGATAAATTGTGATTAAATAATTATTTTAATGTAAAAACGACTTTTTAAATGTGAAAAGGTGTGAAAAGGTGTAAAAAGATTATATAATAATAAATTATATCATCTTTTTTATTTCTCTCTAATTATTTATTAAAACTATTTTCAGGAATAAAAGCATTAGAAGCAAATGGACCATCTTCAATAAATTCACCGGTTAAACTATAGATTTGTTGATAATCTGGCATATACATGATATTTGGTGGTTTATATCTTTTATTAAAAAGAGTTTGATCTTCATTAAATTCATCTATCCAAGTATTTACACCAAAGTTAGGCATATAAGGTTTTGAATACATATTAGTTGTAATTATTTTTTGGTGGGTACCATAACCGCTTGTTAAGGGAGAATATGTTGGTGTAACCCCCAAGGTAAGTTTACCTGCATCATTATCACCTTGCACATCATTAGTGTTTTTTTTAAATTTTGATTTATAAGGTTGACAACCAGGACAATCAATATCAGCTGTACATTGTTGACCAGTTATATAACATCTAGCAGGATAACCACAAAAATTTTTACAACTATACGTCGTAGTTAATGGTAAATCAACAGTATGACTTGTAGAACCATCAATCTCTTCACTAATAGGTCCTTCTGTAAAACATTCAACAATATAATTATTTCTGGCTAAGAATTCAATAAACTTAATTATTAATATAAATAAAATAAAGCTAATTATTATAAAATACAGTTTTGAAGTTATCATCATATAATATAAATTAATATAAAAATATAAAATTTATTTGACATTTTAGTAAATAAATAATGCCCAAATATTTTATATCATTTTATTATAAGTAATGACAGATACAAATGATAAGTCAGCAATAGATAAAAAAAAAGAAGAAACTTCTGGAATACCAAACAATAATGAGGTATTTGCCAATCTTGCAAGTTTTGTGTATACAGTATTAATTTTATTTATTATAATAACAATTTATTTTACTACAAGTGGTTTATTATTACACGCTTGTAAATTAGGTCAATCAAATATATTACCAACAGATATAGATTGTTTTCCATATAAAGAAACAAAATCAAATATTCAACCTATTCAAACAAATATTTTTGCTACATTATCTGAGCCACAATTATCTATGAAATTGAAATTTCCATATGATGAATATAACGCATCAAATAAATTATTAGATATGTTTCGAGAATATAAAAATAGCCCTTCTTCAAACTTTTTAGCAAATTATTTTATTTCTATTATAGAAACACTAATCCAATTTAATTATTCATCATTTAATACTATTTTAAATATGTTAAACGGATTGCCAGAAGTATTGATCATTTTATTTGGTCCTATTGTGGTTGGAATAATAACAACAATTCTTTTTATGATTGATAATATATATATAGTTTACTTATGGTTTACACAAATGTCTTGGTTTTTCAAAAAAAATAAGAATGACACAGATATAGGAAAACCAATATGGAAAGATGTTTCATTATTTAACATGTTTGATTATTTCTGCGCAGTATCGTTAGTTATTATATTTATTATCATATTATTCTTTTCGTTTCCATTTATTTCAGTGATAACATTTTTGGCGATGTGTTGGTGTATTATAACATGTATAACATATAAAGCTGAAATGTATGGCAAAAGCGTAACAGCCGCAAATATTGTAATAGACGTGTTTAAATATTATAAAATTTCGATTATGTTCATTTTTAGCTTTTTCGTAATAGTAACTGCATTTACTAAATTAGGAACAATTCCAGGTGTATTTTCAATAATAACATTAGCATTAATATATTATGGCATAATAACTATTGACATTTTTAAACCAATTAAAGAATTAAATTTATCACCCATTGTAAGCTATAAACAAGCAATCAAAACATGTAGCAATAAAACAAATAGTAAACCAAAAGAAAAACACGGTTTGTTATATAGTCTATTATTTGGACAAAGTGGAGGAGATATAACAAAAGAATTAAAAAATATTGCAAAAATTAATACTTAAAAAAAACATACTATTTTATAAAATGGTAAATAAAAAAAAAACAAAATATCCAATGGTAAGTGTATGTACACCAACTTTTAATAGAAGACATTTTATACCTATGATTATTAAGTGTTTTGAACATCAAACCTATCCCAAGAATAGAATTGAATGGATTATTATAGATGACGGAACAGACAAAATTGAGGATCTTGTATCTCATATTCCAGAGGTTAAATATTTTAAATTTGATGAAAAACTTACTTTGGGTAAAAAAAGAAATTTATTAAATGAAAAATCAATAGGAGATATTATTGTTTATATGGATGATGATGATTATTATCCACCTGATAGGATTAGTCACGCTGTTGAAAAATTACAAAGTACAAATGCACTATGTGCCGGTTCAAGCATTATGTTTATTTACTTTAAGCATATAAATAAAATGTTTCAATTTGGACCATATGGTCCAAATCATTCGACCGCTGCAACATTTGCTTTTAAAAGAAAATTATTAACTATAACAAAATTTGATGAAAATTCTTGTGTAGCTGAAGAAAAAAGTTTTTTAAAAAATTATACAATTCCATTTATTCAATTAGACCCAAATAAATCTATTTTAGTATTTTCTCATAATCATAACTCGTTTGATAAAAAAGAGTTATTAAATATGCCAAACACTTCTATACACGAAACAACATTAACACCTTTTGATTTTATAAAAGAAACACAAATATTAAAATTTTTTATGGAAGACATTGACGAATTATTAAACTCATATGAACCAGGTAAACTTGAATATAAGCAAGATGTAATTAAACAAATTAAGGAAATTAGAGAGAAAAGGGAAAAACTTATTAATGAACATACTCAAAGACAAAATGCAATAAATAAAAATAATATTTTAATAGAACCACATAATTTTCAAAATATAATTAATGAACAAATGTGTATGATACAACAATTAACAACTGAAAATGGAAAATTAAATGAAAAAGTTAAATATTTGGAAAAAAAAATTACTCAATTTATTCAAGAAAAAATTCAAGAAAAAAATCAAGAAAAAAACAATCTTATATAATTTTATATTTTTACTATATAAAATTATTGTAAAGAGGGATTAAAAAGAATATTTTATATTATAATATGGAAGAATTAAATATAAATCAATTACTTAATAGAGAAGTAAATGCTTCTACTGTAAAAGATATATTAAACGATTACGAATTAAATAAAAATAACCCACTTTTTAAAAAAGGTATATATATTTATGGAGAACCAGGAACTGGTAAAACAATTTTTGTAACAAAAATTTTAAAAGAACTTGATTATGATATTATTAAATATGATGCGGGTGATGTAAGAAACACAAGTGTCATCGAAGATATAACAAGACATAATATGTCTGATAAAAATATAATGAGCTTATTTAATAAAAAAATACGAAAAATAGCTATTGTTATGGATGAAATTGATGGAATGAATAATGGTGATAAAGGTGGTATAAATACATTAATTAAACTTATTAGACCTAAAAAAACCAAAAAACAAAAATTAGAAGATGTTTGCATTAATCCTATAATATGTATTGGAAATTACATGATAGATAAAAAAATTAGAGAATTAATGAAAGTTTGTAATACTATAGAATTAAAAACACCAACGTCTAATCAAATATCAAATATTATTAATACATTGCTACCAAATGTAGAAGAAAAAATTATAAATAAAATAACTACAGTTGTTCAAGGCGATTTAAGAAAACTAAATAACATTTATAATTTATACAAAAAAAAACCTGAATTATTTAATAATGAAATAATTCAAAATACATTACAAATTAAATATTATAGTGATGATACAAAAAAAATAACCAATAAACTAATTAATAATTATTTTAAAATTGAAGAACACAATCGTATTATGAATGAAACTGATAGAACAAGCGTTGGACTTTTGTGGCACGAAAATATTATTGATGTTATTGATAATTTTGATAAAAAACAATCAATAACATTTTATATTAAGCAATTAGAAAATATATGTTTTGCTGATTACATTGATAGAATTACATTTCAAAAACAAATATGGCAATTTAACGAAATGAGTTCATTAATTAAAACATTTAAAAATAATAAAATGTATCACGAACATTTTAAAAATAACCAAAAATATAATCAGCGCGAAGTTAGGTTTACCAAGGTTTTAACTAAATATTCAACTGAATATAATAATTCAATTTTTATACAAAAGTTATGTCAAAAGTTAGGAATGGATAAAAACGATTTATTTGGGTTTTTTATTGAACTTCTTAATAATAAATGTGATAATGAAATTATCAGTTTACTTGAAAATTATGAAATTAGCAAACTCGATATTAATCGTATTCATAGATATATTGAAAAATACATTAAAGAAAACGCACCTGGAACAATTGATAAGGAAGTTGAAGAAGAAGAAGAAATTTGCGAAGGAGAAGATTGTTAATTTAATAACTGTATTTTTTTATAATTAAATAATTTAAAATCATTATCATAATATTCATTTATTAAATCAATCGAATTTTTATTTAAATAATCATAATAATTAACCTTAAATTTATTTACCAAGAGTTTATCAAATTCAGGAAAATCTATATATCCTAGTTTTACCATATCATCATTTAATGATTCTGTGTGTAATATATTCATATTATTTATTAATTTATGGTTTTCATCTGTTATGAATAAAAATTGTGGAATTGTATGGTTATCATTATTATTAACATCTTTTAAATATTTAACCATTACATTATAAACGAAATTTTTATTAGAATCTATGACTATTTTATTATAATAAAATAAATCACTTACAATTCTTTCATATGGATTTCTAACCACTGTTAATATTTTAAGGTTGTTTTTATCTATTTTAAAAAAATCTTTATATTTAATAATAGTATTATATGTCAAATGTTGTAAAGATGAATATACTTTTATTTCTGGGTAAAGATTATTATCTAAAAATAAATACAATGAAGATTGATCTAATTTAATTTTATATTTATGATTGAAATACGCCTCTAATGTGGTACCTCCTGTTTTGGGAATATGTATAAATAATAAATTAATATTTTCATTTTTAAAATATGGCATTATATAATTATATGTTTAATATTTTTAAAAAATTATATTTTACCGCAAGTTATGTCTATGCCGTTTGACATGGGTTTTTCCCTCCATAAGTTATTCCATCCCAAGTTAAACCACACTTTGTAGCCCAATTGTATTTATTACAATTACCTTGTGTACCCATATATGGGGGAGTATTAAAATTCATAACTAAATGGTCATCATTACTATTTGGAGGACATTTTCCTAAATCATTAACATTTCTACAAACCGAATTATTTTCAGTTCCATCAATTTCCCAATAATCAGGACATGCTGGAACTGATGGTGGCCATATATTATTTTTGTTATATTGATTAGTTAAAGCAAACCCAATAAATATTAAAGCAAAAATTAATATAGATATAGCTACAAAAACAACAATCTCTTTAAAGTCCTCTTTGATAAATATAATTAATAATATAATTATAAAAATTAAAATAAATAATCCAGCCATATAAATAAATAAATATAAATATTTTTTATAAGAATAATATAAATGAATAAAATAAATAACGGACGTATAAATATAAAAACTCACAATACTTCAAAATTATTTGAAATGTATGATAAAATACCAGCTAATCAATGTACTACATTAAGGAATCCAACTGAAGGTTTATGGAGCTCTAATCCTTTATCGCAAGCTTTTTTTTCTCATCATAATATTAAAATAATTCAAAATGGAATTAGGTCAGGTGTTTATAATATGTCAAATGGTCAATATGTAATTGGTACTCAAGATTGCGATACTTTAAAAATTATAATGAGAAGTGTATTTTTACAAAATGCTGCGAATCAACCCAACAATGTTCAAAACCAAATTTATGAGCTAAATAAAATAGTATTAGATTTTTGCATTAAGCAAGTTTACAGTGAAGCTCAAGGATATATGAAATATATATATGATGTAAGCACATTAGCAATCCCTATTTCTCATCCAGTGATGGCTAATGATACTGATAGGCAACTTGAATTAAAACCTTGGTTCTAAAATCTTTGGCATTTTAATGCGCAAAGATGTTAATATAAAAATAATAAATTATAAATAATGAATGATAAAATAGTTTTAATATGCGCTACTGGTCGTTCTGGTTCTACAACGATGCAAAGAATAATTAATACAATTCCTAATAGCAATATATGTGGTGAGAATTATGGTGCTATTAATAGTTTACTTGAATTTTATAGGAGAATAAAAATTTCAACAAATGGATTGATACATGGTAATATTAAACCAACAAAATATGAGGATTTAATTAACCAAAATATTAAACCATCCTGGTATAATTCATATGATTATTTTACTATTATAAAATTAATAAAAACTACAATTATACAAATGTTTAAAAATAACGAAACAACTAATTTATGGGGATTTAAAGAAATAAGATATGATTCTAAAAATATAAATTATATAAAAGATTTTAAAGAATTATTTCCACAAACAAAAGTTATAATTCAATTTAGAGGAAATATTAAAGCACAAAGTAATAGCGGATGGTTTAAAAAAGATAAAAATGCTATGTCATTTTTAAATAATACAACAAAAGATTTGATTAATTTTTCTCTACAGAACAAAGAATGGTGCTTTTTAACTAATTTTGAAAATATGTTTGATAAAAATAATCTTAGAAATATATTTAATTTTATAGAATGTGGAGAGAAATTTGATGAAAAAAACATTGACGAAGTATTAAAAAATAACATAAAGGATTGAAATTATAATACTTGTTTATTTTATAACATTAGAGAGAAAATAAAAATGGAATAATATACTTAACTAATAATATAATAATAATTGGTATTATGAAATATACTAATTATTATTTACTTTTTATTTTAACATTAGAGAGAAAAGTATAATGAAACCAAAAACACTTAATCAATAATATTACAATAATTATTACTATATTTAACAATACCAATTATTATTTACTTCTTTATTTTTAACATTAGAGAG
>Ga0187842_1000716_pt1 | contig 15962 bp, 13 predicted proteins | sample SpaLakP09_SKY_41_FD_134514 | JGI IMG/M metagenome (GOLD analysis project Ga0187842, IMG submission 134514) | Oligotrophic lake water microbial communities from Sparkling Lake, Wisconsin, USA - SP09_SKY_41 | ecosystem: Environmental > Aquatic > Freshwater > Lake | place: USA: Sparkling Lake... | reverse complement strand
CTGCAAGGTGTCGGTGCTGCTTAGCGGCAGGTTGACATTCGCCTGATTGAAAATGCTGTTGGTCAGCCCGCCACTTTCGCTGCTGAAACTGGCACCACTGCCCCGGTCCGGCTGGATCACCAGCTCGACACTGGGCGCCTCTGGCCCTACGCCAAAGGTCTTCTTGATGTCCAGATAGACATCGCCCAGATTGCTGTCGTAATAGTTGTAGGCACCGTTCTTGTTAAGAAAATGGAAGCTGGCGGAGTTGCTGTTGCGGTTGTACAGAAACATCGGATCCACAAAGCCGGTCACGCTCAGCCCGGCTATCGGCCCGGTCTGCGCCGCTTCGCTCAGCGTATCCACTTTGATCTTGAGACTGTTCACTGTTTGCTTGAGGGTTTCCGGCTCGTCGGCCGCATCGGCCGGCGGCGTACCGGCATTGACCGGGGCCGGGGCCGCGTCTGCCGTCACCCCCAGTTGCTGCTGCAGGTTTTGCACTTGCTGTTGCAGCAAGGGAATCTGCGCATTGCTTTGCTGCAAGGCTTTGATTTGCTGTTCCAGGGCTTCCAGTTTTTGCAGCAAGGGCGAGGTGGCCTCGCTGGCGGCCTGGGCACAGACCGGCAGCGCCATGATGGCCAGGGCGATATGTTTCAGTTGCATGATGAGCTTCCCCGAGTGACTGATGCGTGGTGCTTAGTGGGTTTTCAGTTCCTGCCACAGCCGGGTTTCCAGCCGCATGATTTCAGTAGGCAAGGCACGCACCGTGAACAGCTTCTTCATCTCGGCCGCGCTCGGGTAGACCGTCGGGTCGGATAGCACCTCCGGCTTGATCAGTGGCTTGGCTGCCGGTACGGCAGTGGGGTAAAAGGTTTCGTTACTCAGCGCCGCTGCTTCGTTGGCCGAAATGACATGGTTGATCCATTTCATCGCGGCATCGACATTCGACGCAGTCTTGGGAACTGCCATCACGTCAAACCAGATCACGCTGCCCTCCTTCGGCAGGATGTACTGGATGGTGTAAGGCTTGTGCGCGGCCTGTGCGGCCAGGCGGGCGGTATTCACATCACCGGAGTAACCGAAGGCCATGCAGATATCGCCACTGGCCAGATCGGGTGCGTAGCTGCTGGAGTTGAATTGGCCGATATAAGGACGGATGGTTTTCAGCAGCTTGAATACTTCCTGGTAATCCGCCGGATTGTTGCTGAGCGGGTTCTTTTTCAGGTAGTACAAGCCCATGCCGAATACGTCCACCGGCGAATCCAGCACCGACACGCCACACTTGGACAGCTTGGCCATGTACTTGGGGTCAAACAACATGTCCCAGGTATTGAGCGGCACGCCCTTGCCCAGCACGGTCTCCACTTTTTGCAGGTTGATACCGATGCCATCCGTCCCCCAGTTCAGCGGAACACCATATTGATTACCCGGGTCGCTGCTTTCCAGAATCTTCATCAGCACCGGATCAAGCTTGGCCAGATTGGGAATCTTGCTCTTGTCCAGTTTGCGGAACAGTCCAGCCTGCAACTGGCGGCCAAAGTAGGCATCCGATGGCACCACCACGTCGTAACCGGAATTGCCCACCAGCAGCTTGCTCATCAGCGTGTCATTGCTGTCGAACTCCTGATAGCGCACCTTGATGCCGGTCTGCTTGAGGAAGTTGGCATTGCTGTCTTTGGCCAGGCTATTGCCCCAGTTGTAGACATTGACCTGGCCGGCATCGGCAGCCGCATGGCCAGAAACGCTGCCCAGCAGGGCCAGCGCACAACAGGTATGGATCAGTTTTCTCATTTCTCAGCCTTTGTCGTTATCGCCGCTCTACAGGCGGCATGGTGGGTACAACACAATCAATCAGTCGCGGCCATCGCTCAGTTTGGGCTGGCGCGATACACCGTTTCACCGCGGAACACCGTGGCCTGCACCAGCGAATGGTTCAGCCCGGAGAGCGGCAGCGCGAAGATATTGCCGGCCAGAATGACAAAATTGGCCTCATTGCCCGGCAGCAGGCCGCAGCACTCATCCAGCCGCAACGCATGGCTGGCATTCAGGGTGTGGGCTTGCAGCATGACTTGCAGGTCCAGCCGTTCGTCGGGATTCCATGGCATGGCTGCGGGATGATCCGCCGGCAGATGGGTGACACCGGTTTGCATGATTTCCAGCGGGTCCATGGTGGAAACCGGCCAATCCGAACCGCCAGCCAGCATGGCACCGGCATTGCGCAGGCTGCGGAAGGGATAGCTGCGCCCTGCCCGCTCGCTGCCCAGAATGTCGCAGTACAACGCTTGCAAGGCCGGCGCGGCCGCCGTCCACAAAGCCTGCACGCTGGCAATGGTCCCCAGCGGCGCAAAGCGGGGCATGTCGTCCGGGTGTACCAGCTGCAAATGCGCCAGCTGGGCGCGGCGCTCGCGCGGGCCATTGCAGCTGGCAGCCCATTCCAGCGCGTCCAGGGCCATGCGCACGGCGCGATCCGCCAGGGTATGGAAATGCAGGTCGAAACCAGCCGCGTCGGCCATGGCGACGATTTCATTCAGTGCCGGCTGCTGCCACAAGGCCAGGCCGCTGTCGTCGGTGCCGGAGTAAGGTTCCAGTAGCGCGGCAGTACGCGATTCGGTCACGCCATCAATGAAGATTTTCACCGTGTGCACATGCAGGGTGTCGCCCTCGTAGCGCTGTTTCCACTCACGAAAACGGGCAATCTGCGCTGCCGGATCATGACGCGGCGTGGCCAGCAAGCCTGCACTGACATGGAGCTTGAGATTGCCGGCATCGCGGGCGTTGGCATAAGCCTGCAGCAGGCCTTCGTCCACACGGGCATCAAACCAGCCGGTAATGCCCAGGCGGTGTGCCATGGCAATGGCCTTGGCCAGCGATTGCGGATAGCGCGCCGGCCCCAGCTGCGGAATCAGTCCGAACAGGCGGTACAGCGCAGCCTCATGCACCACACCACTGGGCTGGCGGCTGCCTGGCTCGCGCTCGTGAATGCCGCCGCTGGGGTCGCTGGTATCGGCACTGATGCCGGCCGCCCCCAGTCCGGCGCTATTCAGGCAGCCGCTGTGCACGTCGTGCCCCAGCAGCAGCAGCGGGCGGTCGGCCAGTGCGACGTCAAGTTGCTGGCGGGTGGGATAGCTGCCGAATACGTTTAAATCAATGCCGCCGAGAAATACCCATTGCTCGTCCGCCTGTGCCAAAGCGGCTTCGCGGATGAGTTGCAGCACGCCTTCGGCACTGTCGGCGCGCTCCAGGTCGGTATCGCCCACCATCTGCTGGCCTTCCAGCGGATGGGCATGGCCATCGACAAAAGCGGGGATGATCTGCTTGCCAGCAAGGTCGATCTGCTCGGTCTGGCTGCCGGCCATGGCGCGTATGGTCTGGTCATCGCCGCTGGCGATGATCTTGCCACCGCCAATGGCCAGCGCACTGTGCATGGCGCTGAAGTCGTTGCCGGTATGGATGCTGCCGTTGTAATAGATTTTTTCGGGATACTGCATGCCTGCCTCCTGATTCATGACCAACACAGGGTCATGCGTCAGGAGGCTGTTGCGCCCTGGGGCAGAACCGTGTGCAACCGGTTCTGATCATGGCGGGAGGGCGACAAGCTGTCTGTCCTCGTATTTCAGGACAAAGCGGCAGGCTGATGGTGGCGCTGCTCCACGGCCACGCACCAGGCAAACAGTTCGGACTTGCTGGCCACACCAATCTTGGTCAGCGCACGCTCCATATAGGTGCGTACGCTGCACGGGCTGATCGAGACATGTTCGGCAATCTGCGGCACCGACCAGCCTTGCAGCATGGCATGACAGATCAGCCGTTCGCGTGCTGACAACTGCTTGCCGGCCAGCTGCAGGCAGCGATCAAAATAGTGCAGCAGCACATCTTGCGCTGGTGCAATACAGGGCGAACTGAGCCGTGCATGCTGCGCCAGGAGCGGCATCAGAAAATGGCAGGTCTGGCGTAAGCGGCCCAGCTCGGCCAGGGTAAAGGAAGGGGTATTGCGACAGCGGAAAATCGACAGCAGGTACACATAGTCGGTTTCACAGCCCAGCAGGCTGCACTCCTCGCCCAGCGGGCTTTGCGCGATCATGCGGCCATAGGCCGTGGGCGGATAGTGCTCATTGCGTGACAACACCAGCTGCGGGTCCTGCACCTGTTCGATGAATTGCAGCAACTGCTGGTCCTGCTTCCATTCCATATCGCGCTGGTATAGCGACAAGGCCAGCCGGGTTTCTTCCGGATCCGCCTCGCCGGCAAAGAACAACACATCCAGCTGCTCCACCGGCTGCTGGTAGCCGCCACGGCGAAAACGCAGGGCCGTCATGTGATAGGAACTGGGGTCTACCGCACCATGCAGCCACTGCCACAAGCGCGTGGTGAACTGTGGCGTGCCCATGCTGCCCAGCAGCGCACCCGCGGTCTCCAGTGCAATCGAATGTTGCATCATGCCTCCTATCGCCAGTGGATAAGGCATATCCACTCGGCCACACTAAACCTTCTGTTTCAGATGGCCAAGTGGCAAGCATGAATCGGGCCATGAGCTGTTCTCTCCTGAGGCCCGACAACCAGGGCTGTGCAAGCACCTCATCGCCCTGCTGACTGCCGGGCTTGCTGAGTCAATGAGCAAGCTGCCGCCGCTGGCTGCGCGGCCAGCGACCAATAGCGCTTTTGCCAGCCCCGCTGGCATTGCATGGGTTTCATCCAACACTGGCGATCAGGCCAGATGCCTGAGCCATCAACTCGCTGACTCAGCCAAATACCGTCACCACCTGGCGCGACAAGGCCATCAACTCGCCATCCGGCCCGTACAGATAGGCATCCTGATTGCAATAACCATCGCGGGCAGCCAGCAAGGTGGCATCCATATGCCACCAGCCCTCGGCACTGATGGGCGGCAGGTGGCGCACGAATTCCAGCGACCAGCTCAGTGTGCTGGCCGGCGTCAGTCCCTGCAGCAGCGACAAGGCCACGGGTGGAATGGCATCTGCCAGCGCCACGATGTGTGCCTCATCCAGCACACCAGCATCACGCTGGCGTAGCTGAATGCGATTGACCGGTTGGCTGCCACCACTGAAAGGCAAGGCTCCGGCCAGCCAGCGATAAGCATAATGCTGGGTAAAGGCCGGGGTGAGGCCGGCGATATAGGGAAGTTCCTGGGCTGTCTCGCCAGCGGCGCCGAGCGGGCAGGCAGCCGGGTTCAACTGTATGGCGGAATTCCGTGACTGGCCAAAAGCGGCGACGAAGATGGCAGCAGTCTGCTCGCCGTCCAGCAGGCGGGCGCTCAGTTGGACTGCGGTTTTACCCTGCCGCAGCAGCGTCACTTCAATCAGTATCTGGCCTGCGGCAATCGGCGCCACAAAGGTGCTGTGCAGCGACCACAAGGGCGGCAATGCCGGCAGCCATTGGCGCATGGCCCGCACCGCCAGCATGGCTTGCGCGCCACCAAACAAGGTGCGGCCCTGCGCCCAGTCATCACTTGTTTCGCAAACAAACCGCGCAACAGTAGCGTCTGCACTTTGCAGGGTGGGGATCATTTCATCGATATGCATGCTGTTTCTCTGTATGGCCGGGGCCTACCCCGTTTGTCATGCAGTGTAGCCATGGCAAACCAGCCGGCACAGTGGCAATATCGACAATATTCAGGTCAATAACGCCACCTCATGTACCAGATCAGCATCCTGCTTCCCCAGCACTGCTATGCCGGGAGCGTCACCGGTTTCATCGACATCCTGTTATTTGCCAATCAACTGGCCGAGCGCAAGGGACAGGCAGCGCTATTTGGCTGGACCCTGTGCAGCCAGCAAGCCGAGCCGGTGCAAAGCGCATCGGGCATCCTGCTGCAGGCGGATGGTGATTTCAGCCTGGCCAGCGGCGCAGACACCATCATCGTGCCTCCGCTTGCCTATGCCTCACTCAAGCAATTCCAGGCAAGGCTGAGCAGTGAAACAGCGCTGCATCAGCAGCTTCCAGCCTGGCATGCGGCAGGCAAGCAGCTGCTTTCATTCTGTACCGGCATCCCCTTGCTGGCGGAAAGCGGAGTACTGAATGAGCGGCCGGCCGCCATCAGCTGGTGGCTGACCACCTGGTTTCGCAACCGCTACCCAAGAGTGCAGCTACAACCCTATGCCACCATGAGCGAAAGCCCGGGCCTGCTATGCGGCGGGGCAAGTACTTCTTATATAGAGCTGGCCTTGCATCTGGTCAGGCAGCACGGCGGGCAGGAAATCGCCCTGGCCTGTTCGCGCCTGCTGCTGACCGGGCCTCAGCACAGCAGCCAGGCACCGTATATGACCATGCAGAGCTTTGCCGGGCATGATGATGCGCTGGTACTGCGCTGTCAGTACTGGCTGCAGGACAATCTGGCCGCGCCCTTCAGTCTGGAAGCGCTGGCCGGACATGCGCGCAGCAGCAGCCGCACGGTGATCCGCCGCTTCAACCAGGTATTGGGCGTATCCCCGCTGCGCTATTTGCAGCAGCTACGCCTGCATGCCGCCCGGCGCTGGCTGGAGGGCAGCAACTTGCCACTGGAGCAGATTGTCCAGCAGTTGGGCTATAGCGATAGCGCCAGCTTTCGTCGACTATTCCAGCGCGAGCTGCATTGCACGCCGGCAGCCTACCGCAAGCAGTTCCAGCCCGTCTGAGCCGCAGAGCCCCGGCAGGCATGACCGTGCTTGCCCTCCCCCTCAGCTCACTGGCGTGCAGCAGCCACCATGCCATCCAGCCAGTCCTGGTGGCCGTTGATCATGGGATTCGGTTTGGCTTGTGCCAGTGCCTGGGCAGGTTTGCCGTTCTGGGTTTCCTGGGTGAGGATGCGTATCCGGCCGGCAGAGAGTTCTTCAATCAGCCAGGCGTGATGCACGTCCAGGCGGTCCTCCGCGGTGCTGCCGGCCCAGCCATGCCAGGCGATGCGCGCAGGCTGACCAAGCAGCGGCGCTACATGCTCCACCACCTGGGCCTCGACAGGAAAGCCGAAGGTTTCAAAGTAAAAACGGTCGCCAAACGCCAGCTGCGGCCCCTTGCCATCGTAGAAGCGGGCATTGGCCGAATTGGCGTAATAGCTGGGCCACAGCTGCGGGGTGTTCAGCAGGATCCAGAGTTTTTCCATCGTTACCCCGGTGACAATCACCTCATTGGAACAGTAATTGTCGGTAAAGCCGGGCACATAGCCGGCGGGCCAGATAATGTCACTCATGATGTTTTCCTTGCGGCAGTTGTAGGTAAGAAAGCTTGACTGCTACTGTACGCATCACACATCAATGAATAAATAGCCGTAAAATCACATCATCTGTTACACCAGAGAACAACCATGCCTGCATTCGATGCCACCCAGATCAGCACCATCGCCCTTTTTTGCAAAGCCGCAGAGCTGAGCAGCTTTTCTGCCGCCGCAGAAGTGTCGGGGCTGACACCAGCATCGGTCAGCCGCGCCATCAAAAGGCTGGAAGAGCGGCTGGGTGTGCGCCTGTTCTCGCGCACCACGCGCAATGTACGGCTGACCAGCGAAGGCGAACTTTACTGGCAGGAGTGCAGACAGGCGCTGGAGCAGATTGCCGAGGCCGAACGCACCATTAGCGGCCACCAGAAAGTGCCCAGTGGCTTGCTGCGCATCAGTGTCGGCACCTTGTATGCCAATTTCCGCCTGTTACCGCTACTACACGAATTCACGGAGACTTACCCGCAGATCGAACTGGAGCTGAGTCTGTCCAACCGGGTGGCCGACATTGTGGAAGAGGGTTACGACCTGGCCATCCGCGTGGGTACACCACAAGACTCGCGGCTGATCGTACACAAGCTGGAAGACGCCACGGTGGGCATATTTGCCACGCCGGCCTATCTGGCCCGGCACGGCGTACCACAGCAGCTGGATGATCTGGCACAGCATGATTGCCTGCAATTCATCCTGCCCACCACCGGCCGCCCCATGCCGTGGATTCTGCAAATGCCCGATGGCCAGCCACTGGACCATCAGTTCCACAGCCGCTTGCGCCTGCTGGATGATGCGCTTGGCTGCATCAGCTGGGGACAGGCCGATGGCGGATTATTCCAGACCTATCACTTCATCACCGCGCCCGCCGTGGCCCGGGGAGAGTTGCTGGAAGTGATGCAAGCCTATGGTGGAAGATCACGGCAGTTTTCCATAACCTATCCGCAGAACCGCCATCTGTCTGCCCGGGTTCGCGCGTTTGTTGATTTCCTGCTGCAGCGGCTGCGGCATCCGGCCGGCCAGCCCCCGCGCTGAGGCAAGCATGATATTGCGGGCTGGCGAGTCGCCCTCCCAAACGGGCAAGGTGCTGCAGCTGCTGGCCCCGGCCTTGAGCGCTTGGCTTGCCTGAGCAGCCCCTGGCTCATTGTTAGCCGCGCGCAATGCGGGGCGACGTGCAGACATGCCTGCGCCAGGCAGATGAATGTGTCACAAGACAGGCTGCAGCTACATCCAGCACCCGACATCCTCACTCAGCGCAAGCCGCCCCTCGAGCGCTGAAGCCGGTACGGGCTTGCACAGCAAGAAGCCTTGCAAGTTTATATTGTGATGATGCTTGCGCAGGTAGTTCAAATCCTGTGAATTATCAATGCCCTCGGCAACCATTCTGAAACCAAGCCCATCCGCAATTTTCGCCATTCCTGAAATAATATTCTGGCTACGATTGTTTTTGTGGATATCCTTGACAATGCTGCGATCAAATTTCAATTCGGTAATCGGCAAGTTTTTAATATGCTCCAGCGTAGTATGCCCAGTACCAAAATCATCCAGCGAAAGTTCAAAACCACGCATGCGCAGCCGTATTAATGCCGCCAAGGTATGTCCCGCGTTTGAAAATGCCATCGTCTCGGTTATTTCCAAAACGATTCGCGAAAAAGCAATCCTTCTCAACTGAACCTGATCAATAAGCCACTCAATAAATTCATCATCCACCAGCAGCTTTCTAGATAAATTAATTGAAACCTTCAAATCACCAGCATCAGCCAGCCCTATCAGCAAATCCAGACTGGTCTGAACAATGCGACGCGTCAACAGCGAGATCATGCCTTCATGTTCAAGTGTGGCGATGAAACTGCCAGGGGGGATCACGCCATGCTGTGGATGAATCCAGCGCGCCAAAGCCTCAATCTGAACAGCTTTTTTTGATGTCAGATCATAAATTGCTTGGTAATACGCACAAAACTGATTGCGCGCAAGCCCTGTCACAATGTCAATCAAGGGTAAATTACTATCAACTACAAAGTTGCTTGCCGACACATCCAGCAAGTTCGCTATTTCCAGCTTCAGTTCATCTTTGTCTATCGGCTTGGTCAGCTGTCCGATTCGGGTAAAACCCAACTCCTGAGCTGCCTGCTTGCTGGTTGAAAGCAAATCCGAGTAATTACCGCTAATCAAGATGAGTGCAGGAAGCTGTGGACGTCTGGCCAACTTCTCAACCAACTGAATACCATCCATATTGGGCATATGAAGATCGACAATAGCAAGATCGAGCGCCGTGGTTTCATTACTAATGTCACAAGCCTGCACACCATCATAGGCAATCCGCACCAGGACATTATCTAACTGTTCGCAAAATAATTTAAGAACAGATACTTGGCTAGGGTTATCTTCTGCAATAAGAATTTTTCTTACTGATCTGCTATTCATTGTTTTCCACAACGACAGGATGGTTTATCTGATTCTACGCCAAGGTCAACAGCGATCAACAACACATTCAATCAATTGCTTTAATTTGATCATATGTTGCAATGCACCGCAGCAAGTGACAGCACAGCATCAATTAAATGCATTGCATTGGTATTTATTAATGCATTTGTGATTTTTTTTGGCTTTATATACCAATAGCGTATTACCAGAAACACAATACAATAATGCCAAACGTATATTTTTGTAAATTTAATGATCTATTTGTATTTTTCGCGAGAAGTGTGCACTGCGGCTGCCTGATGGCTCTTGTGAAAAAGCTGTACAGCGGAGCGCTGTGGCGGGAAATACTGCAATGCAGGGAACGATTACCCAAGTGGATAGCAGACAGATACCAGAATCCGGATGATGAGCCTCCAACCAGAACAGGCCGTGGTCGAAGACCGGCAAGGGTGAATGTAGACATGGGAAGGCGCCAGATGGCAGCGCCTTCCCATTCTTCCTGCTAGCCGAGCATTTCCAAGAGTGCCTGGGCAACACCTTCGGAGCTGGCCGGATTCTGGCCGGTAATCAGGGTGCCATCCCGCACAACAAAAGGCGCCCAGTCAGGGCCCTTCTGGTAAATGGCTTGCTGACTGTTGAATTCGTCTTCGATCAGGAAAGGCACGACATCAGTCAGTTCTACCGCAGCCTCTTCACTATTGGTAAAACCGGTGACTTTTCGGCCCTTGATCAATGACTCGCCATTGGCCGCCTTGACATGGCGTAGCGCTGCCGGGGCGTGGCATACAAAACCAATCGGCTTGCCAGCACGCTCAAACGACTCGATCAGAGCAATGGACTGCGCTGATTCTGCCAAGTCCCACAGCGGGCCGTGACCACCAGGGTAAAACACGGTATCGAAATCTTCCTGCTTTACCTCGGCCAACAATACTGTGCTGGCCAAGGCCTGCTGCGCCTGCGGATCGGCCTTGAAACGGTGAGTCATTTCAGTTTGAAATTCGGGCAGATCACTCTTGGGGTCGAGTGGCGGCTGGCCACCAAGCGGTGATGCCAGCACAATCTCTGCTCCTGCATCCTTGAAGGCGTAATAGGGTGCGGCGAACTCCTCCAGCCAGAAGCCGGTTTTCTTGCCAGTGTTGCCCAGTTGATCGTGCGAGGTCAGTACCATCAATACTTTCATGATCGAATATCCTTTATGCTGTGGCCCGTGTTGAGCCAGATTTCAGTGTCAGACAATTTGCAAAAATGCTTTTACTGCTACGAGGCCGTCCTGATGCGGGGCGCGCAGACGCAGATTCGACGCGCCATCTTCGCTTTGCACCACCACCGCCTTGGCGTGGCTAAAACGCTTGAAACCATGAATGCCGTGATAGGCTCCCATGCCGGAAGCACCTACGCCGCCAAAGGGCAAGTTGTCGATGGCCGCATGGGTCATCACGTCATTGATCACCACGGCACCCGAAGTGGTGTGCTGGCTAAAAGCCTGCTGTTTCTGCTGCTCATGGCCAAAGTAATAGGCAGCCAGCGGGCGCGGATGGGCGTTGATGTACTGCAGCGCGGCATCGAAGCCGGGGATGCGCATTACCGGCAGCAGTGGCCCGAAAATTTCTTCTTGCATGATGGCCATGTCGTCGGTGGCATCCAGCACCAGGTGCGGCGCCATCTTTCTGCCGATCGGGTCAGCATCCACCTCCCCTGCTGCGGCCAGACTGATGACCGTGGCACCTTTGGCCCGTGCATCAACCAGCAAGCCTTGTAGTCGTGCGAAATGCCGCGGGCTGATGATGGCTGTGTAGTCCGGATTGTCCTGGAAACTGCGGTAGCTGCTGGCAACAAACTTGCGTGCGGCGTCTACCAGTCCGGGCAGATGCTGTGGCGTAATCAGCAAGTAATCTGGCGACAGGCAGATTTGGCCGGCATTGAAAGCCTTGATGGTGAGCGTGCGGGCGATAGCGCTGTCCAGATCTGCATCGTCGTCGATCAGCACCGGCGATTTGCCGCCCAGCTCCAGTGTGACGGGTACCAGGTTTTCCGCCGCCGCCCGCATCACATGCTTGCCCACGGCCGTGCTGCCGGTGAACACCAGATGATCGAAGGGCAAGGCACTGAATGCCCGGCCAATGTCGGCATCACCTTGCACCACCACCAATTCATGCGGGGCAAAGTAGTGCGCTACCAACTCAGCCAGCAGGTCCGAAGTGCGTGGTGTCAGCTCAGAGGGTTTGAGCATGGCGGTATTACCGGCAGCAAATACCCCCGCCAACGGCCCGAATGCCAGGTTGATGGGGAAATTCCACGGACTGATGATGCCGACCACCCCCAAGGGCTGCTGCTCGATACGGGCCTGGATACCTGGCGCACCAGCGTCTACCACTTCCGGGCGCATCCACTCACCCAGGTGTTCGGCAGCATGTTGCAAGCCCTTGATGGTGGTGATCATGTCCACCAGCAGGGTTTGATACTGACTGCGGTGGGCAAAGTCGGCGCTGATGGCATCGGCCAGTGCCTGATGGTTTTCCTGGATCAGCCGCACGCTGCGCAGCAGGCGGTCACGTCGTAATTCCAGACTGGCCGGACCGGCGGCCAGTTGCGCGTTTTTCATGGCTTGCAGAATGTTGCGCAAGTCTTGTGGTGTTTGAGTGTCCATATGCGGTTTCTCTTTACAATGAGCCGGATGCAGCAGCCAGGTCAGATCACGTGCAATGCCACGTCGACATTGCCTCGCACGGCATTCGAGTAAGGACAGGTGGCATGTGCTGCGGCTACCAGGGCTTCCGCCTGGTTTCGCTCGATGTCGGGCAAGGCGATGCTCAGGCTGATCGCCAGGCCATAGCCCCCTTCGATGCGCGGGCCAATGCCCACCTGAGCGGTGACACGGGCGCTGTCCGGCACCTTGGGATGCGCACCCTTGCTCAGTGCGGACACTGTCTTCATGGCACTGAGAAAGCAGGCGGCGTAGCCGGCGGCAAACAGCTGTTCCGGATTATTGCCAACATCCTTGCCACCCAGTTCGCGCGGCAGACCCAGCCAGACATTCAGCGAGCCATCCGCGGTGCGGGCATAGCCATCACGGCCGCCGGTTGCAGTGGCTTCGGTTTGGTACAGGACAGTGCTCAGCATGCTTATCTCCTTGAATTCCGTTGGTTTTTGCGATGGGGAAATCATAGGGGAGACTGGCATCTGGCCGCCAACAAGGGTATTTTGGCGGGGGTATAATTTTTTTTATGGACAAGCCATGTCGCTCCTTCGTCTCCGAACCTTTATCGAGGTGTACCGTCAGCACTCGATCAGCGGCGCGGCCAGAAGCCTTAACCTGACCCAGCCGGCGGTGTCGCAACATATTGCTGGCCTGGAGGTGGCTATCGGACGGCCCTTGTTCGTAAGGCAGAGCCAAGGGGTGTTGCCCACTGCGGCGGCCGATGAACTGGCTACAGATATCGGCGACAAGCTGGATGCGGCAGAGGCGGCGCTGTCCACGGCGCGGGCGCGTTCGGCGGATATCGCCGGTAATCTGCACATCATCGGTCATGCCGACTTCCTGGCGGAAAAACTGGCGCCCGCCCTCGTCCCCTTGCTGAAAGAAGAAATCCGCGTGCGACTGCATGCCGGTGACGGGCCGCTGGTGACGCAGATGTTGCTGGAGGAACACTACGACCTGGGTTTTTCCGCTCATCCAGTCACCGATAGCCGGCTGAAGGGAGAACTGATCCTGAGTGAGCGGATTCTGTTGGTAGCTGCACCCGCCGTGGCACAGCGGCTGAAGACAGCCAGCAATCTGGGGGAGGCACTGCTGGCAGAACCCTTGCTCGCTTACAATCTGGAGCGCTCACTGATTGACCACTGGCTGGAAAAAAACCGTATTCATGCCCCAGGGCTGATCCCTGCGCTCACCGGCCAGGATTTGCGCGGCTTACGCAGCCTGCTAAGCCAGGGGTTCGGCTGGACCCTGTTGCCGCAGTATCTGTGTGAATCCCAGTTGCGTAGCGGGCTGCTGGAAGAGATTCCACCACCACACGGTCACACCGAAATCCGCTATTACCTGATCTGGTTGCCCAGTAAATTACGTAAGCCGCGCATAGCACATGCACGTCAGACACTGCTGTGGCAGCTACATGCCCTGTCTGGAAAGGCAGATACAAGCAATACATAGGCTTGCTCAGCCTGGGGTGGGACAAAGCGACAGATCAGCACTGACACGATCCGCCTGCTGAACACGGCAATGATCAGGTCCTTCGCCCCATTCCAATGCTTTTGCCAGCGCCATAAAAATTCCCCCGCCATTCCCCTTCAATATTGCAGGGAAAGACGGGGGAACGTTTTGATACCGATACTGCAGTCTTACAGCACATCACGCTGGAGACTAACCGACAAAATCACCCATAAAACAAAGGGGAATCCAGACGACTGCAGAACACTTATAGCAGCTTTGAAATATCCTTGGCTTCCCAGTGCGGGAAGTGCTTGCGTACCAGCTGATTGAATTCCAGCTCGAAGGCGCGCAGGCGGGCCAGCTCATCGCTTACCGGAGCCGCACGGGATTCAGCAGCGGCCGTGATCATGCCGGCAGCCGCCGTTGCATTGGACAGGCGATCGATAATCACGAAGCTGCCCGTGCCACGACTCAGGGCATAGGCATCGAACACGGCCGGTGCATTCAACTCCACCCGGCACAGGGCAATTTCATTCAGCGCCAGCTCAGCGGCGTTGAACTGCTGCAGGGAATTGACATCCACCCGATGCTGGATGCTGCTTACCCGGCCGCTGACCACCTTGCCAGCCAGCTTGAAACCATATTCCTTGCCCAACTCCAGCGGCGCCTCGGCCATCCATACCAGGTGGGCATCAAAAGCCTGGGATACGCTGGGTTGCTGCTCGCCAGCGCGTACGATCATGTCGCCACGCGAGATGTCGATTTCATCTTCCAGGGTCAGGGTAATGGCCTGGCCGACAAAGGCAGAAGGCTGGTTGCCTTCGAAGGTCACCACCTCTTTCACCTTGCTGCGCTTGCCGGAAGGCAGGGCCACAATTTCATCCCCGGGTTTCACTTCACCAGCCACCACGGTACCGCAGAAGCCGCGGAAATCCAGGTTCGGACGATTCACATACTGCACCGGCAGGCGGAAGGCTTCCAGCGCCACGTCATGGCTGACCTGTACGCTCTCCAGCAGCTCCATCAGGGTAGCGCCCTGATACCAGCCCATGTTTTCGCTGCGGGTGACCACGTTGTCACCACGCAAGGCAGAGATCGGCACGAAACGGATATCCGGAATGGTCAGGTGCTCGGAGAAGGCCAGGTATTCGTCACGAATGCGCTGGTAGGTTTCTTCGCTGTGTTCGACCAGGTCCATCTTGTTGATGGCCACGATCACGTGCTTGATGCCCAGCAGGCTGACGATGAAGCTGTGGCGGCGGGTCTGGGTCTGCACACCACGGCGGGCATCGATCAGGATGATGGCCAGATTGCAGGTGGAGGCCCCGGTTGCCATATTGCGGGTGTACTGCTCGTGGCCCGGGCAGTCGGCAATGATGAACTTGCGCTTTTCGGTGCTGAAATAGCGGTAGGCCACATCGATGGTAATGCCCTGCTCGCGCTCGGCCTGCAAGCCATCTACCAGCAGCGCCAGATCGATTTCCTGGTCGGTGGTGTTGTACTTTTTCGAATCGCGCTCGATGGCCGCCAGCTGATCTTCGAAAATCAGCTTGGAGTCATGCAACAGGCGGCCAATCAGCGTGGATTTGCCATCATCGACATTGCCACAGGTGATAAAGCGCAGCATGTCCTTGTTTTCATGCTGCTTCAGGTATTCCAGGATATCGCTGGCAATCAGCTCGGACTGGTGAGACATGATCGTTCTTTCCACTGTATTCCGTCGCCAGGGCGCCGGACATCAATTCTTCAGAATGGTGACAAGATGGAGCCGGGCTTAGAAATAGCCTTCCATCTTCTTCTTCTCCATCGACCCTGCCTGGTCATGGTCGATCAGACGGCCCTGGCGTTCGCTAGTGGTGGTGAGCAGCATTTCCTGGATCACCTCCGGCAGCGTGGCGGCAGTGGATTCCACCGCGCCGGTCAGCGGGTAACAGCCCAGGGTGCGGAAGCGCACTTGCTTCTTGCTGATGCTGGCTTTCTGTTCCGGCGTCAGGTATTGCAGGATGCGGTCGTCATCAATCATCACCAGCGTGCCGTTCAGATTCACTACTTCACGCTCGGCGGCAAAGTACAGCGGCACGATGTCGATGTTTTCCAGATAGATGTACTGCCAGATATCCAGCTCGGTCCAGTTCGACAGCGGGAACACACGAATGCTCTCGCCCTTGTCGATCTTGCTGTTGTAGATATTCCAGAGTTCCGGACGCTGGTTTT
>Ga0187842_1000714_pt1 | contig 15995 bp, 11 predicted proteins | sample SpaLakP09_SKY_41_FD_134514 | JGI IMG/M metagenome (GOLD analysis project Ga0187842, IMG submission 134514) | Oligotrophic lake water microbial communities from Sparkling Lake, Wisconsin, USA - SP09_SKY_41 | ecosystem: Environmental > Aquatic > Freshwater > Lake | place: USA: Sparkling Lake... | reverse complement strand
GGTCTTCCTTGGCCAGACGGCCCAGGGCGATACCCATCTTTTCCTGGTCGGCCTTGGTCTTGGGCTCGACTGCCTTCGAGATCACCGGCTGCGGGAACACCATCTTTTCCAAGGTAATGATCGAGTCCGGATCGCACAGCGTTTCGCCGGTGGTCACGTCCTTCAAACCGAAGCAAGCAGCGATGTCACCGGCCAGAATTTCCGAGATTTCTTCGCGCTGGTTGGCGTGCATCTGCAAGATACGGCCGATACGCTCCTTCTTGCTGCGAATCGGGTTGTAGACCGAGTCGCCCGACTTCAGCACGCCGGAATAGACGCGCACGAAAGTCAGCTGGCCGACGTAGGGGTCGGTCATCAGCTTGAAGGCCAGAGCAGAGAACTTCGCTTCGTCCGAGGCTTCGCGCGTCGTCGGCTGATCGGCCTCGTCCGTGCCAGGCACGGGCGGGACGTCGATCGGCGAGGGCATGAAGTCAATCACGCCGTCCAGCATGCGCTGCACGCCCTTGTTCTTGAACGCAGTACCGCAGAACATCGGCTGGATTTCAGCGGCGATGGTGCGCGTGCGAATGCCCAGGATGATGTCCGCCTCGGTCAATTCGCCCGACTCGAGGTACTTGTTCATCATGCCTTCGCTGCACTCAGCCGCAGCTTCAACCATGTTCTCGCGCCACTTTTGAGCTTCGGCCAGCAGTTCGGCCGGGATCTCGCAGTAGTCGAACTTCATGCCCTGCGACGCTTCGTCCCAGAAGATGGCCTTCATCTTGATCAGGTCGATCACGCCCTTGAAGTTTTCTTCGGCGCCGATCGGCAGGACGATGGGCACCGGATTGGCCTTCAGGCGCAGCTTCATCTGCTCCACGACCTTGTAGAAGTTGGCACCGGTACGGTCCATCTTGTTCACGAAGGCAAGGCGGGGCACCTTGTACTTGTTGGCCTGGCGCCAGACAGTCTCCGACTGCGGCTGCACGCCGCCAACGGCGCAATAGACCATGCAAGCACCGTCCAGCACGCGCATCGAGCGCTCGACTTCAATCGTGAAGTCCACGTGTCCGGGGGTGTCGATGATGTTGATGCGGTGCTCGGGGCGAGCCAGGTCCATGCCCTTCCAGAAGCAGGTCGTCGCAGCCGAGGTGATCGTGATGCCACGCTCCTGCTCTTGCTCCATCCAGTCCATGGTGGCGGCGCCATCATGCACTTCACCAATCTTGTGGTTCACACCCGTGTAAAACAGGATGCGCTCGGTCGTTGTGGTCTTGCCAGCATCGATGTGCGCGGAGATACCGATATTGCGGTAGCGCTCGATGGGGGTCTTGCGGGCCATGGTGTGACTCCAAATGCAGTGAGCCGCCATCGGGTTAGTGAAAACCCGAGGCGGCCAGAACGGTGTAGTTTAGAAGCGGAAGTGCGAGAAGGCCTTGTTGGCTTCTGCCATACGGTGGACTTCATCACGCTTCTTCATGGCGCCGCCACGACCTTCAGAGGCCTCCAGCAGTTCACCAGCGAGGCGTTGAGCCATCGACTTCTCGCCGCGCTTGCGGGCCGATTCCTTGAACCAACGCATGGCCAGAGCCACCCGACGGACGGGACGAACTTCCACGGGAACTTGGTAGTTCGCACCGCCGACGCGGCGTGACTTCACTTCGACCATGGGCTTGACGTTGTTCAAGGCAACCATGAAGACCTCCAGCGGGTCCTTGCCGGCCTTCTTTTCGACTTGCTCCAGCGCGCCGTAAATGATGCGCTCGGCAACAGCCTTCTTGCCCGACTCCATCACAACGTTCATGAACTTCGAGAGATCAACGCTGCCGAATTTCGGATCAGGCAGGATCTCGCGCTTGGGTACTTCGCGACGACGTGGCATATCACACTTCCTTTTGCTTCAGTTGGCACGGGATGAATCCCGGACCGCGAACGACCACTCACTGCAAGCGGGCCATTCACTTACTCGGCCGAGCATCCTCAATGGAGCACGAACCGCTAAAAAACCAGGCCTGGACGAATTCCAGACCAAGACGATTTGGCTGTTAGGCCTTCTTCGGGCGCTTCGCGCCGTACTTGGAACGCGACTGCTTGCGGTCTTTCACGCCTTGCAAGTCGAGCGAACCGCGCACGATGTGGTAACGCACACCCGGCAAGTCCTTGACACGGCCGCCGCGCACCAGCACGACACTGTGCTCTTGCAGGTTGTGGCCTTCACCGCCGATGTAGGAGATGATTTCGAAACCGTTGGTCAGACGAACCTTGGCAACTTTACGCAGCGCAGAGTTCGGCTTCTTCGGAGTGGTGGTGTACACGCGGGTGCACACGCCACGACGCTGGGGGCTGCCCTGCATCGCCGGCGATTTGGACTTCGTGGTTTCGGTCTGACGACCGAAGCGCACGAGTTGATTGATGGTTGGCATAAGTAACTTGTTCCCGTTTGAAGTCACACATTCTTTTCGACACAGCGCCTGCGAAAACAGCACTTTTGGGGCCTGCGTGACAAACAGCAAAGCGCTCCAAGCCTAGCCTGGAGCGTCCATTGTTCAATCAGTTGGCGGCGCAAAAGCGCAGCAGAAACTGCCGAAAAGCTTTCCATTATATGTGGGCAGGGCCTTGGCCGCAAGCTCTGGGACTTTTGGCCCGCTGATGCGCGACAATGCGCCCCCACCCGAGCGACGCATCAGGCGCCCAATCCACCCTCAATGCAAGCCGAGCCCACTCAATCCGCTGACACGCCCGTGGTCATCGACACCCAGGTCGTGATGGATTGGCTGGTGTTCCGGGATCCGTCCTGCCAGGCGCTGAGCGAGGCCGTGATGCAGTCGCGGCTCAACTGGATCACCACGCCAAGGATGTATGCCGAATTGCTGCATGTGCTGGGGCGCGGCGTGGCCGCCGCCTGGCAGCCGGATCTGGCCCTGATCGCAGGCAGCTTCGAGTGTCACGCCCATCGCTTGCCCGATGAGGCCCCCAGCGCCCTGCACCTGCTGCGCTGCCGCGATCCGGACGACCAGATGTTTCTCGATCTGGCCGTCGCCGTGAAGGCGCGCTGGCTGTTCAGCCGCGACCGCGCGGTGCTGGCCCTGGCCAAGCGGGCGCGCGCCCATGGCATCCAGATCATCACGCCGCTGGCCTGGGCCAAGCTGCAGAGTCAACGACCCAGCGCAGCACCATGAAAAAAGGCTGCCCGGAGGCAGCCTTTCGGTCACTACGGTAACGCAGTGGCTCAGGATTCGCCGTCGCTGGCAGCATCCATGCTGGCCAGCTGGGCGGAAGCCAATTCCTCGGCTTCTTGCTGGGCGATCGAGCGGCGCTCGGCGTCGTCCATCGCTTCCTTGGCCTTGCGGGCATCGTGGAAGGCCATGCCGGTACCTGCGGGAATCAGGCGGCCGACGATGACGTTTTCCTTCAGGCCGCGCAGCTCGTCGCGCTTGCCCATGATGGCCGCTTCCGTCAGCACGCGGGTGGTTTCCTGGAAGGAAGCCGCGGAGATGAACGAGTCGGTCGACAGCGAGGCCTTGGTGATACCCAGCAGCAGGTCCAGATAGGTCACCGTCATCTTGCCTTCGGAGCGCAGGCGGTCATTCGTGTCCAGCAGCTCGGAGCGCTCGACTTGCTCGCCCGAGATGTAGGTCGAGTCCCCGACGTTGGCGATCTGAACGCGGCGCAGCATCTGACGAACAATCACTTCGATGTGCTTGTCGTTGATCTTCACGCCCTGCAGACGATAGACGTCCTGCACTTCGTCGACGATGTAGCGCGCCAGTTCCTCGATACCCAGCAGACGCAGGATGTCCTGCGGATCGGCCGGGCCGTCGACGACGGACTCACCCTTGTTGACCACCTGGCCTTCGTGCACCAGGATGTTCTTTTCCTTGGGCACCAGCTCTTCGTAGACGTTGCCTTCATGATCGGTGATCTGCAGACGCGTCTTGCCCTTGGTTTCCTTGCCGAAGGAGATCGTACCGGTCTGCTCGGCCAGCACGCCCTTGTCCTTGGGCGTACGGGCTTCGAACAGCTCGGCCACACGCGGCAGACCGCCGGTGATGTCTCGCGTCTTCTGGCCTTCAACCGGGATACGTGCCAGCACTTCGCCGGGGAACAGGTCCTGACCGTCGCGGATCTGGATCAGCGAACCGACCTGGAAGCCGATCGTCACCGAGTGATCGGTGCCGGGGATCTTGACTTCCTGGCCAGCGGCGTCCAGCAGCTTGACCTGCGGACGCACCACCTTGGTGGAGCCACGACGCTTCGGATCGATCACGACCAGGGTCGACAGACCGGTCACTTCGTCCACCTGCTTGGCCACGGTCACGCCTTCTTCGACGTTTTCGAAACGGGCCTTGCCGGCAAACTCGGTGATGATCGGACGCGTCAGCGGATCCCAATTGGCCAGGATCGTGCCAGCCTTGATGGCCTGGTCCGCCTTGATGCTCAGGATGGCGCCGTAAGGCACCTTGTGACGCTCACGCTCACGGCCGTGCTGGTCGGAGATGACGATTTCACCGGAACGGGAAATCACCACCAGGTCGCCCTTGCCATTGGTCACATAGCGCATCGTCGGGTTGAAGCCGATCAGGCCGTCCGACTTGGCATCCACGCTGGAAGCCACCGCTGCACGCGACGCCGCACCACCGATGTGGAAGGTACGCATGGTCAGCTGGGTACCCGGCTCGCCGATCGACTGGGCGGCAATCACGCCCACCGCTTCGCCGATATTGACTTGGCCACCGCGGCCCAGGTCGCGGCCATAGCACTTGGCGCACAGGCCGAAGCGCGTGGCGCAGGTCAGCGGAGTGCGGGCCTTGACTTCGTCAACGCCTGCGGCTTCGAGCATATCCATGGCGTCTTCGTCCAGGATATTGCCCGCCGTCCACAGCAGTTGCTGGTTCTCGGGATGCAGGATGTCGGTCGCGGGCACGCGGCCCAGGATGCGGTCACGCAAGCTCTCGATGACTTCACCGCCCTCGACCAGGGCGCGCATATTGATGCCGTTGTCGGTGCCGCAATCGCCTTCGGTCACGACCAAGTCTTGGGTCACGTCCACCAGACGACGTGTCAGGTAGCCCGAGTTCGCCGTCTTCAGGGCCGTATCCGCCAGGCCCTTACGAGCACCGTGGGTGGAGATGAAGTACTGCAACACGTTCAGACCTTCACGGAAGTTCGCCGTGATCGGGGTCTCGATGATGGAGCCGTCAGGCTTGGCCATCAGACCCCGCATGCCGGCCAGCTGACGGATCTGCGCGGCAGAACCGCGAGCGCCCGAGTCGGCCATCATGTAGATCGAGTTGAAGGACTCTTGATCGACTTCCTTGCCGTGACGGTCAACCGTCTTCTGCTTGGACAGCTGGGCCATCATGACCTTGCCGACTTCGTCGCCGGTCTTGCCCCAGATGTCCACCACCTTGTTGTAGCGTTCGCCGGCGGTCACCAGGCCCGAGACATACTGCTGCTCGATTTCCTTGACTTCCTTTTCGGCACGCTCGATCAGGGCGGGCTTTTCCTTGGGCACCAGCATGTCGTCCACGGCGATAGAGATACCGGCGCGCGTGGCCAGACGGAAGCCCGACTGCAGCAGCTTGTCGGCAAAGACCACCGTTTCCTTCAGGCCGCACTTGCGGAACGAGGTGTTGATCAGGCGCGAGATTTCCTTCTTCTTCAGCGCCTTGTTCATATTGCTGAACGGCAGGCCCTTGGGAAGAATTTCGGACAGCAAGGCACGGCCGACCGAGGTTTCCACCAACTTGGTCTCGGGGATCCACTCGCCCGTTTCCTTGTTCTTGGTGTACTCGGTCAGGCGCACATTGATCTTCGCCGCCACCTCGACCACGCCGTGGTCCAAGGCGCGCTGCACCTCTTGCACGTCGGAGAAGATCATGCCCTCGCCCTTGCCGTTGATGCGGTCACGGGTCGCGTAGTACAGACCCAGCACCACGTCTTGCGACGGCACGATCGACGGTTCGCCGTTGGCCGGGAACAGCACGTTGTTGGAGGCCAGCATCAAGGTGCGAGCTTCCATCTGCGCTTCGATCGACAGCGGCACGTGAACAGCCATCTGGTCACCGTCGAAGTCGGCGTTGAAGGCGGCGCAAACCAGCGGGTGCAGCTGGATCGCCTTGCCTTCAATCAACACCGGCTCGAAGGCCTGGATGCCCAAACGGTGCAGCGTAGGCGCACGGTTCAGCATCACCGGGTGTTCCTTGATGACTTCTTCAAGGATGTCCCAGACCACCGGCGTGCCGGATTCGACTTCCTTCTTCGCGGCCTTGATGGTCGTGGCAATGCCCATCGCCTCGAGACGCGAGAAGATGAAGGGCTTGAAGAGTTCGAGCGCCATCAGTTTGGGCAGGCCGCACTGATGCAGCTTGAGCGTCGGGCCGACCACGATGACCGAACGGCCCGAGTAGTCGACGCGCTTGCCCAGCAAATTCTGACGGAAGCGACCGCTCTTGCCCTTGATCATGTCGGCCAGCGACTTGAGGGCACGCTTGTTCGCACCGGTCATCGCCTTGCCGCGACGGCCGTTGTCCAGCAACGAGTCAACGGCCTCCTGCAGCATGCGCTTTTCGTTGCGCACGATGATTTCAGGGGCCTTCAACTCCAGCAGACGCGCCAGGCGGTTGTTGCGGTTGATGACGCGGCGATACAGGTCATTCAGGTCGGAGGTCGCGAAGCGGCCACCGTCCAGCGGCACCAGCGGACGCAGGTCCGGCGGCAGCACTGGCAGCACTTCCATGATCATCCAGTTCGGCTTGATGCCGGACTTCTTGAAGGCTTCCATGACCTTGAGGCGCTTGGAATTCTTCTTGATCTTCAGCTCGGAACCGGTCAGGTCGTTGCGGATCTTGTCGATCTCAACGTCCAGGTCCATGTCCTCGAGCAGGTGCTTGATGCCCTCGGCGCCCATCAGCGCAATGAACTCGTCGCCGAATTCCACGCGCTTGGCATCAAACTCGTCCTCGCTCATGATCGAGAACTTTTTCAGCGGGGTCATGCCGGGATCGACAACGACATACGCTTCAAAGTACAGCACGCGTTCGATGTCGCGCAGCGTCATGTCCAGCACCAGGCCCAGGCGCGAAGGCAGGGACTTCAGGAACCAGATATGCGCGCAGGGCGCGGCCAGGTCGATGTGACCCATGCGGTCACGGCGAACCTTGGTCTGCGTGACTTCAACGCCGCACTTCTCGCAGATCACACCGCGATGCTTGAGGCGCTTGTACTTGCCGCACAGGCATTCATAGTCCTTGATGGGACCGAAAATCTTGGCGCAGAACAGACCATCACGCTCGGGCTTGAAAGTCCGGTAGTTGATGGTCTCGGGTTTCTTCACTTCACCGAACGACCAGCTGCGGATCTTCTCCGGAGAAGCCAGGCCGATCTTGATGGCATCGAAATGCTCATCAGGGGTGAATTGCTTGAAAAGGTCGAGTAGTCCCTTCATGCAGCGTCTCCTTAATTGCGTTCGAGTTCAATGTCGATGCCAAGGGAACGAATTTCCTTGACCAGGACGTTGAACGATTCCGGCATGCCGGCTTCGATGGCGTGTTCACCCTTGACGATGCTCTCGTAGACCTTGGTGCGGCCGTTCACGTCGTCGGACTTGACGGTCAGCATTTCCTGCAGCACGTAAGCGGCGCCGTAGGCTTCCAGTGCCCACACCTCCATCTCACCGAAGCGCTGGCCACCAAACTGGGCCTTGCCGCCCAGCGGCTGCTGCGTGACCAAGCTGTACGGACCGGTCGAGCGGGCGTGCATCTTGTCGTCCACCAAGTGGTGCAGCTTCAGCACGTGCATATAGCCAACCGTGACGGGACGCTCGAAAGCATCGCCGGTACGGCCGTCATGCAGCGTGGCCTGCGTACGCGTCGCGGTCAGCCCCTTGGCCTTGGCGATGTCGTCCGGGTAGGCGAGTTTCAGCATGCCGCGGATTTCTTCTTCGGCAGCGCCGTCGAAGACCGGGGTGGCAAAGGGCACGCCCTTGCTCAGGTTCTTCGACATCTCGATCACTTCCTGATCGGTCAGCTCGTCCAGACGCTCGGGTTTGCCGCCCGACTGGTTGTAGAGCTCGTCCAGGAACTTGCGCAGTTCGGACACCGCAGCGTGTTGCTGAAGCATGTCGCCGATGCGTTGACCAATGCCCTTGCCGGCCCAGCCCAGATGGACTTCCAGCACCTGACCCACGTTCATCCGCGAAGGCACGCCCAGCGGGTTCAACACGATGTCGGCAGGAGTGCCGTCGGCCATGTAGGGCATGTCTTCGACCGGAACGACCTTGGACACCACACCCTTGTTGCCGTGACGGCCGGCCATCTTGTCGCCGGGCTGCAGGCGGCGCTTGACGGCCAGGTAGACCTTGACCATCTTCAGCACACCCGCGGGCAGCTCGTCGCCTTGCGTCAGCTTCTTGCGCTTTTCTTCAAAAGCCAGGTCGAAGCTGTGGCGGGTCTGCTCCAGCGAGTTCTTGATGCTTTCCAGCTGGTTGGCGATCTCGTCCTCTGCAGGACGGATGTCGAACCAGTGGTACTTCTCGATGCCGGCCAGATAGGCCTTGTCGAGCGCCGTGCCCTTGGCCAGCTTCTGCGGGCCGCCGTTGGCAATTTTGCCGTCCAGCAGCTTTTCGATACGGTCGAAGGCGTCGGCCTCAACGATGCGCAGCTGGTCGTTCAGGTCCAGGCGGAAGCGCTTCAGCTCGTCGTCGATGATCTGCTGGGCGCGCTTGTCACGCTGGATGCCTTCACGGGTGAAGACCTGGACGTCGATGACGGTGCCGCTGGTGCCTTGGTCGACGCGCAGCGAGGTGTCCTTCACGTCCGAAGCCTTCTCGCCGAAGATCGCGCGCAGCAGCTTCTCTTCCGGGGTCAGCGTGGTCTCGCCCTTGGGCGTGACCTTGCCGACCAGCACGTCGCCTGCGCCGACCTCGGCACCGACATAGACGATGCCGGACTCATCCAAACGAGCCAGTTGCTGCTCGGACAGGTTCGGGATGTCACGCGTGATTTCTTCGGAGCCGAGCTTGGTGTCACGCGCCATGACCACCAGTTCCTCGATGTGGATCGAGGTATAGCGGTCTTCGGCGATGACACGTTCGCTGATCAGGATCGAGTCTTCGAAGTTGTAGCCGTTCCAGGGCATGAACGCGACCAGCATGTTCTGGCCCAGGGCCAGTTCACCGATGTCGGTCGAGGCGCCGTCGGCAATGATGTCCTCCGAGGCGACCTTGTCGCCACGGCGCACGATCGGGCGCTGGTGGATGTTGGTGTTCTGGTTGCTACGCTGATACTTGATCAGGTTGTAGATGTCCACACCAACTTCACCGGCCACGGTCTCGTTGTCGTTCACACGGATCACGATACGGTTCGTGTCCACGTAATCGACCACACCGCCGCGGCGAGCTGCCACCACGGTGCCCGAGTCCTTGGCCGCCACGCGCTCCACGCCGGTACCGACCATGGCCTTTTCAGGACGCAGTGTCGGCACAGCCTGACGCTGCATATTGGCGCCCATCAGTGCGCGGTTCGCATCGTCGTGCTCCAGGAAGGGCACGAGCGAAGCAGCCACCGACACGATCTGCGTAGGAGCCACGTCCATGTACTGGATGCGTTCGGGCGAAGTCAACACCGACTCGCCGTTTTCACGGGCCGACACCAGTTCGTCCGTCAAAGCGCCTTCGGTGCTCAGCGTCGCATTCGCCTGCGCGATGACGTACTTGCCTTCTTCGATGGCCGACAGGTAGTCGATCTGATCCGTCACCTTGCCATCGATCACGCGACGGTAAGGTGTTTCCAGGAAGCCATACTCATTGAGCTGTGCATACAGCGCCAAGGAGTTGATCAGACCGATGTTCGGGCCTTCCGGCGTTTCGATCGGGCACACGCGGCCGTAATGGGTCGGGTGCACGTCACGAACTTCGAAGCCGGCGCGCTCGCGGGTCAGACCACCCGGGCCCAGGGCGGAAACACGACGCTTGTGCGTGATTTCCGACAGGGGGTTGGTCTGGTCCATGAACTGCGACAGCTGCGACGCGCCGAAGAACTCCTTCAGTGCCGCAGAAATCGGCTTGGAGTTGATCAGGTCGTGCGGCATCAGGGCTTCGGTTTCGGCCTGGCCCAGACGTTCCTTCACTGCCTTTTCGATGCGCGCCAGGCCCGAGCGGTACTGGTTTTCGGCCAGTTCGCCCACGCAACGCACGCGACGATTGCCCAGGTGGTCGATGTCATCGACTTCACCACGGCCATTGCGCAGCTCGACCAGGATCTTGACCACGTCGAGGATGTCCTCGTTGGACAGGGTCATCGGGCCTTCCGGCGTGTCGCGGCCCACGCGGGCGTTGAACTTCATGCGGCCGACGCGCGACAGGTCGTAGGTGTCCGGGTTGCAGAACAGGCGGTTGAACAGCGCCTCGACCGCGTCTTCCGTCGGCGGCTCGCCGGGGCGCATCATGCGATAGATGGCCACGCGCGCAGCGGTCTGGTCAGCGGTTTCGTCGCTGGCCAGGGTCTGCGAGATGTAAGCGCCTTCGTCCAGCTCGTTGGTGTACAGGCACTGCAGGTCCTTGACGCCGGCGGCGCGCAGCTTCTTCAGCAGCGCTTCGGTCAGCTCTTCATTGGCCCGGGCAATGGTCTCGCCGGTGTCGGCATCGACCATGTTCTTGGCGATCAGGCGACCGATCAGGAAGTCTTCCGGCACGGTGATGTGCGTGGTGCCGGACTGCTCCATGGCACGCGTGTGGCGGGCCGTGATGCGCTTGTCCTTCTCGACGACGACGGCACCGCTCTTGTCGGTGATGTCGAAACGAGCCACTTCACCGCGCAGGCGGTCGGCGACGAATTCCATCTGTGCGCCGGTGTCCATCAGGCGGAAGCCGTCGAACACGAAGAAGTTCGCCAGGATCTGCTCGGGGTTCAGGCCGATGGCCTTGAGCAGTATCGTGACCGGCATCTTGCGGCGACGGTCGACGCGGAAGAACAACACGTCCTTCGGGTCGAACTCGAAGTCCAGCCAGGAGCCGCGGTAGGGGATGACGCGCGCCGAGAACAGCAGCTTGCCGGACGAGTGCGTCTTGCCCTTGTCGTGTTCGAAGAACACGCCGGGCGAACGGTGCAGCTGGGACACGATGACACGCTCGGTGCCATTGACGATGAAGGAGCCGTAGTCGGTCATGAGCGGAACTTCGCCCATATAGACCTCTTGCTCCTTGATCTCCTTCACCGTCTTGGTGCCGGGAGACTCACGGTCATAGATGATCATCTGCAGGCGGGCGCGAACGGCCGCTGCATAGGTCAAGCCACGCTGTTGGCACTCGCGAGTGTCGAACGGCGGTTTGGCGATGTTGAATTCGAGGAATTTCATTTCCACGAAACCGTTGTGCGAAACAATCGGAAACGCGGACAGGAACGCGGCTTGCAAACCTTCTGGCTTGCGTTTTGCCGGTGGTACGTCCTTCTGAAGGAAGGCAACGTACGATTCTTTCTGCATGGTCAGCAGATAAGGAACGTTGAGAACGCTTTCGCGCTTTCCGAAGCTCTTGCGAATTCGCTTGCGCTCGGTGTAGCTATAGGTGGATGCTTGCGCCATAAACACTCCGTGTCGAGAGCCCATCCCTGGCCGTGGGACGAGCTTCGTCGGCGACTGGCTAGACGGACGCCCCTAGGGGTTCGCAAGGCGAACCCCGCCCCCCATGGGGAGCGAGTCGACTCGGGGACGGCCCTTCGTCGACTCAAACATTGCGCCCGAAGCTTGGTGGTTGGCCACTACCAACCGCTGGCGGACAACCCCGGCATTGCACCGAGGCCCGACCAAACCAGTTCTCTGCAGTCGGATCAGAGAACACTTGCAAGCGTCTGTCTTGGTGACGGGCGCTTGCAGGTGGGCTCTTTTACAGCAAATTACAAATACAGGGGGGACAGGTCTGGCTTGGCCTTTTTTTTCGAGGCCTTGCAAGAGCTGTCCCTTCCAAAAACCAAAATCTAAAGTCAGTTGGGGACGGAGCTGCCGGGCGCCTCTGGCGCATCGGCAGATCCATCCCTTTCCAGCCAGTGAGGTCAGAGCTGCTTCGCAGGTCTGACCCCAGGCCATTACTTGATCTCGGCCTTCGCGCCGGCTTCCACCAGCTTCTTCAGTGCTGCGTCGGCGTCGGCCTTGGCAACAGCTTCCTTCACGTTCTTCGGAGCGCCGTCGACCAGGTCCTTGGCTTCCTTCAGGCCGAGGCCCGTCAGTTCGCGCACGGCCTTGATGACGGAAACCTTGTTCGCGCCGGCTTCGAGCAGCACGACATTGAACTCGGTCTGCTCTTCTGCCACGGCAGCAGCAGCACCACCACCAGCGCCGGCCGGAGCAGCCATGGCTGCAGCGGACACGCCGAACTTCTCTTCAATTGCCTTGACCAGGTCGTTGAGTTCCAGAACAGTCATGCTGTCCAGGGCGGTCAAGAATGCGTCTTTATCGAATGCCATTTTGGGTTCCTAAATATGGGTAGTTGCTTGTACTGATCGTGTGGATCAAGCAGCGACGGGTTCTTCGGCCGCAGCGGCCGGTGCACCTTCGCCACGCTTCTCGGCCAGAGCTGCCAGCACGCGCGCGGTGCGCGAGATCGGCGACTGCAGCAGACCCAGGAACTGGGCCAGCAGCACTTCTTTGCTCGGGATGGAAGCCAGTGCCTTGACGCCGTTGGCGTCAAGCGCCTTGCCAGCAAAAGCACCTGCCTTGACGATCAGCTTGTCGTTGCCCTTGGCAAAGTCGGATATGACTTTGGCCGCGGCGACAGCGTCTTCAGAAAAACCATAGATCAGCGGACCGACCATGCTCTCCGCGACGCACTCGAACGGGGTACCGGCGACGGCGCGACGGGCCAGGGTGTTCTTCAGCACGTGAAGATAGACACCCTTGGCTCGCGCTTCGACGCGCAGCTTGTTCAAATGCGTAACGGTGAGGCCACGGTACTCGGCCAGCATCAGGGTCTGCGACTTGGCCACTTGGGCTGCCACATCCGCGACTACGGCTGCTTTCTCGTTGCGATTAAGACTCAAGGCCTTCTCCTCACAATTACGTGCCCTTCGCGCTTGCGCACTCGGAGCACACCGGGTTCAGCGACCTTCTGTGCAGAAACCCGGGCCTTGCCGCACTCCTGAAGAGCACCCAAAACCCAAATTCTTTACAGCGGGACCGCCATCTGCGTTGGTTGCGGGGCGAACCCCTCGATTAAGCAAAACCTCTCGATACAGCTGAGCGGCTTCACACCAACGGTCTTGGATGACGCGCAGCAATTGCTTGCCACGCCCCACCAAATTTCTAAGCGCCGCGCCAGACTTCGCGCGGCACCGTCAATCAAAATCAGCCGTTGATGCTGGCCAGATCCACGCGAGCACCCAGGCCCATCGTGGAAGAGACCGCCACCTTGCGCAGGTAGATACCCTTGCTGGTAGCCGGCTTGGACTTGTTCAGTGCCTCGATCAGCGCGCGCAGATTGTTCTGCAGATGCTCGTTCTCGAACGAACGACGGCCGATGGTCGAGTGGATGATGCCGCCCTTGTCGACGCGGTATTGCACCTGACCCGCCTTGGCGTTCTTCACTGCAGTGGCCACATCCGGAGTCACCGTGCCAACCTTGGGGTTAGGCATCAGGCCGCGCGGGCCAAGGATCTGACCCAGCGTACCGACGATACGCATAGTGTCCGGGGACGCGATGACGATGTCGAAAGGCATGTCGCCAGCCTTGATGCGCTCGGCCAGGTCTTCCATGCCGACCACGTCGGCGCCGGCAGCCTTGGCTTCTTCAGCCTTGGCGCCTTGGGCAAACACGGCCACGCGCTTGGTCTTGCCGGTGCCGTGAGGCAGCACGACAGCACCGCGAACGACCTGGTCCGACTTCTTCGGGTCGATGCCGAGTTGCACGGCCACGTCGATGGACTCATCGAACTTGGCGGTGGCGCACTCTTTGATCAACACCAGGGCATCGCCCAGGGGATACAGCTTGGTGGACTCGACCTTGCCTTGCAAGGCCTTTTGACGCTTAGTCAGCTTAGCCATGTCAGACACCCTCCACCAAAATGCCCATCGAACGGGCGGAACCTGCAATGGTGCGAACGGCGGCGTCCATGTCGGCAGCCGTCAGATCCTTCATCTTGGTCGTGGCGATTTCTTCCAGCTGAGCACGGGTCACCTTGCCGACCTTTTCCAGGTGCGGCTTGGCCGAACCCTTGTCAATCTTGGCAGCACGCTTGATCAGCGCAGTCGCCGGGGGCGACTTGATGACGAAGGTGAAGCTCTTGTCTGCAAAGGCGGTGATAACCACCGGCAACTTCATACCCGGCTCGAAGCCTTGGGTCTGAGCGTTGAACGCCTTGCAGAACTCCATGATGTTCAGGCCACGCTGACCCAGCGCGGGACCGACCGGGGGCGAAGGGTTCGCCTTGCCGGCAGCAACTTGCAGCTTGATAAAGCCGTCAATCTTCTTTGCCATTTATTTCTCCAGTAAGAACCGACAGCCCAGATGGCCGCGATCCTTGAGTGCTAACGCAAGGGGTTGGTTACCCTTGCTCCTCTTGCCCGCATCTCGTCGCGGGCTGGCTACGGACAGGAAGCCGGCACCCTAAAGCACCAGCGGGCCCTGTCAGACCCATAGCTCTTGGCGGCTTAAACCTTCTCCACCTGCGAGAAGTCCAGCTCGACCGGTGTGGCACGGCCGAAAATCGTGACCGAGACGCGCACCTTGGACTTGTCGTAATTGACTTCCTCGATCGCACCATTGAAGTCGGTGAACGGGCCGTCCTTGACACGCACCAGCTCGCCCACCACCCACTCGACCTTGGGCCGGGGCTTCTCGATGCCTTCTTGCATCTGGTTGACGATCTTCATCACCTCGGCTTCGGAGATCGGCGAGGGGCGATTCTTCGCGCCGCCGACAAAGCCGGTCACCTTGGAGGTGTGCTTGACCAGGTGCCAGGTGTCGTCTTCCATGGCCATTTCCACCAGCACATAGCCGGGGAAGAAACGGCGCTCGGTGACGGCCTTCTTGCCATTCTTCAGCTCGACGACTTCTTCGGTGGGCACCAGGATGCGACCGAACTTGTCTTGCATGCCGGCGCGATCGATGCGCTCGCGCAGATTGCGTTCAACGGCCTTTTCCATGCCGGAATAGGCGTGCACCACATACCAACGCTTGGCCGGGCCAACCGCTTCCGGGCTTGCTGCTGCTTGCTGTTCGCTCATTCGTTTTCCTTAGCCTTATGAGGCTGTTAGCGGCGCCAGCCCAGGATCAGGTCAAAAATGGCCCATTCCAAGGTCTTGTCGGTCAACCACAGAAACAAGGCCATCACAAACACAAAGGCAAACACATAGCCCGTCATCTGCATCGCTTCCTTGCGACTGGGCCAAACCACCTTGCGCACTTCGCGGGTGGACTCATGACCGTAGGCAATCAGCGCCTTGCCCCACTCCGAGGTCAGAAAAGCACCAGCGGCCGCTGCCAGCAGGACCAGCAGAGCGCCCCACTGCGCGATCGGGCCCTGCTTGCTCAGCGCATAAAACGCGAACAGCGCAGCCACCACCAGGGCAATGGCGGCGGCAACGCGCGCCTTGTCGGCAGACGTGCTGACTGTCTCGACTTGGGAATTACTCATCGTTTCTCTGCTTCCATGCCGGGCCGGCCTTGCGCCAGCCCCGCTTCAATCCTGCCTACCCACCAGCAGCAAAGCCCGCCGGGATTTTGACCCCCGCGGGCTGCTTGTATTTGGCTCGTCAACACCAGTGAATCAGCTTCTGATGTTGGCAGGGGCGGAGGGCCTCGAACCCCCAACCTCTGGTTTTGGAGACCAGCGCTCTGCCAATTGAGCTACGCCCCTGCTGCCAAATTCGATTATCAGGCCAGGATGGTGGCCACGACGCCGGCGCCGACGGTACGACCGCCTTCACGGATGGCGAAACGCAGGCCTTCTTCCATGGCGATCGGTGCGATCAGCTTCACGGTGATGCTGACGTTGTCGCCAGGCATGACCATTTCCTTGTCCTTCGGC
>Ga0187842_1000712_pt1 | contig 16038 bp, 15 predicted proteins | sample SpaLakP09_SKY_41_FD_134514 | JGI IMG/M metagenome (GOLD analysis project Ga0187842, IMG submission 134514) | Oligotrophic lake water microbial communities from Sparkling Lake, Wisconsin, USA - SP09_SKY_41 | ecosystem: Environmental > Aquatic > Freshwater > Lake | place: USA: Sparkling Lake... | reverse complement strand
TAGGCATCGTCAACGGCTACGAATATCCGCCAGAAGTCCTGCGCCTCGCCGAGCGCGGCATTCATCTGCTGGAAGCCCGCTCGGAAGAAACCAATCTGAAGAAGCTGGCAGTCGGCCATATCGACATGGTGGTCAGCATGATGGACGACTTCAAAAGCGACGCTGCGCTGATCACCCGGGCCGGGGTGCAGCAGGTGGTGTTCGCCTTCGAAACGACACCGCAGGGATCGTACATCGGCTTCAGCAGCCTGCACCCGCAGGGCGAACAGGCACGCCAGCTGTTCAACCGCGGCTATGCCGCCATCGTGCTCAATGGCACGCGCGCCGCCATCGAACGCAAATGGAAGAACAGCAAGCCCTTATCCTGACAGACACTTTAACGATTTGCTATGTTGGCTGCAAAATAGCAACACACAGCTGAGCTGCCAGCCGGTCGCTGTTTGGCCGCACGGCACTTCATGGGATACTCGTTCAAGGCGCCAGTGCGCAACAGGGTATAGTCATGTCAGCTTCGGAAATCCATTCCCAACAAGCCGCAGCCGCGCCAGCGGAGCAACTGCTGCACAAGCTGCGGGCATGCCTGTCCGGCCATGAAATGCTGCATTTGCGCCCGGTGCTGCAACAGCTGCAGTCGGAAAAGCTGAATGCTGCGCAAAAGCTCGAATGCGACGCTTTCCAGCTGCTCGACCGTGCCGCCAACGTGGACAATTCCGCCGAGGCGCTGCTGATGCCGGCCAAGTCGCTGCAGCTGCAGGCCCAGACCGAACAGCACCCGCTGGCACAGGCTGCCGCCTTCCGTGCCCTGCACTGGGTACAGATGCGCATGCGCCTGCACCATGCAGCGCTGGACAGCCTGGCCCGCGCCGCTGAACTGTATGAACGCTGCGCCCAGCCGGCGCTGGCGCTGCAAATGAAAGCCGCGCGCTGCCGCGTTCTGCTGAGCGCGGAGATGCACGAAGAATTGCGCCAGTTTTGCGCCGCCATGCTGGCCCAGAGCGAGACGCTCAGCCCCGCCATCTATACGACCCTGATCGATTACTCAGCTTCCGCCTCCTACTATCTGGCGCCGGAAGAAGGCGATCCCGCCAAGGCCGACCAGCACTGGAGCGACTGCCTGTCGCGCCGCGTACAAGTACTGCAATGCACACGCAGGTTCGGGCTGGAGTCGCAGGAATGCGTGGCGCTGCTGAATCTTGCCGTCGTATCGGCCACACGCGAGCAGACCAGCGAAAGCCGCCACTACATGCAGCAGGTGTACGACAAATATGGCAGCGAGGGTTACTGGGAACCGTGGCTGCACCTGTGTCGCCTGCTGATCCAGTGCGTCGAGGGCGAGCCGGGCCAGGCATGGCAGGACCTGCTGGACTACGACGCCACGCTGGCACGCGAATCACTGCATCCAAGCCGCCTACGCGAAATCAGCCTGTATGCGATTCGCCGCTATGGCCGCCGTTGGGGGCATCTTGAGCAGGCCTTGCAAGCCACTATCGACCAGGTGGCGATGGAGCGCCATTACAAGCGCGAACTCTCTACCTCGCTGGGCGAAACCCTGACAGCCGTGATGGAACGCCCCCAGCTGCTCTACCAGAATGCCCTACTGGCCCAGCATGGCACGGTGCTGGAAAATTCGCTAGTGCAGCGCAATCAGGAATTGCAGCAGACGCTGGAAAGCCTGCAGCGTGAAGTGGCAGTGCGGCAGGCTGCAGAAGCAGCGCTACAGACGGCACATGACCGGCTGGAACAGGAAGTGCGCGAGCGTACCACAGCGCTGGAACAGGCCATGCACTCGCTGATGCAGCAGGAAAAACAGCTTGGCCTGTCGCGCCTGGTGGTCGGCATGGCGCATGAACTCAACACCCCACTCGGCAATGCACGCGTGGCCGCCAGTGCCATCACGGCGCAGGCAACGTCGCTGCAGCAGACCTTGGCCACGGGCAGCCTGCGCCGCAGCCAGCTCGATGGCATGCTCGATGATGTGCAAATGGGCGGTGCGCTGGTGGACCGGGCGCTCTGCCAGATCAGCCAGTTGGTGGACCGGTTCAAAAGCCTGTCAGGAGAATCGGCGCAGGAAGTGGCCAGCCGCTTCGACTTGAGTGACCGCCTGCGCTACTGCGCCGACAACTGGCGCCCGCAAATACAGGCACGCGGCATCACGTTGACGCTGACCATGCCCGAGCAGCTCTGGCTGGTGGGCTATCCGGGCGCCTGTCAGATCGTGTTCCAGCACCCGCTCGACAATTGCCTGATGCATGCCTTTGCCCAGCGCAGCAGCGGCAACATCATGGTACGCACGGCGCTGCGCGAGCAAATCGTGGAAATCGACTGGATCGACGATGGCTGCGGCATCGCGCCCGAGCATCTGTCGCATGTCTTCGAACCCTTCTTCACCACCCAGCTGGGTCTGACGGGTACCGGGCTGGGACTGGCCAGCGTGCACAGCATGGTGGTCAGCATGATGCGCGGACAGGTTATACTCGATAGCACGCCCGGCATCGGCAGCCACTTCAAACTGCGCCTGCCTACCGGGCTCGATGCCTGAACCACCAAACCCGAAAGAATCACCACCTTGATGCAGGAAATTGAAAAGTGGCTGGCCCGCGTTTTTTTACTCAACGGCCTGCTGACACTGGGCGTCTGTCTGGGCTGGCTGGGCGAAGCCCATAGCGGCCTGGCGCTGGCTATCCTGACTGGCTTCGCCATGTTGGCCATCGTCTCGGCTGCGCTGGCGCTCAAGCAGCAGCGGCTGGGCTGGTACGGCGCACTGCCGTATTACGGCGTGCAGGTAGTGAGCTACTATGCCTACGACGGCAGCAGCCAGTGGGCCGTCAAGGCCGGCGTCAGCCTCGGCATGGTGCTGCATCTGGCCAGCGGCATCGTGGTGCTGAACATGGTCGCGGCCTGCCTGCTAGCAGCCAGTGGCTGGGTGCTGTGGTGCCGGCGTCATCCCGCCTGAGCGAGCCGGCAGCCGTCCGCTTGTTCGAAAGCCGCATTAGCTAATGCGAATTACTTCGTTCACGCTGCGCAGCGCACAGCGCATACTGCCGCACTGACAGCCCGCTGCATCATCCGGCGGCAGGGCTGGCGCATGGCCACCATCACGGCCATGCGCCTACACTAAAACACCAGCGCGGCGGGCCCCATGCAGAACCTCATCCAGCTACACGGCATCAGTAAATCTTTCCATCTACCGGATGGCAGCCGCTATCAGGCGCTGCACGAAGTCAGCCTGTCGGTGCGAGCCGGCGAAATCGTCGGTCTGATCGGCCGCAGCGGCGCCGGCAAGTCCACCCTGCTGCGCAGTATCAACCTGCTGGAGCGGCCCGACCATGGTGCGGTCCAGATCAACGGCCAGGACCTGACGCGCATGCCTGCTGCACAGTTGCGCAGCGCACGCGAACAGATAGGCATGATGTTCCAGCACTACAACCTGCTGCACAACCTGAACGTCTACGAAAACGTCGCCTTCCCGCTGCGCCTGCACCAACGTCTGAATGCACCGCGCCTGGCCGCGCGGGTACGCGAATGTCTGGACATCGTCGGCCTGGCCGACCGCGCTGGCAGCTATCCGGCCCAGCTCTCGGGCGGCCAGAAACAGCGCGTCTCGATCGCGCGGGCGCTGGCCAGCCGTCCCGATGTGCTGCTGTGCGATGAGCCCACTTCCGCACTCGATGCCGCCACCACGCGCAGCATCCTCGCCACGCTACGCAACATCAACATTTCACTCGGCGTCACCATCGTCATCGTCAGCCATGAACTGGCGGCACTGGCGCAACTGTGCCACCGCGTGGTGGTGCTGGAGGATGGCCGCATCGCCGAGCAGTTCGATCCAGCCGACACGGCCAGCGTACGTAGCACGGCGCTGGGACGCGAACTGGCCTACTACCGCAAGGAAGGCGGGCAAGCTGCCAGCTGGGAAGGAGTCCAGCATGCTTGAAACGCTGCTCGCGATTCTGCCCGATCTGTGGCTGGCACTGGGCCAGACCCTGCTGATGCTGGCCATCTGCCTCGTGGTTGCCGTGCTGCTGGGTGGCCCGCTGGGCGTGCTGCTGTTCCTGCTCGCTCCGGGACAGATGCTGCAGCAGCGCGCGCTGGGCGCCGTGCTGGGCTGGCTGGTGAATACGCTGCGCTCCTTCCCCTTTATCATCCTGCTGGTGGCGCTGGTGCCGTTCACGCGCTGGATCGTCGGCAGCTCGATCGGCCCGCTGGCCGCCTCGGTGCCGCTGGCCTGCGCCGCCGTGCCGTATTTCGCCCGGCTGGTGGAACAGCAGCTGCATGAAGTGCCGCGCGGCGTGCTGGAAGCCGCTACTGCCATGGGCGCCAGTCCGTGGCAGATGGTGTTCCGGGTGCTGCTGGTGGAGGCGCGTTCCGGTCTGGTCAGCGCACTCACCGTGCTGGCCATCAGCTTTCTGTCCTACTCCGCCGTGGCCGGCGTGGTCGGTGGCGGCGGCATCGGCGATCTGGCGATCCGCTTCGGCTACTACCGTTTCGACACCGGCATGATGGTGCTGACCATCGCCGTGCTGGTCGCGCTGGTCCAGCTGATACAGCTCGGCCGCAGCCGGCTGGCACGCCGCCTCGACCGGCGCTAGCGCCATCTCGCATCCCCCACTCAAGCTCAATTTCAAGCCTAATCTGACGGAGAATTCCCATGCCATCCCATCGTTCCGTACTACGCCGCCGTCTGCTCGGTCTATCGCTGGCCATGCTGGCCAGCCACAACGTCGCCGCCAGGGACCCGCACGAACTGGTGATCGGCACCAGCGTGGGACCCTACGCCGATCAGGTTAAGCTGGGCATCAAGCCTATCCTGGAAAAGCAGGGCTACAAAGTCAAGGTGGTTGAATTCAGCGACTATATCCAGCCCAATTTCGCTCTGGCCGAAGGCGCGCTCGATGCCAACATCTTCCAGCACATCGTGTATCTGCGCCAGTTCGCCAGCGAGCATAAGCTGGCCCTCAGCGATCTGATCACCATCCCCACCGCGCCCATCGCCATCTACAGCAACAAGCACAAGGCGCTGACGGAAGTGCGCGAGGGTGCGCTGGTAGCCATGCCGAACGATCCCACCAATCAGGCACGCGCGCTGGTCCTGCTCGACCAGCTGGGCTGGATCAAGCTGCGTGCTCAGGTCGATCCGCTGCGCGCTTCGGAAAAGGATATTGCAGTCAATCTCAAAAAGCTCAAACTGGTAGCGCTGGAAGCTGCCCAGTTGCCCCGCTCACTGCAGGACAGCGACTACTCCTTCGTCAACGGCAATTTCGCGCTGGCCTCCGGCCTCAAGCTGACGGACGCGCTGATCACAGAAAAGATCTCGCCCAACTACATCAATCTGGTCGCCGTGCGCAGCGCCGACAAGGACAAACCGTTCGCCCGCGACATCGCCGCAGCCTACCGTTCGCGCACCTTCCTCGACTATACCAACTTGCATCTGCAAGGCTATGCCAAAACTGACTATCAGCTGGCGCAGCAAGGCAAGGAACGCTGAGTCAGACTGCTCCCTTCCGTCGGCACGATACACCAGCTGGCGGCGACTTTACGGGTTGTGCAGTGGCCAGCGTCATACTCAGTCTGAGTTCGATGCGGGTGCCCTGCCCTGCTGCCGATTCGAACCGGAACTGGGCGCCCATGGCGACGGCCCGCTCGCGCATGCCCACCAGGCCCCAATGGCCTTCACGCTGGCCCGCTTCGGCAATATGGCCGGGCAGGCCCTGACCGTTATCGTTGACCCGCACGATGAAGTACTCGCGCTGGTAGTCCAGCTCTAGCACCACCATGCTGGCCTTGGCATGGCGCGCCGCATTCAGCAGCGCTTCGCGCGCAATGGCATGCACTTCGTTGCGCACCGCATCACACAGCACTCTGGGTTTGCCCAGCACGCGCATGGTGAAATGCTCGTGCAGCAGCACCTGCCCATACTGCTGCAGCGCCTGTTCCAGCTGGTCCGGTATGGCTTCGCTGCGCAGATCCATGATGTGCTCGCGCCCTTCCACCATCAGCTGGTCGGCCAGATCGAGCGTCTGTTCCAGCTTGGCCCGCTCTTCCGAATCGCTCGGCAGGCGCCGCGCCTGACTGTCGAAATACATGATCAGGCCCTGCACGCTTTGCAGCAGGGTGTCATGCAGGCCGCGCGCAATGCGGGCCCGTTCGGCCAGCCGTTCATGCATCAGGTCCTGCATATGCGCAGTCAGGTAGCGCACCCGCAGCAGATAGAAAATATACAGCAGCACCAGCACAGCAGCGGCCAGCAGCAGATAGAACAGCGGCGTTTCCGTAAACGCCGGCGCGATGTTCAGCCACACCGCTGCGCCCGGTTCGTTCCACACGCCGTCTTCATTGGCGGCCTTGACGATGAAACGGTAGCTGCCCGGCGGCAGATTGGTGTAAAACGCTTCGCGCCGGCCCTGCGGGTCCTGCCACTCCCTGTCATAGCCCTGCAGCTGATAGCGGAACGCCACCCGCTCCGGCATGCTCAGGCTGAGCGCCGTGAAACTGAAGCGCACATCGCGCTGGTTCTGCGGCAACTGCACCGCCTTGCTGGCCGGATAATCGAGCCCACCCGCACGCACGCTGGTGATCTGCACCGACGGCGCCAGCGCATTGCGCGCAATATGGCGCGGATCGAGGCTGGCTACTTCGCTGGCGGTGGAAAACCATAGCCGCCCTTCGCTATCGGCCAGCACGGTGTTGAGCGGCCGGAACTGGCCGGGCAGACCGGGCAAGCCATCGAGCGCATTGAACTGTTCGGACTGCACCGGCTGCTCCGGCTGCGCCAGCAGGCGCACCACGTCTGCTGCGGCGATGCGGGTGATGCCATTGGCGCCATGCAGCCACAGTTCACCTTCGCTGGTACGCACAATGCCGGAGATGCCGCGCAGGCCGGAGCCGGCTGCGCTGCCAGCCAGATGAACGGGCACGAATTGCAGCGGCTGGCGCTTCAGGTCCAGCACGGCCAGCCCCGTTTCGCCGCCCAGCCACAGGTGATCGCCATCGACCAGCAAGGCCAGTACATTGCCCAGCGCCAGCCCCTGCACGGCACCAAACAGCTGCACCGTGCGGCTGTCTATCATCGCCACCTGATTGCGCAGATAGCCCACCCAGACCCGGCCCGCACCATCTCTGGTCAGACACATTGCCATGTCGTCCAGCAAACCATCGAGTCCGCCGTGCTTGCGCCACTGTCCGTCCTCGATGCGGTACAAGCCCTTGCGTCCGACCGAAACCCACATCCGCTGCGCCTCGTCATGCACCATGGCCTGCACGGGAAAGCCCGCCAGCTCGGGCGGAATGGGCGTGCGGCTGTAGCGGGCCGGCCCTTCCCGCCGCCACAGCCCGTCGCCATTGCCCAGCCAGATGACGCCCTGCCCGTCGCGGTAGGCGCTGTCGAAGTTACCGGCCAGTTCCGGCTGGGCGCTGCCATCGGGACGATAGCGCCGCAGCGGCGTGGCCGAATCGGAGATCAGCATTTCGCCATTGCCGGCGCTCACCATCATGGGCTGGTCGAACGGCACGGCCACCGGCATCACCTGCAGACGATTGCGCCGCAAACGGTCGATGCCGTTCGACGTGCCTAGCCAGATATTGCCTTCGCGGTCCTGAAAAAACGTCTGCGGCAGCGGGCCGCTCAAGCCGTTCTCCTTGGTCAGCTGCTGGGCCGCAGGCACCGGCCCGCTACCCGCTTGCAGATGCCGGTTCAGCGCATGGAAGCGTAACGTCCACATGCCGCCCGCACGGTCGAAATGAATGCCGTTGCCTTCCACTTCCGGCTGCGGCGCTGCATTGCCCGCAGGGGCAGTCATGCTCATGCGGTAGCACTTGTTCAGGCCATCGCAAGCCCACATGGTGCCGTCCGGACCTTCCGCCATGGCCATCAGGTCCAGTTTGGGCCAGGCCTGGCTGTAGCGGCGGGCACCCGGCGCGCGGAAATACACGCCGCCCTGCGCCGACACCCACTGCACGCCCGAGCGGTCGAACAGAATCTGGCGCACCAGCGTATGGGCCAGCCCCGAAGCGTCGTCCGGCGTAGTGAATTGCTGCGCCCCCGGCGCCAGACTGGCCATACTGGCGCTGGTGGCCACCCACACCGTGCCATCCGGCCCCTGCGTGATACTCCACACGGCGCTATCGGGCAGCCCCTGCGCCGGACCGAAATGGCGCACGCCCTGCTTGCCGAACACACTCAGACCACCAAGCCGGTAGCCCACCCACAGGCTGCCATCGGACGGCGCCAGCAGGCCCATCACATTACTCGACCTTAGTGCCTGCCCCTGTAGTTTCTCCATCCGTTCGAAATGCACGCCGTCGAAACGGAACAAGCCTGCGGGCGTGGCGGCCCACAGCCAGCCATCACTGGTCTGGACGATCTTGTGGACATCGATGGGGGCGCCGTTCAGGCCATTCCACGCGGTATGGGTGTAATCGGATAGCAGCGGGCTGGGCGGAGTGCCAGCGCTGCTGCCGGCGCTGGCGATAGCACCAGCGCAGCACTACACGCCAGCATTGCTCTGCTCAACGCGGCATGTATTTTTGCAAAATACACAAACATTCCTTTTGGCATTATAGAAATGACAGTGTAACCATAAACACAAATACGCAGAGGGGAAACGGCTATGACTTTTTCCACGCTATCTGCCGCCCCACATCATCGGCAGTTGAGGCCGCAATATCTTTCAGCGCTGCGTCAGCAGCACTACAGCAAGTATGGCCATAGGCCCCAGCAAGGCATAGAAACCGGCAAACTGGCAGGCAAATGCGCCAGAGATGGCGCCCAGACCGAAAGCCAGCACGGGCCAGAGAAATTTCCACAGGCGCGACAGCGTGCCCGGCGCAGCACTGTCCCGTGCCAGATCCACCAGATCGATCACCAGCTGGGTCACATTACCTGTCATGACGGTAGTGGGCGCCAGCTCGCTCCAGACCAGCCGGCTGGCCGCGTTCTGTACCCCCATCGCGGCGGCACCGGCCATGCCGGCCAGCAGCGGCAGCAGCGCGTCGGTCTGCTGCACCGGCGCGGCGGCGCAGCCCAGCAGCATAAACCCCAACAGCAGTAGCAGCTGCAGCAGCGTCAGTGCCTGCGCAGCGGGTCGCTGGCGCGCTTCCAGCCACACCGCCAGCAGCCGCGCTGCTGCCACCACCAGTATGAAAGCAGGAAAAGCCAGCAGCTTGATCAGCACGCCATGTCCGGGCCGCGCCAGCTCGCTGCCAATCAGCACGAAGTTGCCCGTGACATGGGCAGTGAACAGGCCGAACAGGGCAACGAAGCCCACCGTGTCCACATAGCCCGCCGTGTAGCCGAGCGCGATGCCCAGCGCGTGCCGGTTAGCCATGCGCACCGCCCGAGGCAGAAGGCTGACGCTTCGAGGCCTCAGGGCGCAGCATGGCCAGCAGCGTATAGCGGCCCGGCCCGGCCACGCTGACGCTGGCAAAGATCACCAGCAGCAGCCAGCCGAACTGGCCATCGGCCAGACTCCAGTCCGGATGCACCGCCAGCATGGAAACCAGCAGCAGTACCAGTATCGGCAGGCAGGCCAGCCGCGTCAGCAGGCCAGCGGCGATGGCCAGCGGGCACAGCACCTCGGCCAGCAAAGCCAGCCACAGAGTAAACGTCCGCCCCAGATGTAGCGGGTCGTCGATGTGTGCCAGTTCGCCCGCGTAGTGCTGCAGCTTGGGCAGGCCGTGCACCATCAGCAGCAGAAAAGCACCGCCCAGCCGCAACAGCAGCAGGCCCAGATCAGGCTGGGGGGCCAGCCATGAACGAAATTTCAGCATCACATCCTCACGAAAGCTGGGCGGCGCCCAGATAGCCTACCGTCATGGCGACCACCAGCAGAGCGCCGATAGGCGTGGGTGGTGCCGGTGAAGGAATATCGAGCCAGCGGCACAGGCCACCGATGGCCAGTCCCAGTAACACGCCGATGAACAGTCCCATCTCAGCCCTCCTTGCGCGTACCGACGGCGTGGCCGCCGCACAGGTGCTTGTGCTGCGCTGCGCGCTGCTTCATGGCGCGGTCCACCAGCCAGTAACCCACGCTCATGGCAAACACCAGCAGCGCCCCGCTCAGTACCGGTGGCGCAGGCACGGGGATGCGCAGCAGCTGGCAGCCCGCCCCTGTGATGAAGGAGATCACCAGTCCCAGTAATACTTTGGCGTATGACATGCGGCGCTCCCTCAGAATGCAAAGCAGCTGCAGCCGAACGCGCCCCAGAAACCGGCGTGGTCGGAGACGGGTACTTTGGAGCGGCGTGCCACATCATGCTGGTGCGCGTGCACACCGCAGGCGCTGCGGCACTGGTGCGGCAGGGCCGCTTTGGGCTGGGACGAATACACGGCGCGGTAATGGCCGCTAACCTGCGTCACCGGCGACCATTCGGGCAGCACCGGCAGGGCCGGTGGCCCCAGCGGGCCGAATTCCGCCGCGCCATAGACGATCTTGCCGTCCACGATAGTCAGCACGGATTCGATGTCCTTGATGCAGCCTTCCGGCACGCTGAAGTAGTCCGCCGACAGCACCGCCAGATCGGCCAGCTGGCCTTCCCTGATCTGGCCCTTCTTGCCCTGCTCGTTGGAGAACCAGCTGCTGCCACGGGTCCACAATTCCAGCGCAGCGTCGCGTGACAGGCGTGCATTCACAGCGGCGATGCGCAGACCGCCCACGGTGCAGCCGGACACCAGCCAGTACAGCGCAGTCCACGGGTTGTAGCTGGCCACCCGGGTGGCGTCGGTACCGGCGCCTACCGGCACGCCCATCTCCAGCATCTTGGCTACCGGCGGCGTGGCACTGGCCGCTTCGACACCATAACGCTCGACAAAGTACTCGCCCTGAAACGCCATGCGGTGCTGGATGGCGATGCCGCCACCCAGTGCGCGCACACGTTCGATATTGCGCTCGGAGATAGTCTCGGCATGGTCGAACATCCAGTGCAGGCCATCGAACGGCATCTCGCGGTTGACCTTTTCGAACACGTCCAGCATGCGGCTGATCGATTCGTCGTAAGTAGCGTGCAGGCGGAACGGCCAGCGCTGGCTGACCAGATGGCGCACCACTTTTTCCAGCTGGTCTTCCATGCCGGCCGCCAGATCGGGGCGCGGTTCAAGGAAGTCCTCGAAATCGGCAGCGGAAAACACCAGCATTTCACCGGCGCCGTTATGGCGATAGAAATCGCTGCCGTCGCCCGGCTTGACCATCTCGCTCCAGCGCTGGAAATCCTGCAGTTCCTGTCCCTTGTTCTGGGTGAACAGGTTGTAGGCAATGCGCACGGTAAGCTGCTGCTCGCGCGCCAGCTGGTCGATGATGGCGTAGTCCTCGGGGTAGTTCTGGAAGCCGCCACCTGCATCAATGGCGCTGGTCAGCCCCAGCCGGTTCAGTTCGCGCATGAACTGGCGGGTGGAATTGACCTGCATCTCCAGCGGCAGCTTGGGCCCTTGGGCCAGCGTGGCATATAGAATCATGGCATTAGGCCGGGCAATCAGCATGCCGGTAGGGTTGCCGGAGGCATCGCGCTGGATTTCGCCACCGGGCGGATTCGGCGTGTCACGGGTATAGCCCACCGCGCGCAAGGCAGCACGGTTGAGCAGTGCGCGGTCGTACAGGTGCAGAATAAACACCGGGGTATCGGGCGCCGCTGCATTGATTTCGTCCAGCGTGGGCATGCGCTTTTCGGCAAACTGGAATTCGGTCCAGCCGCCCACCACACGCACCCACTGCGGCGTGGGCGTACGCAGGGCCTGCTGTTTAAGCATGCGCAGCGCATCGGCCAGCGAAGGCACGCCCTCCCAGCGCAGTTCGAGGTTGTAATTGAGTCCCCCACGGATCAGATGGATGTGGGAATCGTTCAAGCCGGGGATCACGCAGCGTTTCTGCAAGTCGATCACGCGGGTTTTCTCGGTCAGCAAGCGCATCACGCTGGCATCGTCGCCTACGGCAAGGAATTTGCCATCCTTGATGGCGACGGCACTGGCCAGCGGCTGGCTGCGATCCACGGTGTGGAACTGGCCGTTATGGAGTATCAGGTCTGCGGACATGGGAGCCTTCCGGTATTCAGGGTGTGGGTACGGCCGGCACGCTGGCCGTACCCGGTCTAACACAGCCACAAACAACGTGGCAGATAACGCGACTTGACGCTTAGTGGCCTTCGCTGGCGTTGAACATGCTCTTGGCATAGATCAGGCCCAGACCATAGCCGCCGCCATGGGTCACTGCGGTGGCCACAGTCTGGTTGTAGGTCTCGCCACGGGCCCAGTCGCGCTGCAGTTCCAGCAGATACTGCAGCGAGGTCATAGGCCGTGCACCCAGCTGTATCATACGCTCCATGGCACGCTGATGCGCTTCGTCGGACACATCGCCGCAGGCGTCGGCGATCACGTACACTTCGAAGCCCTGCTCCAGCGCCGACAGGGCCGGGCCAACGATGCACACCGAAGTCCACAGACCTGCCAGCACGATGCGCCCCTTGCCTTTGGCATTGACCACTTCGGCGATGCGGCCATCTTCCCAGGTATTCATGGTGGTGCGATCGATGATGTGCTCATCCGGGAACACGCTCTTGATCTCTTCGAAAATAGGACCGGAGAAGGATTTTTCCGCCACCGTGGTGAGGATGGTCGCCACCTTGAACTCCTTGGCAGCCTTGGCCACCATGGCGGCGTTGTTACGCAGCGCCACCGGATCGATGGACTTGGTAGCGAATGCCATCTGCGGCTGATGGTCGATCATGATCAGGGTGTGGTTGGTCGGGTTCAGCAGAGCTTTGCCGGCTTCGGCTTTTGCGATAGGCATGATATTTTCCTTGGTTGGGGTGGGTGAATCAAATAGTCAAAACTGCGGATACTGCGGCTGCGCGGCTAGCCTTGCAGTGCTGCCAGCGCCGCTGCAACGCCGGCGCCATAAGCCGGATCGGCCAGCCGGCAATGGCTGATATGGCGCTGCTGGATGTCGGCCGGAACGCCATGCAGCGAACGGGCCGTGTTGTCGAACAGGGCCTGGCGCTGTTCGGCATCGAACAGCCGGAACAAGGCGCCGGGCTGGCTGTAATAGTCTTCGTCGACGTGGTGGTCCCAATGGCCGGCAGCGCCCTGCAGCGCCAGCAGAGGTTCGGCAAACTCGGGCTGCTGTTGCCATGCGCCGTGCGAATTCGGCTCGTAGCCTTTGGTGCTGCCATAGTTGCCGTCAATCCGGCCAGCACCGTCGCGGTGATAGCTGTGGAACGGGCATTTCGGCGCATTCACGGGGATCTGGTGGTGGTTAACGCCCAGCCGGTAGCGCTGCGCATCGCCATAGGCAAACAGGCGCGATTGCAGCATGCGGTCTGGCGAGAAACCTATGCCCGGCACCACATTGGCTGGCGAGAAGGCCGACTGCTCCACGTCGGCGTAATAGTTATCGGGATTGCGGTTCAGTTCCAGCACCCCCACTTCAATCAGCGGATAGTCCTTGTGCGGCCAGACTTTGCTCAGATCGAAAGGGTTGATGTGGTAGCTTGCCGCATCGTGTTCCGGCATCACCTGTATCTTCAGCACCCAGCGCGGGAAGTCGCCGTGCTCAATGCTGTGGTACAGATCGCGCTGCGAACTCTCACGGTCCTGCCCCACCAGCTGCTGGGCCTCGGCATCGGTCAGATTGATGATGCCCTGCTGGCAGACGAAGTGGAACTTCACCCAGAAACGCTGGTTGCTGGCATTGAGCATGCTGAAAGTGTGGCTGCCGAAGCCGTGCATGTGACGGTAGCTGGCCGGAATGCCGCGCTCGCTCATCACGATGGTGATCTGGTGCAGCGCTTCCGGCATCAGGGTCCAGTAGTCCCAGTTGTTTTCGGCACTGCGCAGATTGCTGCGCGGGTCGCGTTTGACGGCGTGGTTCAGATCAGGGAACTTGAGCGGGTCACGCATGAAGAACACTGGTGTGTTATTGCCCACCACATCCCAGTTGCCCTGCTCGGTGTAGAACTTGACGGCGAAGCCGCGGATATCGCGCTCGGCATCGGCTGCACCCCGTTCACCGGCTACGGTGGAAAAACGCATGAAGATATCGGTCTGCTTGCCTATTTCGGCAAACAGGCTCGCTTTGCTATAGGCCGAAATATCGTGCGTAACCGTAAAAGTGCCGAACGCGCCGGAGCCCTTGGCATGCATGCGCCGCTCCGGTATCACTTCGCGGTTGAAGTGCGCCATTTTCTCCAGATGCCAGACATCCTGCAGCAGCAAGGGGCCGCGTGCACCGGCACTCTGGGTATTCTGGTTATCGGCCACCGGAGCACCGGCCGCCGTCGTCAGTTTAGTCATCATCATTCTCGCTTATCAGGTTTCATCATCAGGGCTGTCGCTGGCCGGTTCGGGTGCTGCGGTGCGGCTATCTGCAGCCGTCCTTACCACGATCAGGCGGCGGCCGAAAAACTGCGCGTCCAGCGAATAGGCGCCGGGCCCCAGCAAGGCCAGTGCCACGCTGTTGGCGATCATCAGTCCGTACATCACCAGCACTGGCGGCGCGGCGGGCCAGTGGCTGCCCAGGCAGTACAGCGCCGTTGCCGCATCGAGCAGGGCCAGTAGCGGCGTGGCGATGCCTATGCACAGCAGCACTGCCAGTACCTGCGCCAGCCAGACCACGGTGCCAGCCATCACCGGCCGGGCGCAGCCGCCGCCCAGCGCCAGCCACTGCAACGCCACCACCACCCGCAGGATCAGCAATCCCGCTCCGGCCCTGCCGGCCGGGAACATGGCAAACAGTCTGTGCATGGATGCGCGGCTTATCCCTTGATGAAGGCCAGCATGTCCTGGTTGAACTGCTCCTTGTGGGTGTCGGTCAGACCATGCGGCGCACCGGCGTACTCGATCAGTTTCGAGTTCTTCACCAGCTTGGCGGCAGCGCGGCCCGCTGCCTCGATAGGCACGATCTGGTCATCGTCGCCATGCACGATCAGGGGCGGGATGTTGAATTTCTTCAGGTCCTCGCGGAAGTCGGTTTCCGAGAACGCCTTGATGCAGTCATAGGTGTTCTTGTGCCCGGCCTGCATGCCCTGCGCCCACCACGAATAAATCAGGCCTTGCGAGACTTTGGCGCCCGGACGGTTGAAGCCGTAGAACGGGCCACCGGCGATGTCCAGATACAGCTGGGCGCGATTGGTCAGCGACCCGGCGCGGATGCCGTCGAACACCGACATCGGCAGACCACCGGGGTTGCTGTCGGTTTTCAGCATCAGCGGCGGCACGGCCGAAATCAGACCGGCTTTGGCCAGACGCTTGCTGCCATGGCGGCCGATGTAGCGGGCCACTTCACCACCGCCAGTAGAAAAACCGAACAGGATCACATTCTTCAGGTCCAGCAGTTCGATCAGCTGGTGCAGGTCGTCGGCGTAATGGTCCATATCGTTGCCCTGCCATGGCTGGCTGGAACGGCCGTGGCCGCGGCGGTCGTGGGCGATGCAGCGATAGCCTTGCGATGCGAGGAAGATCATCTGCGATTCCCAGCTATCGGAATTCAGCGGCCAGCCGTGGCAGAACACCACCGGTTGACCCGAGCCCCAGTCCTTATAGTAGATATCGGTACCGTCTTTGGTTTTGAAGTAAGCCATTTTTTTCTCTCCGTGAAAGTGATGTTCGGGGTGAGCGCTTGCTGCCATAGCTGCATAAGGGAAGTTGAGTGCGCCGATTGCGGCGGCGCTGCCGAGCATGACCATGCGACGCTGCTGGTCTATCTGCTCTTCGCTATCCATGTTTTCTCCTATCTGATCTGGTTGAGAACTACGCAGCGCGCAAAAAGTTCACGCTGCGCCTCGCGGCCAGATCACAACTGACTGGACCACGTATGCAGCCAGTTTAGGAAAAGCGACAACATTGCACATCGCCATTAAGCGGGGGAGAACGGCTACTCTTTCGGGTAATTTCTATCGCCGCGCGGGCGTGCTAGAACGGATACAGGCACTGTTGCCACTGCCGGCAGTGGCCTTGCTCCACAGCACCGTGCAGACCGAACTGCAGCAGCAACTCCAGTCCGGCGGCGCCGCTCCACACCTGCAGTGCACCGCAGTGGGCTGGCGGCAGCAAACGCG